>Ga0326728_10000122_pt1 | contig 313261 bp, 266 predicted proteins | sample MB3enrmetagenome_FD_207602 | JGI IMG/M metagenome (GOLD analysis project Ga0326728, IMG submission 207602) | Lab enriched peat soil microbial communities from McLean, Ithaca, NY, United States - MB31MN | ecosystem: Environmental > Terrestrial > Soil > Wetlands > Peat | place: USA: New York...
CCGCCTTGAAACCGGAGGCTTCCACCTTGATCGAGTAGTGTCCGTTGACCAGGTCGGGAACCACATACTGGCCCACGTCGTTGCTCACAATGCGGTGAACGACGCCGGTTTCGGTGTTGGTAATTGCGATTTGAACGCCGGGAACCGCGGCCCCCGACGGGTCCGTTATGGTTCCGACGATTGTTGCCTCCTGGGCCCACGCAACCGTTGCGAAGGCCAGAAGAAGCAAACAGGGAACGAAAAAGCGAGACAGCTTACGTAGCTTCACAGTTATCTCCCTGAGCGACAATAAAAGACACACAAAATGCTCCACCGGGCGACCCCGTGGTTTGTGCACTGCCAAAAGTATGGGGCGGCCTCCCTGGGGCTACAACTGATAACCGTTTCCGCCTGCAACAGCAAGTAACTAAAAACTATTAGAGCGCTTGCAGTAACAGCACAGCATGTAACATCGTCGGAGTCTTCTGAGATCTCTGACGGAGCGTTCTCGGCCAACCATGCTGTAACACCTCCGGGTCTCCGGGGTACATTACAGCTCGTACCGGCTTGATTTCGAAAGGTTAATCCAGATTCGCGCGAGATCTTCCGCGCATTCGCAAACGCCGCGCGAGCGGGTGCAGGAGGCTGCTCGGGCGGATGTTACGCCGCCGGATAGGGCCGCTTACCTGGGCTAAACAGGGCTTAACAGATCTGTCTCGTGTTTGCAGTCACATAGCATGTCTTGCGTAACGGGCGCGTTGTCAATATACTCATATTGCCGTGGCTCCCCCGTCCAGAGTCGCTCCACCTTCTATCGCCGAGTGCCGCGACGAGTTACGCGCGGTGTTTGCAGCGCGGACGTTTCAGCAGTCGCCGCGCCTGGCGCGATTGCTCCAGTACATCAGCAGCAAGGCACTGCTCGGCGAGGCCGAACAGGTGACGGAGTATACGATCGCGCTCGATGTTTTCGGCAAGCCGGAAGGCTTCCGGGAGAGCAAGGATGCGATCGTTCGGGTGGAAGTGCATCGCCTGCGGAAGAAGCTCGATTCCTTTTATCACTCCGAGGGCACCGATCATCGAGTAAGAATCGTGATCCCCCCAGGCACCTATACTGCGGATTTCCGTGTGCATTGCCCGACTGAGGAAGAAGGCTCCCCTCAGCCGGGCGAGTACCAGCGCGAGGCAACCCCGGCGGTCACCGAGGCCCTGCCTGAAGAAGCAGTCCCGAAAAGCAACACCGCTCGGAAGTGGTCGTGGACTGGCGCGGCCGCGATTCTGGCCGTAATCGCCATCGGAATCGTTTCGCTGACCGGCAACCACCGTGGCCCGGCGCGGGCCGGCACAGTGGGAACCACGCCGGTTTCGGCTGTGAACACGGAGGTGCACATCCTCGCTGGCTACTCGGGGAATCCATGGGGGGACGGCGCGGGCCACACGTGGCTGCCAGACCGGTACTTCAAAGGCGGCGAGTCGCGCAGCGGTCCCACGAGACCAATGATCGCGCCGCCGGACCGCCGCCTTTTCCAGACCATGCGCGAGGGCAGCGGCTCGCTCGATTCGCCGGAAAGCGAACGATCCTTTTCCTACGACATCCCGATGAGGCCGGGGACTTACGAGCTGCGCCTGTACTTTGCCGACCCTCTTCGGGACAGCCGGCTGGAGCAGGTGGGTGAGGACGGCGAGAACGCGCGCCGCTTCATGGTCAGCGCCAATGGACAGATTCTGCTCGAGGAATTCGACGCCGTGGCCGACCAGGGCATCGCCGATATCGACGTTCGCGCGTTCAGGGACATTGAACCCGCATCCGACGGCAAGGTCCACCTGGAGTTCGCCCCGGGACCGCACCAGCCGTTTGTCAACGCGCTCGAACTGGTCCCATCGCGTCCGGGCCATACTAACCCGATTCGCGTGGCCGCCCGGCTCGAAGCGGTCACCGACGCGGATGGCAAGTCCTGGGAACCGGACAATTACTACACTCGCGGCCGGCTGGCCCGTCACACCGGACCACCGCAGGCGGGAGCTCTTCCCGGGTGGCTGGATGCGGAACGGTATGGCAATTTCAGCTACGCCATCCCCGTCCCGCAGGGATCTTATACGCTCAGTCTGTATTTTGCGGAGACGATGTTTGGTCCCTTCGCTCCTTCCACCATCTGCCGTGGCCCCGGTTGCCGCGTGTTCGACGTGAGCTGCAATGGACGCGAACTACTGCATCAGTTCGACATCTTTCAGGCGGCCGGAGGCGCGTCCATCCCGGTTGTGCGCACGTTTCATGGCCTGCACCCGAACGGACAAGGGAAGCTGCTGATCTCGTTCTCGCCGTCCACCAACTACGCTGAGGTTCGGGCCATCGAGGTTCTGGACGAAGCGCCATGATCGCCGGGCCCACCACCCTTCAACCGTAATAATCGCCGGAGTTTGTCGATAAGTAGATGTGGGTGAGTTATGCGCTCCCGTCTGCTGTTTCTCGCCGGGCTTGTTCTGGCGAGCATAAGCTCTTTGTTGGCAAGGGATTCGACGATTCACCACGTGAACGAGCTGCTGGCGCTCACGGAGGCGGAGGTCGGGCGGGGAATACCCTGCGATATTACCGCGACCGTTACCCTGTACCGGCCGACGCTGTTCCAGTTCTTTGTTCAGGAAGGCGAGGCCGGCGCATACGTGCTCGCAAACGCCACCAGCCCCTGGAGACTGAAGAGCGGCGACCTGATTCGCATTGAAGGAAAGTCCCAGACAGGCGGATATGCTCCGGTGATCGCGGCGGAGCGCATACAGCGGCTCGGCTTCGCCGGGCTTCCTCGTCCGGTGAAACCATCCGACTGGTCTTTGATTCACAACACGGACCGGTTCGACAACCAGTTCGCCGAAGTCGAGGGGCGGGTGCTGACGGCGACTCCGCTTTATCTGGATCAGCCTGGCTTCGATGCGCACCAGTTGACGCTGGAACATAATGGCCAGCGCCTCGAGGTCATGTTTGCCGTGCCGCGAGGTTTCGATTTCAGCGGGCTCGTTCAATCGGACGTGGTGGTCCGCGGGCTGATCAGTCCATGGCCCATGTTGCACAAGCAGCGTCACGACGGGGGGATGATCGTCGCCTCGAGCGAGGATCTGCGGGTGGTTCGCCAGCGTCCCCTCGACTGGGACGCTTATCCGAAGATCCCGCTATCGAGTCTGCTGCGGTACCAGGGTTCCGGAGTGCCCGAAGGCTATTTCCGAACGGAGGGCACTGCCGCCTGGTCCGACGCTAACGGCCGAGTCAGCCTCGAAGACGGTTTCAGTACCATCACGGCGAGTCCGGCGTGGCCGCGGACGCTCACACAAGGGATTCGCTATGAGGTTGTGGGCCGTCTGAGACGGGATGACCGGAGTTATCTCCACATCGACGAGGCTCAGTTTCGGGAACTCGGCCCCGGGAGCGTTACGCCCCCGAGGCCAGCTCTTTCCCGCGAACTGGGATTTGGCGAATATCAGGACGAACTGGTCACCTCCACGGGCGTTCTGACGGAAATCGCCAGCAGCCCGACTATGTGCGTTCTGCATTTGAAGGACGACGTGATGGCGTGGGAGGGCGTCTTGACCCACTCACAGGATGCGTGCCCGACGTGGATCGCGCCCGGCAGCAGCCTGAAGATCACGGGCAAAGTGCAGTACCGCTGGACGGAGGGCCGAAGGTTCCCGGTCCAGACCACCATCCTGTTGCGGTCCGCGGCCGACGTCCAGGTGGTCTCGGAGCCCAGCCTGCTGCGGCGTCTGCCGCTGGGCAAGCTGCTCATGACCTCCGTCGGCGTGGCTTTCCTCGCGCTGATCTGGATCTGGCAGCTTCGGCGCCGGGTTCGCGCGCAGACATCCCGAATCGAGGAGCAGAAGGTGGAGCTCGAAAAGGCCAAGGAGAAGGCGGAACAGGCTTCACGTCTCAAAGGGGAATTCCTCGCCAACATGAGCCATGAGATCCGCACGCCCATGAACGGCGTTCTGGGAATGACCCAGATTCTTCTCGAATCGGATCTCAGTCCGCAGCAGCGGGCCGATCTGCTGACCGTCAGATCGTCGGCGGAATCGCTCCTGACGGTGTTGAACGATGTTCTGGACTTTTCGAAGATCGAGGCGGGGAAGCTGACGCTGGACCCGATCTCTTTCGACCTGCGCGACTCGGTGGAGGAGACGATCAGGGCGGTGGCGCTTGCCGCCGGCGAGAAGAACCTCGAGTTCGTTTGCGATGTGGAGCCGGATGTGCCTGAGGATGTGACGGGCGACCCGACCCGCCTGCGGCAGATCCTGGTGAACCTGACCGGCAACGCGGTGAAGTTCACCGATCGCGGTGAAGTCAGCGTGCATGTCGGCGTCGAAAGCTTCCGCGAACCGTCCGTGACACTGCACTTTGCCGTGCGGGATACCGGAATCGGAATTCCCGCGGACAAGCAGGAGACGATTTTTGCGCCATTTACCCAGGCCGACGCGGCGACCACCAGGAAGCACGGCGGCACGGGCCTTGGGCTGACGATTTCCTCGCGGCTGGTGCGGATGATGGACGGCAGAATCTGGGTGGAAAGCGAGCCGGGCAAGGGCAGTTGTTTCCACTTCACCGCCGAGTTCGGAATTCCGCAGCGTGAAGCCGGCTCTGTCGCGCCGGGGGACCTCAGCCCTCTGGCGGGAGTACCGGTGCTGATCGTCGATGACAATGCGACGAATCGGCACGCGCTTGCCGATGTAGTGTCGCGGTGGGGGCTGAGAGCATCGCTCGCCGCCGACGCGCGGGACGCCGTGCTGATGCTTCAGTCCGCCGCTCGCGCCGGCTCTTCGTTTCCCCTGATGCTCTGCGATGCGCACATGCCGGGCATGGACGGTTTTGCCCTGGCCGCTCTCGCGCAGGGCGACCCGCAGTTGTCCGGCGTGAAGATAATATTGCTCACCTCCGGCGGGCAACGCGGCGACGGCGCGCTGTGCCGGGAACTCAGCGTCGCCGGTTACCTGAGCAAGCCCGTCCGGCACCGCGAGCTGAGGGAGGCCATCGCGCGTGTCCTCCGCCGGGAGGGAAACGGCCGGCAGGACGGCCCGCCGATAACGCGACATTCCCTCCGCGAAAAGCGCTCCGGGCTTCACATACTGGTCGCCGAGGACAACAGCGTCAATCAGCAACTGGCCCGGCGCCTCCTGGAGAACCAGGGTCACTCCGTGGTCATCTGCCAGAACGGACGAGAGGCCGTCCGGGCGGTTCAGCAGGAGGAGTTCGACGTCGTGCTGATGGACGTTCAAATGCCCGAAATGGACGGGCTGGAGGCCACCGAGGCGATTCGCATGGCGGAGCGCGCAACAGGCAGGCGCCAGCGGATCGTGGCGATGACCGCGCATGCCATGAGCGGCGACCGTGAACGATGCCTCGCCGCCGGGATGGATGGTTACGTATCGAAGCCCATTCGCGCGGACGAACTGATGGAAGTCGTCACCGGTCCCGGTGTCGGGTCCACCCCGGGGAATCGGTGAGGCGAAGCGGTGTCTCCGGTCAGGCCGCGGGACGCGAGCTTGAGGGCTCGCAAACAATTGTCGCCGACGCCGCTTCCAGCCCCGTTGAAGATGCGGTCAGCTTCATCGTGCCGTCCCGCCTGGTTGCCTGCACTATGGCCATGCACAGTCCATTGAAGGCGCGGCGGGCGTGGCCTTTGTCGGATTCGTGGCTGCTCGGATCGCCGTTGCCGACGCCGATCAGCCGGCCTTCGCCGGTCACGGTGAAGGCGATCTCATTGTCCGCGGTCGACACAATGCGGTCGTGCGCGTCCACCACCTCCACGGCGACCATGGAAACGTCTTCGCCGTCGGCGGAGATGCGCAGACGATCGGGTCGCAGGACAATCCGCGCCGGCGCGCCGGTGGTCTCGCGTTTCGCGGTCAGAACCTGCTGGCCGCCACGATAGCCGCGGGCTTCAATCGCACCGGGCTCGAACTTCACCTTCCAGCTCAGGTGAGTGTCCTTCACCACATCCTGCGCGCCAAGACTGCGCCCGTTCAGGAACAGCTCCACGCGATCCAGATTGCTGTGGCACCAGACGTCGACCTCGTCGCCCGGCTTCCAGTTCCAGTGGGGGAAAAGATGCAGCACCGGCTTCGCGCCCCACCACGCCTGGTAATAGTAGAAGTTGTCCTTGGGGAAACCGCAGGTGTCGACGATGCCGAAGTGCGAATTGATGCAGGGCCAGCCGTAGGGCGTCGGCTCGCCGCGGTAGTCGAACCCGGTCCATGCAAATCCGCCCGCGAGGTACCGCCGCTCGTCGTAGATCTTCCACCAGCGTTCCGCCGTGCTGGCCCAATGCGGATAGCTCACATCGTACGCGCTCACGTAGCCCTTCGTCCTGTCGTTCGCGTAGATGCCGCGCGTGCTCACGGTGCTGGCGGTCTCCGAACCCATCATGGGCTGGTCGGGATGCTGCTTGTGATAGGGGTCGATGCCCGCCTCGTTGTAGTTGAACCCACGCACATCCATCAGGGCCGAAGCCTGCGACGAGCCGCCGAAGTTCATCGCGGCGGTGACCGGGCGCGAGGAGTCCAGCTTGTGTGCGAGGCGCTTCATCGTGGTGAGGATGCGCAGGCCGCGCGGCGTCTCCTGCATCGGTTCTTCGTTGCCCAGCGACCAGACGATCACGCTCGGATGGTTGCGATCGCGCCGGATCAGCCGCTCGAGCTGGCTGAGGCCTTCGCGATCCGAGGACATCATGCGCGTTTCGTCCATCACCATCATGCCGAGGCGGTCGCAGGCGTCGAGCAGTTCGGGCGTGGGCGGGTTGTGCGACGTGCGATAGGCATTCGAGCCCATCTCCCTGAGTCGTTCGATACGGTAGTACTGAATGCGATCCGGCAATGCCGCGCCCACACCAGCGTGGTCCTGGTGATTGCAGGTGCCTTTGATTTCCACGCGCTGGCCGTTCAGGAAGAAGCCTTCATTGGGATCGAAATGTACGGTACGGATGCCGAAGGGCGTCTCGTAACGGTCCAGCACGGTGCCAATCTGATCGGTCACGGTGGTGAGCAGCCGATACAGATTCGGCGTTTCGGGCGACCACAGCGCCAGATCGCCCAGCCCGAGCTGCTGCTCGAATTCGAGCCGGCCCCACGGGGCGATGGGGCCGGGAGCGGATCTCACAATGCCCACCGGCTTGCCGTGACCATCCACCACTTCCGAAACGACGCGGCAATTCCGCGTTTCATCGCTCTCGTTCTCCACTTCGGTGGTGACGGACACCGTTGCCGCATTGTCCCGAACCACCGAGCGCACGAACGTACCCCATTGCGCCACGTGCACCGGCCCCGTCTTCGTCAGCCACACGTGCCGGTAGATGCCGGCGCCCTCATAGAACCAGCCTTCGTTGAGAGAGGCATCGGCGCGCACGACGAGCACGTTCCGCTCGCCGTAGTCGAGAAAATCGGTGACGTCGAAGCGGAAAGGCGCGTAGCCGCTGAGGTTTCTGCCCAGATAGAAGCCGTTCAGAGCGACGATCGAATCGCGGAAGACACCGTCGAACTCGATGGCGATGCGGCGGCCGGCGTCGCTGGCGGGAATATCGAAGACGCGCCGATACCAGCCGATGCTGGTGGCCGGATACCTGCGCCCGAGCGGCTTGCATCCGTGGGAGTAGAGATCCTTGTCGTTCACAAACGGCAGATCGATGGCCCAGTCGTGTGGGATATCGACTTTTTTCCAGGCGCCGTCGTCATATTTGATGTCGCCCGGTGCGAACAGAAAGCCCGACTTGGCGAAGGTCTCGCCGTGGCCGCCGCCGAAGCCGAAGTCGCGGGCCGGGTCGTCGGCGTGGCCGAGGCTGAATCGCCAGTCGAAATCCAGCAGCAGGCGTTCGCGCGGGGAAGGGACGTCGGTGGCGGCAGCCGTCGCGTCAAGGGACAAGGCCGCGGCGGCCGCGGATACAGCGATGCCGCTCCTGAACAGATCGCGTCGCGTCATAGAAACCACGATGTTAACGCAAAGGTAGAATAGATGTCCGGCACAGGGCGAAGCCGCCCACAATGGAATTCCGGCAAAGCAGAGCAGGGCGGTTCGCTCCGTTGTGCCGGCGTTGGACAAAGAGGTCGCCATTATGCACGTTATCGCCGACGTTTGCGTCATTCCCATCGGGATCGGCGTCTCCGTATCCCGCGAGATCGCCGCTTGCGAGCGGATTTTCGCCGAGGCGGGCCTCAGCACGAAGCTGCACGCCTACGGGACAAACGTAGAGGGCGAATGGGACGCCGTGTTCGCCGCGGTGAAGCGCTGTCACGAGGCGCTGCATCAGGCGGGCGTGCCCCGCATCTCCACCAACATGCGTTTCGGCACCCGCACCGACCGTCACCAATCGATGCAGGACAAAGTTAAAAGCGTGGAGAGGAAGCTTGGTGAGAACTGAAACCGTGGCCGAAAGCCGCGCGGCGAAAACGCTCCGCGAGATCTTCGAATCCGGGCGTCCGCTGACATACGTTCACTCCACCGAAGAGCAGCGTGTTGCCGGGGTGCTGAGCGCCCTGGGAGCACGGCTGGCCCCGCCGGCGCCGGTGTGGACGTGGAGCCTCACCGAGGGGTTGAGCCGCGATGGCGGCCAGCCCGAGGCCAACTCCTGCGATCCTCGCGCCGTGCTCGATTTCATCATCGAGCATCCGCACACCGCTATCTTCCACCTCAAGGATTTTCACGAACCCCTGCGCGAATCCGCCGAAATCCGGCGCCGCCTGCGCGATGTCGCTGAGAGCTGTCTCGACCGGCGGAAGTACGTGGTGGTCAGCTCCGCCGTGCGCGCCATTCCCGATGAACTCGACCGCAGCTTCGTGTTTGTGGAACTGCGCCCGCCCGACCTGGTGGAGCTGGTCCAGTTCCTGCGCGACGAGGGCGTGAAGGCCGACGATGCGGTCCTCCATCAGTTCTCGCGCGCTCTGCAGGGGCTCACTACCGACGAAGCGCGCTACGCCATGCGCCGGGCGCTGGCGGCGAATCCCGATCTTGGACCCGGCGCCGTTCCCGCGTTGCTCGAGGAAAAGCGGCTGCTGGTCAGCCGCGGCGGAGTGATCGAGTACATTTCCGGCGCAACCCGCATCGACGAGGTGGGCGGTCTGCAGAACCTGAAGAAATGGCTGCTGGAGCGCCGCAAACTGTTTGAGATGCGCGACACGCTGAGCGCCGAGATCGTTCCCAAGGGCCTGCTCATGATGGGCATTCCCGGTTGCGGCAAGAGCCTCTGCGTGAAGGCCATCGCCTCCCATTTCGAGCTGCCGCTCTACCGCCTGGACATGATCGAGATCTTCTCGGGGCGGCACGGCAAACCGGAGGGCGTGTTCGTGGCCTGCTGCAAGATGATGGAGGACATGGCGCCGGCGGTGCTCTGGTTCGACGAAATCGAGATGGGCATCACGTCAACGGAATCGAGCGGCGAGCAGGGCCGCATCTTCGCGTTCTTCCTCACGTGGATGCAGGAGAAAACGCGCGGGCTTTTCGTGGCCGCCACGGCCAACCGCCTCGACCTGCTGCCTGCCGAAATGATCCGCAAGGGCCGCTTCGATGAGGTGTTCTTCGTGGACCTGCCGGTGGAGGAAGAGCGCATGGAGATCTTCCGCATCCACCTCGACCGCCGCGGCGAGGATTCGTCGAGGTTCAACATCGCGCAACTCATGGAATTCACCGTGGGCTGGACCGGCGCCGAAATCGAGCAGTGCGTGGTGTCGGCCATCACCCGCGCGCGCCTCGCCGACCGCGAAATCACCGATCAGGATCTGGTGAGCACGGCGGTCAGCATCGTGCCGCTCTCGCGCACCATGAAGGAACAGATCAACCACATTCGCGAATGGGCCTTCGAGCGCGCCGTACGGGCGACGCCGCGGGCGATGGGGTAGCCTACCACTCCACTCGCTCGAGGATTCGCTGGGCCGCGGCGGAAACAAACCGACGCATCGCACGGTCTTCAACTGGCGCCAACCACATCGGTCGGCGCACCGTGACCTTGACCTCAACGCGCGATCCAAGGCGATTGAGGATTCCGATGAGACGATCGACGGTCAACCTCCCGCTGCCAGCCATAGTGTCGATATCAGTCGTGCTTGACGTGCCACTCGCGCGTGCCTCGACCTGAGCAAAGTATACTCTCCGCGCGTCCGAGTTACCATATTTCACACTGGTAACTGATATGGTACTCTGATCGACATGGAGGCAGCGCGTAAAATCACCGTCGAGGTGCCGCCGGGGCTTCTCGAAAAGGCGCAACGGGCCAGCGGCAGCGGCATCACTCAGACCGTTCGGACGGGCCTGCAGTTGGTTGCGGCGTCGCAGGCCTACGCGCGCCTGCGCCAGCTCCGCGGCAAGGTGCGCTTTACGCGCACGGTGGCTGAGTTGAAGTCCGACCGATGATCGCCGCCGATACCAGCACCTGGATCGCTTACCTCCAGGGAGACGGCGGCGAGGATACGGAACTGCTTGATCGGGCCCTCCGGGATCGCCAGGTGCTCATGACGCCGGTTGTGCTCACCGAGGTGTTGAGCGACCCGAAACTTCCGTCCGAGGTTGCACAGATTCTCTCCGACCTGCCGCTTATGGAGGTCGCGCCTGGGTATTGGCAACGGGCCGGCGAGTTGCGCGCGAAGGTGCTGGCGAAGCGGCGGAAGGCTCGCCTCGGCGATGCCCTGATCGCCCAAAGCTGCATCGATGACGGGACGACTCTGCTCACGCGAGACCGGGACTTTCGGGCGTTCGCCGCCGCCGCGGGTCTCGACCTCGTCATTGCGTTCGCAGCAGGCTGAACGCGCGTTCACGACATCCTGCGCTCGGTAGCATTGATTCCGCACCCTGCGTGCTATAATCGACTGTGCCGACCAGAATCCTGGGCATTATTCCTGCCAGGTTCGCTTCCTCCCGTTTCCCAGGTAAGGCACTCGCCCCTCTCGCCGGAAAGCCGATGCTGCAGCACGTGTACGAACGTGCCTCGCAGGCGCGCTATCTGACAAATCTGATCGTCGCGACCGACGACGTGCGCATCGAGGCTGCGGCGCGGTCGTTCGGCGCGCCGGTGCGCATGACGCGTGCGGATCACGCTTCCGGCACGGACCGCATCGCGGAAGTCGCTTCGGCCGACGCGGCCAGCATCGTGGTAAACATCCAGGGCGATGAGCCGCTCATCGATCCCGCCGCCGTCGATGCCGCCGTGCTGGCGCTGCTCGACGACGCCGACGCGCCCATGGGCACGCTGAAGCGGCGCATCGAGAACCCGGACGACATCTCGAATCCCAACGTCGTGAAGGTGGTGACCGATCTCGCCGGAGACGCTATTTATTTCTCGCGTTACGCCATTCCTTATGCTCGCGAGGCCCGCGCCGCACCGCTATTCAAGCACATTGGACTTTACGTCTACCGGCGGGATTTTCTGCTGAGTTATTCCGATCTGCCCGTCGGCCCTCTGGAGAGGGCGGAAAAGCTCGAGCAGTTGCGCGCTCTCGAGAACGGATACCGCATCCGCGTGGCCGAAACCGAGTACGATTCCCTCGGCGTGGATACGCCGGAAGACCTGGAACGGGCTTCGAGGTTGTTCGAGGTCGCCGTGCCGGGCGTGGAAGGAGTTCATTGACGTGGCGAAATACATCTTTGTGACCGGTGGGGTGGTCTCGTCGCTGGGCAAGGGCATCGCGGCCGCTTCCATCGGATGTCTGCTGGAGAGCCGCGGACTGCGCGTCACGCTGCAGAAGTTCGACCCGTATCTCAACGTCGATCCCGGCACCATGAGCCCCTTCCAGCACGGCGAAGTATTCGTCACCGACGACGGCGCGGAAACCGATCTCGACCTCGGCCACTACGAACGCTTCACGCACGCGCCGCTCACCCAGGCCAACAACCTGACCTCGGGGAGAATTTACGAGCGCATCATCTCGCGCGAGCGCCGCGGGGATTACCTGGGCAAGACCGTACAGGTGATTCCGCACGTCACCAACGAAATCAAGGATGCGGCGCGCAAGGTGGCCGGTGGCGTGGACGTGGTGATCGTGGAGATCGGCGGCACGGTCGGCGACATTGAATCGCTGCCGTTTCTGGAGGCGATCCGCCAGTTGCGGCATGAGCTGGGCCGTGAGAACACCGCCTTCGTGCACGTCACGCTGGTGCCGTGGATCGCCGCGGCGCAGGAGCTGAAGACCAAACCCACGCAGCACAGCGTAAAGGAGCTGCGGGCCATCGGTATTCAGCCCGACGTGCTGATGTGCCGCAGCGATCATCCTCTTTCGAAGGATCTGAAGGAAAAGGTGGCTTTGTTCTGCGACGTCGATGTCAACGCGGTGATAACCGCCAGCGACGTTCAGTCGGTCTATGAGATTCCGCTGGTCTTCGCCGAGCAGGGGGTGGACGAGATCCTGATTGATCTGCTGAACATCGACGCGGCGGAGCGCAACCTTAGCCACTGGACCGGCATGATCGAACGCATGCAGAATCCGTCGGAGCAAGTGAACATCGGGCTGGTGGGGAAGTACGTGGAGTACGAGGACTCCTACAAGAGCCTCAAAGAGGCGCTGCTGCATGGCGGCCTGGCGCACCGCGCGAAAGTCAATATCGAGTGGATCGAGGCGCAGCATCTCAAGTGGCCGGACTGCATCGATTCATTGCGCCAATATGACGGAATCCTCGTGCCTGGCGGCTTTGGCGAACGCGGCGTGGAGGGGATGATCAATGCCATCCGCTTCGCGCGCGAGCAGAAGGTTCCCTATTTCGGAATCTGCCTCGGCATGCAGACGATGGTGATCGAGTATGCGCGCAACGTGTGCGGGCTGAAAGGAGCGAACTCCACGGAGTTCGACAAAGCGGCGCCCTACCGCGTGATCTACAAGCTGCGTGAGTTGAAGGGAATCGACGAACTGGGCGGCACCATGCGGCTCGGCGCATATACCTGCCGGCTGGCGGAAGGCACTTTCGCGCGCGCCGCGTACGGGACGGAGGAGATCAGCGAGCGCCACCGCCACCGCTACGAGTTCAATCGCGAATTCGAAAAGACGCTGACTGAGAACGGCCTCATTCTGGCGGGTCAGACGCCCGACGGCATCTATGTGGAGATCTGCGAGATTCGCGATCACCCGTGGTATCTCGGGTGCCAGTTCCATCCGGAATTCAAATCGAAGCCCATGGAGCCGCACCCGCTTTTCAAGGCGTTCATCGGCGCGGCGCTGAAGTATCGAAAGCAGAGACCGCACGCGCCCATCGAAACACATACTCATCGTCCGGAGCTTACGCACGCCGAACATGGTTGAGCTGACCACGTCCGCCGGCGCGCCGATCGCGTTCGGCCGCGGCTGTCCGCTGGTTCCCATCGCCGGCCCCTGTGTCATCGAGAGCGCGGAACACGCGCACTTCCTCGCGCGGGAGCTGAAGCGGATTCTCGGGGCCTTCGTTTTCAAGGCTTCGTACGACAAGGCGAATCGCAGCAGCGGCGGTTCTTACCGCGGGCCGGGGCTGACCGAGGGCCTGCGGATTCTGGCCGATCTGCGGCGCGAGGGATACGCCGTGCTCACCGATGTGCACGACGTCTCGCAGGTGGCAACCGCTGCCGAGGCGGTGGACATCATTCAGATCCCCGCATTCCTGTGCCGGCAGACCGATCTGCTGCTCGAAGCCGGGCGCAGCGGACGTGTGGTGAACATTAAGAAGGGCCAGTTCGTGGCGCCTCACGATATTCACCTCGCCGCCGAGAAGGTGGCTTCAACCGGGAACACGCGCGTGCTGCTCACCGAACGCGGCTCTTCGTTCGGCTATAACAATCTGGTGGTGGACATGCGCGGGCTGGCGATCATGCGCGAGTCGGGTTGGCCGGTGATTTTCGACGCCACCCACAGCGTGCAGACCCCCGGAGGAGCGGGCACGGCTTCGGGCGGCCAGCCGCAATTCATCGCACCCCTCGCGCGGGCCGCCGTGGCTGCCGGCGTCGACGGCATTTTTTTCGAAGTGCACGAGGCTCCCGAGCGGGCGTTGTCGGACGGCCCGAATGCACTGCGGCTGGACCTCGTGGCCCCGCTTTGGCAGAAACTGCGGCGCATTCACGATGTGGTTCAGGAGTGAGTTGGGCAGGTTTGCAACCTGTCCCGATGGGCCTGCGGCCCACGAAAAATGATGAAAACCCACGTGGGGCAGCCTTGACCAGGGGCGAAGCACCATGGGCGGCCTTATCGCCCGGATAAGGTGACCACTGCTCCTTGCTTGTCGTCGAGGCTGCGGCGGTCTCTCAGACCGCCCCGTCGAACGCGCGGGGAAAGGCGGGCTGGGAGCCCGCCGCAGGCAGAGTGCCTGCCCCACCAGACCCGGTTTTCGAGTGTGCGGCGGGTTTTCAACCCGCCTGGCCGATTGAAAATCGGATGCAATCCGGCCCCACAGAGCCTACTGAACCCGCACCCGCACCTTCTCGTGGAGCACCAGCTCGTCGAAGATGGCCAGGACCTGTTTGCGGTAGGAATACATGCGGTGGATGGTGTCGCGGAAACTTGGCTCGTAGCGGCGCCTCAGCCACTTATCCAGCACCGGTTTGGGCACATCAATGTCGCGGCGAAGAGCTTCCGGCGAATGTCCGCGCAGAAACAGACCATAGAACATCGCCGCCTCCCGTTGGGGACCCAGTGGGTCAATGTCGTCTCGCGCGATCATGCAACCGCCCCTGCGTGGCAGCAGGAAAGAGTCAGTATAAACATCGGCTGCACCCGAATCAAGGTGCACAGCCGCGTTTCGAATGTAATTTACATTACCACGACAGGAAGGGGATGCGAACGCATCGGCCGCCGGTTGCTGGGGGTATAAGAAGGTCGCCCGGCGGCCAATGCGAGCTGCCCGGAGCGGGCTGGATCCGGCTGCGGCGCGCTGAAACAACACCCGCTTACTGGTTCAATTCCTGGTCAGGCCCGCGTCCTTCTATTCCTGAACCACGAACGCCAGCACGGCCGCTTCCCGGAATCCGTGGGAAGCTTGCAGAACAATGAGTTCGGGACCTAAAAAAAAGCCCCTCTGATGCAACCAGCAAGATCCCAAAGAGAGCGGCTGAAGATTGAACACCGGCTCCCGCAAGCACGCCGTTTTTCGCTCCCGCTCGCTTCGTCTCCCTACTCGTTGCAATCAGAGGGCAGGTCTAGAGATTACCTCAATCAATTCGTTCGTGTAAGAGCAATCCTGGAGCCGCAGTCCTGACACGGCGTTTCAATAACTTACGAGCTCAGATTCCTCGGAAAAGCGGGACAGCCTGTGGCGGCGGTGTGTCGTTGGGACACAACTACTGGTTTCTGCACGTCCGCGACACCCTACCCGCACCCTCGTAAGGTACTGTACATCTAATAGATAAAGTTCTTGACGTACTACTATATGTTGGGCCATCATTGCGAGTGCGTCCCTGGCTTAATCATTTATTAACGTCACGTGCAGGAAGCTGGGGAACATGAGAAAATCGTCAGATCCCCCCGAGAATCTGACAAAGCCCAGGAGCAGATATAAGATGGGACAGCTCAGCGTTGACCTCAGCACCCGGGTGGGCGAGCTCAGGAACGGAAAGCGTTCGCTTCCGACCTCGCAACGCATCGGCGTTACCTTCCCGCGATACTTCACGCAGAAACTCGAGCCCGGCCGCACACCCTACGACGAGTTGAAATGGGAGCAGCGGACGGCGGCCATCGCCAACGACAAAGGCCAGATCATCTTCGAGCAGACCGATGTCGAGGTCCCGGTGGACTGGTCGCAGACGGCCACCAACATCGTCGTCAGCAAGTACTTCCACGGGAAGGCCTCTTCGCCCGAGCGAGAACACAGCGTCGCCCAGCTTGTTCATCGCGTGGTGGACACCATTGCCGACTGGGGCAAACCCGGGCGCTACTTCCGCAGCGACGCCGACGCCGAGAATTTCCGCAACGAGCTGGCGCACCTGATGCTGACCCAGAAGGCCTGCTTCAACTCGCCGGTGTGGTTCAACGTCGGAGTGAAGGAAGCGCGCGGCTACGGCTGGTACTGGGATGAGGCCACCGATGCGATCATGGCGCTGAGGAAAGGGGAAAGCCGTCCGCAGTGCTCGGCCTGCTTCATCAACTCGGTGGGCGACACGCTGGAATCGATTCTCGATCTGGCCAAGACCGAGGGAATGCTGTTTAAGTGGGGCTCGGGGACGGGGACCAATCTCTCCACCCTGCGCGAAGAGAACGGGTTGCTTTCGGGCGGCGGGAAGGCCTCCGGACCGCTGAGCTTCATGAAGGGCTTCGACGCGTTCGCCGGCGTGATCAAGAGCGGCGGCAAGACGCGGCGCGCCGCGAAGATGGTGATCCTCAACGCGGATCATCCGGACATCGAGAGATTCATTTATTGCAAGGCGAAGGAAGAGAAGAAGGCGCACACGCTGATCGACGCGGGCTATGACGCCTCGCTGGACGGCGACGCATACAGCTCCATCTTTTTCCAGAACGCCAACAACTCCGTGCGCGCCACCGACGAGTTCATGGAAGCGGCGGCGGCGGACGGCGACTGGTGGACGAAGTCGGTGTCGAGCGGACAGCCGGTGAAACGCTACAAGGCGCGCGATCTGCTGCGCGGCATCGCCGAAGCGACCTGGCAGTGCGGCGACCCGGGCATGCAGTTCGACACCACGGTGAACCGCTGGCACACCTCGAAGGTGACCGGACGCATCAACGCGTCGAACCCCTGCTCGGAATACATGTTCCTCGACGATTCCGCCTGCAACCTGGCCTCGCTGAACCTGATGAAGTTCGTGGGGCCGGGCGGAGAATTCGACGTGGAGGCGTTCCGCCATGCCTGCGACACGGTGATTCTGGCGCAGGAGATCATCGTTGACAATGCCAGCTACCCCACCGAGAAGATCGCGCGCAACTCGCACGACTTCCGGCCGCTGGGCCTGGGCTTCGCCAACCTGGGCGCGCTGCTGATGTCCATGGGCATCCCCTACGATTCGCAGCAGGGCCGCGACTGGGCGGCGGCCATCACCGCGGTGATGTGCGGTCAGGCGTATCTGACCAGCGCGCGTATCGCCGAAGCGGTTGGGCCGTGCCCCGGCTATGCGCTGAACGAGCAATCGTTCCTCGACGTGATTCTGAATCATGGCCGGGCCGCCAACGCCATCGACAGCAAACGCGTTCCGCCGGAGTTGTTCGACGCCGCCATGGAAGTGTGGCACGACGCCTACTCGCTGGGCGAGAGCGTCGGCTTCCGAAATTCTCAGACCACGGTGATCGCGCCCACCGGCACCATCGGCTTCATGATGGACTGCGATACCACCGGCATCGAGCCCGACCTCGCGCTGGTGAAGTTCAAGAAGCTGGTGGGCGGCGGCATGATCCGCATCGTGAACAACACCGTCCCCCAGGCGCTGATCAAGCTGGGTTATTCGCCCGAGCAGGTGGAGAAGATCGTCACCTACATCGATTCCACGGGCACCATCGAAGGGGCGCCGGGTCTGAAGGACGAGCACCTCGCCGTTTTCGACTGCAGCTTCCGCCCGCAGAACGGCAAGCGCTTCATTCACCACATGGGCCACGTGCGCATGATGGCCGCGGTGCAGCCGTTCATCTCCGGCGCCATCTCGAAGACCATCAACATGCCGGAAGAGTCTACAGTAGAAGAGATCATGGACGCCTACATCGAAAGCTGGCGTCTGGGATTGAAGGCTGTGGCTATCTACCGCGACAACTCGAAGCGGACGCAACCGCTCAACACCGCGGGCAACAAGGACGCGAAGAAGCCGGCCGCGCAGCCCGCCGTCAGCGAGAAGGTGGTCTACAAGGCGGTGCGCCGCAAGCTGCCCGACCTGCGGCAGTCGCTGACCCACAAGTTCTCGATCGCCGGTCACGAAGGCTATATCACGGTGGGCCTCTTCGAGGATGGCACACCGGGCGAGGTGTTCATCACCATGGCCAAAGAGGGTTCCACCATCTCCGGCCTGATGGACAGCTTCGCAACATCCATCAGCTACGCGCTGCAGTACGGCGTGCCGCTGAAGTTCTTCGTGGACAAGTTCAGCCACGTACGCTTCGAGCCGAGCGGCTGGACGGGCAATCCGCAGATTCCCTACGCCAAGTCGATCATGGATTACATCTTTCGCTGGCTGGGGGCGCAGTTCCTCGGTCCGGAGTACGCGCTGGGCGAGGCGGGCAACGCGCAGGTGCTGCGTCCCACCGAACCGGAGCCGCAGCAGGCGCTGCAGTTCGAGCCGACGGTGACCGACGCTCCCATCTGCTCGGAATGCGGCGGCCTGATGACGCGCAACGGAAGCTGCTACAAGTGCGAGAACTGCGGCGGCACCAGCGGGTGCAGCTAGACACTTCACAGGCTAAAGCCTGTGCTACCGGGATGCCACCGATTCGCAGCACGAGGTCGCACAGGCTTCAGCCTGTGAAAGCACTGGAGCGTCGGAACAACTCCGGGCTCTTCGCAAGGCCAGCGCGCACGGGATTGAATTCAATGTAGCGAATGATCCTGTTCCGCTCGTCCGAAGATCGCACCCAATGATCGTATGACTCGCCCTGCCAGAATGTCTGGCCGGTCCTGCCCAGCAACGCATTGGCTCGCCGGGCGGAGACTCCTTTCACGAATTGCGTGATGTTACGTGCCGGGGCGTTGGGATCGATCAGAAGGTGGACGTGATTCGGCATCACGACGAAGGCGACGAGTTCGTATAAGTGGCGGACCTGCGCGCCCTCCCGGATGATCCCGGCTACGCATTTGGCGATTTCCCGTTCTCTCAGCCAGGCCGGGCCTTGAGTCGCGCTATCCAATTCCCGGTCGGCCGCAGCGAAAGCACGCCCGTCGCGGCCCGATGGCAACGGGAGCGTGCCGTGCAGGCGAAAGGTGATGAATAGCGCCGCTCCGTCGGGTTGAAAGTGCGGGAGATTGCGGCGGTACTCCACGTGAGGTGAGTGGGTCGAAGCGCGAGATGCTCTCCGTGCCTTTTACAGGCTGAAGCCTGTGCTACCCCTTTCACAGGCTGAAGCCTGTGCTACCTCAGTGGGCCAGCCGCGGATTGTACATCGAGCTGTAGTGCAGGTACTGGTGCATGACATCGCGCGGATAGCTTACGCGGATGCCGTGCGCGTCGCGATGCAGCTCCGGGTAGATGCCCGCCCAATAGGTGGGGAGGTTGAGCTTCCCGAAACGCTCCACCACCTGGTCGCGCAGCGCCGGATCGAAATGAACGGCGTACCGCTCGATCAGTGCGCGAATCGCGTCGTAGTCGCCTTCGGCCTTGATGCGCATCAGCTCCGCCAGGAGCATGCCAACGCCCTTGCGCATCTTCTCGAAGTCATCGACGTAGTAGTATGTCTTACCATCCCGCACCTTTTTCGAGATGCCGCCGGTCTTGTCGACGATGTACTCGACGATGAGCTGGCGGTTGCGCTGATGATCCTCCTCGAGGGTGTCGCCATGCGGATTGCGCCGAAGCTGCGTGAGCGGAGCCATAGCCGCGCGATAGTACATCGCTTTGGCCACGTCCGGGCCGGAGATGAGCCCGAGCTCGCGCAGGCGCGGGTCCCACGCGTTCCACAGGGCCATCAGATCGGCGCGCGCCTCTTCCATCGTGGAAAAGTACTGCTTCAGATAGAAAGCCGGCTCGTGAGTCAGCTTCGGGCTGACCTTGCCCGATCCGTGGCCGATGATCTCGTGCAGCGCGGTCATCAGGTCTTCCGCCTCGTCGCCGTGGGCCTTGAGGATCTGGTACTCCTCGTCGTTCCAGGAGAATTCCTTAATGTCGCCAAAGCCCACGGCATGATTGAGCGCGCGCGTCGATCCGGTGAAGAGAAAGCTCTTGCTGCCGTACTTCTCGTGGATCTCGTCTTCGTTCGGCAGGTTGTCACCGATGACGGTGACCGCGAAGTCGCCGGTTTCGATAATCGTTTCGACCGCTTTCGCTTCCGGAGGCTTCACGCCCTGCTTCTTGTATTGCTCCTCCCACGGCGCTTTGTCTTCGAAGTACTGCGCGTTCGCCGCCACCTTCTGCATGAGCGCGTTCACGCGCTGGTCGGTGATGCTGACGAAGCTCTGTGAGGTGCCTTTCGCTCCGCGCGCATCGCGGTAGACTTCGATGAACCCGTTGGCGAAATCCACTGTAGCGTTGTTCTGCACCCAGTCGATGTCGAATTGCAGCCAGTCGTGCGGATCGCCGGTCTGGTAGAAGCGGATGAGATCGCCGATGGCTTTGGCCTGCCCGGGTTCGGCCACCTTCTGGGCTTGGGCCAGATACTCGTTGGCTCGCTTCAGGTATTCGGCATACATTCCGGCGGGGACGCTGCCGTCTGGCGTGCCGGCGCGCCAGACTTCCTCCTGGAGGGCGCCGCTGGCCTTCACGAGGCGCGAATTCAAAGGGTAGTGTTCGGTGAAGCCGGCGAGATCGGCCAGGGACACGCCTTCGTAGAAGTTATTCGCGCTCGCCTGAAGGATGTCGAGACCGCCCCGCGGGCTCTTGGCGGTGATCATCGGCTCAAACGCCGGATCGAACAGCGAGGGACGGAGCTCGTCGATCTCGGCGAGGAAGTGCTCTTCGCTCATCATGCCCTTCGCTCCGTGGCGAAGAGAGGCGAGTCCCGCGTCGCGCAACTCTTCCCAGGTGAACTCGGGAAGAATCTTCCGCGCGGTCGTCTCATTGTGGTTGCCGCGATTGGCCCAGAAGAGTTTGGTGAAGGTCTGAATCTTCGGCAGCACCGCCGCATCCACGCCCTCGGGATGCGCGACGATCGTCTCGAGGATGGCCTTCTGGCGCAGGCCGAAGCGCGAAAGCTGATCGTAGACGATCGGGTCGATCGCGATGGAGGCTTCCGACAGCCACCACGCCAGTTCCTGCTGACGCGCCGTGAGCGTCGGGAAGCTGTCGGCGGGAAGCTGGATGAAGCCGGTGTCGCCGGCGCGCTCCACCAGCGTGGGTGCGACGTTCTCGGCAGCCGGCGCGATGGCGCACAGCGCGAATGCGGTGAGGATGAATCGCATGATCATTGCTCCTGCAGGCTATGGTAGATCAACGGGAAGGACAAGGGGCCGCTTGCGGCGCGCGCGGCTCGGAACGCCGCGGGCTGAGCCGCGACCAAAGGGAGCCGGTGGAGGCAATAAAAAAGGCCCCGATGACTCGGGGCCTGTTTGCATGAACCCTTGGCTGTCGCGCCTTTCGGCGCAGAGGCTACTTCTTCGCCGTTTTCTTTGCCGGCTTCTTGGCAGCCTTCTTGGCAGCTTTCTTAGCAGCGTTCTTCATCGATTGATTCTCCCTAACATCAGATTTTGCGCGACCCCGAAGGATCGCACCGTGACTCATATATAAAGTGGATCGCAACGAAAGTCAAGAAAAAAATGAGAGTTACGACCTCGCGAGACCACTCGGAGGGCCCTGCGGAGTCCCCAAAACATCCACGCATCGAATTGTTCCGGGCAGTTTGCTCGCATTCTGGCGCGCTTTTCTGTTGCTCGCGAGCGTCGAGGCGCGTTAGCATCCGTGTAGATGCTTCCGCGCCGCGCACTCTGCGTCATGCTGCTCGCGGCGTGTGCGCTCGTGCTTGCGGCATGCGCGAAACACCACACGGCGCACGTTCCAGCGGCCCGCATTCCCGCTTCAGCAGGGCCGACGAGCGCACAGGCCGCGGGTACGACCGTTGTGCGCGGTCCCATGGAAAGCGGCGAGACGGGCGTTGCAAGCTGGTACGGTCATCCGTATCACGGGCGGCCCGCCGCCGACGGCGAGATCTACGACATGGAGACGATGGTGGCCGCGCATCGCACGCTGCCGTTTGGAACGCGGGTGCGCGTTGTCGATCTCGACAACGGGAAGACCGTGGAGGTGCGTATCATCGATCGCGGCCCCTTCGTCGCCGGCCGCATCATCGACCTTTCGCATGCCGCCGCCGAGGCCATCGGCATGGTCGAGCCTGGCCTGGCCCGCGTGCGTCTCGATATTCTCTCCGCTCCGCCCGCGGCGCTCACGGAACCGGCGGCGTACGCCGTGCAGGTGGGCGCCTTCGCCGATCGGTCGCGCGCGGAACAACTGCGCTCCACCATGGAGCAGCGCTACGGAACCGCGCGTCTGGTGACGCGCTCCGGCACTCCGGCGCTGTGGCGCGTGCTGGTGGGGCATGAGCCCACCGAGGTCGCCGCAACACAATTGCAGCAGAAGCTCGGCGGGGATGTGGATCGCTGTTTTGTGGTTCGGATCGACGACGCAGGCGAGAGGGCGAGCCGTTGAACGGCCGCAGTTTCAACCAAGCCGCGCACAACGGCCGCGGCCGGCGTCCAGTTTCGGATTCTCAGGGAGGATCGCCGCCGCGTCCTGTGCGCTCCCCCACCCTTGACCAGGGGATACACCGCATTTGCGGAGTATTGCGTCGAGCAACTTCGGGATAGAGTTTTTTGTATCCAGTGCACTATAGAGTCTGAGGATAGCCTGATTCTGCGTCCATGATGGTCGAACAGGAACAACTACACACCATTGTTGGCCAGTCGCCGCGGATCCGCCACATCCTGCGGCTGGTGGAGAAGCTCGGGCGCGGCCGCTGGCCCGTCCTGCTGCTCGGGGAGACGGGAACCGGCAAGGAAGTGATCGCTCGCGCCATTCACGACGTCGATCCCACCGGCCCGTTCGTGCCCATCGACTGCTCCGCGCTGGTGGGTCCGCTCATGGAGAGCGAGCTGTTCGGACACGCCAAAGGCTCGTTCACCGGCGCCGTGGCTCAGAAAACGGGGCTCATTGAGATGGCGCACGGCGGCACGGCCTTCTTCGACGAGATTGGTGAGGTGCCGCTCGACCTGCAATCGAAGCTGCTGCGCGTGCTGCAGGAGAAGGAGTTTCGTCCGGTCGGCTCGCTGCAGCAGCGTCGTTCCGACTTTCGCATCATCGCCGCCACGAATCGCGATCTGGCGCGGGAAGTGGAAAAGGGCACGTTCCGCCGCGACCTGTACTATCGGCTGAACGTGGTGAACCTGCGGCTGGCGCCGCTGCGCGATCGGCGCGAGGACATCCCGGCGCTGATCGGGCATTTCCTGGCGCGCTACGGCAAGTCGCACTCGCTGACGCAGGAAACGCTGGAGACGATGCTGAGTTACGACTGGCCGGGCAACGTGCGCGAGCTGGAGAACTGCATCCAGCATTTGGTGGCCATCAACTCCGGCCCGCTGCTGCACGTGATAGATCTGCCCTCCAACCTGCAGCACCACGCGGCGGCGAACCGTTCGCAATCGATTGTGCGAGCCGCGGCCGCGTCAGCGCAGGAAGCCGTGGCGCCTGCGCCGGGGCCGGTGGCGGAAACGATACCGATCTCGCCCGCGACCGCGGCTCCGGCGTGTCCCGTGCTTCCGCTGGCCGAGCTCGAAAAGCAGGCGATCCTGGGCGCGCTGGAGTACACGCGCGGCGATCGCGCGGTGGCGGCGCACCTGCTCGGCATCGGCCGCACCACGCTGTATCGAAAGCTGAAGGAATACCGGCTCGAAGATTAGCGACCGCTCCCCGTGGTCGCGGCTCGGAAATGCGCTGAACAGAGCCGCGACCAAAGGGAGCGGAGAAGCTGCGAGAGGGCCGCGCCTCTCAGCCCACTACTCTGTTGCGGTGGCAGACCACAAGACACTTCGACTGCTTGTCGTGGAAGATTCCTTCGAAGACGAGCGATACCTGCGCGAGCTTCTGGAAGAAGTGGCGGAGGCGCGTGTCTGGCCTCCGTGGATGGTCTGGGCGCCGGTGTTCGCCGCAACCGCCGAGGAAGCCTGCGACCTGGCGATTGGCGGCGGCTACGACGCGATTCTGCTGAATCTCAGTCTGCCGGATTGCCGCGTGCTTCACGAGACCTTCATGGTCGTTGCCAGCGTCGCCCCGGGGATTCCGATTCTGGTGATCGCCGACGAACCTGACGATTCGCTGGAAGCTATGCTGCTGCGCGAGGGCGCCCAGGATTTTTTGGTGAAGACGCAACTGGACGCGGAGCCGCTGGCGCACGCAATGAAGCGCGCGGTGGAGCGGCAGCGGTTCGTCAATTCGTTGAGGATCGCTGATCTGCCGCCGCGGATCGCGATGCTGCCGGAGACCGATACATGCGACGATCTCCCGCTTGCTTTGATAGGGATCGCCGACGTGTCGATGGCCGATTGAGGGCCTGGGGCCGATTGAAGGCTGGTGCGGATTGAAGGCTGGGGCGGCCCGATTGACGACTAGCGCTCGCTGTCTTCGTCGATGGCGATCTTGAGGGCTTTCAGGAACTTCTGATCCTGGCTGGTCAGCCGGATCTTGCCGGTCGATTCAAAACGTCGCTTCGGCGGCGTCTCGGTTTCTTCGCCTTCCGCCTGGTCGGTGGCTTCTTCCTCGCCTTCCTCGCGTTTGTTGAATCCGATAGTCGCCTCGAGGACAAGGAACACATCGTAGCCGGCCCGTTTGATTTCGCCGATCGCGCCGGCGATACGATCGGAATCGGAGAGCGACTCGTTGATCGCGTTCCCCAACTCCTGCATCAACTCCTTGAGTCGGTCGTCCAAATGGGTACCTCGTTTCTCAGCGCTGCCACCCCTACGCTAAAGATGAGCGGAGGCCAAGGCAGGTTTCGCAAATCCCCTGCACCTCAACCATCTTATCGTCACTCCAGAACCTTTTCAGTAGATGGTACACCCATCGCAGCCGCGATGCCAGCGTTTCGGTGACAGCCGGCACAACGGAACCTGCGTCCCGTGCCGGGTTTCGTTACACTGGCAGCAGCAACATGTTCCGACTGGCCGGCAGATTCATTCGCCACGTTCTGCCCGGAATTGTCCGGCCGATGCGTGTCCTTTGGAATCAACTTATTGGCTTCGTATTCCTGGTGCTGGCCGCGTTCGTGGGGCTTTCCACATGGCGGCGCATGGACGATGGCGGCCTGACCCCACTCACCATGGCGCTGGGATTCGCTTTCGCCGCGTTTCTGGCCTTCTTCGGCGTTTCGTCTTTTCTGCGGGCGCGGAAGGTGTCCCGCTCCTAGTGGTTCCCATTCATGTCATCGGCGGTGGACTGGCCGGCTCGGAGGCGGCGCTGCAGATCGCGCGCGCAGGCCTGCGCGTCGTTCTTTACGAAATGCGGCCGGTTCGCCGGACGGCGGCACATCAAACCGATCGCTTCGCCGAGCTGGTCTGCAGCAATTCGCTGAAGAGCGAGCAGGAAAACACCGCGCCGTGGCTGCTGAAGCAGGAGCTGCGGCGGCTGGGATCGTTCCTGCTCGACGCGGCCTGGAAAGCGCGCGTGCCCGCGGGCCATGCCCTGACGGTGGATCGCATGCTCTTCGCCGAAGAAGTGTCGCGCGCGGTGGAGGCGAATCCGCTGATCGATGTGCGGCGCGAGGAGATGACGCGGGTGCCCGACTACGGCGTGGCGATTATTGCCACGGGTCCGCTCACCAGCGACGCGCTCGCCGCCGAGATCGCACGAATCAGCGGATCGGACCGGCTGTATTTCTACGACGCGATCAGTCCGATTGTGGAGGCCGAATCCATCGACATGTCGATCGCCTTCCGCGCGTCGCGGTACGGCAAGTCGCTCGATTCTTCCGACGACTATGTCAACTGCCCGCTCGACAAGGACCAGTACGAGCGGTTTCTGGACGCGCTGCTGGAGGCCGCCAGCGTTCCCGCGCACATCGCCGCCGATAACGCCTGTTACTTCGAGGCGTGCCTGCCCATTGAGGAACTGGCGCGCCGCGGCCGCGAAACCCTGCGCTTCGGCCCGATGAAGCCGATGGGGCTGGTGGATCCGCGCTCCGGGCGGCGGCCGTATGCAGTGGTGCAGCTTCGCCAGGAGAATCTGCGCGCGGACAGTTTCAACCTGGTGGGCTTTCAGAATCACCTGCGCTTCCCCGAGCAGGCACGCGTGTTCCGAACCATTCCCGGCCTCGCGCGCGCGGAGTTCATGCGCTACGGGCAGATTCACCGGAACACCTACATCAACGCGCCCGCGCTGCTGATGCCCTCGCTGCAGCTTCGCTCGCGGCCGGCGGTGCTGTTCGCGGGCCAGATTTCCGGCGTCGAGGGATACGTGGAGTCGATCGCCACCGGACTGTTGGCGGGACGGAACGCGGTTTGTCTGGCCCGGGGCGGAGAACCGGCGGCCATGCCGCGGGAGACTGCGCTCGGATCGCTGTGCGCCTACATTTCGGGCGCCGACGTGTCCGATTATCAGCCTGCGAACATCACTTTCGATCTGCTGCCGCCCCTGGACGAAGAAACGCGCCGCCGTCTGCGCCACGACAAGCGCGCCAGGCATGCCGAGGTGTGCCGCCGGGCGTTATCGGCTCTGCATGCAACTCGCTGACGCTATCGAACGGTATCTCGACGAACTGCGCCGGCAGAACGCTTCCGAGCACACGGTGCGCAACTACGGCGTCGATCTTCATGAATTCCTCACTTATCTGACGCCGCCCTGCGGCGAGCCGCCTGAACCGCGCGCATTCGACGCACTGCTGATTCGCGAATGGATGGCCCACCTCTATGAGCAGGAGCTTTCCACGGTGAGCATCCGCAGGAAGCTGGCGGCGGTGCGTTCGCTGATGCGGTTTTTGTTGCGCGAGGGCGAGGTGGAGAAAAACGTCGCGAAGCTGGTGCGAACGCCAAAGGCTCCAAAGACGCTTCCGCGCGTGCCCACCGAGGAGCAGACCAATTCGCTGCTGGACGCCGTCGCCGCCGGCAAGATGGAACGTCCGCACCCCAGCCGCGATCGCGCCATCTTCGAAATGTTGTACGGCTGCGGCCTGCGTGTCAGCGAGCTGTGCGGATTGAATCTGGAGGATTTCGACCTGCGCTCCCGCTGGGTGCGCGTGCGTGGAAAAGGGAAGAAGGAGCGGCAGGTTCCCTATGGCGGCAAGGCGGCGGCGGCGCTCGAGCAGTATCTGGCTGAACGGAAGGCCGTGGCCGGCGAAACTGCGGTGTTCGTGAACCACACCGGCCGGCGGCTTACCGACCGCGGCGCGCGCGGGATCGTCGCCTTCTACGCGCGATTCCTGGCCGGCGACGCCTCGCTGCACCCGCACAGCTTCCGCCACGCCTTCGCCACGCATCTGCTCAGCGCCGGTGCGGATTTGCGGTCCATCCAGGAGCTGCTGGGCCACTCCCGGCTCTCCACCACGCAGAAATACACTCAGGTCTCGCTTGCCGACCTCATGGCGGTGTACGACAAAGCGCACCCCAAAGCGCGCGGGAAGTGATGGACACGCGGGGACAGCCGCGTTTGTGTCTTGCGTCCCGTAAAACGCGGCTGTCGCCGCGTGTCCCATACGGTAACATGGGTTGGTCACGTCTTCATGCGCAACGTCATTGTGCTTGGCGCCCAATGGGGCGACGAGGGGAAAGGGAAGGTTGTCGACCTCTTTTCCGAACACTTCAACATCGTCGCTCGTTATCAGGGGGGCCACAACGCCGGCCACACGGTCTTCATTGGCGAGCGGAAGTTCATCCTCAAGCTGATTCCCAGCGGCATCTTGCGGCCGGGCGTGCAGGCGGTGATCGGCAACGGCGTCGTGATCGACCTGAAAGCCTTGCTCGACGAAATCGGCGCGCTCGAAAGCATGGGTATCGACGTTCGCGCCCAACTCGCCATCAGCAATCGCGCGCACGTTCTGTTTCCGTTCCACAGGCTGGTGGAGAAGATGTCCGAAGACCGCGCCAACCGTACGGCGCTGGGCACCACCTCGCGCGGCATCGGGCCGTGCTATGAGGACAAGATCGGCCGCCGCGGGCTGCGCATCGCCGACTTGTACGAGACGAAGATCTTCGAGTCCGCTTACGACGCGCTCGCCGAGGACAAGCAGTTGCTCGCGCGCACGTTTGGCATTCACGACACCATCGACTACGCGCACATCCGCGAGCAGTATCGCGATTTTGCGCGGCGCATCGAGCCGATGGTCTGCGATACATCGCGGCTTCTGAATGAGGCGATGGCCGCGGGCAAACGCGTGCTTTTCGAGGGCGCGCAGGGTTCGATGCTCGATGTCGATCACGGCACGTATCCATTCGTGACGTCGTCGAGCGCGACCGCCGGGGGCGCCTGCACTGGAGCGGGTGTCGCTCCGACGCGCATCTCCGGCGTGATCGGCGTTTCCAAGGCGTACATCACGCGGGTGGGCGCGGGCCCGTTCGTCACTGAGCTGAACGACGAAATGGGCGAGCGGCTGCGTAAAGCGGGCAACGAATATGGCGCGGTGACCGGCCGTCCGCGGCGCTGCGGCTGGTTCGACGTGCCGCTGCTGCGCTACACGGCGATGCTCAACGGCTTCGATAGCCTGGTGATCACCAAGCTCGACGTACTGGATGGTCTGGAGCGCGTGCCTGTGTGCGTCGGTTACCGCATCGGCGGCAAGGAGGTCCAGGACATGCCGGCGACTGCGACGGCGTTGGAGGAAGTCGAGCCGGTGTATGAAAGCCTGCCGGGCTGGAAAGGCTCGACGCGCGGTCTGTCGAAATTCTCCGACTTGCCCAGGGGCGCGGTGGACTACCTGCGTTTCCTCGCCGAGCGCACCAGCGTGGAAGTGGGCTGCATCTCCACCGGCCCGGAGCGCCACGAGACCATCGTCGTGAAGGGGTCGCGATTAGAGGAGCTGGTGTTCTGAGCCAGGCGCGACCCGATTTTACCGGAGTCTGGCAGGCGAACATTCAAAAGAGCGTCTTTCGCGGTCCCGCGCCAAAGCGGCTGCTGAACCGCATCGAGCATCGCGAGCCCGAGCTCATTCAGGAAATGATCGTGACGCAGGCGAGCGGCGGGGAACAGCGCCTGGTGTTCCGCTACCTCACCAACGGCGAAGAGACAACCAACTCCATCGGCGGCGCCACAGCGAGCACTCGCGCCCACTGGGAAGACGCGGAACTGATAATCGAGTCATTGCTCGAAGCCGCCGGCCGCACTCTCCATTTCAAAGACCACTGGTCGCTCTCCGAAGACGGCCTGGCACTCACCATGGCCCATCGCGAGGACGCCCTCGCCGGCCAGACCGTCGTACACGGGAAATTACCGTCCTGAATTTGGGGCCGTCTTCAGCGATATAGTAGTGGCCTCATGCGGTGCACAAGTTGTCATGAAGACATTGCGCCCGGCGCTCGTTTCTGTTCACGCTGCGGGGCTGCCGTCACATCTGTTCAGGCGCCGAAACCGACGAACAAGGTGCTCGTCGGGGTTGTCATCGCTGTCGCACTCCTGATTCCGCTTCTGATTGTGGCCGCTGCCATGGTCCTTCCCTGGATCGCGAAGGGAACACAGCGCGACAGGGAGGCCGCAGCGATTCACAGGATCATGCTAATCCACAACGCTGAGCGCGACTTCCAATCGCAGCATGGAAGATACGGGACTTTGGCGGAACTAGGGCCGCGACTCGCGCGCGCCAACATCGGGGGCTACCGATTCAGCCTCACTGCAAGCAACGGCATTTATATTATCAATGCCGACCCAATCGTGTACGGGAGCACAGGGCGACGCTGCTTCTACTCAGATCAGAGCTTGGTAATTCGGCAGAATTGGGGGCCTGAACCGGCCACGGATCAGAGTGCCGAATTACAATAACCCGCTTACCGTTCCCCCACGCTCGCCGCAATCGCCGCCTGCGCGCGCTGCCAGCGCTGGCGCGCCTGGTATTCCTGCCACAGCGTGGTGAAGCCGGCCCACCAGTAGCCGCCGACGAACAGCAAGAGAAACGGAATCGCCGGGAAGTTGATGGTGTCGATGGCGAACGACACCATGTACACGAACCAGCAACCCACCGCAATCTCCGCGTACGGCAGCCACCCGCTGCGGCTGCGGTACCTGGGCGTCCGCACTTTCACCTTCTGCTCACCGATAGCGTACTTCGGCGTCCGCGCGAACGCCGTCTTAATCCCCAGCAACGCCTCGATCACCGCCTTCGAGTTGCTCAGCGTGAGGGCCACGCCGGCGGCCATCAGCGCGGGCAGCAGCAGCGCGGCGCGTTTCCAGTCTTTCGGAAACAGAACCTTGTGCGCCATGAGGTAGAAGGCCATGATGGACCAGAACGACGCGATGATCAGCGGCAGGTCGATCACCACCATCTGCATCCAGCCCATGTAGAAGCGCACAATCATCACCGGCAGCATCAGCACCGAAATCACCAGCATCAGCGGATAGGAGATGTTCGGCGTCAGGTGCATGAACGCTTCGAGCTTGCGCCGCTTCGAAATCGGCGCGCGCAGAATCGTGGGCAGCAGTTTCTTCGCCACCTGGGTCAGGCCCTTGGCCCAGCGCGCCTGCTGCACCTGGAATCCATAGGTGTCCACCGGCAGCTCGGAGTCGCACTGCAGCGACGGCACGTAGACGAACTGCCAGCCCTTCAGTTGCGCGCGATAGCTGAGGTCGGAATCCTCGGTCAGCGTGTCGTGCTGCCAGCCGCCGGCATCGTCGATCATGCTGCGCCGCAAGATGCCCGCCGTCCCGTTGAAGTTGAAGAACAGCCCGCCGCCATACCGCGCCACGTGCTCCAGCACGAAGTGGCCGTCCAGCAGCATGGCCTCCACTTCGGTCAGCAGATTGTAGTGCCGGTTCAGATAACTCCAGCGCGTCTGCACCACGCCCACTTTCGGATCGGCGAAGAAATCCACGGTGCGGCGCAGGAAATCGCGCGGTGGAACGAAGTCGGCGTCGAAGATCGCCACCAGCTCGCCCGTCGCCGTTTTCAGCCCTTCCTGCAGCGCGCCGGCCTTGAAGCCGTGCCGGTTCGTGCGATGCAGATATTCAATGGGCAATCCCTGGCCGCGGTACTCGCCCACCAGCCGCTCCGTGAAGGGATGCGTGTCGTCGGTGGAATCGTCCAGCACCTGGATCTGCAGCAACTCGCGCGGATAGTCGATCTGGCTGACCTCTTCGAGCAGCCGCTCCACCACGTAGCGCTCGTTGTAAAGCGGAAGCTGGACGGTGACGCGCGGAAGCTGCTCGAAGCGCTGCGGCGGCTCGGTGACCATATGCTTGCGATGGCGCAGGTAGCCGCGGATCATCTCGAACCGGTGCGTGCCGTAGCAGGAAAGCAGAACCAGGATGGCGAAGTAGGGGATCAGGATGGCCCAGTCGAACGGCTGCAGGTGGTAGATGCCGGTGAAGGTGTCGTCGAAAAGCGAATTGTAGAGCTGCGTGCTGAACGAAGATGCGAGCAGAAGGGCGGGCACAGCCATCTATGAGTCTCGTAGAGTATGATCGCGGGGCCGGGACTGCACCCCCTCCGCGGGCACCAGCCGGTGCTCGCAACGCTCCCCATTCTACATCCCTTTGGACCCGTGCGGCCCCAAAAAGTTCCTGATGGAGGGCATGTAATGTACGTTACGTTACTATCTTACCAGTCGGCCAATTCGTGCGTCGTGGCGTCTCGTATGTAGATGGCCTTACGGATTTTGGCGCTCCTGGTGTGCTCATCAGCGGCCTATGCCGCCTCGGCTGGTTCGCCGCAGTTCCTTTGGGACGGGGACGTGGACCAGACCGCGATCCTTTCCATCCGAGGCGACCAGCTCAGGGTGAGCACTCCCCGGGGGGGCGCGGTTGAGCACCAGCGCTGGCGTTTTTTCGCTCCCCTGGCCGATTCGCATCAGGACGTTCGCCTGGAAGTGCGCGCTGGCCGTGGCAGCGTGCGCATTGCCCAGCAGCCCACCCTGGCCAACAACTACATGGTGGAGATTCAGATCGACGATCCGCAGGACGGCCGGGGGCATTACTCGATCGCGCTCTATTGGGAAGCTGACAGCGATCAAACCCGGCGCTGGCATGATCGCGGCTGGCAGGGCGATTCCAGCGTGGCGGGGCGCAGGGAGGAGACTGGCAAACTCACCTGGCGCGGGCACGTGGAGGGCGATGCGACGGTCTCATGCCATGCTTCATCTTGCCGGACTGAGGTGCGCGGGGGCATGCCCGTATCCCACGAGCGAGTGCGCTTTACCCGGCCGCTGCCTGAATCGGAGGTCGCGGTAAGCCTGGAGAGGGACAGCCCGTACATCCGCGTCCTGGAGCAGCCGCTCCGCTCGAACGGCTACACAACCAGTGTGGAGATCTCCGACGAATGCGGCGGAAACAGGGATTGCTCATTCACCCTTTCCTGGCGTGAGCCGGACGTCGGCGAAGCACCGGAAAAACGGGAGGCAGTTCGCGGCATGGTTTGGTCCGGACGTGTGAGCGGCACGGTGCGGGTGATGGTTCGCGACTCTTCCACGGTCTCGGAGGTGCTGAACGGCGGGCCGACGGCGAACGAGCTGGCGCTCTTCGACCGGCCACTGCCGCACCAATCCGGCCTGTCGCCGGCCATCCGCAAGCTGCAGGGACGCGGGGCGGCCGCCATTGTTCAAGCACCCTCGGAGAAGAACGGTTTCAGCCTGGTGTTCGAGGTCCGCGATCCCGGCCCCGGCGCGGACGACTACGCGGTGGAGCTGGACTGGTGAGGCGGCCTGCATGCCGCGCACCCCATTCCTGCTGCACCGCGAACCACCATGTGGCCGCCTCCTTACGTGTGCTCTGAGTAAGGGTCGCGCAACGGCTTTAGCCGACCGTAATCGAGGACCCGTAGGTCGCGAGCAGAGAAAAGGACGACGTCGTTCCGCGAGACAAGCGCCAGAAGAGGGTGGGCCTTACCCGCGGCTGCGGACCTGAGGAGTCGAGTCTGGTCATACTGGGGCAATCGACTGGAGTCCGCGAAGTCCTTGCGGGTTGCCTTCACCTGGACGAAGAGGCGCCGCCGACCCTTCGTCGCAACCAGGTCGAAAGACCCTCGGCTGCCTTGCGTGCGCGCAACCTCATAGCCGCGCCGCGCAAAGAACTCCGCCACCTGTAGTTCCTTCCATCTCCCGTACTGGTAGTGCGACGCCACGTCATCGGCCTCGTCATGCCTGGTGTGAGTACACCTCGCGGCCAGCGCGCCGCATCTCGTCGGCGAAGCGTGCCAGAGCCATCGCTTTTGCGACAGCGCTCCTCCACGCTGAGTTTCAGGTCTTCGCGAATCGACGTGCGGTCGATGTCCTTCTTGCAGGCTTCCACCAGCGGGTCGGGATCGGGGCGGACATCGCTCATACCTTGATTCTACGGCTTCCCCAGCGCGTACCAGAGAATGAAATCGGTCACCGGGGGCTTGGCGCCGAGCTCGCGCATTCGCGCCGCGTTCTGGCCGCGGTGATGCTGACCGTGCGTCATCACCTGCAGCAAAAGCACGCCAGCCGGCGCCCCGAACGGCCCTTTCGGCCCGCGCGGCAGAGGGCACATCCGGTCGAGATCGAGAGAACTCACTGCTTCCAGCAGGCTTTCATTTGCCAGGCGCATGGCCGTTTCGACCTCGTCCATGGAGTCGCGATCTTTCATCGTCGCGGGCATCGTGCCGCGAGCGATCATCTGCAACATCTCGCAGACCATCGCCGTGTGCTTCAGGCGGGTGCGAATCTGCTCGTCGGCGAGCAACGCGGGGTTCGCATGAAGCGCTTTCCAGTGCTCGGCATCCGCCCACACCTGATGCCTCGCCAGTTCCCGCAATAGTTCGGCGTCCATTATGCTATTCATACCGCAATGTCTGGACCGGGTCCACGCGCGTGGCGCGCAACGCCGGCAACCAACTTGCCAGCGCGGCCACCGCCAGCATCAGCACAGACACCGCGGCCAGAGTCACCGGGCTGGACGCCCCGACGCCGTACAACATCGACGCCAGCAGTGGCGAGAGCATCAGCGAGCCCGACACGCCGAGAACCACGCCGATCAGGGCGAGCGCCAACCCACGCTGAACGATCATCCGCTCCACGTCCCGAGGCCGCGCGCCGATGGCCACGCGAATGCCGATTTCGCGCGTCTGCTGAACCACCGCCTGCGAGATCACGCCGTAAAGCCCTACCGCGGCCAGAATCACCGCCAGCAAGGCGAACCAGCCGAGCAGAACCGCACGGAAGCGCGGCCCGGAGTCGTACAGGAATACCTGCTCGTGCATGGTGCGTGCGTGGTACACCGGCAGATTGAAGTCCGCATCCCGTATCGAAGAACGGACATCCTTGAGCAACAAGTGCGCGTCGGGGTACCGCGACGCCTCGCCCCGAGCGACGATCTGGAGGAAGACCGTGTACGAGTCTTCGGCCTGCGCCAGCGGCGCATAGGCCACGGGCGCCGTCTCCCACTTCATGTCGTTCGTGGAGCTGATCCGCCGCGTGCTGCCGACGATTCCCACAATCTTCATCCACGCAGTGTGATCTTTCGGCTCTCCGAAAGCGATGCGCTGGCCGATAGGATCCGCCCCGGCGAAATAACGCCGCGCCAGTTCCTGATTGATCACTGCCACTTTCTCGGCCCGCCCGTTGTCGCGTTCGTCCGGATAACGGCCGCGTAAGAGGGGCACGCCCAGGACGCGGAAATAGCCGGGAGTGCTGAACTCGCCGCTGATTATCGCGTACTCGGCGGGGGACCCGGGCATGGGCCGGCTCTCTACCAGCAGGATCTGAGGCATTGCGCCGCTGGTCACCGAGGATTCCACTCCAGGAAGGGAGCGCACGCGGTTGAGAATGTGCTCAATCAAAACCCGGCGCTGTGCCGGTTCCTTATAAACGTTTTCCGGCAAGTCGAAGGACATGATCGCGGCGTGATCCGTTCGAAATCCCAGAGGTTCGCTGCGAAGCCGGACGAAACTCTCGATGAGCAGGCTGGCCCCGGCCAGCAAGACAAGCGAGAACGCTACCTCGGCGACCACCAGCAGACTGCGGGCGCGCTGACTGCGCAGCCCGCGCGAGGAGCGCGTCTCTTTGAGAACGCCAGTCAGGTCGAGTCGCGAAGCCTTCAAGGCCGGCAGGAGCCCGAAAACCACGCCCGTCCCCAGGGCCAGCGCGGCGGTAAACAGGAGCACCGGCATGTCCATGCGCACATCGGCTGCGGCGGGGAGCTGAATGGGCGCCGCGCGGCGAAACCAGTACACGCCGGCCCAGGCAACCAGTGCGCCAAGCGCTGTGCCGGCGGTGGACAACAGCAGGCTCTCGGTGAGCATGTGGCGCATCATTCGCCAGCGCCCGCAGCCGAGGGCGGCGCGTACGGCGATCTCCTTCTGTCGCGAAGCCGCGCGCCCAAGCAGGAGACTCGCCACGTTCGCGCAGCCAATCAGAAGCACGAACACCACCGCTACAAACAGCGTGAGCAGCGCAGGCCGGAGATCTCCTTCAATGGCCGCGAACTCCTCCTGTAACGGCCTCAACATCACGCCCATGTCGGTGAAGTACTCCGGCTCCGTTTCCTCGAGCGCGCGGCGGATGCGCAACAGGTCGCTGCGCGCGGTGGCCTCGTTGACGCCTGGGCGCAGGCGTCCAAAGGCGAAGAAGCCGTGTTCCAGCGGCGGACAGATGCGGTAATAATCGCTCGCCGGCGTGAACGGCGTCCACAACGTGGCTCGGGGCGGCTGAAACTGAAAGCCCGGCGGCAGAACGCCGATCACGACATGCGGTTTGCCGTCGAGAATCAAGGTGCGCCCGAGCACATCCTCGGCGGCGCCGAGTTGGGCCCGCCAGAACGCGTCGCTGATGACGACGACGAGCGGTCCGTTCCTGTCGCTCTCGGTGAACAGCCGGCCCCGCGCCGGCGCAACCCCGAGTGTCCGGAAGAAATTGAGCGTTACGATTTCGCCGGTGATTTTCCGGGCGTCGCCCATCCCGGTCCAGCTGTATTCCCACGACCGGTAACCGACAACCGCTTCAAGAGTCCTGCTGCGACGCTGCCAGGCATCGAGGTCCCGCGGCGAAAGGGGGATCTTGGGATCGCTTCTGGAGTTCTCCCGAATAGCGACCAGGCGACCGGGCTCCTGAAACGGCAGTGGCCGCAGCAGCACTGCATTGACAATACTGAAGATCGCGGTATTCGCTCCGGCCCCGAGCGTGAGCACCAGCAGCGCAACCGCGGTAAACCCGGGGCTCCGCGCGAAGCCGCGCAGGGCTTGCCGGATATCCTGAGAAAACGCGCCAGGCATAGAACTGGAAGAATCAGATTACCGGAAAAGAAGACGGAAATGAATAGGTATTTTCATCGACTACTCGTCTGCCCCCCGGTTCCGCTATGATAGCGCTTTCGGCCGCCGGAGCAGATACGAGGGGTGCATTAGCCCCGTGGGAGCGTACAATTCCTCATGGGTGGCGACGAAGCCCAGCTTCAGCAGCAACCGGCGCGACGCCTCGTTCCGCGGATGATGCCCCGCGAATAGCGACTCCGCGCGAAGTGTAGCGAAGGCGTAGCCGATGACTGCATTTGCCGCTTCCCGCGCCAAGCCCTTCCCCTGAAACGCGGTCCGCAGGTGGACGCCAAGCTCGTAGATCCGGTCTTCGAGACGATACGGCCGCAGACCTGCACAGCCGATGAACGGCGCCCCATCAGCGAGAAAAACAGGCCAGTACTGAACCCCATGCTCCCGCCTCAGCGCAATTTCCCGGTGCAGGCGCTCGTGCACCATCTCCGGGGTGAACGGTCCTCCGATCAGGGCCGTCACGGCCGGATCCCCCCAGAGGGCCAGCGCCAGCGGAAGGTCGTCTTCGCTCCAGCAACGAAAGCCGAGCCGGGCCGTCCTCAGAAAGTACACCACTGCTCTCCCGAAACGCTATCCTGTCCTGTGGATCTAACGAGGTGACAATGATTACCCAGCTTACAATCAGCGCAACCCTGGCGGCGGCCCTGCTTATGGGCCAGAACGAGCCACCCGGCCCGGCAACGCCCAATCCAACGTCCACACCCGCCCAGGCCTCGGATCAGGCCGAAGATATGGGGGTAATCTTCAAGGTCGAAGTGGTCGCCCGAACCACGCAGGCCGTGAATTATCTTCACCGCGGCGGCTCGACGAAGATCAACTTCCGCGGCACCGCTCTGATGCCGGCCGGCAAGGGCGAAGCGACCGTGGAGAGCGAGAGAGGCGATATCCGCGTTTCCGCCACATTCCACAATCTTGTTTCCCCCCAGACCTTCGGACCCGAATACCTGACCTACGTGCTGTGGGCCATCTCGCCCGATGGGCGCGCGCTGCCCCTCGGCGAGCTAACGCTCAACGAGTGGGGCATGGGCTCGGAGAGCAGCATCAAAACCACCAGCGAGATCCAGACGTTCGGCATGATCGTCACCGCCGAGCCGTACTACGCGGTCACGCAGCCGAGCGACGTGGTGGTGATGGAGAACGAGATACGGCCGGACACGCGCGGCGTGATCGAGTCGATCGACGCGAAATACGAGCTGCTGCCGCGCGGCGTGTACACCATGAAGGGCCATGCGCCGGGGTTCGTGCCCGTGGACGTCGGCAGGAAGCTGCCGCGCGAGTTGCTGGAGGCGGAGAACGCGGTGCAGATCGCCCGAGTGGCCCGGGCCGATCAATACGCGCCCGACAGTTTCGAGAAGGCCAACGCGGCTCTGCAGCAGGCCGAGAAATACCAGGTGCAGAAGGCCGGCCAGAAGCCGGTGATCACCATGGCGCGGGAAGCGGCGGTGCGCGCCGAAGACGCCCGGGTCATCGCCATTCGCCGTCAGATCGCCGAGCACCAGGAACAGGAGCGCCAGGCTGCGGCCGCTCGCGAGAAAGCCGCGAAGGAGAAGGCGGAGGCTGAAGCAGAGCAACGTGCGAAAGCGGAGGCCGAAGCTCGCGCCGAGGCTGAACGCCGTGCGAAGGCGGAAGCAGACCGCCAGGCCGCCGAGCAGGCGCGCGCCGCCGCTCAGGCCGCCGCCGCGGAAGCGGATCGCCAGAGGGCTGCCGCGGAACAGGCGAAGGCGCAGGCGGAACAAGCCAAAGCCGAGGCCGATGCCGCTCGCGCGCAACTCGCCACCGAAGCCGAAAAGGCCCGCCAGGCTGCCGCCGAAGCCGACCGCCTTCGCCAAAAAGCCGAACAGGACCGGGCACAGCTCCGCCAGCAACTCCTCGATGAGTTCAATCAGGTTCTGCAGACGCGCGACACCACCCGCGGCCTCATCATCAACATGTCCGACGTGCTCTTCGCCACGGGCCGCTGGGATCTGAAACCGGTGACGCGCGAGAAACTGGCGCGCCTCTCCGGCATCATCCTCTCGCATCCCGGACTTCGCCTGCAGGTGGAGGGTTACACCGACGACGTTGGCTCCGACGCGATGAACATGCGCCTCTCGCAGCACCGCGCCGATTCGGTGCGCGACTTCCTGACGTCTCAGGGCATCGCCGATTCCAACGTCACCGCGCAGGGGTTCGGCAAGACCAATTTCGTGGCCGACAACCGCACCGCCGCCGGGCGGCAACAGAACCGGCGCGTGGAGCTGGTAGTCTCCGGCGAGATCATCGGCACCAATATCAACGATATTCGGACGCAGGTTGCGCCGGCGCCGCAACAGACGCAGCAGCCGACTCAGCCCTGACGAATCGGAACACCTCGAACTGAGCCCGGCTGTTGGAATCGCGGATGGTGGCGAGTAGTTGCCGGGTATATCCGGCATCGCGCGCCGCCGCGTTCAGCCGATCGGTGGTGCCCTTGAAGTACTCACGGCCGGGCGTGCGGTCAAGAATCAGACCGTTCGGATCGGCAACCATCGCCTGAATTTCGGGCGCCGGCGTTTGCGGAACCATCCACTCGCGATCCACGTGCTGGCGTCCCGCGCACGTCAGGTTCAGGCTGTCGCGGATGCCGAGGTCGATGGCATAAAGAGTCTTGTCCCTGGCGGCGCAGGCGAAATCGGCGAGCGGGTTGAGCGCGTCGGTGAAAAGCCCATAAGCGCCAAACCGTTCGAGCTGGGCGACGTACTGGTTAACGACCAGCAGATTCGCCAGCGCCAGGATCGCCAGCAACGAAGCACCCAGCCGCGAGGGGCGAAATGTGCTCAAGGCAATGCCCAGCAGCGCATGGGGCATCGGATACAGCAGGACGATGTGGTGAGCCGCTCCCGTGTAGCGCAGGCCGGCCATCGCGAGGAAAGCGGCGACCGAGAACACGATTGCGAAAAGGGCGACGCGCCGGCCAGGAGAGCGCCACCACAACGGCGCGCAAAGCAGCGCGAGAGCAAGCCCGTAGAGGAAGAGATCGTGCTTGTGGCGTCCCGTCGCCCACGCAATCGCACAGGCGACGCGGCCGGGCAGGGAGTGCGAAGGCTTTGGCGAGCCCTCGGAATCCATGGCCGCAATCACGTTGAACAGATCGGCGCCGTCAAGCGTGTTGCGCAGCGAGATCAGTTTATTCCCAAACCCGGCGAAGGACGGATGAATGTTGGCCTGGGCAGTCGCGCTCGGCGAGTGCATGTTGTAGACGATGAGTGGCAGTGCGCCGATTACGAAGGCCGCGACGCAGCGAGCGATCCGGCGCGGGTCCGTCACAACGCGACGCAGCTCCGGGAAATAAACGGCCAGCACGCCGGCGCTCAGCCCCACAAGCGCCCAGAGAAACACAGCCTTGTTCCACAGCGCGAGCCCCAGGCAGAACGACCCGAGCGTGAGACGGCCGGACACGATGGCGAGGCACGCACACACCAGCAGCAAATGCTCCATGGCGACCGGCCCCCAATCGAACGTGTCCGTCAGAATGAAGGAGGGATCGCAGGCCAGCAGCAGACTGGCGGCGACGGCGGCGCGAAGGCCCGCCACCCGTTCCATCCAGCGGAAGAATACGAATACCGTCAGGCCTCCGATCAGCACGGCTGGAAGCCGCACGGCCCATGCATTCGGCCCGAACAGCTTCAGCACCGGCCAGCAGAGGAAGGTCTTGAGAGTGCCGATGTACGGGAACACCATCAGCGGGACATGCTGGTGGAGAATGGTGATCTCGAATGCCGGGTTGTATACGCCGTAGATCGGCCAGCCGAAGAGCGCCTCGTCGCCTTCAATTCCCGCGTAAGGAATCAGGGCGCAGCCCAGCAGCACGAACAGCAGTGCAGCCAGGTACGGAGCGGCCTGCGCCCACCGGCTCACAAGCTCTCCAGTCGAGGTCGCACGGCTTGCCGACGCGCGCGGCTCGGTTCGTCATCGCTCGCAGTTACTGAGCCGCGACCGCGAGGGAGCGGTATCCAGATCGTGCCTTTCAACGGCTCTTTAAAACTTGTAATCGGTCGGCTTGATGCCCTTGAGCCGCAGGTACACGATCAACTGTCCGCGGTGATGCGTGGTGTGGTTCCACGCCAGCATCAGCACCTCGTGTCCGGACATCTGGTGATCCTCCATCGGGTAGGACTTCTGCATTTCCTCCGGAGTGATTTTGGCTAGTTCGGCGGTGGTCCAGTCGAAGGAATCGCGGACGTACTTCGTGACGTTTTCCTTGGTCAGCTCCTTCGGCGGCGCTTCGGTGAACTTGTCGCCGGTGAGAACGCCGAACATGTAGGCGTTCGCGCGGGCAATATGGACTAACTGCTCGGCGAAGCTCATCTCCTCGGGAACGGGTTTGAAACTGTAGTTCTCGGCCGGCATCTGGTCGGCGATGGCCAGCGTGTAGGTAGCGGCAGTCTTCCAGTGTGTCGCCATCATGTCCATATGGGACTGGGCGAGTAAGGGCAGCGCAAACGAGGCGCCGGCAAGGGCGAGAATCAGACGACGCATGGATCTCCTTTTTCTGTAACTGAACGTTACTTCGGAGTATGCCATAATCGGCCCTGACGCCTATGAAAAAGACTCTGTTGTTTGCATTACTCATCGCGGCCGTGTCAGCCTGCGCGCAGACCGCGCCGCCCGCACCAACAGCACCGCCCGCCAATCCACTCAGCATGGGTGAGAAGGTGTTCTATTCCGTCGTAAGCCACAACGTGGTGGCCGGCGCCGAGAAGATGCCTGAAGAGAACTACTCGTTTCAGCCCACGCCCGACGTACGGACATTCGGTCAGCTCGTGGGCCATATCGCCGACGCCAATAACATGTTCTGTGGGATCGTGCTGGGCGAGCCGCGGTCAACCACCAGCATCGAGAAAACCAAAACCACCAAGGCGGACCTCGTGCAGGCGCTCAACGATGCCGTGACCCACTGCAACAAGGCCTACGACGGCATGACGGATCAGCAGGCCGTTGAGATCGTTAAGTTCTTCGGCCGCGATGCGCCGAAGCTGACGGTTCTGACGGTCAACACCGCGCACACCGACGAGCACTACGGCAACATGGTGACGTATCTGCGCATGAAGGGCATCGTGCCGCCGAGCAGCGAGCAGAGACAGCCGGCTCCGCCGCCCGCGGCCGGCGCCCCGAAGAAGTAGCGATCAGGCCTCGGCGCCGGCTACGAGGTACGGCTTCAGAAACAACGTCACGACCGTGGCGGCGAACGTGGAGTTCGCCCAATCGTACGTGTACCAGCCGCGCTAACCTGAGACAGGGTATGGCGGAAGCACTCACATCCGAGTTGATCCCTCTGGTCAGTGGAACTGACGGCGTTCTGCGCCTGAGCGGTACCCGCGTGACGCTGGACACAATCGTAGCCGCATTCAATGAGGGCGCGACGGCGGAGGAGATCGCCCAGCAATATCCATCCGTCACCCTTGCCGACGTCTACCAGGTTATCGGCTACTATCTTCGACACGCCACCGAGCTCGAACCCTACTTCGCCAGACGCCGGGATGCCGCCGCCGAGACCCGGCAGGCGAACGAGTCGCAGGCGCCCCCGGAAGGTGTCCGCGAACGTCTGCGCTCCCGACGCCAGAGATAGCCCTTGCGCTGGCTCGCCGACGACAACTTCAACAACGACATATTGCGTGCCCTGCTTCGTCGGGCTTCGGGCACGGATATCGTCCGCGCACAGGATGTGGGCCTGACGGGCGTGAACGACGAGACCCTTTTCGCGTCGGCCGCCGACCACGATCGCGTGTTGTTGACTCACGATGTCTCCACGATCACCGCCCATGCATATCGGCGGGTCATGCGGGGAAATCCGGTGCCGGGAGTCTTCGAAGTCAGCCGTACGGTCCCGATTCGCGCCGTTGTTGACGACGTGGTCCTGCTCGACGAGTGCAGCACGCCCGGCGAGTGGAAAGGGCAGGTTCGAGATCCGGCGCTACGCTGAGAAAGGCTCGTCCCCTACTCCACCACCCCGTGCAATTTCCCGCGCGTGATCCCCAGCGCGCGGATGCGTTTATGCAGGTTCGTCCGTTCCATGCCCAGCACGCGGGCCGCCCCGGAGACGTTCCAGTTGGTCTCCTCCAGCACGCGCATGATGTGCTCGCGCTCGGCCGAGGCGCGCGTCTCCTTCAGGTTCGATGGCGGCGGTTCGTCCAGCGCGATACGAATCTCCACCGGCAGCGAATCGACCGTCAGCACGTTTCCCGGCGTCAGAATGGCCATGCGTTCCACGGCGTTCCGCAGCTCGCGTGCGTTGCCGGGCCAGTGCCACGCCTCCAGCAGCGGAAACAATTCCGCATCCATTCGTTTAGGCCGGAAGTTGTTGCGCGTACAGAATTCCTCGAGGAAGTACTCCGCCATCGGCCTGATGTCCGACGGCCTTTCCCGCAGCGACGGCACGCGGATGGGCACCACGCACAACCGGTAGTACAAATCCTCGCGGAATTTCTGCTGTTCCACCAGATCGTTGAGACTGCGATTGGTCGCCGAGATCACGCGCACACTCACGCGAATGGCCTGCTCGCCGCCCACGCGATGGAACTCGCCCTCCTGCAGAACTCGCAGCAGCTTGGCCTGCGAGGAAGCGTGCAGGTCGCCCACTTCGTCCAGGAAGATCGTGCCGCCATGGGCCAGTTCGAACTTGCCCTTGCGCGCAGTAACGGCGCCCGTGAACGATCCCTTCTCGTGCCCGAACAGTTCGCTCTCCAGCAGTTCGCCGGGAATGGCCGCGCAGTTCACCTTCACGAACGGTCCGTCCGCGAAGGGGCTTTCGCGATGGATATGCGCCGCCAGCAGCTCCTTACCGGTGCCCGATTCGCCCATCAGCAGGATGCGCGCGTCGGACCGCGCCGCCATGGTGGCCTGTTCGAGCACGCGCTGAAAAACGGCCGACGATCCGATCATGCGCGGACCCGATCCCGCCAGCTCGCGCAGCCGCTCGTTCTCACGGCGCAGGGTGGAGCGTTCCAGCGCATTGCGCAGGGCTAACAATACGCGATCGCGGCTCAGCGGTTTCTCCAGAAAATCGAAAGCGCCCGCCCGCGTCGCTTCCACGGCGTCGGCGATGGTTCCATGGCCGGAGATCATGATGGCGGGCGTTTCGCCGTCCACCTGCCGTACCTGACGAAGGAAATCGATGCCGCTGCCGTCGGGCAGACGCATGTCGATGAGCATGGCGTCGGCGCGCGCAGCCTCGCCCTTCGCTTCCGCCAGCGTGCCCGCGGTGGACACCGCGTATCCCTCGTGCTCCAGAATCAGCCGCAGCGTGCGGCAGATGTTCTGCTCGTCGTCGAGGATCAGAATTCGTCGGGAGGTCATGTCTCCTGTTTCGCCCGCGGCAGCAGGACGCGAAATGCCGCGCCGCCCAGCTCGCCGCGCACCAGCTGAATGTCGCCGCCGGAGAGAACCGCGCCTTTGTGCGCGATGGAAAGCCCGAGTCCCATGCCGTTCTGCTTGAAGGAAATGGTGGGCTGGAACAGCGTGCTTCGCGCCAGGGCGCTCAGGCCAGGCCCGGAGTCGTGCACTTCGATGCGCACGTGCCCATTCTCGGTGGAGGTGAGGCCCATCACGCTGCCGCCGGGGCGCGCCGCCTGCGCCGCGTTCTCCAGCAGGTTGGTCAGCACCCCGCGGACCAGGTCCTCATCGGCAAACGCCCGCGGGTGGCCGTCGCACAGGCGCAGATCGTAGCGGACTTCGGGGTGCTGTTTGCGCAGAAACGAAATGCGGTCCTCCAGCAGAGAGTTGATATCCACTTCGGTGGGACACACCGGAGGCTCGCTGGCGAACTGCGAGAATGCGCTGACGCGCCGCTCCAGGGCGGTCACCTCGTCCACCACGATCTGCGCGGCCTGCTGCAGGAATTCGGGCTGATTCTCGCGTCCGCGCGCGGCGATCTCCTCCATGGTGAGGCGGATCGGCGTCAGCGAATTCTTCACCTCGTGGGCCATCTTGCGGGCCACGGCCTGCCAGCTTTCCAGACGGGTGGCATTCACCAGGTGGTCGCGGGCGTGCTGCAGTTCGGAGCTCATGCGGTTGAAAGCGCGCGCCGCCTCGCCGATTTCGTCGTCCCGCGACGTCGTCACGCGATACTCCAGATTGCCGCCGGCCACTTCAGACAGCCCGCCGGTCAGCTCGCGAATGGGCTGGCTGATGCGATGCGCCCAGTAGACCACCACCGCCAGCGATGCCACCCACACGGCGATGGCGATGGCGAGGAAAGCGCCGAACAGCCCGCGCCGCGGGTCGAGGGGCCGGTCGAGCAGCGCGCGCGCACGGCTGTAGGCGTCTTTCAGGCGCCCCATGGCCACGCCGTCGAGGGGCATCGAATAGCGCAGCACTCCGTCGCCGCGGCGCACCAGGTAGTCCACACGATCGCCGTGATTGCCCGCCAGAGCGAAGTGCTCGGCATCGCCGCTGTCGTGAAAATCGCGGACGTCGGCGGGCCATTTGTCCGCCTGACTCGCCGGATACTCCTCGGGACTGAGTTTGTTCTCGGCGGCGCGGTGTCTCAGCAGGCTGCAGGCGTTGCGGTAGTATTCGCGCCCGGTTTCCACCAGCAGCCGGGAATTGTCGTCCAGCTCCCGGAAGGCGTTGTACTCGAGGCTGCGATCCAGCAACGACAACGAAACCCAGGAAGTAATCGCCACCGGCACCAGCGTGGATGCCGCGAACGCGAAGATGAGCTTGCTTCGCAGGCGGCGCATGTCAGCGGTCCAGATCTTCCAGCCGAAAAGACGTGGAATCCAGCGTCCAGTGCGGCGACGTTCGGGGGGGCCGGCCGAACAGCTCCACCAGGCTCTTCAGGCTGATGCCCGGATCGCCGCCGCCGCTGCCCGCGGCCGCATCCGGCGGATCCTGAGCGCGAATCTCCAGCCGCACCCACAAGCGGTCGCTCGGCGCTATGCCCGCCGCGGAAACCAGAAGATTGTCCAGACACCAGCGCTCGGCCGCGCTGGCGGATAGTCCGGATCGATGCCCGCCGCCCATTCTGGACACCTTGAAGTTCTCATCCCAGAGGTCGTAGCTCACCACAAAGCGGTCCACGGTGCGCCGGAAAGCCGTGTCCCGACTACCGTCGAACAGAGTCAACTGGAAATCGAAGGGAACAGCGTCGCCATCGTGCAGGCGAATCAGCGACGGGCCGGCGAGAAAATGGACGCGCGGCGCGGACACGTGCAGGTCGTCGTTGACGCGCATCACATAAAGGTCTTCACTGGAGACGCGCATCGGGTACAACTCGGCCGTGCACGCAGCCGCAAAAAGCAGCGCGCGCCCAGCAAGCCGGGCTGTGCCTGACCGGGTCAAGCGACTCCAACTAAACTCGCGCACAACGCAGCGGGCCGCGAGCTTTCCCTCTCCTCGGCGAGCGCGTCCCGCGCCGTGCGCTCAGAAGTTCATCCCTGCGACGAACATCGGCTCCGGGTGTCCCTGATTCAGGGGGAACGCCAAAGCCAGCAGAAACTCATTGTTCCCGAGGAAGCCCACGTTCCCCTCCAGACCCACGCCGAGGGATTGTTGGGGCGCCGGACGCCCGCCGCGATCCCAGACCGACCCGGCGTCGTAGAAAACACGCATCGCCCGGTACCGGTAGCCCAGAGAACCGTCGACGACGCGGTTCCCGCCCAGCGGATCCAGACTGAACTTGTCGAACCCCTGCAAAGTCGTGCTGTTTCCCAGGGCGAATCGCTCGAACATCGGCGCAATGCCCTGAACCGCGCCGGCTTCAAGACCCACTTCCACGCCCTGCCGATTGTGCGTAGCCGTGTAGCGGGCTTTCAGGTGGTGGCGGCGGTAGTTGTAATCGGAACCGAGACCGCGCTCGGCCGCGCGCAGGCTGTAGCTTGCCTCCACCGCCTGATCCAGCGTGGAACCTTCAACGCTGTGGTTGTAGCGCACGGTGCTGGTGACCGCATTGGCATAGCGTTCCGCTCCCGCGGCTTCCGGCTGCATCGCTTCCGAGCTGAATCCGGCGCTCCAGGAGATCCCGCGCGACAGCACGAACGTCACCTCCGGCGCGATGTTCCTGCGGCTGCGATAAAGCAGATCCGGCTCGGCCGCCGCCACTGTCGCCCGGTTCCACTCTTCGTGGTAGTCTTCGAACACCAGCGCGAACTGGACCTTGCCGGAGCCGAGTGAACGCCGCTGGAGGCTGGCATTGAACCCGGCATAGCGCTCCAGAAGATCGTCTCCGTTGCTGAGCAGGCCAAACGACATCGCGGTGCCACCCTGGGTCGCGGTGGCCTGACCTTCGGCGGTCCAGCCCTCGCTTGAATTCCACAGGAACTTCGGAACCGATACGTCGAAGCGGCTGCGTCCGTCGTTCACATCGAGTACGACGCGGACGTACTCAGGTTCGGATCCGCGCATGACGCGAACGGCCACTTCACGGGCATGCAGTTCGCGGGTGATGGTTCCCGCCAGCGAGCGAAGAGCTTCGAAATCCAGGCGGGATCCGACCATCCCATTCAGCCGGTCCAGAATCGGCTTGCTCAGGGTGTAGTCGTGCTGGCCGGCGACATCGATGCTTTCCACGGTGTATCGAGAATTGACGTTTACCTGATCGGCTGCGTTCCCTCCGCCGGGATCGGGGGAGTTCTCAGCCAGAGCGCCGCAGGCAGCCAGCATTGCTGCCAGAAGCGGCAAAAGGCGCGAGTACCTCATGCCTCCCCCGCTGTGCACGTCGGCAACCGGCCAGCAACCCTTTTGAATACAATTATTTATACGCGGCTCAGGTGTGAATCCGCGGCACGCTGTGAAGCGCTTATCCGTTGCTGGCGGCGCGTACCGTGCGCTGGGAGGCGGCGTTTCGCACATGGTCTACCGACGAGATTACCAACATCCGCCGGCCCAGTTTGACCAGGCCGCGCCGGGCCAGCGTGTTCAGCGTCGTGGAAGTCGTCTCGCGAGTAGCTCCAATCAGGCTGGCCAGCTCACTCTGCGACAGCGGAATGGAATAGTCCTGAATTCCGTCGGTTCTCATTCCCACCAGGCCGGCAAGCTCGCTGAGATAGTAGAGAATCCGGTATTCCACGTCCTGCAGACACAGCAGCTCCACCTTCTTCTCGAGTTCGCGCAGGCGGGCGATCTGCGTTTCCGCCAGAAGGCGCCAGACCTGCGGACGGCTGTCGCACCACGCCAGAAACGCGGCACAAGGGATGACGTGAATGACGCCCTCCTGCATCACCTCCGCGGAGACGCCACGCACGTCGCGGGTTTCGTCGCTGCCCAGCGCCTGATCGCCAAACAGCTCGCCAGGAGCGACGATGCGCAGAATAATCTCCTTTCCGTCCTCGCCACGCTTAAAGAGTTTGACGAGGCCCGATTCCAGGAAATACAGAGAATCCGAGGGGCTGGAATCCGAGAACAGAGACGCGAAGCGGCGGCTGGGGGCAAATCTCGAAACACTCTCGAGATGCACGACTTCGTTCCGGATGAGGGTGGCGAGCGCAGCTGTCGAAGCGGTGTGCATAGGGAAAGACTCGAGTTTATTATAGTCCGAAGTGTCAAGTAAATTATGTAAAAAGATTATCCTGGCTTTCAGTCCTGCGCGTTCGCATGGAGGCCGCAAACAGTTCTGCCCGCGCAAAAATCGAGCGGATATCCGTTTCGCGGCCCTTCGCCAGCGCCGCGTGAAGATCTCGTAAAATCGCCATCCAGGCTTCCAGCGCCGCACTTACGTTCTGGCGATTGGTGTCGAAGATGTCGGCCCAGATGTCGAAAGACGACCGGGCCAGGCGAGTCATGTCCGCGAGCCCGGGGCCGTGAAGTGTTGGCGGGCCGCCGGGAAACGCATCCTGAAGCATCGCCGCCAGGGCGGTGGATGCGAGCTGCGGGAGGTGTGAAGTGAGGGCCGCGGTTCGGTCGTGCTCGCTGGCGTCCAGCACCACTGGTAGCGCGCCAACCCTCTCCACCCATTGAAGAAACTGGCGGAATTCCGTCCTCGCCATGTCCCCGGCCTGAACCGGGGTGAACGCCCAGACCCGCCCCTGGAAAAGCTCGGCGCAGGCCGCCTCCACCCCACGCTCCTCCTTGCCGGCCATGGGATGCCCGCCGACGAACACCCCTGCCGGGAGGTGCTCACTTGCCGCAGCCACAATTGCCGCCTTGGTGCTGCCCACGTCGGTTACAACCGCGTTACTGCCGACGTGGGGCGCGATCCGGCGGATCGTTTCGATGATTACCCGGATCGGCTGCGCCACGAACACCAGATCCGCCTGGCTGGCCGCCTCCATGGGTGGCGCTCCTTCATCGATCACCCCCAGTTCGAGCGCGCGGGCAATCGTGAGCGGCGAGCTGACGCCGACAATCCTGCCGTCATAGCCCGCTTTCCGTAAAGCCAGAGCGAACGAGCCGCCGATCAGCCCCACGCCGTAGATGGCGACCGTGCGCACGTCAGATGGTTCGCCCCACTGCGGGGGCGATGATGCGAAGCTGCTCCATGAGCTCCGCGAACTGGTCGGGGAACAGGGACTGTGCGCCGTCGCTGAGGGCCTTGTCGGGATCGTCGTGCACCTCGACAATCAGGCCGTCGGCGCCGGCGGCCACGGCGGCGCGCGCCATGGGCAGCACTTTGTCGCGGCGGCCGGTTCCATGCGACGGATCGGCGATCATGGGCAGGTGCGACAATTTCTTCACCACGGGAATGGCCGAGATGTCCATGGTGTTGCGCGTGTAGCCTTCGAACGTGCGGATGCCGCGCTCGCACAGAATGACGTCGTAGTTCCCGCCGGCCAGAATGTATTCGGCCGACAGCAGGAGTTCCTCAATCGTGGCCGAGATGCCGCGTTTCAGCAGTACCGGTTTGTGGCGGTCGCCCAGCTCGCGCAGCAAATTGAAATTCTGCATGTTGCGAGCGCCCACCTGCAGGATGTCGGCGTACTCCGCCACCAGCGGGATTTGCGTGACGTCCATCACCTCACTCACCACCAGAAGGCCGTGGCGGTCGGCGGCTTCGCGCATCAGGCGCAGGCCCTCTTCGCCGAGCCCCTGAAAGCTGTAGGGCGATGTGCGCGGTTTGAACGCTCCGCCGCGCAGCACCGATGCCCCGGCTGAAGCGACCCGCTCGGCAACGCGCTCAATCTGCCCGGCGTTCTCCACGCTGCACGGGCCGGCCATCATCACGATCTTCGTGGCGCCGATCTCCACGCCGCCGACTTTGACGATGCTCCCCGCGGGCCGAAAATGCCGGCTGGCCAGTTTGTACGGCGAGACGATGCGATGGCACTCCTTCACGCCATCCATCACCTCGAAATCGGCGGGATCGAATTCCTCCATGGGGCCCACGCCACCCAGCACGGTGTGCCGAACTCCGGTGGACTTGTGGACGGTGAAGCCCATGGACACGAGCCGGGAGATCACCTTTTCGATCTGGGGCTCGGTGGCCCCTTCCTGCATGACGACAAGCATAAGGAAATACCAATATACGGTAGTCGCGCAGAGGACGCGGCGGCGGCCTCCCTGAAGACTCGAAACCGGGCCGGCCCCGGGGACGAGATCAGATAATTCCGGCTTTGGCTCGAAACGGGAATGGCGGGCAGCACGTAAAAGGTATACGATGAGGTCGGAATCGTATCCATATCCTGATATTCGGCGCCGCCTGATCTGGCCCGTCCGGCACCTGAGGCGCCGTCGGCAAGGAGTCGTCATGCAGCGACGCACCGCACTACTACCGCTCTGTCTGTTCATCGTTTCCGCGGTCGCGCAGCCGGCTTTCCGAACTTACGCACCGCCCATTCTGAATTCCGCCAGCTACATGTCGCCGGGTATGCCCGGCTCGGCGATCGCTCAGGGTTCGATCTTTGCCATCTTCGGAAGCGGCTTCGGATCCAACGACTCCTACAGCCTGACGACTTCCTATCCGCTGCTCAAAACCCTGGGAGGCGTGTCGGTAAAGGTAACGGTGGGCAGTACGTCCGTGGATGCCTATCCGCTGGCCGTGATCTACGGGTTTCAGATCAATGCGCTGCTGCAATCGTCAACGCCCGCGGGCAGCGGAACACTCACAGTCAGCTACGGCGGACAGAGTGCCAGCACGCCTATTCAGGTTGTCCCCACGGCCTTCGGCCTCTATGCCGCCAACTCCGCCGCCGACGGGCAGGCCAGCGCAACGGATGCCGCCGGCAATGCAAACAGTATTATCAACACATTCCATCCGGGCGACACCGTCAGCTTGTGGGGCACTGGTCTGGGTCCCGTTTCCTGGGACGAAACGCAACCCCCCACGGCGGGCGACCTCGCCAACAGCCTTCCCGTGGCCACGCAGGTCTATGTCGGCAGCACGAGTGTGGCAGCAGGATACCATGGCCGGGCAAGCTGTTGTTCCGGACTGGACCGAATCGACTTCGTCGTTCCCGCCGGTGTTGGAGGCTGTTACGTTCCGGTCGCCGTGCAGGCTGCGGGCGCCACGAGCAATATCGCCACCATCGCCGTATCAAACTCGGGCAGCACATGCGGTGATTCGCCGCTCGGCCAGGATCTGGTGAATAAGCTCGCGTCCGGCCAAACGGTCAACTTCGGCTACATCCGTCTGGAGGCGGGCTCGTACAACAGCGCCGACGGCGGCTATGCCACATTTAACCAGTTCACTCCCGCCACCGCCAGCCTCGCTTCGTATGCTCCTTCGGTCGGCTACTGTGTGGCAGTCGATTGCACACACGGCTGTCAGACCAACGGCAACGAAAGCCTGGCCGATCTGACTGAGGCGTGGTACATCGGCGTCGACGCCGGTCCGGGCATAAATGTGCAGGGGGAGGCCGGAAACGCGGTAATCCAGCAACAATACCTCGGTGACTATTACAACTACGACCTGGGCAACGGTCGCAGGTTCCTTTTTGCGAGTCCGCCGCCGTACACGGTCTCAGATACCACCGGCGGAACTAACATCGGGCCGTTCTCGGCGACGATAAGCGTGAGCGGCTCCGCATCGGCGTTCTCGAATATCTTCCGGTATCAGACCATCCCGCGCAACAGCGACCTGACAGTCAAATGGGACCCCAGCACCTTCGAACAGCCAAACGGCCTGGCAACAATTGCAGCGTACTCGGAATCGGAAGGCGACCAGGATCTTGGTCTGCTTCAATGTACGGCCCCGGTGGCGGCGGGGCAGTTCACAATCCCCGCATGGGTGCTGTCTCGGCTCCCGGTGACGGGCCTGAATGGAGGCTCGACGGGCACCGGCGCGATGTGGCTGGGCCAATACGATCCGCCGGTCACGTTCAGCGCCACGGGTCTGGACCTCGGGATCCTCACCGACATCACGTTCTATTGGGTAGGGGTCTCGTTCCAGTAGCCGTTACTGGAACTGAAACCAGTTCAGATTCGCGATCCCACCGGAGGTGGCGCCGTGCTCCACGAGGAAGAGGTTGTGCACTCCAACTGCTCCGGAGACCGGCGCGGTCACCGTGGTCCAGATTTGCCAGCCGCCGGTCACCGGGAGTGTTGCCGTTCCGATGAGCGGCCCGCTGGTGGAGTCCAGACGAAACTCCAGCGTGCCTCCCGAGCCCGCGCTGGCCACGCGCACGCTGACGGATTTCACTCCTGACCCGAAGTTGATGTTTCGAAACTGCGCCCAACTGCCATCGGACGAGTAGCCCACGTCGTAGCCGCCGTTGGTATCGCTTGTGCTCTCGGTCTCCAACCCGTACATCGTGTTGTAGCTGGAAACCTGAATGGGCTGCGCGGTCGCGTTGACGTTGTACATCACGGGTCCGGAGCGTTCCAGCGCGCGCCCGCTCGCTCCACCTTTGCCTTCCCGTCGCACCGGATTCCACACCATGGTCGCGCCGGCCAGCGCCGGAAGCGTGCGGGTGAACGACCGCCCCTGGGAACTCACCGCGAAGGTCTGGCTGGAAGCGGAATCGTTGTAAACCACCAGCGCTTCGCTGTCGTCCGGATTCACGAAGGCCGCGCTGATGATGCCCGTCGCATTGCTGGACCAGACCCGCACCGCTCCCGGCAGAACGAACTTGCTGAAGTGCCCCAGGGTGTAGTAATCGATATTGTAACTCACCGCGCCGGAGGACGAGTTGACGGTAATCAGCGGGGTACAGTCGTTGCAGCCGCCCTGGATGTAGGGCCCGCGGTTCTCGTCGAGCGCCATGCCCCACTTCACGTAAGACCTGCTCCAGTTGCGCATCGACTGCACGATCATCTCGAAGTCCTGCTTCACTTCGTCGGAAATCCAGGTACCGCCCGAGGCTTCCGTCACGTAGCTGTTCTGCGCCGGGTATTGATTGTGCAGAAGGCTCATTGCGCCGGGCGTGCCCGCGTACCAGTGCCAGGCGATGCCGCCGATCTGCGGCGAGGCTGCCAGCGTCGCGTCGGCCAGAACCGTCTGCGGATAGGGCGGCTGATCCCAGTTGTGATCGTAGATCAGCACCTTCGTGGAGAGCTGATTCTGCGCCAGCGCCGGCAGCACGTAATCGCGCAGCACGCTGAGCTGCGTGGCTGCCGGCATGGACATTCCCGGATAGCCGGTTGGGTCGTACAGAGGTTCGTTCTGAATGCTGATGTAATCCACGGGCACGTTCGCGGCCGCGTATCCCTGCAGGTAGCGGACAAAATAGTTCGCGAAAACGGTGTAGTCCGCGGGAAGCAAGGTACCGCCCGCTGTGCCGTCGATCATCGATCCCGATGTTTTCATCCACCCCGGCGGGCTCCACGGCGTCCCCATGATTTTCAGTTGCGGATTGATGGCCTTCGCCTGAAGGAGGATCGGAATGATGTCCGTCTTGTCGTGGTCGATGGAAAACGAGTTCAGGTTCGGATCTGCGCCGGAGGAGAGATCGTCGTAGGAGTACACAGAGCGGGCCAGATCGGACGAGCCCATGGGATTGCGTACGAAGCTGATGCCGATTCCCTGGGCATGGTCGAACAGCATCTCCATCACGCCGGGGAGCGCCGACTTCGGAATGACTTCGTTCATGAGCCACGCCGAAGAATCGGTAACGGAAGCGCCGAACCCCTCAATGGACTGATACCGGCTGAACTCGTCGATGAAGACGGTCGGCATCGCGGCTGAAACACCCTCGGAAAAGGACAGCGGCGCCTGCGCCTGGAGCAGGGTCTTCTGGTCGTCGGTAGTAAGCCACACGTTGACCACCTGCGCGCGGACCAGACATAACGACATAACAAGAGAGCAGATCAGAAAACGGCACATGACACCTGCATCGTACCGCCGCCTGCCCGCAGTCGGGTAGCCGTTGAATTTCTCCACACTGCGGGTGTGAAATCCCCCAGCATAGCGGAGGAATAGCAGATAGAATAGGGGCATCCATGAGCAGCGAGACCTCCGGAGGCCGTTGGCGGCTCCTCAGCGCCCCCCTCGCGCATCTCTCCAACAATCCCATCAGTCTGACAGGCGTCGTCCTCGTCACCACGGCAGGAGTCCTGTGGCTGTTTCTGCTCCCCACCTACCTGCGCGGGCAGGTGGCCCATCCCTACATGGGCATTCTGCTGTTTCTGATGCTTCCCGGCCTGTTTTTCGCGGGGCTGGCGCTGATCCCGCTGGGCATCTGGCTGCGGTATCGGCGCGACCGCAAAGCGGGACCGGTGGCATGGGCCGAGCCGGCGCGCTGGAACACAGCCGATGTGCGCCGGATCGCGGCGTTCATCGCGGTCACCACCGTGGCCAACCTGGTCATCGGATCGCAGCTCACCTATCGCGCCGTGAGCTACATGGACAGCGTCACCTTCTGCGGGCTCACCTGCCATCGCATCATGATCCCGGAGTACACGGCCTACCAGCAATCGCCGCATTCGCGAGTGGACTGCGTGAATTGCCACATCGGGGCGGGCGCATCGTGGTTCGTGCGCAGCAAACTCTCCGGCGTGAACCAGGTCTTCAACTACGCGCTGAACACATTTCCACGGCCCATTCCGACGCCGGTGCAGAGCCTGCGCCCGGCGCGCGAAACCTGCGAAGCCTGCCACTGGCCCACGCGGTTCAGCGGCGACCGGCTCCGTGTGATCACGAAGTATGGCGACGATGAAGCGAACACGGCGACCAAGACCGTGCTGCTCATGCATGTCGGCGGGGGCAACGGCGGCATCGGCATCCATGGACGCCACGTGGGGGCCGGGGTCGAAGTGGAGTACGCATCGGACCCCAGCCGGCAGAACATCGCCTGGGTGCGTTACAAGGGGCCGGGTGGCAAAGTGACCGAGTATCGCGCAGCAGATGCCAAGCCCGGCGCCGAGGACAAGCTCGAGCATCGGGTGATGGATTGCATCGATTGTCACAACCGCCCTTCGCACAACTACGAGCTGCCCGAGCGCGCGGTGGACGAGGCGTTCGCTAAGGGGCTCATTCCGCAGTCGCTGCCGTTCATTCACAAGCAGGGGATTGAAATCGTCAAGCGGCCCTGGAAGTCGAAGGAAGAAGGGTTGTCCGGTATCCCCGCGGCGGTGGCCAGCTATTACCAACAGAACTATCCGGCCGCGTCGCGCGCCGACGTCCAGCGCGCGGGCCAGGCGCTGGCGATGGTGTGGGATCGAAATGTGTACCCCGAGTTGCGCATTCAGTGGGGCACGTATCCGAATAATCTGGGCCACGTCGATTTCCCGGGCTGTTTTCGTTGTCACGATGGTTCGCACGCCAGCACGGCGGGCGACAGCATTTCACAGGACTGCGAGGCGTGCCATCACGTGCTCGCAGTGGAGGAACCCGCGCCGAAGATCCTCGCGGATCTGGGGGTGGGGCAATAATTCTCTGGAAAGGAAGAACTCGAATGAAACTGACTCTTATGATTACGATCCTGGCGCTCGCGGCTGCCGGCTCCGCGCTGGCGGACGCAGCGGCTGGGAAAGCGGTATACACGGCCAACTGCGCCAAATGTCACGCCGACGACGGCGCGGGCAAGGCGGTAATCGCGAAAATGCTTGGCGCGACAATGAAGCCGCTGGGTTCGGCGGAGGTCAAGGCGAAAAGCGACGCCGACCTGTCGAAAGACGTCCTGCAGGGCACCGGCAAAATGAAACCAATCAAGATCACCGACGCACAGGCAAAGGACGTGATCGCATACATCCGCACGTTCAAGTAAGCGCGCGCCCGGGGGACCGCTTCCTCTGGTCGCGGCTCGGCAGCGTTTCTGAGCCGCGCGCGCAGCAGGCGGTTCCCCGCGCTTCTCAGGCTCCATCGGCACATGAAAGGCAAATAGCAATGAAACTTATTCTTACCGCATCCATACTCGGGCTCGCACTGGCGGGCTCCGCTTTCGCCGACGCCGCCGCCGGCAAGGCCGTTTACATGGCAAAGTGCAAAGGCTGCCACGCGGCCGACGGCACGGGTAATCCGACGATCGCGAAGATGCTCGCTGTCACGCTGAAACCGCTGGGCTCCAAAGCCGTTCAGGCCAAAAGCGACGCCGATCTGAAAAAGGATTCCACCGCGGGCACCGGCAAGATGAAGCCGGTGAAGCTCACCGACGCCGAAGCCAATGACGTGGTGGCTTTCCTGCGCACGTTGAAGTAGTCATGCAGGATCGCGGCAATATGTAAGTAGCGCCGGTCGACCGGCGCTGCTCCATGACCTTTCACATCCTGACCATCTTCCCGGAGTTCTTTCGCGGCCCGTTCGAGCATGGCGTGGTTGCCCGCGCAGTGGAAGCGGGAGTGATCGAGGTCCGCATCCACGATCTCCGGAGGTGGACCTTCGATCGCCATCGCACGGTGGACGACCGGCCTTTCGGCGGCGGCGAAGGCATGCTGCTGAAATGTGAGCCCATCTTCCTGGCCGTGGAGGAAATCTGGCCTGGCTGGAGGCGCGAGGAGCCCGGCGACCGCACGCTGGCGCTTCTTTCCGCTCAGGGCCGCCGGTTCGATCAGGCCACCGCCCGCCACTGGAGCGCTCTGAAGGAAGTCTTTCTCATCTGCGGGCGCTACGAGGGAGTAGACGAGCGGGTCGCCGAACGCCTGGCGAGCGAGGAAGTCTCGGTTGGCGATTTCGTGCTCAGCGGCGGCGAGCTCGGCGCGGCGATGATCGTGGATGTAGTCGCCCGTCTCCTGCCCGGCGTTCTGGGCAACGAAGACTCAACCGTGCAGGAATCCTTCACCGAGGAAGGTTTGCTCGACTGCCCCCAGTACACCCGCCCCGCCGAATTCCGTGGCTGGACGGTTCCCGAGGTCTTGTTGAGCGGCAATCATGCCGAGATCCGTAAGTGGAGGAGCCAGGCCGCCCAGGCCAAGACCGCGCGCAACCGGCCGGATTTGCTGAAATAAGGGCGGCTCTTGCACCCTGGGGCGATCCCGGCACATAATACGAGCGAGGCATCTGTCACGCTGCGAAGAACCAGCACCGGCTGGCGAATCGCTTCCCTGCGGCTCCTCTCTCGCGCGCTCCCGCGCGTCGGCGCGACGCCCTGGTTCGCTGCAACGCAGTGAAACTGGCGCGCGGCTGAACGGCCGGTTACATCGCACCTTCGAATCGTTTACAATAGATAGTTTGCGGCGGCTTTGAGGACGCCCCGGCTGTGCGCGCCCGTGGCCGGCCGACCGATATTCCCCGAGGAACTTCCCCATGCAGAATGCGTTGCTGACGAAAGTGGTGAATGCGAACAAGCGGACCGACGTGCCGGAGTTCCGGCCCGGCGACACCATCCGCGTGCACGTGAAGATCAGGGAAGGCGACAAGGAGCGCCTCCAGGCGTTCGAAGGCACGGTCATCGCGCGCAAGAACAGCGGCATGGGCGCAACCATCACCGTGCGCAAGGTGAGTTTCGGACAGGGCGTCGAGCGCATCTTTCCGATTCACGCGCCGGTGATCGACCACATCGATGTGGTGCGCACCGGCCGCGTCCGCCGCGCCAAGCTCTATTATCTGCGCGGGCTGAAGGGCAAGGCCGCGCGGCTCAAAGAGCGCGAGTAGCCCGGAGCGGCGTCTTGCGGTGTCAGGGCCGATATGAGCGGGAAGCCCGGGCGCGGGGCTATCGGCTGGTCGCGGGCGTCGATGAGGTCGGCCGCGGCTCGCTGTTTGGACCGGTGTTCGCCGCCGCCGTCATTCTCTCCCCCGAGCGTCCCATTCGCGGGCTCCGCGACAGCAAGGAGCTGCCGCCGGAGCGCCGTGAGGAACTCGCCGCACGAATTCGCGAACGGGCGATCGCGTGGGCCGTGGCGGCCGCCGACGCCTACGAAATCGACGCCATCAACATTCTTCAGGCGTCCCGGCTGGCGATGCGGCGGGCCGTCGAGCGTCTGAGCCCCGCCGCCGATTTCCTGCTGATCGATTACGTCACCGTCGACCTTCCGCTGGCCCAGCGCTCGTTCGTGCACGGCGACGCCATCTGCCAGTCCATTGCGGCTGCGTCCATCCTCGCCAAGGTGCAGCGCGACGCCTGCATGTGCGCCTGGGATCGGGTGTTTCCGCAATACGGGCTGGCCAGTCACAAGGGATATTTCGCGCCCGAACATCTGCGCGCCCTCGACGAGCACGGCCCCACGGCTCTTCACCGCTTCAGCTTCGAGCCGGTGCGCGACCGTTGCCGGCATCTGCTGTGGGCCGGGTATCCCGAGCAGGGCGAGCTGTTCCCACCGGACGAACCTGCGCACCAGCCCTGCGAGGAGATGGCTGCGTGCAGGTGAACGCGCCCGATTTAGCGGCCATTCCTCCTCCCGAGCGGCCTCCGCTCGCGTGGTATCAGAAGTTCGGGATTCTGGTGTTCGTGCTGTTCTGCTTCGAGGTGGGAGTGTTTCTGCTGGCCTTTCCCTGGCTTCAGGCCTGGGACGTGAATACCATCGCCAGCTACTCGCCGTGGGTGCACGCGCTCTGGTTCAGCCCTTACTTCCGCGGCGCTTTGAGCGGCCTCGGGCTGCTCAATATCTACATCTCGATCGTGGAAATCGGCCGGCTACGAAAGTGACTGGGGCGGGCGGGACCCGCCCCCCAGAGCCACGCTACTTCGCCGGCTTGTACTCCAGCACTTCCGGTTTCGGCATTTCACGGACGGTGTAATCCGACGGCACCTGAAACAGGTCGGGCGACGGCTCCACGCGCTGGATGTTGGTGAGGCGGAACGTCGTGGCGCCCATGCGCGGATCGGTGCGCGTGCTGGAGACCGTGGTCTGCAGCTCTGGTGAATACCAGGTCTCGTTCACGATCTGGATGTCCTTGTCGTTGCCGATGGCGCCAGCGGGGATGACAGAGGTGGTGCGCTTGCCCTCGGCGAGCACGCCTTCGATGGTCTGCTGTCCGAGAGATTCCACGTTGGCCCTGGAAGCGATGTTCACGACCTGTCTTGCGGCGATCGGCGGAGCCATAACGGCCGGTGCAGCACCGACCATCGTCGAGAGGGTATAGCTGCCCGCCTCAAGCGCGGCCGGCGGCTTTATCGTGGCCATCTTCTGGGCGGTGTGGTCGGAATGCAGGACATAGGTCACCTGGGCGACCGGGTCGTTAATGAAGACGATCTTCTGCGTCTCGTCGGCAGGCAGCAGCCCCGCGCCTATCGTCTGCTCCCGGCGCGTGCGTCCCTGCGAGTCGCGAGCCACGAGACCCTCGTTTTTCTGGGAGATGCGATTCCCATCCGAGAGGGTTTGCACGGTCTCGGTGACGGCTTCGGCGGTGTACGGAACACCGGTGACCGTCTTCCCTTCGAACGCCATATCGGCCGAGATAAACGCCATCTTGCTCTTTTCGGCCGGTGGACCGTCGGGCCCCGCGACTCTCTGTGCAACGAAAATCTGGTCCTGCCCCTGAGCCATCGCGAGAACGGCGAGGCCGCTCAATATCAGTCGAAACATCATTTCACCTCATAGTTGGGACTTCATACGACGTTGTTGCGACGAAGCGGACGGCGTGCGCCATGCCGTCTTCGCCGAAAAGCACATCCGCCTGAACGGGCTCCGACACGCGCCGGGCATCCACCGGCAATCCGAACCAGCTCAGGGTGGAGCGCGGCACCTCCATGCGCACCACCTCGCCACCGTTCAGTTCCATGGGCGTGGCATCCAGCGGCAGAAATCCGGTAGTGACCTCCGCCGGGCGGGGCTTCCGGCGATGTACATGGCGCGCCACCGCCACCACAACCACTGCGGGCTTGTCGATGTGGGGCACGCTCACAGCGTGCGGCGGGCTCACAGTCCGCCTGGCCTGTAGCGGAGGAGCCTTCGCCGTTCGCCCTCCCATCCACGCCACCATGGCCAACGCCGCGGCAATGCCTATGGCCCCAACAACCGAGCGAATCCGTCGCGCCCGCCGATGACCGCGGTAAGCCGCAATCAGCCGCCGTTCCACCCCTTCCGGCGCCTCCCGCTCTCGCCATCCGTCGTTCATACGGCGCACCTCCGAGCCGACGTCAGCTTCGCCGCCAGCAGACTCCGCGCGCGATGCAGACGAGATCGAATCGTCCCCAGCGAGCAGCCCACCACACGCGCGGCCTCCGCGTACTCCAGCTCTTCCAGATCGCACAATACCAGCGCTTCCCGATAGGCCGCGGGCAGGCTCAGCACGGCCCGCCGCAGTGCCTCTTTACTCTCCCGCTCCAGCAGCGCGCTCAGCGCATCCACCGAAGTGTCCGGCAATTCCGTCTCGCTTTCCGGCTCGAGCCGCTGTCCGCCCTGGAGACTCCGCAGCACGTGATTGCGCGCCACCCCCAATAGCCACGAAGCGAGACTCGCCCGCGACGCGTCGTACCGCACCGGCTCGCGGATCACCGCCAGAAACACTTCCTGCACCACCTCTTCCGCCGTCGCCTCGTCTCCGCTCATGCGCAACGCGAAACGGAAAACGCGGCCCTGATGCCGGCGGTACAACGCCACGAACGCCTCTTCGCAACCGGTCGAAGCCTTGCCGAGCAGATGGTTGTCGCTTTCATCGGAAAGGCTCCCTTGCATGCGTTCCGTATTGAATTCAGCCGCGGGCGGCGAAAAGTTCCAGAAAGTTGTGCGTGCGTCAGTGCCCCGCGCCATGGTGCACCGCGGCGTGGTCTTCAAGGGATTCGAGATGCGTAATCACCTCGGCCGGCGTCCCCAGTTCGGCGGCCAGCCGTTCTTCCAGAACCGTGGCCAGACGGTGCGCCTCGCCCACAGAGGTAGATTGCGGAAACAGCAGGTGCACTTCCACCATCTGCCGGTAGCCGGTGGTCCGGAAGCGCATTCCATGATACTGGATGCCCAGTTCGGAACAAATTGCGTCGAGTTTCCCGCGGATCTCGCGGCCAGTGCGCGGATCGGAATAATCCAGCAGACCGACCGCGGAACGCCAGACCAGACGTCCGCCGGACCACAGAATGTTCGCGGCAACCAGAATCGCGACAATCGGATCCAGCGGCTTCCACCGGGTGGCCAGCACCAGCCCGAGGCCGCCGACCACCCCAAGGCTGGTCCAGCAGTCGGTGAGCACATGCCTGCCGTCGGCTTCAAGAATCATGGAATTCATGCGCTTGCCCGTGCGCAGCAGATAGTAGCCGAGGGCCGCGTTGATCAGCCCGGCCAGCAGCACCAGCAACGCGCCAAGGCCGATGTTCTCGATCTCGATACCGGTGATCCACTTGCGAATCGACTCCACCAGAATGGCGATCGCCGCCGCGACAATCATGGCGCCTTCAAAACCGGCCGAGAAGAAGGTGATTCGCTCGTACCCGTACAGAAACGTCGGGCGAGCCGGCCGCGAGCTAAGGCGCAGGCTGAACGCGGCAAAGGCGACCGCGACTACGTGTACCACCGACTCGGCTGCATCGGAGAAAATCGCCGCCGAGCGCGTGATGTACCAGGCGGTCACTTTCCCCAGAAGCATGACGATGCCGACGGCGAGGGAAAGACGGATGGCGAACTGTGCTTCGCGCGCAGGCGTGATCGGCATGGCCGGATGCTACCAGTATCGGCCAATCCGGCGGCAACGGCGTGCGGTGCTGCGGTGCTTGAGCGTCCGGGCGGCGCTACATTCCCGCGCCGGTGAAAACTTTGCGGCGCATCGCCCATTCTTCGCTCGAGAACTCGCGAGCGCCTTCCTCGATCAGCCGGGGCATCAGGTCGAACACGTCCGTGGGCGTCCATTGCCGGCCATCGCGCCTCTTGTAGCCACGGCGGTTCAGCTCCAGTGCAACCTCGGTTACGCGGCGGTCCTGCACAATCATCTCCAGCATCAGCAGCAGGGCCTCCCTCTCGCTCGGCTCCTCGGTCAGGTGTTTGCAATCCTCGGCCACGCGCAGGCCGAAAGGAACGTCGATTTCCGGCTCCGGCTCAGCGGCCTCGCCGGTTTGCCGCTCCCAGATTACGCCGACCATGTTCCATCCGTCGGCTTTTCGTCTGGCGACGTAATCCGGACTCAACGGCTCGGTGACACGCTCGTGATCATGTTCGTATTGGGCCATGCCGGTCCTCCCTGATGGCACGAATTCGCAACCGGTACGTGCACGGGAAGCGCCATACTCGCCGGGCGCGCGGTCACAAATTTACAGCGTTAGGTCGCATCACGCCTGTTCGGTTCCGGGATTCGCTGCTCGTCATCGTTCGGGGCTGAGCGACCAGTTCCAACCCGGACTTATAGCCCGGCGCGGTAAACTCAAATGCTGGAATCGCGCACAACGCAGCGTGGCGCGAGCGTCGTCTTTCGTCACTGGGCGCGCCGCGCTGTGCGCTCAGAAGTCCATGCGTAAGCTCCTGCACCTCGACTCCCCGACGGGCCAGTATCAGTGCGATGCCGCCGTAGTAGCGTGCTTCGACAATCGCTTTGACGCGGCGCTGCGGAAGCTGCTGAAGCGCCTGGGAATTGAACGGCCGGATACGATCCGTATCGCTGGCGGGGCGAAGGCTCTGGCGTCTCCGGAACCCGCGTCTGAGCGCGACGTGGTCGTCGACCAGGTCGGGAAGTCGGTCAACCTGCACCGAACCACACGCGCGCTGCTGGTACTGCACAGCGATTGCGGCGCTTACGGCGGCATCGAGCGGCGTTTTGAGAGTTCGCGGGACGCCGAGGTCGCCTGTTACGAGGAGGAGTTCCGAAAGGCCGCAGCGGTTCTGGCGGAGTCGTTTCCGGGAATCGAAGTGGGCTGCTATTACATCGACTTTACAGGGGTGTGGGAAGTACGCCCGTTCAAATAGGCCAGCGCGAATCCGATTTCAGCAACCCACTGGGCCTGCTCAGCGACTGCCACCGGCGTATCGAGCGCTTCCTCGGAGTCCTGCTGAAGCTGTCCGAAACAAAGCAGGGCGGCGAGCTCGAACCGTCCGAGGCGGCCTCGCTCAGAGCCGCACTCGATTACTTCCGCGACGCCGCGCCGAAGCATACCGCCGATGAGGAAGAATCGCTGTTCCCCCGTATGCGCGCCGCCGGGGCGCTCGCCGGGCTGGCCGATCTTGAATCCGATCATCAACTTGCCGAAACCGCCCACCGCGAGGTGGCTACGCTCGGTCGCCTATGGCTGGCTCAGGGGCGGTTGCCGGAAGAGCCGGCTCGGCGCATGACGCGGCTGCTTCGCCAGCTCGCCGAAATGTACTCTCGCCATATCGCCGTGGAGGACAGTGAGGTTTTCCCGGAGGCTGCCCGGGTACTCGGCGCCGGAGAGCTGGCCCAAGTCGGTCAGGAGATGAAAACCCGTCGCAATCGGACCGAAACAGAGCGATGATATTGGTCGGGAGGGCACATGCGGGCCGACAACGTTGAGGTCTCCTGGGGGGACGACAAGAAGAAGTGGCTGGTTCGGATTAAGATCGGCGAAGAAGTCATCCGCCGCCACTGCAGCGCGCCGCGCGACGCCGATGAGCAGAAACTTCGCTCGGCCGCGGAGCAAACGGTGCGCGACGAGGGGTATGAAGCTGATCCCGCGCAGATCAGCATCCGCCGTTAGTCGGCGTGGCTGAGCTTCCTGCGCGGTTTCAGCCCGCCAGCGATCAGTCTCTGCTGGTCTCTTTTGCGGACCGGATCGATCCGGCTGCGAGCTTGCGCGTGCGCCGGCTCCTTCGGCTGTTGGAACTAAATCCAGTCAAGGGCATTGTGAACCTGCACCCGGCATATTGCTCGGTGCTCATCCGTTTCGACGCGCTTGTTACCGAGCATCGTGAGCTGGAGGCTCTGTTGCGCCCACGTCTCGAGAATCTGGACGCTGTCGCGCTGCCCGAACCGCGTGAAGTGGAGATCCCGGTTTGCTACGGCGGCGAGTTCGGCGTCGATCTGGCCGATGTCGCCGACATGCACGGGATGAACCCGGCGCAGGTTGTCGCGCGGCATTCGTCGGCTGCCTACACCGTTGATTTTCTCGGTTTCGCTCCCGGTTTCGGATATCTCAGCGGCCTGCCCGACGAGCTGGCCACCCCGCGCCTGCCCGTGCCCCGGCGCAGCGTGCCGGCCGGCAGCGTCGGTATCGCCGGCAATCAAACCGGTGTCTACCCGTTTGCCACCGCCGGCGGCTGGCGATTGATTGGACGGACGCCCGTGGCGATGTTCCGGCCGGACCGGCAGCCGATGAGCCTGCTTTCCATCGGCGACCGCGTGCGTTTCCGGCCGATCTGCGCCGAGGAATTCGCGGAATGATCCTGGTGGAGGCTCCGGGTCTGTTCACCACCGTGCAGGATCTGGGCCGGCTGGGATTCGGAGCCATGGGTGTTTCGCCATCGGGTACAGCGGATGCGGTGGCACTGCGTGTGGGGAATCGGCTGGTGGGCAATCCCGAAGGGGCGGCGGCACTGGAAATGACCCTGGCCGGAGGGACGTTCGTCTTTCCCAAAGGGGCGCTCGCGGCCCTGGCCGGCTCCGATTTCGGAGCAACCATGGACGAGGCGGAGGCTTCCACGTGGCGGCCGTTTCGCATCCCGCCCGATGGCAGACTACGGGTGGGACACACTCGTTCGGGGGCTCGGTGCTACCTGTGTGTTCGTGGGGGGATCGAGGTGAAGCCATTCCTCGGGAGCGCATCAACCCATGTGCTGAGCGGGCTGGGTGGATTTGAGGGACGATCCCTGAAGAAAGGCGATATTCTGAGCATCGGGAGCAGCAAGATGACTGAGCCGCGACCACAGGGAGCGGTGTCCGACGTGCTCCTGCCACGTAAAACGCTGCGCGTCACCGACGCTCCGCAAGCCGACTGGTTCTCCGAGGCGGCTCAAAGCATCTTCTGCAACAGCGGATACCGGGTGACGGAGGAAGCTAATCGCATGGGGCTGCGGCTGGAGGGGCCGGTCATACCCGCCCCCGCAGGCGGCCAGATGATCACCGAAGGCGTGCCTCTCGGAGCGGTGCAGATTCCCGCCGGCGGCCAGCCCATCATCCTTTTCGTCGAGCAGCAGACCACCGGCGGTTACCCTAAAATTGCCAACGTGATTTCCGCGGACATGAGCAGCGTGGGACAGCTTCGCCCGCGCGACGAGATCCGGTTCGAGCGCGTCGATCAGGCCACCGCCCGGGCGCTTCTGCGCGAACAGGAGGAGGCGATTCGTGCCATCCATTGATCTGAATTGCGACATGGGTGAGTTGCCGGAAGCCATTGCCGACGGCACTCAGGAAGCCCTTATGCCGTCGCTCAGCTCGGTGAACGTCGCCTGCGGAGGGCACGCCGGCAATGAGTCCACCATGCGAACCACCATCGAGCAGGCGAAGCGCTGGAATCTGGCGGTGGGCGCGCATCCGGGATATCCGGATCCGGCGAATTTCGGCCGCCTGGAATGGAATCTGCCGCCGGAGATTCTCGCCGACACCGTCTTCGAGCAGGTTCTGAGGCTGGCGGAGGTGGCGGCCCACAGTGGAGCGTCTATCACGCACGTGAAGCCTCATGGGGCGCTTTACAACCAGGCGGCGCGCGACCCGCGGATCGCCAAAGCCGTTGCCACCGGCGTGGCGCACTGGAACCGAGATGTGGTGCTGGTGGGCCTGGCTGGCTCCGTAGCCCTCGACACCTGGAAGCATGCCGGCTTCGCCGTCGCCGCCGAGGCTTTCGCCGACCGCCGCTATGAACCGGACGGCAGCCTGCGTTCCCGAAAGCTCGCCGAAGCGCTGATTCGCGATCCCGCGGAGGCCGCCCGCCAGGCGCTCCGCCTGGCCGAAAAAGGCGAGGCGCAAACCATTTGCATTCATAGCGATACTCCCGGCGCGGTAGAGATCGCCTCGGCCGTCGCGGAAGCCCTTCGCGCGGCTGGGATTGCCATCAGGCCCGTTTTGGCGTACCCAAACAGGGGTGGAGCGCATCCGTTAAAATACTGAGGGGCGTATAAAGTAACAAGGGGTTGGGCTTGGAAATGACGAGGGTAGTAGCAATACTGACGCTGCTCTTGCCGGCGCTGGCTTTGGGGCAGGATCTGAAACAGGCGGAACACCTGTATCAGCATACGGAGTATGAAGCGGCGTTGCGCCTGCTGCGCGCCCAGCCCCCTTCCGCCGAAGCATTTCTGCTGATGGGCAAGTGCGACATGATGCTCGGCGATTTCCGGAAGGCCACGGATGCGTTCGAGAAGGCGGCCGCGGCCGATCCGAATAATTCCGATTACCTTATGTGGCTGGGACGGAGCTGGGCCCGCCGCGCGGAGACCGCGAGCCCGCTCATCGCGCCGATGAACGCGTCGAAGGCGCGTGGCTATTTCGAACGCGCGGTGGCGCTGAACACCGATCCGAAGAACCACGACGCCATGGACGACCTGTTCGACTACTACGTGAACGCACCCGGCTTCCTCGGCGGTGGATTCGACAAGGCGGAGGCGCTGGCCGAGCGAATCGAAAGGGTCGATCCCGCTCAGGGCCACTGCGACCGCGCCGAAATCGCTCGCCGCCGCAAAGAGATCGGCAGGGCCGAACAGGAACTGCGCCGCGCCGTGCAACTGGCCCCACACGAGGTCGGACATTTCGTGGACCTGGCTCTTTTGCTCGCGGGTCAGGGTCGCATCGCGGAGAGCGACGCGGTACTCGACCAGGCCGCAAAGACCGCCCCGGGAAATCCTCGTCTCCTGTATGGGCGAGCGCGGGTTTACATTGAGACCCACCGTAACCTCGGTCAGGCGAAAGCGCTGCTGGAGCAATACATACGCTGCGATCTCACGCCGGACGACCCCTCGCGCGAGGAAGCGAGGAAGCTGCTGAAGCAGGCTGGGGCCTCTTAGGTAAACGCCGGCACAACGGAGCGGACCGCGGCTTTACCCGGCTCGCAATGTGGGCGGCTCCGCCCTGTGCCGGCTACTCAGGGGCCGTTCTCACGCCGCCGATGCGACGGGGGCGGCGAGGCCCATTACCGCCTGCAGGGCTGCGTACGGACGCTCGTTGCGCAACGCGTCGAACTCCGGCCCCGCAATCAGCAGCGGCAGGGAACTCTCCCGGACCAGCGCGGCCTCCTGCAGACACGCAAAGGCGCGAGCGGATTCCCCGAGCCCTGCGTGAATCGCGGCGCGACTGACCGCCGACTCGCCGGTTTCCTGCAGCCGGGCCAGCAGACTGCGCGCTTCTTCCACGCGGCCCGATTTCGCGTAGCAATACCCAAGGCAGCCATTCAGGAAAGGGCGGTTTCGCATCGTTTGCGAAGCGTTCAGGAAGTGGGCGGTCGCTTCCCGCCACAATCCCTGGGCGGCGCAGCAAAGTCCGAGACCGATCCACGCCCATGGCGAGTCGGGCTGCATCCGGGCGATGAGCCGAAAGCGTCTCGAGGCCTCGCCATAATCGCCTTCGTTTACGGCAATCCACCCCTGGGCAAGATGCACCGGAAGGGACACCGGATCAAGACGCTCGGCCTCGCCAAGCTCGGTATGCGCCCGATCGCGACGGCCGCGGCAGGCGAGCTGGAGTCCGTACCACACGCGCGCGCCGGCGTTGGCGGGATCGAGACGGAGCGCAATCCCGAGTTCCCTGTCGCCCTCCGTCCAGTTCCACTCGAAGAAGGAGCGGACCAGACCCATGGCCACGTGCGATTCCGCCGCCGCATCGTTCAGTTCCAGCGCTTTCTGCGCGGCGTGCCGCGCCCGGGCGGAGACCTCGCCGCTTCGGTTTCCTTCCAGAACGCTGCCCGCCGTCAAAGCCTCCGCCAGTGCCGCCCATGCCGCGGCGTACTCCGGATCGAGTTCGACAGCGCGCGAGAAATGGGCCGCGCTGGATGGGAAGCAGTCGGCGGTCAGATCGCGCCAGCCGCGCAGGCCCTGCAGGTACGCCGTGTAGCTTTCCTGGTTCGCGCTGTGGCGCGTTTGCCGCAACGCCGCGGAACTGCCGCTCCTCTGCGCGCTCAGGCAGGGCTCGAACAACGGGACGTAGCTGCCTTTGCGCATGCAGATGCGCAGCGCCGCCGCGCCGGAAGGCTCGCCATTGCCGGCGTAGTATTCCTCGAGTTTGCTTCGCAGGCGGCGGGCCTCCACACGGACGATCGAATCCACGCGGGGATCGAACGATTCATCCCGTCCGAAAACCTCCATGCCAATGACATACTCCTTCAGACGGTGCTGGCGATCCCGCAGCGCCTCCTCGACCACGAATTGCAGAAAACGGCGGATGCGGTGGGAGTGTACGAAAGTGTGGCTGCGCAGAATCCGCTCCATTTCCGCGCGGATTTCCGCTTCCGCCCCGGGGTTTACCGTGGGAACAACAGATTCCAACATCTCGCCTGTGGGACAAACGGAGCATCTCCTCCGTTACACTTTTTCTGAACCGGCCCCCTGTAAGTTTTTCTGAACCGCCCCTGGGAGTATGTTCGACGAATCGAAAGGGCGGGCTGGCGCGTTATACTAGTGTAAGCGCACAGCGCGGGGCGCATCCAAATAGGGGCAGGCAAAGCCCGCACCCCGTGCCTTGGGCGCGACTTTAAGCGGAGAGGCTGCGCGCCACCTACCTGTATGAACCGCCCCATGAGATATGTAATCGTCGCTGTTTCAACGTGTCTGGTCGCTTTGCTGCTGGCCGGAGCGGCCACCACCAAGAGCGCCTCTCCCGAGGACACCTACCGCCATCTGGCTGTTTACACTGAAGTTCTTTCGCGCATCAAGAGCGATTACGTGGAAGAGCCGGACATGAAGAACGTGACTCTGGGCGCGCTGAACGGGCTGCTCGAGTCCATCGATCCCTACGCCAGCTACCTGAATGCCGACCAGTACAAGGAATATCTCAAGGAAAAGGGGGAGCGGAAAGCGGACGTCGGGCTGGTGCTGGCGCGCAAGTTCGGTTACATCGGCATCGTCGATGCGATACCCGGTTCGCCGGGGGACGCCGCGGGGCTGACCACGGCCGACATGCTGGAAAGCATCAATGGCGTCTCCACGCGCGATATGCCGCTGGCCTTTGGGGAAATGCTGCTGGAGGGCGCACCCGGCAGCACGGTGGAGCTGGGCGTTCTGCGCTTCCGCAAGCCGGAGCCTCAGAAAATCACGCTGACACGCGAAATGATCCACTATCCCGCGGTGAAGAGCAGGCTGGCACAGGATAGCGTGGGCGTGATCACGGTGGGCAGTCTGACGGACGGCGAAGTGCAGCAGGTAGCGAAGCAGGAGCAGAGCCTTGAGAAACAGGGCGCGAAACGGCTCGTGCTCGATCTGCGCCATTGCTCCACAGGCGGGCCCGAGCAGGGAATCGCGCTGGCCAACCTGTTCCTCGACAAGGGGCTGATCGCGTATTCGGAAGGCCAGAAGCTCCCGCGCAGGGACTTCGACGCCAATCCAGCCGCAGCCATCACCCACCTGCCGATGGCGGTGATTGTGGATCGCGGGACGGCCGATGGAGCCGAGGTGGCTGCTTCCGCGCTGCTGGACAACAAGCGCGGCGAAGTGGTGGGTGAGCGGACCTACGGAGATGCGGCCATTCAGAAAGACATCACCATGGACGATGGTTCGGCGGTGATTCTGGCCGTCGCCAAGTACTATTCACCCGCCGGCAAATCGATCCAGGACAATGGCGTAACGCCCTCGGTTCCGCAACTGGAATCCGACGCGGCGGACGGCGACGACGACGGCGGAGCGGGAATTACCCCCAAAGCCAGGCCCGGCGCCGACGATCCTCTGCTGAACAAGGCCATCGAGGTGGTGGTAAAGGGCAAGGCCGAGATCGCCAGGGAGAATGGGCAGAAGCGCGCCGATCAGAAGGCGGACGAGCCGATGCCGCCCGAGGACGAGACCCCGCAGAATTGAGATGCCGATTTACGAGTACAAGTGCGAGCAGTGCGGGAGGGTGTTCGAGCTACGCCAGAGCTTTTCGGATGAGCCCCTCACGACGCACGCGGATTGCGGTGGAGCGGTTCACCGCCTGATCTCTCCCGCGGCGCTGCAGTTCAAGGGCAGTGGGTGGTACGTCACGGATTACGGAAAGTCCGGATCTTCACCGGCGTCATCCGGCAACGGCAGCAAGGACACCGGCGCCGCTGCGGCAAAGAAGGAATCCACAACACCCGCGTCTTCCTCCACCAGCACCAGCGAAACGAAAAACACGTAGCATTCGTCCACGAGGCTTGCGGACCGCCTCCGCACGAAGCCACACCCACCACCGCCCCTGGTGTAGGCTGGAAGGATCGCCAGCATCACAGTTGTCATCGCGGTGCGAAACGGCGCTGCCTCTCTCGATGCGTGCCTGAGCGCGCTGCGGCTCTCCACCTTTACCGATTACGAATGTGTTGTCGTGGACGATTGTTCCACGGACGCTTCCGCGTCGGTGGCCTCGTCGCATGGCTGCCCCGTTCTGCGCATGATGCGCCACTCCGGTCCGGCGGCGGCGAGAAATCGCGGCGCGCTGGCGTCTGCGAGTGACTTGCTGTTCTTTCTGGACGCCGACGTTTGCGTCCAACCGGACACGCTCGAGCGCGTTTGGAAAGCGCTTTCGTCGGACGCCGGCCTCGACGCGGTGATGGGATCTTACGACGAAAGCCCCGCCGATCCTTCCTTCGTTTCGCAGTTCAAGAACCTCCTGCACCATTACATTCATCAGCACGGGAATCCGCGCGCGAGCACCTTCTGGAGCGCCTGCGGCGGTATTCGTAATCGTGTATTCCGGGAGATGGGTGGATTCGACGAGAATTTCCGGCGGCCTTCGGTAGAGGACATCGAATTCGGCATGCGCATGCGGCGCGCGGGCAAACGTCTCGCGCTGGATCCCCGCATTCAGGTGAAGCACCTGAAGCGCTGGAGTCTGGCGAATCTGGTGAGAACCGACGTTCGCGATCGCGCTCTGCCCTGGACGCGGCTGATTCTGGCCGAAGGACGCATGCCCGACGACCTGAATCTCCGACGCGGGGAAAGACGGTGCGTGGCGCTGAGCTGGATGGCGGCGCTTTCGGTTCCGGCCTGCATCTGGAATCCCTGGAGCCTGGCGGTGGGAGGGGCCGCGGTTCTGGGCGTCGTTTTCGTGCAGCGCCGGTTCTATCGGTTTCTGGTGGAGCGCCGCGGCCGGGGTTTCGCCTCCGCCGCGATTCCGCTTCATCTGCTCTACTTCCTGTACAGCGGCGTGGGATTCGGCGCCGGGCTGATCACCCACTGCTTCGATCGGCTCCGCAAGGCGCTGCCGGGCGGTTCGGAAAAGCGGGCTGAGGCGGCGAGGCGAGCGGCCGCACCGCGCACGCCGCCAGAAAACACGCCGTGAATCCGCGCGTCGGCAGCCGCTCCAGTTTCGCGAAAGCGCCGAGAAGCCATTGAATCAGCGGGTCCGCGCGAGTACCCGCGATGCGGCGGAGCGCCAGGAAAAGGACAGTCGAAACACCGCGTGGATTGTGAATGAGCGTGCGGGTATCAGTTACCAGCAGACCTGCCCGCTGCAACGTTTGACGCAACACCGTCGCGGAAGGCGTATAGCCGAGCGCGAAAGGACTTTGTCGCAGGCGGCTGAGCCAGCGGAGCGGCCAAAACAGGGGGTTTCGTGGATTGTCCACGGTGATCAACAGCCGCCCGCCGGGGCCCAGCAGCCGGGCGAGTTCGGCGATCGCCGTCTCGAAATCCCGCTTCTCGGCGAAATGATCGAGCGTCGAATTGGAAACGATCGCATCCAGCGACTCCGATCGCAGCGGAACATGCCGCACATCGCCGGCGAGGAAGTGCGCGCAACGGAACTCCGACCGTGCGCGCGCCTGGCGGACTGTCTCCGCCGCCACATCCATGCCGATCCAGGTTTGGCCAAGCGGCGCCAGACGCCCCAGCAGGGCATCGGCGCCAAAGGCTTCCTCGAAAACGTCGGTCTTCAGCGCGCGCGAGGCGGATGCCGGCATCCAGCCCTGGAACAGCTTTATGTGCAAATCCTGCTTTTGTTTCGCCACGAGGGGGTCGAGGTACCACGATGGGTGGGCGCGCGAGGCGACCTGGTCCCACACCGAAGCTGGATTGCGATCCACGCCTTCCATGATGTCGCGCCCGGGGACGCCGCGCTACAGGCTGCAGGGAGTACGAGCCGGGCTGAGCCGAGGCGGAGCTACTCTTCCTCGGGCACTGTCTCGATCACCGGGAGCACATCGCTTTCCCGGGCGATCCAGACGTAGAGCGTGGGCAGCAGGAAGATGCTCATCATCAATGAGGACATCAGTCCGCCGACGATCACGATGGCGAACGGGCGCTGCGAATCCGACCCGATCTCGTGCGACATGGCGGCAGGCAGCAGCCCCAGAGCGGCAACCAGCATGGTCATCAGGACCGGGCGGAACTTCAGCACGGCGCCTTCGATTGCCGCGACCACAACCGGGCTGCCACGCGCGCGTAACTGATTGATTTGCTCGAGCATGATGAGACCGATCTGCACGCAGACACCGAACAACGCCAGAAACCCGACGCCCGATGAGACGCTGAGATGGGTTCCCGTGATGAGAAGAGCAAGCAGGCCGCCAAGGGGAGCGAGCAGTACGTTGGCCAGGATGAGGAACGCCCATTTGAGCGATCGGAAGATGCTGTACAGGACGATGAAGATCGCCAGCATGGTCAGCGGCACAATGACCGCAAGACGCGCCTGCGCCCGCTTTTGACTTTCGTACTCTCCTTCCCAGTTGATGTGATACCCGCGGGGCAGTTGCACGCGTTTAGCCACTCTCTTCATGGATTCCTGAACCGTTCCGCCGAGATCGCGCCCGCGCACGCTGTATTTCACGGCAATGTAGCGTTCGTTGCCTTCGCGATAGATTTCCGAAGCGCCATCGCGCTCTTCGATGTTGCAGAGCTGGGCCAGTGACACGCGCTCTCCGCTGGGCGCCAGCAGGCGGATGTTCTCGATGGCCTCGCGAGTATCGCGGTATTGCGGGAGATAGCGCATCACCAGGTCGTAGCGGGCTTCGCCCTGCAGCACCTGCGTCAGAGCATTGCCGCCCACGGCGGTCTGGACAGCATCCTGAACGTCGGCGACGTTGATCTGATAGCGGGCCGCCTTCAGCCGATCGACGGTGACGTTCAGATTCGGCTGGCCAAGCACGCGGAGGACTCCCAGATCCTCCACGCCGGGCACGTCGCGCATTACGTTGACGATCTCCTGCGCTTTGGCTTCGAGGACGCCCAGATCGTCGCCGTAGATCTTCGTTGCGAGTTCCCCTTTCACGCCACTGACGGCCTCTTCCATGTTGTCTTCGATGGGCTGCGAGAAACCCCAGGTGACTCCGGGGATCTTCTCCAGCTCGCGGTCCATGGCCGAGATGAGCCGCTCCTTGTCCTTATGAAACGCCGGGCGCCACTGGTCCTTCGGCTTAAGGCCAACGAAGTATTCCGTGTCGAAGAAGCTGGTATTATCCGTGCCGTCGTCGGGACGCCCCGTCTGGCTGGTGCACTCGGTGGCCTCGGGAAAGGAGCAGAGAAGGAGCCGCGCCTGGTTCATGAGACGAATACCTTCGCTCGGCCCAACACTGGGAGCCAGCGTTCCGCGCACCCAAAGAGCGCCCTCATCGAGGTGCGGGAGGAACTCCGATCCGATCACTCCACCGAACGCCAGCCAGGCAGTCAAAGCGAACCCGGCAAGCGTGGCGCCCAGAGTCAGGTAGCGCAGGCGGATCGCCAATGCGAGCAGACGGCTGTACATGCGCGTGAGCCAGGTCATGACCGGGTTGCGCCATTCGCGCGCTCCGTGCGGGAACATGAAACTGCATAGCGCTGGTGCGATGGTCATCGAGAACAGGATGGCGCCCAGCAGGGCGAATGCCACGGTCCAGGCCATGGGTTTGAAGAGGCGGCCTTCCACGCGCTGCAGTGTGAAGATAGGCAGGTAAGCGATGATGATGATGCCGATGGCGTAGAACACGGGGCGCTGCACTTCGTGCGCGGCGTCGAAGATCTTCTGTTTCGTGGTCCTGGGGACCTCGCTGCGCTCGCCCAGATGGCGGATGATGTTCTCCACCATCACCACGGCGCCCTCCACCACCATCCCGAAATCGAGCGCTCCCAGCGAGAGCAGGTTCGCGGGAGTGCCCTGAAGCTTCAGACAGGTGGCCGCAAACAGCAGCGAGAACGGGATGGTCAGGGCGACGATAAATGCGCCGCGAACGTTGCCCAGAAAAAGGAAGAGGACGATGACCACCAGAATCATCCCCGCCGAGAGGTTGTGCAGCACCGTATGGGTGGTGAAATCGATGAGATCTCGCCGGTCGATGAAGGGAACGATCTTCACCCCCGCCGGCAGGATGCGATCGTTCATCTCCCGCACCTTTGCTTCGAGCGCTTTCAGGGTGGGCTCGGCATCGGCGCCTTTGCGCATCGGGACCCAGGCGGAAACCACATCGTCGTTGTCGACGATCCTGCCGTCCTCGCGGCGAACGGACCGGGCGAACTGGCCCAGCCGGATTTTCGGACCCTGGGCCACCACCGCGATGTCGCGGACATGCAGCGGTGTGCCGTTCTTCGTGAAGATGACCGTGTTTTCGATGTCCTGTACGTTCTTCACCAGCCCCACTTCGCGCACGTTGATCTGCTGCAGACCGGACTCGATGAAGCTGCCTCCCGCGTTTGCGTTGTTGTTCGTGAGCTGCTGCTCTACCTGGCCGATGCTGAGCCCGTAGGCAATCAGCTTTTCCGGATCGACGCGAACCTGATACTCGCGCGTAGGGCCGCCGAAGCTGGCTACGTCCACGATGTCGGGCACCGATTTCAGGTTCTTCTCCACTACCCAGTCTTCGATCGATTTCAGCTCCATCGGGTCGTAAGCGGGATTGGTGCTGTGAAGAGTGAAGAAGTAGATCTGCCCGGCAGGACTCCAGTCGGTCCCCATTAGCGGCGTCACACCAGCCGGCAGCGTGGCCTGCGACATTCGTTCCAGAGCGCGCTCGCGATTCCATTTGTTGTCCGATCCGTCGGCGAAGATCATCTTGATGTCGCTCAGTCCGAACAACGTGAAAGAGCGCAGATGCGTGATCTCCGGAATCCCGTTCATGGCGACCTCCAGCGGGATGGTGACCTGTTGCTCCATCTGTTCCGCGGAGATCCCCGGCCACTGCGCGATGATCTCGACGTAGTTATCGGCCACGTCGGGATAGGCGTCCACGGGAAGCTGATGGAACGAAACCGCGCCCCAGACGAACAGCACAATCGCCGCGGCTAGCACAAAAAAACGGTTGTTCAGCGCGAAGTCGACGAGCCGGCGGATCATCTATCGCTCCGGAGCTGTGCAGGGGGGGTGCAACTGTGATCATCGCACAGACTCGTGGCCGGAAGGCTCTGCCGGGGAGCGACTCGCCGTTACTCTTCCTCGGGCGCCGTCTCGATCACCGGGAGCACATCGCTTTCCCGGGCGATCCAGACATAGAGGGTGGGCAGCAGGAAAATGCTCATCATCAATGCGGACATCAGTCCGCCGACGATCACGATAGCGAAGGGCCGCTGCGCGTCGGATCCGATGTCGTGCGACAATGCGGCGGGCAACAATCCCAGCGTCGCCACCAGCATGGTCATTAGGATGGGGCGCAACCGCAGCACAGCTCCTTCAATCGCCGCGACCTCCACGTTGTGGCCCAGCGCCCGCCGCTGATTGATGTATTCGAGCATGATCACGCCGGTCTGCACGCAGACTCCGAACAGCGCCAGGAACCCGACGCCGGACGAAACGCTGAAGTGGGTGCCGGTAGCCAGCAGCGCCAGCAATCCGCCCAGCGGCGCGAGGGTGACATTGACCAGAATGAGAGCCGCCCACTTCAGCGAGCGGAACATCGTGTAGAGGATGATGAAGATCAGGAGCACGGTTAGCGGCACGATGAGCATCAGCCGCGCCTGTGCCCGCTTCTGGCTCTCATACTCGCCTTCCCAGTTGATGCGATACCCGCGGGGCAACTGCACCTTGCTGCTGACTTTGCTGATGGCTTCCTGCACAGTTCCACCCAGATCGCGCCCGCGCACGCTGTACTTGATGGCCACGTACCGCTGGTTGCCTTCGCGATAGATCTCCGAGGCGCCATCGTGTTCCTCGATATTGCAGAGCTGCGCGAGTGAAACGCGTTCGCCGCTCGGCGCCAGCAGGCGGATGTCTTCGATGGCCTCCCGGGTGCTACGGTATTCGGGCAGATAGCGCATCACCAGGTCGTAGCGGGCTTCGCCCCGCAGCACCTGGGTGAGGGCATTTCCGCCCACTGCCGTCTGAATCGCGTCCTGAACGTCGGCCACGTTGATCTGGTAACGAGCCGCCGCCAGCCGGTTCACGGTCACATTGAGATTCGGCTGGCCGAGCACCCGAAAGATCCCCAGATCCTCGATGCCGCGCACTCCGCGCATCACATCGACAATCTCCTGCGCCTTGTCTTCAAGAAGCTTGAGATCGTCGCCGTAAACCTTGGTGGCAAGCTCGCCCTTGACTCCGCTGACAGCCTCTTCCATGTTGTCTTCGATGGGCTGCGAGAAACCCCAGACGACGCCCGGAATCTCCTCCAGCTTGCTGTTCATGGCCGCGATGAGCTCGTCTTTGTTCTGGTGAAATCCCTTGCGCCATTGTTCCTTTGGCTTCAGACCGACGAAATACTCGGTATCGAAGAAGCTGGTGGTGTCGGTTCCATCGTCCGGTCGGCCCGTCTGACTGGTGCACTCGGTGGCTTCGGGAAACGAGCACAGCACCAGCCGCGCCTGGTTCATGAGACGAATGCCTTCGGTCGGCCCGACACTGGGAGCAAGCGTCCCGCGCACCCACAACGCGCCTTCGTCAAGATGGGGAAGGAACTCCGAGCCGATGACGCCACCCACCGCGAGATATACGGAGAGTGCCAACCCTGCCACCGCCGCCCCAATCGTCAGGTACCATTTTTCAATCGCGAATCGCAGCAGGCGGCTGTACATGCGCGTCAGCCACGCCATCACCGGGTTATGCCATTCGCGGGCGCCGTGGGGAAAGATCAGGCTGGAAAGGGCGGGCGCGATCAGGATGGAGAATACGATGGCGCCGAGCAGCGCGAACGCCACGGTCCAGGCCATGGGCTTGAACAGCCGGCCTTCCACGCGCTGCAGCGTGAAGATAGGCAGGTAAGCGGTGATGATGATGCCGATGGCGTAGAACACGGGGCGCTGCACTTCATGGGCGGCGTCGAAGATCTTCTGCTTTGTCGTCTTCGGCGGCCCGCCGCGATCGCCCAGATGGCGGATGATGTTCTCCACCATTACGACAGCGCCGTCCACCACCATGCCGAAGTCCAGAGCGCCCAGCGAGAGCAGGTTCGCGGGAACGCCTTTGAGCTTCAGACAGGTAGCAGCGAACAGCAGCGAGAACGGAATGGTCAGGGCGACGATGAAAGCGCCGCGCACGTTGCCCAGAAAAAGGAAGAGGACGATGACCACCAGGATCATCCCCGCCGAGAGGTTGTGCAGTACCGTGTGGGTGGTGAAATCGATCAGGTCGCGCCGGTCGATGAAGGGAACGATCTTTACTCCCGCCGGCAGGATGCGATCGTTCATTTCTCGCACTTTCGCCTCGAGCGCCTTCAGTGTGGGCTCGGCATCGGCGCCCTTGCGCATCGGGACCCACGCGGAAACCACGTCGTCGTTGTCGACAATCGTCCCGTCTTCACGGCGGATCGCGCGGGCGAACTGGCCCAGCCGGATCTTCGGACCCTGCGCCACCACGGCAATGTCGCCAACGTGCAGGGGCGTGCCGTTCTTCGTGTAAAGGACCGTTTTTTCGATGTCGTCAACGGCGCCGACCAGGCCCACTTCGCGCACATTGATCTGTTGCAGACCGGCCTCGATGAAGCTGCCGCCGGCGTTGGCGTTGTTGTTGGTGAGCTGCTGCTCCACCTGGCCGAGGCTGAGCCCATAGGCAATCAGCTTTTCCGGATCCACCCGAACCTGATACTCGCGCGTAGGCCCGCCGAAGCTGGCCACATCGACGATGTCGGGCACGGACTTGAGGTTCTTCTCCACCACCCAGTCCTCGATCGATTTCAGCTCCATCACGTCGTACGCGGGATTGGTGCTGTGAAGAGTGAAGAAGTAGATCTGCCCGGCTGGACTCCAGTCGGTCCCCATTTGCGGCGTCACACCGGCCGGCAGCGTCGCCTGGGAGATTCGCTCCAGAGCGCGCTCGCGATTCCATTTGTTGTCCGACTCGTCGGTGAAGATCAGCTTGATGTCGGACAGGCCGAACAACGAGAAGGAGCGCAGGTGGACGATACCGGGAATCCCGTTCATGGCGATTTCCAGCGGAATGGTGACCTGCTGCTCCATCTGTTCCGCGGAGATCCCCGGCCACTGCGCGATGATCTCGACGTAGTTATCGGCCACGTCGGGATAAGCATCCACGGGAAGCTGGTGGAACGAAACGGCGCCCCAGACGAACAGCAGAATCGCGCCGGCCAGTACCAGAAAGCGATTGTTCAGCGCGAAATCGACAAACCGGTGAATCATTTACTGCTCGACTGTGTTCTGCAGAACCAGGGCGTTCCTCACAACCTGGTCGCCGGGGCTTATGCCGCTCGCAATTTCCTGCGTGCCATCCGGCAGAGTATTGCCGGCACGAACTTCGACGCGACGGAACACGCCGCCTCCCGCGGGAGTGTAGATCCATTGGCGATCATGCAGGTGAAGAATCGCCGTGGAGGGCACCGTTGCACGCTTTTCCGCGTTCAGCCCGTGAAAAGTGGCGGCCACGAACATGCCGATGCGCATGAGCCCCGGGTTCTCCATCTCGAGGCGCACCTTGGCCGTGCGGATGTTCGGATCCATAATCGGAAGAATGTTGCTGATGCGCGCCTGCAACACTCGATCGGGATACGCAGCCAGGTGAACCTCGGCATACTCACCCACGTGCACCTGAGCGAGATCGTTTTCATAGACGTCACAAATGACCCAGACATGGGAAAGGTCGGAGATGGTGAACGGATTTGGCGGGGTGAGAGCGACGACCCCGGAAGCGTCGGTAATCTGCTGGTCCGTGATGGTTCCCGAAACCGGCGCATAAACGGCTACGATGCCGGTTGGATGCTGCGGGTCGGATCCGAGCAGGCGGAGGTGCTCGATGCTGGTATCCAGATCTACCTGCGCATCGTCTTCCGCGTTTTGCGCAACTTCCACCGCGCTTTTCGCGACGGCACCGTTGGAGTAGAGCAGCTTCGCGCGATCCAGCTGGATCTTTGTCAATTCCTCGTTCTTCACCGCTTTTCGGTAGTCGGAGTAGGCGCTCGCGATATCCGTGCTCCTGACCTTGAACAGAAGCTGGCCCTTCTTCACGGTGTCGCCCAGCCGCGCGTCGATCTCGACAATGCGACCCGACGCCAGCGAGGGCACGGGCACCTGCCGGGAGACGTCCGGACTCACCACGCCGGTCGCGTTCAGCTCCGGCGCGGAAAAGTGTTCGCCGGCTTTGACCAGGGCGAACCGCTCAGGATGATCCACCTTGAAATGATTCGCATCGAAATCGGGAACCACCTGAGACGGAGTGGGGCCTGTGTCGTTGCCCTGTGCGCTGGCCCCGCCACCGCACCCAGTGGCGAAAAGACTCAACAGCACGAGCGGAACAAAGGCGGAAATCCAGAGTTTCTTCATTGCATCACCTCCCTCCCGACGGCCTGGTTCATTTGCGCGGCCGCGGTCAGGTACGAACCGATCAGATTGATGTATGCCAGCCGGGTGTCGCGATACGACTTCTCCGCATCCAGATAATCCAGCAGCGAAGCGCCGCCGTGCTGATAAGAGAAAGTCACCTTATCGCGGACGTCGGTGGCCAGCTTCAGATACTTCCCCTTGTAGGGCTTTAGCAGATTCACCGTCTGCACCACCGTCCAGTACGCCGAATCGACGTCGTTAAGCACCTGTGCTTCCGCCGCGTCCCGCAGGCGCTCGTTTCGCCCGATGTCGATGCGCGTACGCGCCTTCTCGCCCTGATTGCGATCGAAAATGCGCAGCGGGATGGACACGCTTCCGCCGATGGTGTCATAGGCAAACGGGTTGTTGTTGGACGCGTTCCGCGTGTACCACACGCTCCAGGTCGGGTCGGTGGACCCATTGGCGACGGTGAGCTGATAAGTGCTTTTCGCCTGGGCCACCGATTGCACCGCCGCGCGCAGGTCCGGCCGCGCCGCCATCGCCTGCTGGCGATACTCCTCCAGCGGCTTAAGATCCTCCGCGAAGTCAAACGGGCCGCTGACATCGAATCGCTCGATGGGAGTGCGATCGTTCAGCAGTTGCAGCATCTGGATCTTCGCCGTCCGCAGATTCACCAGCGCGGTCTCGTAGTCGGATTCGAACTGCACGCGCTGCAGCTCCAGGCGGTCGAGATCCACCTGCGCAAGATCCCCGGCCTTGAAGCGCAGACGATTCACTTCGAGCTCGTGATCCCAGTAGCTCAGGTTCTGCTTCGCATTCTCCAGGACGGCCTTTGCCTGCAGCACCCCCACGAAGGCATTGCGCAGCGTGAAAAGCAGCGTTCGCTCCTGATCGGCGAGCTGCGACTGCGCGATGGCCGTGCCTTCTTTCGCCACTTCCAGCCGCAGTTCGCGTTTGTGCCGCCGCTCGTGAAGATAGCTGACGCTGGGCACGTAGTCGGTGCCGGCGAAAGGGCGGTAGATTCCACTGCGGGGAACGATCTGGGTGCCATCCGCAGTGAACGAGAAATCGGGGTTGGGACGCAGATACGCGGTGATCTCCTCGGCACGCGATTCGTCCACGTTGAGCTGCGCGGCTTTCAGGGTTGGATTGGCCGACTCGAAGCGCTGCCTGACCTGCTCCCAGGACAACACATCCTGAGCGGCGAGATTCACGGTAAGCAATCCAACAGTCGCGGCGATAAGTTTCAATCCTGTGATCCTCATGAGGCAGGCACGGTCGGCGGACGTTTCCTGATCAACTCCCGAGACTAAATCCATTACCGTTACGGCGCCATTGATTTTTCTTCCAAACTGTTCGTCGTTGGATAATCTTTCGGACATCCCGACTGTCCGACCAGTCAAATGAAAGACTTGCGGACGGATCGGCCGATCTTTCGGCGAAACGCCTTGGCGGCGGGCGCGACTCGCCCTAACATAATCGTCATGCAATGCCGGACTGTCCCGGCCGCGATGAATGACTCAGTTTTCGCTCCCGTGCCCCTCCTGAAACGCCAACAGGAGCCGGCCCCTGTCCGCGTGCTGATCCTGCACGATAACACACTCTTCCGTGACGGTCTCGCTCGCCTGTTGACGTCGCAACCGAGGCTTGAACTGGTGGCGGAGTGCGGCTCCATCGAGGAAGCAACGGAGGCGTTACGTCTCTCGCCTGTCGATGTCGTGATAACGGGTTTTCGCGGTGGTCCGGGCACAGAGGAGCTGATTACGTTTTCGCGCGCTTCCGGCTATACCGGCAGGTTCCTCGTCCTGGCCCGATCCGGTGAGGCCGCCAGCGCCGCGACCGCACTCAGGCTCGGCGCGTCGGGTCTGTTTCTGGAATCCGGATCGCCCGACCGGCTGCTGCTCGCCATCGAGCTGATTGCCGCCGGCGACGCGTGGGTGGACCCCACGGTCGTCCAACTGCTGGCGAAAAACTACTCTCACATGGACTGCGCCCACCCGGCGCCGCTTGCCGTGACCGACCGGCAGCGGGAGGTGCTGCAGGGCGTCGTCGATGGTCTCGGCAACAGGGAGATCGGCGTTCGCCTGGGCGTGTCGGAAAGCAGCATCAAGGGCACGCTGCAACAGCTCTTCGCGAGAACCGGAGTGCGCACGCGTAGCCAGTTGGTGCGCGCAGTCCTCGAAGGGCCGCCGCGGGATCCGCGCCTATAAAAGCCCTCGGTACTCTTCCAGGGCCACGCGCACGAGTTGCGCGCGCGAGCGCACGCTGGTCTTCGCGAACAGTTGCTGGAGTGCGTTCTTGACGGTGCTCTCGGAGACGTCCATGCGCGCTGCGATCTCCTTGTTGGCGCAGCCCTGGACCACGAGGCGCAAAACCTCCGCTTCGCGGCTGGTCAGGTCGGGGTGCGCTGTCGTCGTCGTTTCGGAAGAAACCGCCTCCGTCTCCTCACTCACCTCGACGACAATAGCCGCCAGCTTCGGCAGGGGGCCTTCTTTGTATGTGGAGAACCATACGTCGGCGGTGAACGGTTCGCCATTGCCGCGGTGGCCGCGGCACTGCATCGAGGCCCGGAACTGAGGGCCTTCCTCGCGGCGGAGCGCATGATGAAGCTCGGGGAGGAAGGCGGCGATCGGATATCCCGTCAGCTTCCCGCTGACGGGGCCTACCAGCTCCTCCGCCGCGCGGTTTGCCAGCTCGATGAAGCCGCGGTCGTCCACGGTCAGGATCGCCGCGGGACTGGTGTCCACCAGGACGCGCAGCTTTTGTTGAGCCTGCAGGCTGAGCCGCCGGTTGCGAACGAGTTCCCCAAAGAACAGCCCGCACGCCACCATGGCTAACATCTGGAAGGCAATGCGCGTCAAAGAGAAGGTGCCCAGCTCGCTGAACAGCTCGCTGAGTCCCGCGCAGCCGATTCCCATCAGAGCCACGGCCCATCGCGGCAGGAACCCCGCCGCGAGGATGATCGGAAACAAATAGAGGAAGCCCAGCGAGAGATAAGGAAGGGTGCGCCAGTCTACAACCGCGATCACCAGCACAAGAAAAGCGCTTACCGCCAGTACGCGGCCACGGTTACGCTCGTCCCACAATGATTCCAGTCGTGGCATCGAATGTCCGAACCCATTATTATCCCGCCGCACCGCTTCCACCGCTGGCCGCGCCGCGCGCCAGGTCTTTATAGAATCTCTATTGCTCGAACCAGCCCGCGGATCTGCCGATCGGGCCGCCGCTCGCTTTGCAGAGGGACTGTCCGCGGTCTGCGGCGGTTGCGAAGGAACCGGCCGCAGTTACAATGAGAGCGACGGACGAATCCATCGCGCCGGGCCCTTAGCTCAGCCGGTTAGAGCAGCGGACTCATAATCCGTTGGTCGCTGGTTCAAATCCAGCAGGGCCCACCAACCTGCAGACGATGCCACAATATCGTATCCTCTGACGAGGCCCTCGCAATGTCCACAACGGACCCGATGAAACCGTGAGCCGTTTGCTCATATTCGGTCTGATCTTCGGCGCGCTCGTCGTTCTTTGGCAGTGGCGCTCGGGCTGCTATCAAAGCGATCTGGCGGCCAACCCCGACGAGCCCGCGCATGTGGTTTCGAGTCTGCTGATCAGAGACTACGTGGCGGATGGGATGCCCGAGGCGCCGCTCCCGTTCGCGCGGAACTATTACGTCCACTACCCCAAGGTGGCGATCGGTCACTGGCCGCCGTTGTTCCACGCGGCGGAAGCGATGTGGATGCTGGTGTTCGGGCGTACAAAGGCGGCCATGCTGGCAATGGTCGCGGTAAGCTCCGTCGCGCTTCTCGTTTGCGTATTCGCGTGGGTGAGCCGAAGATGCGGGACGGTAGCCGGCGTGTTCGCCTCCGTCGTACTGATGCTTCCGATCTTCATGCGCGAGGCGATGGATTCGGTTGAGCCGGACATCGCTCTGGCGCTCCTGGCTTTCCTCGCGGCCGCATCGTACGGGCGCTTTCTGGAAACCGGGCATCGGAAACACGTCTTTGTTTTTTGGATCCTTGCCGCCGCCTCCCTGCTGACACATGGAAGAGGCGCCGCGATTTGCTTCCTTCCCGCGGTGGTTGCTCTCACTCGCCGCCAGTTCCGGCCGGCGTGGATCACGACGCTTTTTTCGGTCGCTTTCGTTGCCGCCGCGACGATTCTCCCGAATTGGCTGGGGCAGGCGTATCCATTCTCTTTGCACGACGCTCTCGCGAGCGTGTGGACGTTTCCCTTGCACGTAATCGCGGCGATCGGTTGGCCGGTGCTCATTGTTGCATTCATCGGGTGCATCGCTATCCTTCACTCCGCGCCGCGCCGCGCCGGATGGCACGCCATGTGCGGGCTCATCCTGAGTACCTTCCTTTTTTACATCCTGGTAAGCGTGCCGATCGAGAGCCGTTATCTGGCGACCATTACCCCGGGCATCGCCGCTTTGTTCGGCGCAGGCATCGCGTCGGTCAGCAGCTTCGTCGCGGCACGCTGGCGCCTGCCATTTGCCGGGGGCGCTCTGGCCGCTCTGGCCTGCGGTGCGACGATCCCTCCGGCGCGCGTTTTCGATCGGAAGCCCGATCCTGGCTTTCACCGCATGGTGAATGCCGGCGGGGCCGCCGGAATCGCGACGCGTGTTTATCTGATCGCTGGCGACCCGCAGAACGAGGGAGCCTTCATCGTCGATATGGCGCTGGCGGACCCGCGCCGGGAACGCATCGTCCTCAGGGCCAGCAAGATGCTCGCCCAAAGCAGCTGGATCGGAACCGGCTACAGGCTCCTGTTCAACGATCCTCGGTCGCTGGCTGCCTGGCTCGATGAAGCGCACGTCGCTGCGGTCATTCTGCAGACGGCGGATTCGAGACCGCATGTTGCTCTGCTTCGAAGTATGATGGAGCGGCCCGATTCCCCGTGGGTTCGAGTGTACGACGTGGACGCGCCCCGTGGCATCGCCATATTCCGCCGCGCCGGCCCCATGCCGGCCGGGCGGCCGGGAATCCGAATCGACATGCACTGGGCGGGAACGGAATATTTCGAGCTGGGGTACTAAGCCGTCGAGCGAATCCCCAGCCCGAGCAGACGCAGCACGCGAAGCTCGCCCGGTGTGACCCGGAACCCGCCGCCACCGCGCCTTACTTTGATACCATCGAGTTTCAGGCAGTACCCGATGGCCGGCCTTTGCGGCGCGGGCCTTCTGGAACATCATCCCGACAACCTGGAAAATCCTATGGCGAAATTATCAATCCGCGATCTGGACCTTAAGAACAAAACTGTCTTCATCCGGGTGGATTTCAACGTTCCACTCGCGCCCGGTGGCCAGGAGATCACCAGCGACAAACGCATTCGCGCTTCCCTGCCGACCATCAAGTACGCGCTGGAGCAGGGCGCGGGCGTGATTCTGGCCAGCCACCTGGGCCGTCCCAAGGGTAAACCGAACCCGGAGATGAGCCTCAAACCGGTAGCCGCCCGGCTCGCCGAACTGCTCGGCAAACCGGTCAAAATGGCGCCCGACTGCATCGGCCCGGAAGTCGCCGCAATGAAGCCGGCTCCCGGCGAGGTGCTGTTGCTCGAGAACCTGCGCTTCCACCCGGAGGAGGAAAAGAATGACCCGGGGTTCTCGAAGCAGCTCGCGTCGCTGGCCGACCTGTACGTCAACGACGCGTTTGGTTCGGCCCATCGCGCGCACGCCTCCACGGTGGGAATGATTCAGTTCATGCCCAAAGCAGCCGCCGGCCTGCTGATGGACAAGGAACTCGAGTGGCTTGGAAAGGCCACGACGAATCCGGAGCGGCCCTGCATCGCCATTCTGGGCGGCGCCAAGGTCTCGGACAAGATCGAAGTGATCCAGAACCTGCTGAAGTTCGCCGACAAGCTGCTCATCGGCGGCGCGATGGCCTACACGTTCATGCGCGCGCAGGGCAAAACCACGGGCCGATCGCTGGTGGAGGAAGACAAGATCGATCTGGCGAAGCAACTGCTCGCCAGCTCCGGGGCGAAGCTGATGCTGCCGGTCGACCATGTGGTGGTGGCTGAGCTGAAGGAAGGCGCGCCGTTCGAGGTCGTCGAGACTATCCCGGACGACAAGCTCGGCGTGGACATCGGCCCCAGGACGGTGGCAGCGTTTCAGGCCGAGATTGCCAGGTCGAAGACCATCATCTGGAACGGGCCAATGGGCGTTTTCGAGAAGCCCCCGTTCGACAAGGGAACCGTGGCGCTGGCGAAGGCCGTGGCCGGTTCCGGCGCCGTGTCGGTGGTGGGCGGCGGCGATTCCGAGAAGGCCATCAAATCGGCGGGCGTCTCCGACCGGATCACGCACATCTCCACCGGCGGTGGCGCATCTCTGGAGTACCTGTCGGGCATCGAGCTGCCCGGCGTCGCGGCATTGACCGACAAGTAGATTCGACCGCTTCCTTTGGTCGCGGCTCAGTCAGCCGGCTCCGCGCCGTGACCGGAGGGTGCGGCCCTCACATCTCCGGGTAAGACTTCGTCCTGTAGACCGCCCGGTCCGGATTCCAGAAGGCGAAGCCGTGCTCGGCGGCGATTTCGAGGCCGCCGTGCAGCCCCGCATCGTGCAGCACGCGGCTGCGCGCCGCCTCGTCCAGATAGTCGTTGAAATCCAGTTTGTACATGGCGCGGATGAGGCCGTTGTAGTCGGCTTGCGTGTGTTCCATGTAGTAATCGGCATCGCCGCCGCGGACGTGGTGAAGATGCAGGTCGTGATCGATCCCGAAGGTCTTGATTCTCCACGTGAGGTTCGGCGCGATCCACCATTGCACGGTGTCCGGCGTTTCGCGCTCGGCAGGCTCCTGGCGGCCCTCCAGATAGCTGCTGCGAACATCCAGGATGGCCAGGACAAGAGTGCGCTGGTTCATATGCCCCCAGTATTGCAGAGGAATACATCAGCCCGGGCAGTACGGAATAGGACTAAAATAGGTGCTACTTTAAGGCGTTTACAAGTGGGAAAATCGGTGCCATACTGCGATTTCAGATGAGAATTGTTCTCGGCCTGAGTGTATTTTTCGGCATTGCCACCGGCGCCACTGCATCGACGGTGTACGACATCACCGACCTCGGCACGCTTGGCGGCGATAGCTCAGTCGCCTTCGCCGTAAGCGGGAATGGGCAGGCCGCAGGCTGGGCAACCGACGTGCTCGGCAACACCGAGGCGGTGATATTCGGCGGCGCAAGCCCGCAGAGTTTGGGTGCGGGCCAGGCGACTGGCATCAACGATTCCGGTCAGGTTTCGGGAACGGTGTCGAGTAACGGCGCGACGCACGGCGTGGTCTGGTCGGGCGGTTCCGTGGTGGATTTCGGCGCAAACACATCGGCGGCCGCAATCAATGACGCTGGACAGGTAGCGGGCTCATCGAACCAGGCATTTCTCTATCAAAACGGCGCCGAAACCGATCTTGGCACGCTGGCCGGAGGAAGCTGGACTCTGGCGGAGGGCTTGAGCGGCAACGGCGACGTCGCCGGATACGGGAACACCGCGGCGGGCATCCGCGGATTTGTTTGGGCGCCCGGCGAAGGCCTGGAGGAGCTGGGAACTTTGGGCGGAGGCGGCAGCTACGGCATGGCCGTGGACGACTCCGGCGCGGTGGCGGGCAGTGCCGCTGTGGCGAGTGGCTACCTACAGGCCACAGAATGGCTGGACGGTACGGCCATCGACTTGGGCACACTCGGCGGCAACAACAGCTACGCCTATGGAATCAACGATTCGGGTGCGATCGTCGGCTATTCCTGGACTGGCGGCAACGCAGCAACCCACGGGTTCGTCGTGCTGAACGGCGTCATGATCGATCTGAATTCGCTGCTGCCGGCAGCCGACAGCGGATGGGTGATCACTGCCGCGTACGGCATCAACGATCAGGGGCAGATTGTCGGCGAGGCGCTGTACGATGGAGTCGCGCACGCCGTCCTGCTCAACGATCCCCCAGCAGCCCCATTGTTCAACAGCCCCGGATCGGCCGCGCCGGAGCCGGCAACCTGGATGCTAAGCGGCCTTTCGTTTCTGCTTCTGTTGGCGCGCCATCGGATCAGGCGACACAGCTGACGTCGCCCTGGCCCTGTTGTGTGCCGGCGCTCTGCACCCGGGCAATCTGACGTAACCGCACGTCCGCATCGCGATAGAAGGCGGCAAATCTGGCGCGAATGCGCCGTCCGTCGTCGAGCGCTTTTCGCAGACGTTCGGCCTGCCCCGGAAAAGGCGACGCGGCGATAGCGCGCACGGCGTTCCCGCGCTGCAACAGCGCGGACTCCATTTCTTCCGCATCGAAGGAAGTACATTCCAGCAACCGCCGGTTCGCTTCCTCCAGATCATCCATTGGGGTTCGACTGGTATCCATAGGTATCGTAGTTCATGGCTTCAATGGTGGTGTTGAGCATGTTCTGCTGGGATTCGAGATCGGCGATATTGCTGTCGGCGGCGGCGAGTTGGAGTTGCAGGTTCGACTGCATCTGCGAAACCTGCGTGGCCTTGAGAGTGATCTGCGTGTTGAGGTTGTTTTCGGTGGTGTTGTCTCCGCTCACCTCCTGCTGAATCATGCCTGAGATCGGGTCGCCCAACACGTTGAACACGTTAGCGAGCGAAGCGAATCCGGAGGTGGAGGAGCCCACCCAGGAGAAGGCAGCCTCCAGTTGCGAGCTGGACATGCCGCTCAGAACCGTGGGGTCCAGAGTCATCGTGCCCGTGTCGTCCATGGTGATGCCGACGTCGGAGAGGCTCTTGACCGCGCCCGTTCCGGTGTAGTTGGTGAGCTGCATCAGGTCGCTCCGCAGCGTGGTCAGGACGTCGTTGCCGGCGAGTGGCCCGTCGTTCTGCCCCACCTGCGCATTCACGTCGTTGAGAAGCGTGTTGTAGTCGCTGACGAACGTGCTGAGCGCGCTGGAGAGCTGGGTAGGGTCCGGGTTCAGGGAGACGGTGACGGTACCGGTGGGGTCGGCCTGCAGAATGTCGAGAGTCAGGCCGGGAATCACGTTGTTGATGTCGGTGGACTGGCTGTCCACGCTGATGTTGTCGTTCAGCGTGAATTTCGTGTCCGCGCCCTGGTTGTTCTGGGTGAGAAAGTCCGCGCCGCCCGACCCGGCCGCGCCTTCGGTCAGCGTGAGCGTGGTCTGTCCGGGATTGTCCGCGGTGACCGAAAGGTAGTCTTCGTTGTTCGCCGCGGTGATGATGTTGGCGGTCACCGGAATGCTGTTGCCGCTGGCGTCGGTCGCCGAGTTGATGGCGCTCTCCAGCCCCTGCAGGTTGTTCGTAGCCGAGGTCAGTTTGATGGTAGCCGTCTGGCTCCCCAGCGTGAGCGTCATGGTCCCGCTTGGCGAGACCTGGGTTGTGCTGGCGTCGGCAAAGTAATTGGTGGATGTCTCGGAAGCCGCCTTTGCCACCGAAGTGATGTTGGAGATCGTGTACGTCGTCGCCGGGGGACTGCCGGTAACCGTCGCGGTCACCGTGGTCGGGTCCGAGCTGGTGGCCGTCAGCCCCTGGCTTGTTGCCACCGTGCTCAGGTTGGTCAGCGACGTGGCCATGGCATTCACGTCGGTCTGCAGACTTCCCAGCGCCGAAACCTGCGACACCACGTCGGCTTCCTGCGTCTGCAGAGCCTGCACGGGAAGGTCGGCGATCTGCACGGCGCGGGTCAGAATCGACTGTATATCGCTCGAATACTGGCTCACGCCGACAAAGGTCTGCGGCGCCAGCAGCGAGGCGATGGTTTGCGCGTTGGACGCTGCCGACGATGTATCCGTCGATGAAGAGGAACCCAGAGAGGACGCCGAGGTGCTCATGTGCTGCTCCCGGTCAATTCATCGGCTCCGTTCCGCATTCCCGGCGGGAGTAAGTGACAATTCCACGGGGGTATGCCGGCCGGCGCGCACGGAATTATCGTATCCGATGATACAATTACCGCTCCCGGTTTCGCGCTCCGTCACGGAAAGTCGAGGTTTCCAGTTTCAGGTATTGATTACCGCCCATTGAAAACAGTACAATTCGAGACCACACAGAGGAGCTCTTGCGTGAGCCAGAATCCGGCCAAACTTCGCGGCAATTCCTTTTCGATGGCGGCCCGCGGCCTTCCCGGCATCCCCCTTTCGCTCTACCTGGTGATCGCGCTCGCGCTGCCGCCGGCGCAGGCACAGCAGCAGGACGACTGCGACAAAGCCGGCTGCCCCAACCGCAAGCCGGAGAACGCCGAGCGCGCCTGGGATTTTCTCAAGGAGGGCAACGATCAGTTCGTCAGGAACAAGCGATCCGGCGGCGGCGAGGACGGCGCGAAGGACGAATGCAGGCGCAAATGCACCAGCGGCAAGCAGCAGCCCTTCGCCATCGTCCTTTCCTGTTCCGACTCTCGCGTTCCCGTGGAGATGCTGTTCGACCAGCGCATCGGCGACATATTCGTCGTCCGCGTGGCCGGCAACGTGGCCAGCGACGAGGCCATTGGCAGCATCGAGTACGCGATCGCGCACGTAAAGACCGCGAAAATTCTCGTCGTGCTCGGGCACCAGAAGTGCGGCGCCGTCGAGGCCGCCTGGGAGCTGCAGCCCTCCCATGACATGATCCCCAGCATTCTCAACCGGATCTTCCCGGCGGTTCACGACTCGCCCAACCTGGAGAGCGCCATTCTGGCGAACATCGACCAGACCGTGCAGATGTTGCCGATCTACTCGCCGGTGATTAACGGCGCCGTGAAGAAGGGACTGGCGATCCGGGGGGCTTACTATTCGTTCGACAGCGGACACGTCGAGCTGCGACCGGTGGCGGGGCCGTTATCGCGCCCGCACCCGGACGCTCAACCACTTCGGTAGCCTGACGCGATACGCGAACGCGTTTGACACCCTTTTGACCCGGACCCTATACTGGTTCTTGTACTTATCCGAGGTGTGTCCAGCGATCAGGCGCGGCCCGGAATCAGGATCAGATGCCAAAACGAACATTTCAGCCGAATAACCGCAAACGGGCCAAAACACACGGGTTCCGCGAGCGCATGAAGACGAAGGACGGCCGGGCGGTGCTGTCGCGCCGGCGGGCCAAAGGGCGGCACAAACTGACCGTCAGCGACGAGAGGGCGGTGCGCCAGGCCGGGTAGCCCCGGTTTGACGGCCCGCGCGAGGTACGCCTGCAGGTTTCGGATTCCCCCGGAGCGCCAGAATCCTTGGATCCAGTGACTTCCGCCGGGTCTACCGGGAGGGAGTCCGGTTTTCAGCCCCCTCCTTTGCCGCTTTCTGTCTGCGATTGGATCGCCCGGCGGGCGAAGGGCCGCGGGTCGGGTTTACGGTGCCTCGCGCATTTGGGAAGGCCGTGAAAAGGAATCGGGCCAGGCGGCGGCTACGCGAGTTGTTGCGATTGCGGCTGCCGGAGATCGATGGCCGGTGGGATATTGTAATTAACCCGAGGCGTCCGGTGCTCGACGCTTCACAGGAAGAGTTGCAGCGGGAAGTGAGCCGCCTGGTTCGCCAATGCGCCAGATCGTGATTTTGTCGCTGCGTTTCTATAAGCGAGGGATCTCGCCTTTCCTGCCGTCCGCCTGTCGCTACTACCCTACCTGCTCGGAATATATGCTGAACGCCGTGGAGAAGTACGGCGTTCTTAAAGGTATGAGGCTGGGGATCGGTCGCCTGCTGCGGTGCCATCCGTTCCACGAAGGCGGATACGATCCGGTTCGCTGAGGAGAAAACACTCGAACATGGCTGATTCGCAGGGGACGCCCGGCTCGCCGGGCACTGGCGGCCGCAAGGAACTGTCGATGGAGATTCGTCTCCTGATCGCGTTCCTGCTGATGGGCGCGGTCCTGTTCGTGACGCCGTATTTCTACAAGAACTCGTCGCCTCCGGCCCCGAAACCAGCCGCGACAACTAGCGCAGTGCCCGCGAGACCGCCCGAGCCGGCTCCGTCCGCACCGGCGCCCGCGCCGACTGCCGAACCCGCGGCGCCCGTGGCGAGTGCGGGTACCGAGCAGACGTTCACCATCAACACCAGCCTCTACCAGATCCGTTTCTCCAATCGCGGCGGTGTCGTACAGAGCTGGACGCTGAAGCAGTTTCGCGATCGCGCCGGGAGGCCGCTGCAACTGGTGAACTTCGCCGCCGCGACGAAGGTCGGCTATCCGTTCGCCTGGGCCTTCCGGCAACAGCCTCCCGTGGATCCCAACAAGGCGCTGTTTGTGATGCGGCCGGACGAGGACGGTCTCGGCGTCGGCTTCGAATACTCCGACGGCCATGCGGTGTTCCGCAAGTCGTTCCATTTCTCACGGGACAGCTATCTTTCGCAGATCACTTCCGAGGCGCTGATCGACGGCGCCCCCGCGCCCCATCTGCTGGCGTGGCGCGGCGGTTTCGGCGACCAGTCGAACTTCGCCGCGGCAGCCACCCAGCGCACTCTCTATTACGATCTGAACGCCACTTCGACATTCCATCCCAACGGCACGCTGGAAACGAAAACGGCCAAAGACGCGAAGAAGGGCACGGTAACCGACCGCGGCGACTACTCTTTCGCCGGCATCCAGGACACCTACTTCACCGCCGTTTTTCTCGGCCGGCAGGGCGGCGCGACGGAGATCGACACGTACAGCGACAATGTGGCGAACGCTCCCGGCGGGAAAGAGGAACCTTTCGTGGGCATGGCCGTGGGCGACAGCGGCCCGAACCGTTTCCTGCTCTACGTCGGCCCGAAGGACACGGACATTCTCGAAGCGGTGGATCCGCGCCTGAAGACGGTCATCGACTGGGGTTGGTTCGGCCTGATTGCCAAACCCCTCTTCTACGCGCTGCGCTGGACCGACCGGAACGTCGCGCACAACTACGGCTGGTCCATTGTGCTCGTAACGGTGGTGATCAACCTGCTGCTGCTCCCCCTTCGCTTCAGCAGCCTGAAGTCGGCGCGCAAAATGCAGTCGCTGGCGCCGCAGATCAAGGCCATCAACGACAAGTACAAGAACATCTCGCTGCGCGATCCGCGCAAGGCCGAGCAAAACCAGGAAGTGATGGATCTGTACAAGAAGCACGGCGTCAATCCGGTGGGCGGGTGTCTGCCCATGCTTCCGCAGATCCCCATACTGTACGCGTTCTACACGGTGCTGCGGGTGGCCATCGAGATGCGCGGCGCGCACTGGCTGTGGGTGACCGATCTCTCCCAGCCCGAGCAACTGCCCATTCACGTCCTGCCGCTGACGCTCATCGTCACGCAGTTCCTGGTGCAGAAAATGACGCCGAATCCCACGCCCGATCCGTCGCAGGCAAAGATGATGATGTTCATGCCGCTGATCTTCGGTTTCATGTTCTACAATTTCCAGGCCGGCCTTGTACTATATTGGTTAACTGGCAATCTGGTGGGAATTGTCCAGCAATGGGCGATGAATCGTCTCGGGCCCGCGCCGCCGCCTCCCGTGGAAGTGGCGAAGCCGGCCGCGAAGAGGAAGGGAAAGTAGTGGCCGTCGCGGAGGAAAGACCCAATCCACGCTATACTGCCGCCGAACTGGCGCCGGATCTGGAAGAGTTCCTGGGGCCGGTGATTCGACTGACCGGTTTCGAGCTGGAGTTCGATGTGGTGGAGGGCGCGCATGCGCACCCCGATTTCGAAGATCCCGACGTGGTGGTGAAGTTCAGCGGTCCGGACGTGGATCTTCTGCTGGCCAACCGGGCGGAGGTCCTGCTCGCGCTGGAGCATCTCGCCATGGAGGCGCTCGATATTCCCGCCGAGGATCATTCCCTGCTCTGCTTCGACGCCAACGATTACCGGGTGCTGCGCATCGAGGAGCTGCGGCTGAGCGCGATGACCGCCGCCGAAAAAGTGAAACGCACGCACACGCCGTTTCACTTCAATCCCATGAGCAGCCGCGAACGGCGAATCATCCATCTCAGCCTGCGCAACGAGACGGCCGTGCGGAGCGAGAGCACGGGCGCCGGGCCGTTTCGCCAGGTTGTCGTGGTGCCCGCGGACATGAAGGAAATTCCGCCACCGATCATGCCTCCGCCACCTCCGCGCGGAGGCGGCGACCGTGGGGGAGACAGGCACGGGGGACGCGGTCCGGGCGATCGTCCCCACCGCGATCACGGCCGCAAGCCGTTCGGACGTCCCGGCGGCGGGCGGCGGCACTGACTTTTGTGGGGCAGGCACTCTGCCTGCGGCGGCCTCTCAGGCCGCCCCCAAACAGGCGGGCAGAGTGCCCGCCGCAGGCTGGGAGCCTGCCCCACGTGATTCATGAACCTTCACGACACCATCGTTGCCATCTCCACGCCCCTGGCGCGTTCGGGTATAGGCGTCGTGCGTCTTTCGGGCGAGAGGGCGCGCGAGATTGCCTCCACGTTACTCAGGCACTCCAGCGAATGGCAGAGCTGGTCCGCGACGCTCGCCGAGCTTGTCGATGAGCACGGCGAAGTGGTCGATCGAGTGGTAGCGACTTTCTTCGCGGCTCCGCGCTCCTATACCGCCGAGGACGTGGTGGAGATCTCCTGCCACGGATCGCCGGTCGTATTGCGGTTCTGCCTGCAACGCGCCATCGCCGCAGGCGCGCGCATGGCCGAACCCGGCGAATTCACGCTGCGGGCGTTCCTGAACGGCAGGATCGATCTGCCGCAGGCCGAGGCAGTCCGCGACCTGATCGACGCCACCACTTTGTATCAGGCTCGCGTGGCCGCGCAGCAGGTGGAGGGGTCGGTATCGCGCCGCCTCCGCCCGGTGAAGGAGAAGCTGCTGGAGCTGATTGCGCTGCTGGAGGCCGGCATCGACTTCGCCGAAGATGACGTTTCCGTCGCTCCCACGGCGGAGATCCTGGCGCGGCTTGATTCCGTCGGCGATGGTATTGATCGCCTTCTGAGCTCCGCGGTATACGGCAAGCTGGTGCATTCCGGCTTCACGCTGGCCATCGTGGGTCGCCCGAACGTCGGCAAGAGCAGCCTGTTTAACGCCCTGGTTGGCCAGGACCGAGCCATTGTCACGGAGATCCCGGGCACGACGCGCGACACCATTTCCGAGTCCGCCGAGATTGCGGGCATTCCCGTGCGTTTCGTGGACACTGCCGGCATTCGCACGGGTGAGAGCCGCATCGAAGAGCTCGGCATTGGGCGAAGCTTCGAGGCCATGGCGGACGCCGATCTCGTCCTCGTCGTGCTGGATCTTTCGGCGCCGCTGGAGCACGCGGATCTCGACCTGATCCAGCGCGCGTCGCTGGTGGTCGGCAACAAGGCCGACCTGCCGCGTGCGCTCGACCCGGCCCGCGAATGCGTCGCCGTCAGCGCGCTCACGGGAGAGGGCATCCCGGTTTTGCGGGAACGTATCGTTGCTGCGCTCGCGCCAGGCGCTGGGGAGCGGCGGGAAACGGGGTTCATTACCAGCGTGCGTCACGAGATGCTGTTGCGCGAAGCGCGGGAAGCGCTGGAAAGCGCCCGCCGCGCCGCGGAACTGGGCATCCCCCATGAGATGCTCCTGCTCGATCTCTATGCCGCGCTACGGCCGCTGGATGCGATCACCGGCGCCACTACCGCCGACGACATTCTCAATCGCATCTTCTCCACATTCTGCATCGGCAAGTAGCATACGATAATTGCATGCCGCGCTACGCCGCTGTCGATATCGGCAGCAACTCGGTACGCATGCTCGCCGCCGAGGTGGATAATTCCGGACACATCCGCGTGCTCGCCGAAGAGCGGGAAGTGACCCGCCTGGGCGCGGGTGTCTTCCAGTACGGCCGCATCGGCGAGGATGCGGCGGAGCTCGCCAGCCAGGTGCTCTCCCGGATGGCCCAGACGTATCGGAAGCTGGATGTCCTGGCCGTACGCGCGGTGGCCACTTCGGCCGTTCGCGACGCGGGCAATCAGCATGAGTTTCTCGATCGCGCTTCGGTCGCTCTGGGAAGCCGCGTGGAGATTATTTCCGGCCAGGAGGAGGCGCGGTTGATTCACCTCGGCGTTCACTCGCGCTGGCCGCAGCAGGAAAAGCGCGTGCTGATCGCGGACGTGGGCGGCGGGAGCATGGAGCTGATTCTCAGCGAGCGGGGGGACCTGGCCGCGGCGTGGTCGAAACCGCTCGGCGCGGTGCGTCTCACCGAGGTTTTCCTGAAGCACGATCCGCCGGCGCCCGAGGAACTGCGCCGCGTTCACGAGTACATCGACGAGAAGCTGGCTCCCGCACTGCGTCGCGTCGGCCCGCGGCAATTCCACCGTCTGATCGCCACGTCCGCCACCGCCGCCGCTATCGTTTCCGCGGTGAACCGTGTTCCCCGGCCGCGCCGCGATGCCGCGGACCGCCTGCGCGCCACCACCGCTCAGGTGCGGCGGTTCTTCAACGAAATATCCAGCCAGGGACTGGCCGCGCGCCGCAAGTCCCGGGGGATCGGCCCCCGCCGCGCGGAGATCATCGTGGCGGGTACCGCGGCGTTTCTCCGGACCATGGAGCTGTTTCAGGCGCAGGCCCTGTACTACTCCGCCGCCGGCGTGCGCGACGGCATCATCGCCGACCTCTTCGCGCGGGGCGCGGGACGCGAGTTGGCCACGCTGAGCCGGGACCAGCGGCGGACCGTGGAGGACATGGCCCGCCGCTATGGCGTCTCCATCGCGCACGTGCGCAAAGTCGCCGCGCTGGGCATCGAGCTGTTCCATCAGCTTGAACCCCTCCACCGCCTCGCGCCCGCCTATGGCCGGCTGCTGGAGGCCGCCGGCTTTCTGCACGATATTGGGCATTTCGTCAGCGATTCCAGCCATCACAAGCATTCGCAGTATCTGGTGGAGAACTCGGACATGCCGGGCTTCACGGACGGCGAGCGTTATCTGATCGCCTTGCTGTGCCGCTACCATCGCAAGAGCATGCCGGCTCCGCGGCATCCGGCTTTTGAAACGCTTTCAACAGAGGACAAACGCGCGGTCCTGCTGCTCACCCCGTTGCTGCGCATAGCCGATTCGCTGGACCGGAGCCACGAGCAGCGTGTCGAATCCATCGAGGCCGTTCCCCGCGACGGGGCGGTTGCGATTGCCCTGCGCTCCACCGCCGACGTGGACCTCGAAGTCTGGGCCGCGGAGCGCGTGGCCGATCAGTTTCGTCAGGTTTACAACCTTCCGGTCTCGCTGCTGCGGACGCCGGTTTCCCGCGGCGTGGAACGGCGGGCGGCGAGGTGAGGTCATTGGAGAGGTGATAAAATCCAGGTGAGCCCTCAGTGGGAGGTCGTCTAATGGTAAGACTGCAGACTCTGGATCTGCGTATCGGGGTTCGAGTCCCTGCCTCCCAGCCATCCCAGCCTACTTTTCTCGCGGAGTTCCCGTCTTAGAGGGTATGAGTCTTCAACGATTCTGTTTTGTGGCCTTGTGCATCGGCCTGCTCGAGGCCCAGACTAAGCCGGCCGCCCCTGCATCGCCGGCCGCCACCCCGCCGCCGGGAGTGGAAGAGGCGCTGCGCGAGCGCGTTCGCACGTTTTACGAGGGTTATGTCGACCAGAAGATGCGCAAATCCTACGACATCGTCGCCGACGACAGCAAGGATGCATTTCTCACCGCGCCAAGATTCCAGTACTCGAAGTTCGAGATCGAGAAGATGGCGTTCTCCGACGACTACACCACGGCAGTAGTCACCACCGTCATTCATCCCGTACTCAACTTCTTTGGTATTGTGCCGCCCGGGACCCCCGAACAAAGTTACTGGAAGAACGTGGACGGCGAGTGGTACTGGTATGTTCCGCCGCCAGCGCCAGGTCAGGCCAATCTCTCGCCGATGCAGAGGTTGATGATGGCCATGTTCAACATACCGGTACCGGGCGCTAACAGCACGCCGGCTTCGGCGCCTGTGCCGCCGGCGTCGCTCTCCGCGGCCGCAGCCGGTTCTGGCCCAGGCACAGGCGTCTCTCCAGCAGTGCCTGTGGGCATGCCCGCTGGGATGCCAGGAATGATGCCGGGAATGATGCCGGGCGCGATGCCGGGAGGGTTCCCGGGTGGGTTCCCGGGAGGGCTCCCGGGCGGCTTGCCCTCGGCGGGTGGCCAATCGAAGGCGGAAGCTGCGAAACTGATCCGGCTGGAGCGGGATGAGGTGGAGTTCAGCCTGGATAAGCCTGGAAGCGTCGTTCTCAGCCTCAGCAATGCCGCGCGCGGAGAGATTCACTTCGCCGTTGTGCTGCAGCCGGTGCCGGGACTCGCCATAAGCCCCGTGGCGAGCTCGGTAGCCCCTGGGCGGTCCACCGGAATCACGATTAGCTGGACACCTCCGGCAGGTAAGTCCGCCGTGAAGAACAGCGCGCCGCCGGCGGAGGTGCTGGCGCGCGTATCGGTGGTCCCCGCGGGCCTCCTGCTTCCCCTCACGATTCATTTCCGCTGAGCTCTCGCCCGAGCAATTCTGGCAGCCCTGGGACCGGTGTCTCCCAGACCGCGCGCGCGGGGTGGGCTTCGCGGCCATAGACCTCGCAAGCCATCGGGAAGCTCGTTCGGAATCCGGCGCACTCGCTCGCGCAACCGGCGCGCTGCACGATTGCGAGCCAACGGATGCGACTCGCTTCCCGCCGATCATGGCCTGTTGGCTGCTGCGAAAGCTGGCGCGTCATTCGGATTAGTGCCTCCGCGCCGCCTCGTCGCTCGCGCGATGCCCGCCAAAAAACAGAAGAGGGCGGGCCGAAGCCCGCCCTCTCTGAACAACTAACTGACCTGGTCTAGTGAGCCTGCGATTCGCCGAGCTGACCGGTACGAGTCTCCGGCGCCTCGCTGAGAGCGAAAGGCGTATCGAGTTCGATCGCTTCGTAGTACGAACCCTGCAGCGAATTGGCCAGAGCGACATAGGCGACGCCATGGCAATACTGGAAGGTCGTCGTTGCGATCACGTACCCGACGAAGCCCTCGGTCACGGCCGAGCTGATGCTGCCGTTGCCCGCGGGAACCGGGACGCAATTCACGTTGCTGCCACCCGCAGTGTAGAGGGTGAACGCGCAGCCGCCCGGAACCACGATAGCGGTTTCGGCGGGGGTCGCACCGGTGTTCGGGTGGAACTCACCCGCCACCGACGCACCGCCGCGCGTGCCCCAGAACCACAGTGTGATAGTGCCACTCTGTGACTTGCTGCCCGGATTCCAGATGCTGGGCGCCGGCGACGTGTTCACCACCGCCATGCCCGTCTCCAGACCGCTGCCCGACACAATCCACGGGAAGAGCAGGTTGCAGGAGCAGGGGTTGATGGTCACGAGCGGACTGGCCTGCTCGTTGCCCGGGCCAAAGCGAGGCAGAGATCCAACGTCACTGCCCGGTACCACCTGGACGCCAGGGCCATTCGGGAACGGCGGGCCGTTCAACGGCAGGCCTGGACTGTCAGCCGCGATCGGCGCGAGACCGACGAGTGCTGTTGCCACCGTCGGAATCGAGGGTCCTGGATTGTTCAGGGCCGGAACGTTCAGCGGCAGATTCGGCGTGTAGCTCACCGTCGGAGCGACGGTCACCGTCTCCTGCAGGTTCGGGTTGTCGGACACCACTTCGTAGACCACGAATTGGCTGGTGGCCCCGCTGGTCGGCGTCCATGAGCCCTTCAGAACTTCGCTGCTCGTGACCCAGGTCGCGGCGCTGCCCGTGCCGTCGGAGTTCGGCGATTTCACCAGGTACAGTATCAGGTTCGGGCTCGCCGTGCCGCCCGTAACAGTGCCCGGGAAGGCGAGCGAAACGCCGTTCTGCAGGTTCTGCACGGTGATGATGAAGCGTGTGCCATAGTCGGCCACGCCGATCGTCCCTGCACCGGCAGCGGGATCCGATCCGATCAGGACGCCCTTGGCCACGTAAGGAGTGAAGCCTGTCTCCGTGTAGTAGGTGCTGACGTTGGTTACGTTCTGCGCCAGGAACTTGTGATCCGTGTCCGTCCTGATGGCGTTAAGATTGCCTGAGCCGGTCAGGTCCAAATCGTCAAGCTGCGCTGTCTTGAAGGCGCTTGCGAAGCCCTCCGAGAAGGTGATCGACTGGCCGCCGGAATCATCCTCCGGCACGCATTGGTTGTAGGTGCCGTTTTTCACCGCGCCAGGCTGCAGGCCCTGGAACGCCGTCGCGACGACGAAGGAATCCTGGTTCAGCGTGATGCCCGGATTGCTGGGGAACGTGAGGGTGGCGACTACGTTGTTCGGGGCTACCGGCGCATCGCGCATGTCGCCGCGGAGATTGGTGATGCGGATGATGCGGGCGCCAGTGGTCCCCGGCGCGTCAATGGGCACTCCGAGGAAGTCGATGGCGGCTTTCCCGGAGAGCAGGTCGATGTCGGCAATGCCCTGGAACGTATTGTACTGGGTCAGGTAAGTTTTCACGCCAATTCCGTCGACGCTCTTAATGTCGCACTGGCCGATGGGAGTACTTGCGGAACTGGCGCCGCCGAACGCCTGGCAACCGATCTGGCTGTGCGGAGCGCCCCCGATCGCGGTGGCATCAGGCGGTTGCTGATGACCGCTCGGGAACGGTTCGTCGATCAGCAGTATGGCTTCCGATGCGATCACAACCTCCGAGCTGTTCAGCGGGTTCGCCGTGCCCATGGTCCTGCTGGTGATCGGAATGTTCGCCGGCAGGGTGACGTGAATATTGGCGAGCGGAACGTACTGATTGATGGGCGTCGGAGTCCCACCCGTGCAGGTGAGAACGATGTCGCCCGTCAGTTCCGCAACGCCCTCGATGCGGACATCCTTATTCGTGGCCGCGTTGGCCACGCAGGTCATCGGCGTCGCCAGCCCACCGGTGACGCCGCTTGCCGAAGCCGTTGTGGCAAGGCCGAGCAGAGTTGCAACAAGAGCAAAGGCTACCAGCCATTTGCGAAAATCTGCCATTTCCTTCTCCTTGTGAAGATGTAAGATTTGAATTGATCGAAGTTCTCTCGGCAACCTGAGCCTCTGTTTATTCCCATCGTGAAGATCGTGAACCCGTCCGCGGCAACAAAACATGAACTGGCGCTTCCAGCGCCTTCGATGCGGCTGCCGTCCGGCTCGTGCTCACTCTCTTCATCGGGCTCATTTCGTCCTGACTTCTTTTCTCGATACGTGGTCTGTGCTCGCGGGACTCATACATGAATGCCGCCAAAGCCCTTGGACGCAGTCAAATCATAATTATCATTGAACCGTAAGCCAAGTCAAGCGGAATGTGCTCGTTAGATTCGGCCGGCGGGCCCGTGCACCACACCCCGATCACTCGCCCGCTGCGCCGGGGCTGGGTTTCCATGTCCCCGGAGGGCTTTGGTTTAGCGCGAACAGCGCGTTTGGAGCATCGAACGGCCGCAAACAGGGGTCTAAACGGCCTGATCGGCGGCGAAGGTTAATTTTTCATCATCCCGCGGATGTGCCGAAGCCCATCCACCAGTTCCTGGCTGGCATCGTCGAGCTGGTTGGTGTCGTAGATCACCCGGGGGGTTAGAAAGACCACCAGCTCCGAGCGGGACTTGGTATACGAGCGCGATCCAAACGCCGCGCCCAGGAGCGGGATCCGGTTGAGAAACGGAAGCCCGCTGGTGCTGAACGAATCCGACTCGCTGATCATGCCGCCAATGGCGATCATGTCGCCGTCCTGCACCGTCACCTGCGTCTGTACGGAGCGGTCCGAAAACGACGGAGAGTCGATGCTGCTGGTGGTGGTCTGTTCCGGCGCGCTGACCTCCTGATCGATGATCATGGTCACGATTCCGCTGGAATTGACCCGGGCCACGATATTCAGGCTGGTCCCCGTGCTGACATTGGAGATGGTGTTGGCGAAAGTCGAGCTGCCAGCCACCTGAACCCCGGTAACCGCCTGCGCGCTCAGCGTGGGGATGGAATCGCCAACGGTGATGGACCCGGGAATACTGTCTGTGCAGATAATGCTCGGCGTCGAGATGACCTTGGCCTTGCCGTTGGTCACCTGCATATTGACCAGACCGAGCAGTTCACGCGTGTGCCCAACCAGTGCGCCCGCCGTTAGTGTTGTCGAGCCGCCCACCACACTCCCGAGAAACTGGAGCGGGACGCTGGTACCCGACGATGTTCCGGTGTTTCCGGTGCTGCCCGACGATCCGCTGTTGAGCTGTTGCAGGTACGCCGTTACGCCGCTGGCAAACGATCCGTTGAGATCGATTTCATAGATCTTGGCCTCAATGAGCACCTGGCGGGGCGGGACGTCCAGTTGATCGAGGAGTTTGCGGATCGAGGCCCATTCCTCGGGCGAAGCCTGCACCAGCAGTGTGTTATCGAATGGATTGCCAATTACCCGTGGACCGCTCGGGTTTATCTCCGCTGCGCCGGCGGTCAGGTATTTGCCCGTTTGATCCATGGTGGCCCCACCGTTGTTTGCAGCCTGCGCGCCCGACAGACCGCTTACCGTGGTGCTGGGGTTCGCCGGCGAACCGCGGTTGCCGCCTACACTTCCATAGCCGTAACCGCCGTAGCCTCCTCCCCCGTAGCCTCCTCCCCCGTAGCCTCCATAGCCGCCTCCTCCGTACCCCCCATAACCGCCATAGCCACCTCCGCCATAACCGCCGCCGTAACCCCCGCCGCCAACCCCTCGACCGAAACCTCCGCCGGCACCGAAGCCACCACCGCCCCCCATGCCTCCCCCCTGAGCCATGAACGCGAATTGGGAAAGGTCGCCGCCGTGATACAGCGCATTCACGGCCGCGGCAAGTACGATGGCTTCGCCGTATCTCACGCGGTAAACGAAGTTCGACGTGCCGCCCGTCGCGCTTGCGGGAACGTCCAGTTTCTTCAGCCACTTCTCGATTTCAACGAAAGCGCCCGGATTGGGCGCCACAGCGATGATGGTGTTGATACGGTCCACCGGGTAGAACTTCAGCGGCTGTTTCTTTTCGTCCCCGCCGGAAAGAGAGATCGCGTTGAACAACGACGTGAGATCCTTCGCCAGATCGCTGGCCCGCCCATTCTGTACTTCAAACAGGTGGATTCGCTGATTGGCCAGCGAGTCGCTGTCGAACAACGAGACCAGTTCCATGGTGCGCCGCATGTTGCGCCGGCTGTCCAGCAGGATCAGCAGATTCGCCGGGGCATACGTGGCGGTCTGCGCGTACTCGCCGATGAACGGCTTCAGCACTTCGGCCATCTCCGCCGCATTGATGTACTTGAGGAAAAGCAGATTGAGCATCTCTTCCTCGTTGGGATCGATGGACTGACCGTCGTGCTTCTGCTCGAAGGGCAGCGGATGGTGGGTGATCTCCGCGAGCGGGACAATGCGGTACAGATCGCCTTCCTTCACCATGCCGAATCCGTTGATGCGCAACACGATCTCCAGCAGCGATTTAGGATCGATGTCCTTCGTTTCGCCGTAGGTGTTCAGGAATACCGCGCCTTTGACGCGTGGATCGAGGACATAGTTGATCCTGAGCTCGCGAGCCAGCATGTCGATCACTTCGGTGAGCGAGGCATTGTGCAGATTGAGGCCGCCATAGGTGACTGCCGGACGGGTTTCCGTCGCCTGGGGTGCAGCAGGTCCGGTCGCCGCGGGGGGCGAACTCTGTCCAGCGGCCGCGGGCTGCGTAGCCGTCGTCGAGGGCTGCGCGGGCGCGGTCTGAGCAGGCTGCTGCGAGGGTTGCTGCCGCGCCGGGAAACTGGTCTGGATGGTGCTCCTGATCTGCGCCATTCCGGCGCCGCCGAGCAGAATGAGACCAGTGAAGAATACCGCCTTTACCTTGTTCGTCATCCTAAAGTCACCCTCTCCAGTCAAAACCTTCCTAGTTCACCGATTGCCACAGGCAGAAATGCCCGCCCGGCGCCATGGGGTTCACCAGCGGGACCTTCTTGTATCCATTGATCACCGTGCCCATGGGATTCGTGTCGGTCACATCGCAGGTCTTCATCTTCCCCTCCGAGTCCATGCTGATTCCCGGGCCGTTCTGCGGCGCCGTGGGTGGCGGAGCGGAGACCGGCGGGGGCGGAAGATTCGCCGCCTGCTGCTGCTCCTGCGCCGGAGCGGCCAGGGCCTCCAGATCCGAAATGTTCTTCACAAAGGTCTGGCCGTTCCACGTCAGAACCAAGTGCTGTTCGTCGATGGATGCGATTTCGAACTCGCCAACCTTATCTCCGGCGCGGTAGACGCGCTGTTCGTCCTTGCCCACGCTGAGGATGATCGAAGGCGGCACCTTGCCCCAGATCATCACGCCATGCGCGGCGGGAAACGGTGGGATTTTGGGAGGAGGAGGAGGCGGCGCCGGCGGCGGCGGGATGACATCCGGATTGCGGTCTCTGGAGAAAAGCACTTTCTGGGCGACGTCGACGTAGGCGGTGGCCGTCAGCGGCTGCACCATCGGCCGCGGCGGCGGGGGTTCAACATGCGCCGGCGCGATCGGCGCCTGCACGATTTTGTCCCGGCGAACCTCGCCTTCCTGCCACCGTTGCCGCAGTACATGCACGATGAGAAGCAGAACTCCGGCAAGCGCCAGATTCAGCAGGACCAGTTTTCGTATCAAAGCGTCGCGCCTCCTTTGTTTTCGGGGACCAGACGCCTGGGTACCAGGCCGGAAACCACCATCCGCACCTGCATGGTCTTCAGGGTGGCGTGCGCGGGGCCAATGCGCAATTCGCTGGTGGCCACCAGCTCCGGCTGCGCGGTCAGGTCGGAGATCATGTTCACCAGCTGCTCGATCCGGCAGTTCATGGTGACCGCCACGGACACTTCGCCGTACGCGCCGCCATAACGGCGGGGCTGGCTGAAATCCGCCTGCCCGATTTCAAGCGGCGGATTCTGCTTTCTGGCCACCCGGCGCACCACCTGCAGAAGCTGCGCCTGCGCCTGCGGGGCGGTGTCGGCCTGGATGAGTCCTTTCTCGCGCCGGGCGAGCTCGGCGGATGCCTCTTTGAGAACGGCTTCCTTTCCGGGGACGGTAGCGGCTCTCTCCCGCAGCATGGCCAGACGCTTTTCGGCGGCGTCAGCCGTCTCCTGCGGGACATCGGCCGCCGGAACGCTGGACGACCTGGCGGCGAAAAAGTAGATCAGCAGGCCGGCGGCAACCACGCCCAGAGCAATCAGCGCCCGGCGATCGCGTTCGCTCAAATCGCCGAAGGTCATTGCGTGCTCACTCCTCTTCGCTGCGCCCGGATGGAAAACGCCTCGCCATTGCCTTCCCGCGTGATTTGCATTGTGAACTGCGAATTCCGGAATTTGCCGGTGCCGTCGAGGGCCTTCAGCAGACTGTCGGCGTGCTCGGTCTGGCCGGACATGTCCACGCTCTCGCGGCTCATCTCCATGTGGTCGAGGAATCCCGGCGGCGCCAGCACGTGCGTGATGTCGTTCAGCGCGTCCATGTCTTCCTTCGAGCGCAGGCGAAAGTTGTCGATGGCCTCGGCGCGCGCGCGGGCTTCCAGAATCTGCTTGTCCAGGCTGGCCGCGCGTTCCGCCTTCGGCCTGACCTTCGAGATCTGCGATTGCAGCGTTTCCAGATAGCGCTGGTCTTCGATGGACCCATACGCGGCCAGCACTCCCGCGGTGATCGCAATCAACGAAGCCAGCACGATGGTGGGAACGTAGAGCGCGCGCGAACTCGCCTGACGTTTGTTCTCGGGAAGCAGATTCAGCCGCAGCGCCAGCCAGGGACACGCGGCGGTGAGAGCCGCCGCATAGGGCCGCACGCTGTGCGCGAGATCGGTTCCCTCGGGCGCGGCAGTGGGACCAGGCAGCAGAGATTCCACCGGCACCGGCTCGTCTTCGGGGTTCAGACGCAGTTCGGAAAGCGCCGAGGAGACGGCGAATTCGAACCGGCCATCAAAGCAGGCCGTGAACACCGGCCGGGACGGGCTCTCGCCGTAGAGTTCCAGTCCGCCGTTCTCGCACGCCGCAAGGAAGCCCTCGGGCGGATCGGCATAGAGACGCAGCGCGGGCCGGATGGCGGCCGCGGAGAACGTGAAACGGGCGATCTTCACCCCCGCTTCGGCGAACAGCGTAGTGTATTCCTCGATGGTGCCGCGCCGGACAATGCCCACCAGAACCGTGGAGCTGCGTCCCGCGCGCGCGTAGTCCCAGGCCGCTTCGTCTTCGCCCCACGGATGCAGCGAGTCGATCTGAAACTTCAGCGCGTTCGCCAGGTTCCGGTCCGGGACTCCGGGCATCGGCACCTGGCGTACAATGACCGCTTCACGCGGCAGCAGAACCGTGGCCGCCTGGTGGCTGACTCCCAGCGACCGCAGGAAGCGCAGATACTGGTCGCCCCATTCGGCCGCGGCCTTGTCCCGAAAAGCGGGAATTTCCAGCTCGCCCAGAATCTTCGTGCCCCGCGGGCGTACGCGCGCCACGGTCACCTTCAGATCCTTGCCGGCGATCTCGATACCCACGCCTGTACCGAAGGCGAGATAAGTGCGGAAGCGAACGTTCATTGCAGGGGACCTGCCGCACTGAACTCAACGGGAATCGGCCGCAAAGACGGCGCGGGCGGGGACTCGTCGTACCAGCGCAGAATCCGGTCGGGCCTGGTGTCGCCCTTCTTGAAGAACCTCACCTCGGCCGAAACGGTGCGCTTCACCTCGGAGTATCTTCCGTCGGCGAACTTCAGCCGCGCGGTGGCGCGCGCGGTCCACACCAGTCCGTTATTGGTGGTGAGCCGGCCGGCCGCGGATTCGGGGAGAAGACCGGAAATCTGGTCCATGGACCGGATGGGGGCAATACCGCGCATGTGCATAATCGCACCCACGGCTCCCGGCGGCACGCCGATCGCGCTCAGCAGAATGGGGCTTACGCTGTTCACGTCGAACTGGTTCGTGGTGCCGTAGGGGGACAGGCATTCACGCACGCCACCGTAGGGAAGCAACCGGCCTTCCGGCCCCTGCCGATACCCCCCGTAAAAGAGTTCCGGTGTCATGCCGCGGACCATGGCCACTTCTTCAATCTCCTGAAAAGACGTGTGCGGCGAGTGAAAAGACGGCTGCAGGGACATGTAGAATCGATCGAAGCCGGAGATCGTCCCGGGACCTCCCGAGCGCCAGTCGACGATGGCCCGGGCGATGCCGACGGCCTGATCGCGCGAGGCTCCCGCGGCCAGCATGACCGCGGTCAGATCCTCCACCGAGGCGTGGTTGATATCCAGGCGGGAGCTCTCCGGGATCATCTCCACGTCGGCTTCGCCGGAGGGGAACTGGTAATGGAAGCGCTCCTGCGGCTCGACGTAAAACGGCTTGCCTGTGCCGGGCGCGACTGCGCCGTTGGCGGTCCATTCCTCCCAGAGAATGCCGCGCTCGATGCCGCCGATCGCCAGATACCGCGCGCGGAAGCTGTCGGCGTCGGTGGAAACGCGATCCACCTCGGCGCGGACCATATGGGCGAGGGTGAAGGCGATGGCGAAAAGGGCCACGCTGAGCCAGAGAACGACCAACAGCGCGCTGCCGCGCTCGGAATCGCCGACAACCGCTTCCTTCGGGCGCGGCTCAGTTCTCCGGCCTTCGGGGCCGAGCCGCGACCAGAGGGAGCGGATTTTCCACCGAGCGCTACTGCAGGCCATAGTCCACCGAAACGTCCTGATTGACGTGCACCGGGACGGTGAGCGTTTGTAGCTGCAATTGCGAGGGGTCCGGATCGAGCGGCGCCATCACTACGCGAATCGCGTCGGGCAAAACCGCGCGCCCCCAGCGCAACACCCACACGGGAGGTTTGTCCGGGTCGTTCCTGTCCGGCTGGAGAAACTCGAAATGACACGTGGCCAGCCGGTCGGCAAGCACAAACGAGCCGGGGCCGATTTCGACCGGACGAAACACGGGCAGCAGATCGCCCGAATCGGGGGCGCTCCGCGTGCCCACGCAGAGGAAGCCGGCGCTCAGCGGACTGGAGTAGAGATGTTCGTTGACCACCAGGCGGACGCCCTCGTTGTGCTCGCCGGGAATCACCTGGTACTCGAGAATCTGCGGCAGTCCGCGCGAGCTGTCGTTCAGCGAATAGCTGCTGATCAGGCGCACGGTCTGCGGTTCTCCCTGAAAGAAAGCGACGGGTGGTCCGCCCGGTTCGCCAGCCTGCGCGCGGCAGGTGACCATGGCGGGGACAATGTCGCTCACCTGCGATTCGAGAATGCGATTGACCGCCATCACGCGCCGGTTGCGCATGAGTTTCGTATCCGCATGGTCCATGGCGTCGAGACTGACGCGAAGCGCCAGGAGAATTCCCGTGGTGAGGGCCATCACCAGGGTGGTGGAGATCAGTACCTCGACCAGCGTGAAGCCGGCTTCGCGGGAACGTTGGCGGCTCATGGCCGTGCCCCTCGGCTAAGCCGCTCCGCGTCGGCGGGCGTCAGGGAGTCGCGGCGAAACGCCTCCATGGTGAAGGTGCGTTTGGCGTCGCCATCGCCGCACCAGACCTGCAGTTGGACGTGGTCCAGAACATCGGACCCCGGCGGCGCGCTGGCGGGCGCTTCGAAAAGCGCGATCATGGCGTTCCAGCCGCACGGCCGGCCTCCGGTGAGGGCTGGATCCCAAATGCCCTGTAGCGGCACGTTCTTCGGGACGGGCTTCAGCAGAAGCAACTCGTTCATCTGCTGGCGCGCCAGCAGGATGGCGCGGTCCCGATCAGTGAGCCGGGCGGCGTTGGTCATGGACGTGGTGATCGCCGAAAGGAGCCCGCCGATGGCCACGGCCATGATGACCGTGGCGATGAGGACTTCGAGCAGCGTGAAGCCGCGTTCGCTACTGTGGGGCAGCCTCCCAGGCTGCGGCGGGCACCCTGCCCGCCTTTCCGGAGTCGGCCTGAGAGGCCGCCGCAGGCTGGGAGCCTGCCCCACAATCCTATCCATTGGGCTGCTCCTCGGGAATGCTGATGCGCGGCACGCCGGTGATGGAGTCCACCGACACCATGCGCAGCACGCCGCGGCGGTTGCGCATCTCGACGCCGAACCGCGGCACGGTGCCGCCGGGATAAAGGAGAAAGCTGCGCACGCCGGACTCGTCTTCGCCGGGGATCTCCGGAAGCACACGCGTGATGGCGACGCCCTCGGGCAATTCGATGCGCCGCTCGTAGTGCGCATCGGGAGCGTCGATCCACAGCGCATTGTCGTGCTGCGAAATCGATATTTCCACCACCTGCTGCGAGCGCTCGGCGCGGGAAAGGCCTGCGTCAAACAGGCTGACCACATCGCGCACCGCCTGGTGCAGCCGCAGGCTGTCGAGGCCGGAGGTCACGGCGGGCAGTGTAATGGCCACGATCAGGGAGATGATGGTCACCACCACCACCATCTCGATGAGGGTGATGCCGCGCTGCCGCGGTTTAGTGCCCGTCAGGAAATAACCATTCCAGTTCCCATGGCGCGGTTCACGGACTGAAGTCTGTGCCACCTTTCCGGGGAGCATCTCGGCATATGGCGGCACGGGCTTCAGCCTGTGTAGCCTGGCATGGTTATTTCCTGACCAGCGCTTAGTCATTCTTCCAGCTGCAGATGTCGGCATCGTTGCCTTCGCCGCCCGGCTTGCCGTCCTGCCCCAGGGAACAGACGTCGGGCTCGTCGCCGTGATCGCCGGGGTATTTGTACACGTAGTCGTCCTTCCAGGGGTCCTTCGGGATGTCCTTCTGCAGATACGGCCCCTGCCAGCCGTTCACGCCGTCGGGCTTCTCGCGCAGCGCTTTCAGGCCCTGCTCGGTTGTGGGATAGATGCCGGTGTCGAGCTTGTAAGTGCCCAGCGCGGTCATGAAGCCGTTGATCTGCGCCTTTGCGGCGGTTCGCTTGGCGGTATCGGCCCGCTTCATCATCTGCGGCAGCACCAGCGCCGCGAACAGCGCGATGATGGTCACCACCACCAGCATCTCGATGAGCGTGATACCGGCCTCGCGGCGCCGGCGTGAATGAATCGTGTCCCTTTCGTTCATATGGCTCTCCCAGCTACATGGCGACGTCGTTGACGCTGGTGATGGCCAGCATCAGGCTGAGCACCAGAGCGCCGACGATGATGCCCATCACGAGAATCAGCAACGGCTCGAACAGCGACGTAAAACGTTTGATCGCCGCTTTGGTGTCCTCTTCGTAAATCTCGGCCATGCGCACGAACATTGTGTCGAGGCGGCCGGTCTCCTCGCCAACGCTAAGCAGGTGCCCCGCCAGCGGCGGAAATTCGCCGGCGCGCTTCAGCGGTCCGGAGATCCCCTCGCCGCGCTTGACTCCCTGCGCGACGATTTCCAGCGAATTGGCGATTCGTCGATTGTTCAGGATGGCGCGGGAAATGTTGATGCACTGCACCAGCGGTACGCTGTTGGCCACCAGCGTTCCCATGGCCCGCGCGAAGCGCGCCGTTTCGGCCTTGCGCAGCGCCGGCCCCAGCAGCGGGATCTTCAGCCGGAAGCCGTCCCACGCGAGCCGGCCTTTGGGCGTGCGAATCCACGCCTGATGCAGCAAGGCAAGAAGAATCAGGGCGCCGACGATGAAAGGCCCCCAGTTCTCCACGAAATGGCTGACGTCCAGCATGATCTTCGTCGGCAGCGGCATGGGGATGCGCGATCCCTCGAAAACGCCGGCGAAGCGCGGCACCACGAACTTCAACAGGATGAAGATGGACGAGCAACCCACCAGCGTCAGGAGCGCCGGATAGACCATCGACGAAATGATGTAATTGCGCAGCTCGTCGCGCGTGCGCTCGAATTCGGCGAGGCGATCGAAGACCAGCGCGAGCGATCCGCTCGCCTCGCCCGCGCGCACCATGTTCACGTAGAGCTCCGGGAAATACTCGGGGTGGGTGGCCAGGCTGTCGGCCAGCGTCTTGCCGCCCTTCAACACGCGCAACACGTCCTGAACGATGACCTGGAACGATTCGCGCTCGGTGAGCTCGGCGGTGATGGAGAGCGCGCGGTCCAGCGGGACGGTGGCGCTCAGCAATGTGGAGAGCTCCTGAGTGAAGAAGAGCACGTCGCGGCGGCGTCCCCGCGCGAAGGCGGGCAGCTTCAGCTCGAAGCCCTTCTTGTCCTCGAGACCGACGAAGATGGGCGTGAGACCCTGGCGGCGCAGCTCGAAAGCGACGCGCTTATCGGTCTCCGCGGTCACCGTTCCGGTGCGCAGCCGGCCGTCCGATGCGAGAGCCTTGAAAAAGTAGGTGGTCACTTGCTCCTCATGCCAGACCGCTCCCTTTGGTTGCGGCTCAGAACTCCTGCGTTACGCGCATCACTTCTTCCGCCGTGGTCACTCCGGACTTCACCTTCAGCCAGCCGTCCTCGCGCAGACTGCGCATGCCGTGGCGGCGCGCGGCCGTGGTGAGAGTCACCGCGTCGGTGTTCTTCATGACCAGAGACCGCATCTCGTCGTTCATCTCCATCAGCTCGAAGATGCCCACGCGTCCGATGAATCCCGAGCCGGTGCACTGCTCGCAACCCGCGCCGCGCCACACCGGAATCGTCTCCCCGAAGGGCGTCATGCGCTCGCCGGCATCCGCGCGGCAGTGCGGACAAATCACGCGCACCAGCCGCTGGGCCAGCACCGCCACCAGCGACGAGGTGATCAGATAGTTCTCCACGCCCATGTCAGTGAGGCGGCTGATCGCACTCGGCGCGTCGTTGGTGTGCAGGGTCGAATACACAAAGTGGCCGGTGAGCGCGGCGCGAATGGCGATATCCGCCGTTTCGCGATCGCGAATCTCGCCCACCATGATGACGTCGGGGTCCTGGCGCACGATGTGCCGCAGACCCTGCGCGAAAGTCAGCCCGATCTGCGGATTGACGTGAATCTGGTTAATCCCGTCCATCTGATATTCCACGGGATCTTCGATCGTGATGATCTTCTTGTCCGTCTGGTTGATCAGCTTCAGCGCCGAATAGAGCGTAGTGGACTTGCCGCTGCCGGTGGGCCCGGTCACCATGAAGATGCCGTGCGGCATCGACGTGAACTGGCGCATGCGCCGCAGCATGTGATCGTCGAAGCCCAGCGAATCAAGGTTGTAGAAATCGCCGGCGGAGCGGTCCAGCAGACGCATCACCACGCTCTCGCCATACAGCGTGGGCAGCGTGGAGACGCGCAGGTCGATTTCCCGGCCCAGCGACTTGATCTTGATGCGGCCGTCCTGGGGGAGCCGGCGCTCGGCGATATTCAGCTTGGCCATCAGCTTCACGCGGGAAATAATCGCCGCCTTCAGCTCGCGCGGCGGCCGATCCTGTTCGAACAGCACGCCGTCGATGCGGTAGCGGACGCGGAATTCCTTCTCGAACGGCTCGATGTGAATGTCGCTGGCGCGTTTCTCGACGGCCTGGGCGACAATGGCGTTCACCAGGCGGATGACCGGCGCCTCGCTGGCCATGTCGCGCAACTGTTCGAGGTCCTCGGAACCTTCGGCTGCGCCGAACTCCAGTTCGGTCTCGCCGCGCGCGGCCTCGCCGAAATACCGCTCGATGGCGTCGACGATTTCCTGCTCGTTGGCCAGCGCCGGCTGCACGGTCAGACCGGTGCAGTTGCGCACCGTGGCGATGGTCTCGAAATCCAGCGGGTCGGCCATGGCCAGGGTGACCGTGTGATCCTCGAAAGCGACGGGCAGGCAGCGGAACTGGCGCAGAAAACGCGGCGAGAGCAACTCGGTTTCCGGCGAAACGGCAGGCGGACCGTCAATTGAGAGCAGCGGCACGCCGAGCTGGTCGGACAACGCAGCCAGCACGTCGCGCATGGCGATGAAGCCGAGGTCCACCAGCGCCTTGCCCAGTTTGTCGCCGCGATCGCGCTGCAGCTCCAGGGCGCGGTCGAGGTCCTCCTGCGAGATCAGCTTCCGCTCCATGAGGATCTCGCCGAGACGCTTGCGCGGCGCGATGCGCGCGTCGATCGTCTCCATGCGCGTGTCTGGCCCTTCGGGCAACTAGTACACCTCCGTCTGGATCACGGCGGCGAGCTGATCCTTCGTTGCCGCCAGCAGGGCGCTCTTCTGGCCCTGCATGATGATCTGGCTGGGTATGCCGGCGGAGTCCTCCCACGCGAAACTCGGCAAATCGACGGCCAGCACGACGCGGTCGGTATCGGCCAGCGTGCTCAGCGAAGACGCAGTCTGCGCCAGTACTTCACGCATGGCCTCTTCGAGCTGCGGCACGCGCTCCTGCTTCCGTTGACGATACCGGGCGATCATTTCCCTGGTTGGGCTGGGCTGGAACACATTCATGGGGGCAGGCGCGAGATAGATCTCGGCTGTGAACACCGCGCCGTAGCCGTTCAGATACAAGCCACGAGCCCCCCCCAGCACGAGAAATGGTTCGTCGGGCCAGAGATGAGTCAACTTCCCATCGATGTTTTTCTGCACCGACACGATGGACACCAGGGTGGCGTGGTTTCCGGCGGTACCAGCGGCGTGGATGAGTGAGGCGGCGAGCAGCAACGCACATATCAGTCGGTTCATTGCGCCCTCATTTCCAGGCCGGTGCTGGCCATGAACATCCGAGCTTGCTCCTTGCGGATAATATCGAGGTTGGCCGCAACCTCCGCCAGATCCGCCCTCCGCTGGAACTCGTACTTTTGCTCGGCGTCGGCCAGCAGCGCGGCGCTCTCCTGTTTGCGGGTCGCTTCGGCATCGGAGACGGCTTTGTTCACCGCCTGCGCAACCGCCGCGTTCAGCCGCTCATTCACTTCCGCGCTGACACGCCGCTCGACCGCAGCGGTATCCACGGCTGCCGGCCGCGTCATCCCCTGCGTCAGAACCCCATGCGCCAGAATCGCGCAGGCCAGCACGGCGGCCGAAGCGAACCCCATCGCCGGGCCGGATTGCCAGATGCGCCGCCACCAGCGCGGTTCGAAGACTTTGTCGGAGACGAAGGCGATGCGCCGGGGCGCCTCCTCGTCGCGCAGCGACACCAAAGCCAGATGCGTCAGGTTCAGGCGCTCCAGTTCCTCGCCACAACTCGCGCATTCCCGCACATGACCGGCTACCAGCCCTCTTTCGGTTTCCGGGAGTTCGCCGAGCACGTACGCTTTCAGATCGATAGACGAACAGGTCATTGGACACCTCTCGCGCCAACTGGAGCGAGTGTGTCTTTCAGGAGATCGAGGGCGGCGTACACGCGCGATTTGATGGTGGAAACGGGACAACCCAGTATCTCCGCCATCTCTTCGAACTTGAACCCCTGGTAAACCTTCAGAAGAATGGCTTCGCGCTGATCGTCGGAAAGGCGGGTGAGCGCCCCCTGCACGGCCAGCGTCAACTCCACCGGGAACAGGCGCGGGGCGCGGTCGGCAACCGTGGGATCGCCGCTCAGCTCCACTTCCGGTCTGTTCTTCCTCAGCAGAGAAAACGCCTCGTTGTGCGCGATGCGGAACAGCCACGATGAAAACCGCCCCGCATCTTCCAGCTTCTTCAGGTTTTGCCAGGCCTTGAGGAAGACGTCCTGACTCAGGTCCATCGCTTCCTCGCGGTTCCCGACCAGCCGCAGCAGGTAGTTGAAGATACGCTTCTCCCAGCGGGAGACAAGAATGCTGTAGGCATCCACGTCCCCCCGCCGCGCTTTCGCGATGAGGTCGCGATCCTCTACCTCCCGAAAGATCACTTCGGCTCCGATCTGAAGACGCAGTCTGGCTGTAAAAAGACGGATCTGCGGGTTAAGGGACCATTATCGCAGCGGGGGGAGGCCGATTCAGGCACAATGGAGGCATGGAGTCGGTTGTGGTTCGCGATTCTTCCATCATGTCCGGTGCGCCGACCTTCCGGGGCACGCGAGTCCTGGTGCGCACACTGTTCGAATACCTCGAGGCAGGGCACACTCTGGAGCGCTTTCTGGAGGGGTTCCCCACCGTCAGCCGGGAGCAGGCTCTGCAAGCTCTGGAAGAAGCTCGGGAATCTCTGCTCGCCAGCCATTGAATGCGGGTTCTCCTGGACGAGTGCATCGACGAGGGATTCCGCCATCACTTCGGCGGTCACGACTGCCAAACCTGCCGGTACGCGGGGCTCGCCGGTTTGGCCAACGGTGAGCTGCTCGCCGCTGCGGATCGGGCAGGCTTCGGAGTGCTCATCACGGTGGATCAGAGCATGCCCAATCAGCAGAGCTTGCGTGGCCGGTCGATTTCGTTGCTGGTGGTTCGAGCCCGCAGTACGAATCTCGAGGATCTGCTGGCTGTCCCGCCGGATGTGCTGGAGGCGCTCGAAACTCTCGGGTCCGGGCAGGTTATTCGGATCGGCGTTCGTTAGAAGGCGCGCCCGCGTTCTTATACCCATTGACAATATATCCACAGTGGATATAATTGAGGCATGCCAGATGGCCTGCCTGATCCCGCGACTCTGCTTCCGCTTCCCCCAGCGACATTCCATATCCTGCTGTCGCTCGCTGAGGAAGATCGTCACGGTTACGCCATTATCCAGAACGTCGCCGCGCGCACGAATGGCGAGCTGAAGCTGAGCGCGGGGACGCTGTACCGCTCCATCCAGCGCATGCTCGAGCAGGGACTCATTGTCGAGCCCCGCGAGCGGCCCGCGCCCGAAGAAGACGACGAACGGCGCCGCTACTACCGCATCACGCCGTATGGGACAGCGGTCGCACGCGCCGAAGCCGGGCGGCTGACGCAACTGGTTCGTCTGGCCCGGGAGAGTGGATTCGCGGCGGAGAATGCCTGATGCGATTCTACCGAGCACTCCTGCATGCTTATCCCGCGTCGTTTCGGGCCGAGTACGGCGAGGAGATGTGCGCCCTCTTCGCGGAGCGCCGCCGCGCAGCGACTAACGCACTACTTCTGGCGGCTCTGTGGATTGACGTTCTCATCGACGTCGCGTGGAACGCCGCGCACGTGCACCTCGACATCTTTCGCCAGGATTTGCGCTACGCCGCGCGCATGCTTCGCCGGACGCCTGGCTTCGCTCTGACGGTCATCGCAGTGGCCGCGCTCGGCATCGGCGCCACTACTGCGGCGTTCACCATGGTGGATCACGTGCTTATCCGCCCCCTTCCCTTCGCCGACTCGGACCGCCTGGTCAAGCTTTACCAGACTACCCCGGTCAACGGCTTCAAATACTGGGAGCTCTCTCCCGCCAACTATCGCGACTGGAAGCGCGCCAGTACCTCATTCGAGAGTATGGGTTGCTTCACTGGCCGCCTCGTCAACCTCACCGGCAAAGACGAACCGCTCAGTGTCACGGGTGGGGCGGTGACCTCCGAGATCTTCCCGATGCTCGGCTGGCAACCGGCTCTTGGCCGTTACTTCAACGCGGAAGAAGATCGTGAGACAGCGCCGGCCACCGCGGTGCTGAGCTACGGCCTGTGGCAGAGCAAGTTCGCTCGTGACCCCGCGGTGCTCGGCCGGAAAATCCTGCTGGACAGCGAGCCGTACACCGTGATCGGCGTGATGCCGGAGGGCTTCTACTTCCCCGACCGCGACACCCAGCTCTGGACCGCTCTACGATTCGGTCCACAGGATTACGTGGATCGCGAGGACACGTATGTCTACCCGCTGGCGAGACTGCGGCGCGACGTCTCGCTTCGCGCGGCGCAGTCGGAAATGAGCCTCATTGCCGGCCGGCTGGCGCGGCAGTTTCCGAAAGAGCTGGCGCACGTGGACGCCACTGTCATCCGGATGCGCGACGACTTTTCCGATCAGGCGCGTACGATGCTGATCGCGCTGCTCGGCGCCGCCGGCTGCGTGCTGCTCATCGCCTGCACTAATCTCGCGAATCTTATGCTCGCGCGCGCCATGGTGCGGAGAAAGGAGCTGGCGGTGCGTGCGGCCATGGGCGCGGGCCGCGAGCGTCTGGTTCGCCAGATGCTCACCGAAAGCCTGATCCTCGCGTCGATTGGCGGGGCCGTGGGGGTGCTGATCGCCGCGTTCGCGCTACCGCTGCTGGTGCGTCTGGTGCCGGTCGGCTTGCCGATCACCGAAGTTCCGCCGGTGGACGCTCGCGTGCTCGCATTCGCGGCGCTGATCACTGTGGCCACGGGCGTCGGCTTCGGCGTGGTTCCCGCGCTGCGCGCCTGCCGCGGCGACGATGCGAACGCGCTACGCGAAACCTCCCGCGCGGGCAGCGGAAGGCGCGAACGGGTGCGCGCCGCGCTGGTGGTGGCCGAAGTCAGCGGCTGTGTCGTGCTCATGGTTTGCGGCGGACTGCTGATGCGCGCGCTGTGGCGCGTGCGGGCCGTCGATCCCGGCTTCCGGCCGGAGGGCGTGATGACCATGCGAACCGTGCTGCCGACGCCGCAGTACGACGTGGTCGCAAAGCGAGTGGAGTTCTATTCCCGCGTGCTCACGGCGGCGCGGCAACTGCCCGGCGTCACCGGCGCAGCCTATGTTACGTCGCTGCCCATGACCCGGCGCGGCGGTGTTTGGCCCGTGGAGATCGCTGGGCAGCCCGTGGACCTCGCCAACCGCGAAAACGCCAGCCTGCGCTTCGTCACTCCGGGTTACTTCCAGGTGATGGGCATCCCGCTGCTCGAGGGCCGCGACGTGGCGGAGCTGGACACGGACAAGAGCCAGTGGGTCGCCGTAGTCAGTGCGTCCTTCGTGCGGCGCTACTGGCCGCACGACGACCCCATGGGCCGCCGCTTCAATTTCGCGTTGTTCGACCGTACCGTGGTGGGCGTCGTCGGCGATGTTCGCATGCGCGGGCTGGAGCGTGACAGCGAGCCTCAGGTCTACATCCCCTACAAGCAGGTGCCCGACGGAGGCGTCATCGGCTACAAGCCGCGCGATCTGGCCGTGCGCGTCAACGGCGATCCCGCCGCACTGGCGCCTGCATTGCGCCCCATTATTCGCGAGGCCGATCCCGGACAGCCAATTACCGACGTTCGCACCCTTTTCCAGCTCGTCGAATCCGAGACGGCCCCTCGTGCCGTGCAACTCGGCGCCCTGGGCGCTTTTGCCGCGATCGCGTTTCTGCTGGCGGGCATCGGCATTCACGGGCTGCTGGCGTTTGCGGTTTCCTCGCGCACACGGGAGATCGGCGTGCGCATGGCTCTGGGCGCGACGCAAAGCGACATTCTCACCATGGTGATACGGGAAGGCGTGGTCCTCGCCGTAATCGGCATCTCCGTCGGCGTGGCCGTCGCGTTCGCAGCGGCATTGCAGATTCGCGCGCTGCTGGCGGGCGTTCCACCGGCCGACGCCCTGACATTCGCGGGCGCCGTCGCGCTGGCCTTGTTAATGACCGTCGCGGGCAGCCTCCTGCCCGCGCTGCGCGCGGTGCGCGTCGATCCGACCGTGGCTATCCGGGTGGAGTAGCCGCCTGCCCCGCCGGGCGCGACAGAACGTCGCGAATCCTCGTCGCCAGCGCCTCCGGCGTGAAGGGCTTCTCGAGGAAATCGTCCGCACCCTGCGCGCCCGCCGCCGAGTCGGCATGCCCGGAGATGTAAAGCACGCGAATCAGCGGACGCACCGCGCGGATGCGGCCGGCCAGCTCGTGCCCGTTCGCTCCGTCCAGCTGCACATCGGTTACCAGCAGGTCGATTTCGCCGTCGTGGCGGTGGATGGTGTCCAGCGCCTCTTCGGCGCTCGCGCAGGCCAGCACCCGATGACCGAGACGCCGCAGCATGGCTTCGAGCACGCTGCGCACCCCAGGCTCGTCCTCGCTGACAAGTATGGTACGCGCGCCGCTCTCGTTCGCCGCTGCAATGGAGGAGGCAACGGGCAGCCAGACGGTGAAAACGGTGCCTCGCCCGGGTTGCGAATCCGCGCGAATATTGCCGTTGTTCTGGCGAATGATCCCGTAGCTGGTGGAAAGACCCAGGCCGGTGCCTTTGCCGGGTTCCTTCGTGGTGAAGAACGGTTCGAAGATGCGCGCCTGAACCTCCGCGGCCATCCCGATTCCGGTGTCGCAAACACGAATGACGACGTATTCGCCCGGCTGGACGCCGGCAAGGGCGGCCGCCTCCTCGTTGAGAGACGCGGCGGAGGCTTCCAGCGCCAGTGCGCCACCATCGGGCATCGCATCGCGCGCGTTGAGCGTGAGGTTCAGCAGCACCTGCTCGAGCTGACCCGGATCGGCGCACACGGGCGAGAGGTTGGGCGCAACCTGGGTGACCAGATCCACTCCCTCTCCGGCCACTCTGCGCAGAATCGGCTCCACCTCGGCGATCATTGCGCCGATGTGCACGACGCTGGAACGGACCAGTTGACGGCGGCTGAACGCCAGAAGCTGGCGCGTGAGATCGCCGGCCCGCTCGGCCGCGCGCGCAACCTGTTCCAGGTCCTCGCGAGCCGGATCGCCGGGTCGCAGTTTTCCCAGCAGCAGATGCGTATAGCCCGAGATCACCGTCAGCAGATTGTTGAAATCGTGCGCGACGCCGCCGGCCAGGCGGGCGATGGCGTCCATTTTCTGCGCCTGGAGCACCTGCTGCTCCAGCATCTTCCGCTCGCTGACGTCGGCCACGATCTCGATGAGGCCGACCAGAGATCCATTGACGTCGCGAAGGACATGGCTCCACAGGTTGGCATCGAAAGTGGTTCCGTCGAATCGCTGGCAAACCACGTCGATTCCCGGCGTTACCGGACCAGCGGAAATCCGGCCGTCTCGCGCCTGGGAAAGACGCCACTCCACGGTGGGCTCACCCGCCGCGGTAATGGCCGGCAACGGCCGCCCCAGAACTTCCGATTCCTTCCAGCCGAACAGCTTCCGGGCGGCGCTGTTCCAGCTGCGAACCGTCCCCTCGGCGTTCACCGAGTAGATCGCCAGGGGCGAGGCCTCCACCACGGTGCGCATGGCCAGATTGGCGTTGCGCAGCCGGTCTTCCGTGCGTTGCCGCTCCGTGATATCGCGGGAGTTGACTACCAGCCCGCCGACGCCGGGAAGATGGGAGAGATCGCGCGCGCAGGACTCCACCAGACGCCACGTTCCGTCTTTGTGGCGAAAGCGGTATGCGAACGGAATCGGTTCGCCCTCGCAGCGCAGCGCCTGGCGTACCGCGGAATGATCCTCTGAAGCGATCATCGACAGGATGTCGATACCGATAAGTTCATCGGGACGCCAGCCGAGGATTCGCTCGTGCGAGGGGCTGGCATAGCGCACGACGCCGTCGGTCTGCACGATGGCGATCAGGTCCAGCGCATTTTCGATGAGCGAGCGAAAATGCTCCTCGCGCCGCTGCAGTACGTCGATGGCGCGGCGACGTTCGGAAGCGTAGCGCATGGCGCGCAGAATCAACGGGCCATCGGTCTGGCCTTTGACGAGATAGTCCTGCGCTCCTTCGCGAACCGCCCGCGCCCCCAGCGCCTCGTCGTCCAGATCGGTCAGCACCACCAGAGGCAGAGAGGGGAACGACCCGTGCAAATGAACGACGGCTTCAATGCCGCAGGCATCGGGGAGGCTCAGGTCCACCAACGCGACGTCGAACTCGGCTGAACTCAGGCACTCCAGCGCCGCGCCCAGCGTCTGCACATGGGTCAGTTGAATCTGCCAGGCTCCCGCCGTGCGCAGCATCTCGCCGAAAAAGTGCGCGTCGGCGGGATTATCTTCGATCAGCAGCGCGCGGGAGATCACGCCATTCATGAACGTCCGTCGCTCGTCAGCGTAGATCAGATTCTACCACCGGCACGTCCGCATGAACCGGTTCGGCGCCGCCGCAGACGGCGGCATGTCCGAGCTTTGGCGCAATACTGTTCACTTTGGACTTCGTCCGCAGCGGGACATGCGGCGCCAGCCGCGTTTTCCCCCGACACCGCAGAGACGCGGCCTGCGCCGCGCGTCCCTCGCCCCGCAAAGTGACCGGTATTGAGCTTTTGGCGTCGAGGCTATTCGGCCGACGTCGCACTCTTGCGGCCGGCGGACTTTTTGTGGTACGCCGCCCAGCGTTTCCTCTGAGCCTCGGCAATCCGCTTGCGGGCTTCCGCGCTCAGGGTTCGGCGACCGCCGCGGCGGCCCCTCTTCGGGGACGCTTCCCCGGCCGCGCCTGCCGCGCTTCGACGGTTCCCGCCCAGCCGCGCACGGACCTCCCTGATTTGCTCGTCGATTCTCCGTTTCTGTAACTCGAGCCCCTCCAGAGCGGCCTCGAGTAAGGCCCGATCGTTGATTGACTTAGTACGCGGCATGAATCGATCTTACTTCGAATTCTCTGTTTTGACCAGGCGTTTTATGGAATCGCACACCAGAGTTACCGGACCATCATTAGTCAGCGACAGCTCCATATGCGCCTGAAACACGCCGGTAGTTACATGGTTAGGAACCCGCGCGCGCAACTGTTCCACGAAATAGTCGTATAGATTACGTGCCTGCTCGGGCGGAGCCGCTTCAGTGAAGTCGGGCCGGCGGCCTTTGCGGCAGTCTCCGTAGAGCGTGAACTGCGAAATCACCAGCAGTTCTCCCCCGCTTTCCAGAAGGCTTCGATTCATCCGGCCGCCATCGTCGGGAAAGACGCGCAGGTTGACGACTTTCTCGGCCAGCCAGACGGCGTCCTCGCGAGTGTCGCTGCGGTTCACGCCCACCAGGACCGCCAGCCCCGCTCCAATCGCGCCCACCAGGTCGCCGCTAACCGTAACGCTGGCTTGCTTCACTCTCTGCAGGACAACGCGCATGCGAGTATTATTTACCAGGTGGCCGGCACAGGGCGGAGCCGCCCACAGTGCGAGCCGCGTAAAGCCGGCGATCTGCTCCGTTGTGCCGGCGTTTATGTAAGAGGTTTCTAAGGCGCGGGCGCGCACCTCGTCATCGGCCGTTCAGGCGTTTGCCAACCACCATACCAGGTGTGTTTCCTCATGGCGCAGGGACCTTTGTTCCAGCAGAATTGTACCGTGATCTATCGGCGCAAGCGCAAAAATCGGGGGATCGCGGGCGGCTGGTTCACGCTGGAGCAGGAACGAAACAAAGGCCGCCTGTCCGGTTTTGGCTACGGCGATTTCATTCGCCTGCGCGATGAGTTCGGCAATGTCTGGCGCGGTTCAGCGGAAGAAGGTCCCAATGATACGATCCGCTATCGCTTCCGCGACGCGCTGGGCCGCTCGGTCACCGGGGTCTCCGATACGTGGGGTCTCGTGCTGCGCGACGAGCGCGGTAAGACGTGGCGCGGCTTCGTCGAATAGCTCACATCGCGCTTTCCATTCTTTCGTCACAGGCGGGTGTTAAAATTCTCCCGTGCCCGCCACTGCGCATGCCTGGTCGCGCGAGGATGTGCGCCGCCTGATCCCGGTGTCGGAACGCCAGCTCCGTAGCTGGGAAAAGCAGCAGTTCATCGCCAGCACGGGCACCTTCGTCTTTTCCGATCTGCTGGCCATCAAGACGCTGGTCGCGCTGCGCGACAGCCGGATTCCCGTTGCCGAAATCCGCCGAACGCTGGCCGCCATTCGCGCGCGCATGAGCGATGTCGGCAATCCACTGACGGAAATGAAGCTCTATTCCGACGGCCGGCGCATTCGGGTACAGTTCGAAGGCCGGCGAATGGAAGCGAAAACCGGTCAGCTCTTGCTCGACTTCGACCAGGCGGAGATGTCGCGGCTGGTTTCCTTTCCCGATCACCCGCGCGGCGAACCGGGCAATGGCACTCCCGCGCCCGGAGCCAGGCGGCAGGATCGCCGGGCGGACGCCGAGATGTGGTTCGAGCGCGGGCTTCAGCTCGAGCAGGATGGCGCGCCGCTGGAGGAGGTCATCAAAGCCTACCAGCAGGCGCTGGCCATCGACCCGGCCTCCGCGGGCGCGCTGGTCAACCTGGGCACCGTCTACTTCAACGCGCGCGCATGGCGTGAAGCGGAGCGTTATTACCGCGACGCGCTGGAAGCGGATCCCGAATATGCGCTGGCCCACTTCAATCTGGGGAATCTCTTCGACGAGATGGGCGAGCGCGCCAAAGCGCTGCACCACTATCAGACTGCGCTCCGCATCAATGCAAACTACGCCGACGCGCACTACAACATCGCGTTGCTCTATCAGTGCCTGAATCAGCCGCTGAAGGCGGTGCGGCACTGGAAAGCGTATTTGAAGCTGGATCCGGGCAGTACGTGGGCGGCCATCGCCAGGCGCGAACTGGCCAAACTGCGCGACTCGACAATCGTTCCCGGCGCGAAGTCGGATTGAGATGGAAACCCTCGGTCTGTCTCCTTCAACTCCGAAGCCGCGCGGCCGGTTCCTCGACCTGTTCTGGCCGGTGATCGACAGCGACGTCGCGGCGCGCACCGCGGCCCAGAATGCGATGTACGCCTGCGCCGCCATTGGGTTGTTCAGTTTGCTTTTGATTCCGCTCGCCGGCAATGTGGTGGGGGCCGTGGCGAGTTGTCTGTTCTATCTGTTCGCGGCGGCGGGCATCCGGTCGTTCTCGCGCGTGGCTGCGTGGAGTGCGTTCGCGATTTACGGCATCGACCTGGTGCTGTCTTTGTTCGTCGGCGGCGCATTCGGACTTCCCGGAATCGTGGTGCGCGTGATCGTGACCGCGCTGCTGGTCAATGGTATCCGCGCGCAGAATTTCGCATCGCGCTGGCGCGGGGAGCACCCCGATGAGGACATTCGCAGGGAGCCACTGGACGGTCTCACGGCCACTCAGCGCTTCTTCGCGAAGCTGCCGGTGGCGTTCTGGCCCGTGGCGCGGCCGCTGTTTGTGGGGTATCTGACGTTGTATGCGCTTCTCCTGGTCGTCGTGATAAACGCCGGGCCGTTTGTGCGGGTCATGAATTTCCCGACGAGCAGCATGGAACCTGCAATTCACACGGGGGACTCCGTCGTTATGTTCCGGCGGTGGGTGATGGGGCCACTGCACCGCGGCGATCTGGTGGTCTATAAACCAGGCAGCGAGCTGTATCTGCGGCGCATTGTCGGTATCCCGGGCGATCGCATTCACCTGCGGAATAAACAGCTCGTTCTGAACGGTCGTCCCATTACCGAGCCGTACGTCCAGCACAACACCAGCTTCGTCGATCCTTACCGGGACAACTTCCCCGCGGAAACTCTGCCCGACCTGGACGAGTATCTGCTGCCGCAAACATCGAACATGTTGAGGCATCACGTCCGCAACGGCGATCTCGTCGTTCCGCCGGGGTTCTACTTCGTTCTCGGCGACAACCGGGATAATTCCCTCGACAGCCGCTATCTCGGCCTGGTTCCTGAAAGCGCCATCGTCGGGAGGCCATTCTATGTCAGCAGGTCGCGCGCCGGGGCGCGCTTTCTTCCGCGCATGCGCATCGGTTACTAACCGCCACTTACAATAAAGGCAGATGAAAAGATACGCGCTGACAATGGCCGCCGTTTCTCTGCTCGCCGCCATGACCGCCTGCTCCAACGCCGAGCAGCAGGCGGAGAAGAAAGAAGAAGCAACGCCTCTCGAACCCCGGACCGGACGCGAGGCGTTCCAGACTATGTTCGTCTCCGCGCGCGCGTGGCAGCACGACGCTCAGCCGCTTCAGTTGAAGAGCATCAGTCTGCCGGCGGTCAAGGCCGAACCCGGCAAGTCCGGCGCGTGGCAGGCCATTTTCGTTTCGCCGGCTGCCGGGCGGGCGCGCACCTTCACCTGGTGCGCTATTGAAGCCGAAGGGAATCTCCACAAGGGCGTCTTCGCGGGTCCTGACGAGAGCTGGTCGGGTAGCGGCGGAACGCCGTTTAATCCGGTCGCCATCAAGCACGACACCGACGAGGTGCTGAAGACGGCCGAGGCAAAAAGCGAAGACTACGTGAGCAAGCACCCCAACGCGCCGGTGATCTTCCTGCTCGAACAGAACCGGCGCTTCCCGGATCTGACGTGGCGCATTCTGTGGGGCGAAAGCATCGCCACCAGCGATTATTCGGTGTTCGTGGATGCCACCACGGGCGATGTAATGGCCCGGGAAAAGGGCTGAGGGTCAGGCGGGCGGGAAGAGATAAGCATGAGCTGCCTTACGCGGTTGGTGCCTCGTGCGATCTTCTGAAAGATCTCGAGAGCGAGGGAGACTATCGTTTTCCCTACGCCGTTATTGCCAATGAGCAGTAGGGACGACTGACCGGACACCGGCAGCTCGAAGTTCTCAAGGCAGCGGAAATTATGTACGTAGAAGCGGCGGATCACAGGAGAATCATAGCGCGCCGCGCGGCTTTCAGCGCTTCTTCTTTGCACCGCCGCCCGGGGCCGCCACGGGCGGTCTGATCTGGATCACCGGGACCAGCGAGTTCACCGGCTCGGGTTCCACGCGGCCGCGCGAGCGCAGTTCCTGGTTCAGCGTGCTCACGAACTCCTCGATCTGCTGCTGCATGGCGGCCATCTTCTCGCGCATGTTCAGGATGATCTCGACACCCGCCAGATTCACGCCCATATCGCGGGTGAGCTTCAGGATCACTTCCAGACGCTCGAGGTCGCCGTCGGTGTAGAGCCGCGTGTTGCCTTCGCTGCGCGAGGGCTTGAGCAGTCCTTCGCGCTCGTACAGACGCAGCGTCTGCGGATGAATCTGGTATTGCTCCGCCACCGCGGAAATCATGTAAGCCGCTTTGGATCTGCCCCGGGCCATTGACTTACACCATACTCCAGATACTCTTGCGCGGATCTTCCGCTTCCAGCCGGCCAAGTTCGCGCAGCAGCTCGCGCGTGCGCTCGTTGTGCACGTCCGGCGCTTTGATGGTCACCTGCACGATTTCGTCGCCACGCGTGTTTTTGCGAGGATTCTGAATGCCGCGCTCGCGGAGGCGGAATTTCTGCCCGTTCTCGGTGCCCTGCGGCACCTTCAGCAAGGCCCTGCCGTCGATGGTGGGCACCTCGATGCGCGCCCCCAGTCCCGCTTCCGAGACCGTGATCGGCACCTGAATCTCGACGTTGTCGCCGTTCCGCTTGAAGAACGGATGCTCCTCCACCCGCACCGTGATGTACAGATCCCCGGGCGGACCGCCCACGAGTCCCGCATTGCCCTTGCCCGGGACCCGCAGGCGCTGGCCGGACTGCACACCCACGGGAATGCGCACCTCCACCGGGTCCGAATGGCCGATCCGCCCGTCCCCCTGGCACTTCGGGCAGACGTTGCGCAGCCGCCCGCGGCCTTCGCAGCGCGGACAGGTGAGCTGGAATTTCATGGCGCCCGCCATCTGCGTCACGTTGCCGGTCCCGTTGCACTCGGGACAAGCCGTCGCGCCGCCGCCGGAGGCGCCCGACCCGCCGCACACATCGCAGATCTCCTGGCGTGAAATGGAGAGCCGCGCCTGGGTACCGCGAATCGAATCCCAGAAGCCGATGTTCATCGAGTATTCAAGATCGCTGCCGCGCTCCGGTGAAGTTGGTGTTTCCGCGTGGCCCCGCCCGCCGAAGAACTGGCTGAAAATGTCGCGGAACGATCCTCCCGCCCCCGCGCCGCCCGCCGTCCCGCCGCGCTGTCCCCGATTCACATACTCGGAGAAATCGAAACCGCCGAACCCCATGTCCGGACCGTAAGCGTGTTGCTCGGCGCCGCCCCCCGCGCCCGGACCGCCCGGCGGGATGTTGTCGGCGTAGAAGCCGTACTGGTCGTAGATCTGCCGCTTCTTCGAATCGCTGAGGACATCGTACGCTTCCTGAACGGTCTTGAAGCGCTCCTCGGCCGCCTTGTCGCCCGGATTCAGATCCGGATGATACTTGCGGGCCAGCCGGCGGTAGGCCTTGCGGATCTCGTCGTCCTTGGCCTTGCGGTCTACGCCCAGGGTCTCGTAATAATCTTTGGTCGCCGGCATGTTCAAAAGCGCACAGGACGCGGCGGCGTCCACGCTGAAAACCCACGACCGGGCGCCGCCGCGCCCGTTGTGCGCGCTGCATTGACGCCGGGGCGGACAGGACGCCCGCCCCACGCGGCATTACTTCTTGTCTTTGTCGTCCACGTCGACGAATTCGGCGTCCACCACGTTATCGGACGGCTTCTTCGGTTCCTCGGCTTTCGCGCCGCCGCCCGTCGCGCCCCCCGATGGCGGTGTCTGGCTCGACGCCTTGTACATCGCCTCGGCCAGCTTGTGACTGGCGGTCTCCAGCTTCGAGACCGACGCGTTGATCTGGTCGAGGTTACCTTCCTTGATGGCCTTCTTCGCCTCTTCCAGCGCCGACTCGACGTCCTTCGCGTCCGCGTCGCTGATCTTCGCGCGATGCTCCTTCAGCATCTTCTCGATGTTGTAGACCATGGCGTCGCCGCGGTTGCGCGCCTCAATCTCCTCGCGTTTCTGACGGTCTTCGCCGGCATGCAACTCGGCTTCTTTCGCCATCTTCTCCACTTCGTCCTTACTCATGCCGGAGGAAGAAGTGATGGTGATCTTCTGCTCGTTGTTGGTGGCCTTGTCCTTCGCGGTGACGTTCACGATGCCGTTGGCGTCGATGTCGAAGGTGACCTCGATCTGCGGGATGCCCCGCGGAGCCGGCGGAATGCCCACCAACTGGAACACGCCCAGCAGACGATTGTCTTTCGCCAGGCTGCGCTCGCCCTGGTACACCTTGATCTCCACCGATGTCTGGCTGTCGGCCGCCGTTGAGAACGTCTCGCCCTTGCGCGTCGGGATGGTGGTGTTGCGCTCGATCAGCTTGGTGAACACGCCGCCCAGCGTCTCGATGCCCAGCGACAGCGGGGTTACGTCGAGCAGCAGCACGTCCTTCACTTCGCCGCCCAGCACGCCGCCCTGCACCGCTGCGCCCACCGCGACCACTTCGTCGGGGTTCACGGTTTTGTTCGGCTCCTTGCCGAACAGCGTGCGCACGATCTCCTGGACTTTCGGAATACGCGTGGAGCCGCCCACCAGCACCACTTCGTCAATCTGCTGCGGAGTCACCCCGGCGTCCGCAATGGCCCGTTTGCACGGCTCGATGCTGCGCTCCAGAATGTCCATCACCATTTCCTGGAACCGCGCGCGCGTCAGCTTCACGTTCATGTGCCGCGGACCGCTGGCGTCGGCCGTAAGGAACGGCAGGTTGATCTCGGTTTCCAGCACCGTCGATAGCTCGATCTTGGCCTTCTCGGCCGCTTCCTTCAGGCGCTGCAGGGCCATCTGATCTTTGGAAACATCGACACCCGTTTCCTTCTTGAACTCCGTAATCAGCCAGTCGATGATGCGCTGGTCGATGTTGTCGCCGCCGAGGTGCGTGTCGCCGTTGGTGGATTTCACTTCCACCACGCCGTCGCCCACTTCGAGAATCGAGATGTCGAAGGTGCCGCCGCCGAAGTCATACACGGCGATGGTCTCGTCCTTCTTCTTGTCAAGCCCGTAGGCCAGCGCGGCCGCCGTCGGCTCGTTGATGATACGCATCACCTCCAGCCCGGCGATCTGGCCGGCGTCCTTGGTGGCCTGGCGCTGGGCGTCGTTGAAGTAAGCCGGAACGGTGATCACGGCTTTGACGACCTTCTCACCCAGATACGCTTCGGCCGCTTCCTTGAGCTTGCCGAGAATCATGGCGGAGATCTCCGGCGGCGAATACTTCTTCCCGCTGGCGTCGATGCGCGCGTCACCGGAGTCGCCGGAGGTTACCTTGTAGGGCACCAGCTTCATCTCCTCGGAGACTTCACTGAAGCGCCGTCCCATGAACCGCTTGATGGAGTAGATGGTGTTCTCCGGGTTGGTGACGGCCTGCCGCTTGGCCACCTGGCCCACCAGCCTCTCCCCGCTCTTCGTGAAGGCGACAACGGACGGAGTTGTGCGGCCCCCTTCCTGATTGGGGATGACGACCGGTTGTCCGCCTTCCATGACCGCCACGACGGAGTTCGTGGTGCCCAGGTCGATGCCGATGATCTTGTTCATGTTACTTGGATTCCTCCCGCTGTGTCGGCTGGTATTAGCCTGAAACCATTATCAAAGTTTAGTGTGTTGTTGTCAAGTCAGCGTGGGGGCGAGTCACTAAGTCCTTGAAAGAGAGACGGGAACAGACAACAAGCCTGTCCCACGGGCTGTCGAGAGCATTCGCCGAAGGATCGGGCTCAGCTCTGATCGCCTTCAACGACCGAAAGCGGCTCGGCGGCGCGCTACGCCACAGGACTCGAACACCTCCTCGAAGAAAGGCTCAAGGATCGTCGCAGGGTCTTGCTCAAGAGTGAATACGCCTGCCACCTCGATGGGATCAACCGTGCATGGCCCCCTTGTCCTGCCCAATTGATCGTTCGGCAGCGGAAGAGAACGGTCCTTCACACCCTCCATGCCGGCGACCCAGCGATAGGGACCGAGGACGTTCAAGCGGTCATTAAGAAACGCAGCGCACTGTTTCAAACTCTTGGTAAACGCCTGTTCGTCGAGCAATATCAACTGAGGTTGCGCCCGTGGAGCAAAGGTGTCAATCGTCCAGATTTCGCCGTCAGTGAAAACGAAAACGAGGCTCGGCGAAGGACCTTCGCCCAAGGGCAAGCACAAACCGGCTCCGTCGCCGCCGCGCACAGAAAGGACGTTCGAATACGCAGCGAAGAGCGGGCATGTGGCGAGCTCCGGCACTAACCTCTGGAGGTCAGTTATTCTCAGACGCGTGTCGAGTGGCTGTTGCGGCATTACTCGCAACCAGATCGCTGGACCATCGGCGAGCATAACTGACCGGTCTTTCTTGCCTATCATCCTCGAAAGTGAATCATTGAAGAACCCGATAGTGCGCCAGGCATCTTAACGCGTACCCATACTCGATGTGCACGTTCGGGTTCGGCGCTGACCTGCCATTCGGGCGTAGACAAACGAGCGTCAGATCGGGAACGAAGATGGCTGCACGCTCGATCTTTTGCCGTATCGTGTCGAAGATTGGCGGCGACCCGGGTACGCCCTGCGTGTCCTTGTCGACCTGCAACTGGGCACCAGAACGCTCGTCTAGTTCAAGACGATGAGAAACCCGCTGCACCGCTGTCTCCAGCGCTTTCTCGATCAGGTTCCGGCCTTCGCGATCCGGTGTGTCAGACTGCCATGAAAAGAAGACACTCGTGGTACCCATACGTTTGTCCACGTTCAGCGTTCACCGGCGCATTTGTTCTCCCATGAAGCCCGCATCTCCTCATCCAACTCCCGTTGTCCCCGATCCAAGTCATCGAGCGTGCCGATGATCGTGTCGCGCACAACCAGGCGCGACAGCTTGCTCGGCCTCTTCCCGGGTTTCAGGCGAACGAGCACGCGTTCAACAAGTTGGAGCAGCGCGACCTTCATGGGCGATCCCACCTCGATTATCCCCCGTCCATGCCCTCGTGATACAACTTACCCATGCGCGTTCTCTTCGTCGGTGGTACCGGAATCATCAGCACGGCGTGCACTCGGCTGGCCGCGGAGCGCGGCATCGACCTGACCCTGTTGAATCGCGGCCAGCACGCGGCTGCCCTCCCGGCGGGCGTGAAATCTCTCGTGGTGGACATCGCCGATGAAGCGGCGGCGGCCCGGGCACTGGAAAGCAGCTCCTGGGACGCCGTAGTCGACTGGACCGTCTTCGTTCCCGCGGAGATCGAGCGCGACCTCCGGTTGTTTCGCGACCGCACGAAACAGTACATCTTCATCAGCTCGGCCAGCGCCTACCAGAAACCACCGGGACATTACCTGATCACCGAATCCACGCCGCTCGCCAACCCGTTCTGGCAGTATTCGCGCGACAAGATTGCGTGCGAAGAGCGGCTGAACCAGGCATATCGCGACGAAGGCTTTCCCATCACCGTCGTGCGGCCATCGCTCACTTACGGCGACACGCAGATCACCCTCGCGGTGAACAGTTGGCAGAAATCGTACACCGCGGTGGACCGCATGCGCCGCGGCAAGAAGGTCATCGTGCCCGGCGACGGCTCTTCGCTATGGGTGATCACCCACAACAGCGACTTCGCGAAGGGGCTGGTGGGCCTGCTGGGGCACAAACAGGCGCCAGGCCATGCCTTCCACATCACCTCCGACGAGGTCATGACCTGGGATCAGTATTACCGAATTGTGGCGGAAGCCGCGGGCGTGGAGCCGAAGCTTGTGCACATTGCCTCCGACCTGGTCGCCGAGTGCCTGCCCGACGAAGTGGGCAGCCTGATCGGTGACAAGGCGGTCAGTGTGGTCTTCGACAACAGCAAGATCAAACGCTTTGTGCCCGGCTACCGCGCTACCACGCCATTCGCCGAAGGCATCCGGCGCACGCTCGCCTGGTTCGACGCCGCCCCGGAGCGCCGGCAGGTGGATCAGGACGCCAACGCGAAGTGGGACAAGCTGATCGACGCCTACGATCGCGGGGCCAGCGAGGTGGCTCGAATCTTTCGCTCATGACAAATGCGCGCTCGTGACGAGTGCGGCAGGATATCCTAGGGGATGGCGCCAAGGGCGTCCGGGAGATCATGTCATTAAATATTCTTCGAACCGCTTTCGTGGCACTGCTCGTTTGCTGGCTTGCCTCGCCTTCCGCCTTTGCCCAGCAGTTTGATAACAGCGCCGATACCATGCTGTCCGGCACATACGCGGTGCGTGAGCTCCTGGTCACGAAGCTCTCCGTAGGCGGAGCGATCGGACGTTCCGCCGTGGCCACGGGGCTCATGTCGTTCAGCGGTTCCGGCGAATTCTCGTTCAGCGGTCAGATTCTGGATTCCACGGTGCCCGGCGGGCCCGTGCCGACGACTAGCACTGGCACATTCGCAGTCGCCGCCAACGGCTTTCTGAAAATGCAGAGTCTGGTGGGCGTCACGCCCAGCGGACCGGATACGGTGTGGGGCGGAGTCGGCGCCGCGGGACCGAACGCGTTTGTCGGCAGCGCCACGGACGGGCCGAACTTCGACATTATCGTCGGCATTCCGCTCGCCACGGGCCTCCGCCCGTCGAACTTCAAGGGCCTGTACGCCACCGCCTATCTCGATTTTTGGGGAGGCCTGGCCGGCTATGTGCACAACGCATATTTCGTGATGGCCCCCGACGGCAACAATGAGGTCGCTTTCGCGATTCCGCCGACGGGCAGCGACGCGAACGTCGGCAACACGATCCTGGTGGATTCGATTGGCGGGGTGCCCTTCACTTTGCCGAGTTCGAACGGCGGCACCCTGGCATTTCCGACCGACGCGACCGGGGTTGAGCTGATCGCCGGCAACAAGACTTTTTACCTCTCACCGGATGGCAACCTGGTGCTGGGCGGCGATCCGGACGACTACGATCTGCTCGTTGCGACCCCTGTCTCGCCCAGCCCTTCCAACGCGGACGTCACGGGGTTTTATTTCCTCTCCGGTCTCGAGGAAGATACGACGCGAATCGCCCAGGGTTTGTATACGTACGACGCCTGGTACGGCTCCAGCAATGCTAACGGGGCCGGCGCCTCAATAAATCATCAGCATATGACGGAAACCTTCCCCAACGCCGAAAACACCACGGAGCCCGCGGACTGGACGTTCAGCACGAACTACAGCGTATCGGCGCAGGGCGTGTTCCAGCCCGCTCCCCAGCCGGGCCGATACGTCGAAGGCGCCAGCGGACAGGTGATCGTCGGAACGGGAGGAAACGGCCTCTATTCGATTTCCCTCGGCCTGCAGCAGTCATTCAACGGTGCGGGCGTCTTTCTGAATCCCCTCGGCATCGCCAACGCGGCCAGTTTCGCTCCGCCAACCAATCCAGTCGCGCCGCTTGAGATCCTGCTGTTGTCGGGCGACAATCTGGCGCCCTCGGCTGCGAACGCGACGGGCTTCCCCCTGCCTCGGACGCTGGTCGGCACCAATTTGCTGATCAACGGTCAGAAGGCTCCGTTGATATCGGTGAGTCCGACTCTGATCACCGCGGTGGTGCCGCGATCGATCGCGCCGGATTACGACGCACTGCGTTTCGCGACATTTCAGGTGATGAACAATGGCACCGCATCCAACGCCGTCACCATGTTTGTGTCGGCCGCATCGCCGGGAGTTTTCACGCTCGCGGGCGGCGGCACCGGTCCCGCGGCCATCCGCCACGGACTGAACGATACGCAGGTGGTGGACGCCGGTGATCCGGCGACGACGAACGAGGTTGTCGAGATCTTCGTGAACGGTCTCGGAGGGGTGACTCCGGGAGTGCCGGATGGGGAGCAAGCCCTGCCTTTCCCGGGCCTCAGCATGGCGGATGGCGCCGTGCGGGTGTTCATCAACAACATCGAGTCGCCCAGCGTTCAATTTGCCGGACTGGCGCCGGGATACGCGGGACTCGGTCAGATCAACGCGGTGGTGCCGCCCGGAACGGGATCCGGTGATTTGAGCCTGACCGTCAGCACACCCGACAGCGTTACCGTTCAGACGACCATCAACGTGCAGGACACCGGCGCCGCGGCAACGGACCGGGCGCCGGATGGCGTGCGCACCAGGCGCTGAGGCCCAAACCGTTAGCCGGCCGTTTGGGGCATATCACCCACCAGCTCTCCGCCAGCGCGTCCGGCGGATTGAATCGGCAGGTGAAAAGCCCTGATTTCGTTGGCCCCGTGCTTGCTCATCCCACATTCGGTTGCGCCCGCTGGGCGGCGGAGTTATGTGGGTTTGTTTTCGTTTCAATTCCTTTGCGCCTGCCGGACCGGGCAGTAGAATAGAGCTTCCAACACATCCGGACGGAGTTCGCTGACGTTGCCTCCCCTTCACTTTCACTTGCAGGCAGCGAATCTCCCTCTTGTCCGAGGAGGACCACGCAATGTCCAGACCGCGCATCACCGTTGATGGAAACGAGGCGGCTGCCTCGACAGCTTACCGGCTCAACGAGGTGATTGCGATTTATCCCATCACGCCTTCCTCGCCCATGGGCGAGTGGTCCGACCAGTGGTCGGCCGAGGCCAAACCGAACATCTGGGGCAGCATTCCAAAGGTAGTCGAAATGCAAAGCGAGGGCGGCGCCGCCGGAGCTTTTCACGGCGCGGTCCAGGGCGGCGCGCTGGCCACCTCCTTCACTTCATCGCAGGGCCTGCTGCTGATGATCCCGAACATGTACAAGATCGCGGGAGAGCTGACTCCGATGGTGCTGCACGTGGCCGCGCGCGCTTTGGCCGCGCAGGCGCTCTCCATCTTCGGCGACCACAGCGACGTGATGGCGGTGCGGCAAACCGGCTATGCGCTGCTCTGCTCCAACTCCATTCAGGAGATCCACGACTTCGCGCTGATTGCGCAGGCCGCATCTCTGGAGTCGCGGGTTCCCTTCGTGCATTTCTTCGACGGCTTCCGCTCCTCGCACGAGGTCCAGCGCATCGAGATGCTCAACGACGACGATCTGCGCGCGCTGATTGACGACGACCTGGTGCGGGCGCACCGCGCGCGGGCTCTGTCGCCCGACCACCCGGTGCTGCGCGGCACGGCGCAGAATCCCGATGTCTACTTCCAGGCGCGGGAGACGGTGAATCCGTATTATCTGGCCTGCCCGGAAATAGTGCAGGGGGCGATGGACAGGTTCGCGGCGGTGGTGGGCCGCGGTTATCGCCTGTTTGACTACGTCGGCGCGCCCGACGCCGAGCGCGTGATGGTGATCATGGGTTCCGGCGCCGAAGCGGCCGAAGAGCTGGTGGAGCATCAGCTTCGCGCCGGCGAGAAGATCGGTCTGGTGAAGGTCCGGCTGTACCGCCCATTCTCGGTGGAACATTTCGTGCGCGCGCTGCCGGCCACGGTGAAGACCATCGCGGTGATGGATCGCTCGAAGGAGCCGGGCAGCGTGGGCGAGCCGATGTATCTGGATGTGGTGACGGCCCTCAGCGAGGCGGACCATCCCAATCGTCCGCGGGTGATCGGCGGACGTTTTGGCCTCTCATCGAAGGAATTCACGCCGGCAATGGTGAAGGCGGTATTCGACGAGCTGAAGAAAGACCGGCCGAAGAATCACTTCACCGTCGGCATCAACGACGACGTCACGCACACCAGTCTGGCGTACGATCCGGCGTTCTCCACCGAAGATCCGTCGGTGGTGCGCTGCCTGTTCTACGGCCTCGGCTCCGACGGCACGGTGGGCGCCAATAAGAATTCCATCAAGATCATCGGCGAGGATACAGAGAATTACGCGCAGGGCTACTTCGTGTACGACTCGAAGAAGGCGGGCACCATCACCGTCTCCCACCTTCGCTTTGGCCCACGGCCGATCCGCTCGACGTACCTGGTGAGCCGCGCGAATTTCGTGGGCTGCCACCAGTTCAGTTTCATGGAGCGGCTGGATATGCTGACGGCGGCCGAGCCGGGCGCGACTTTTCTGCTGAACAGCCCGTACGGGCCGGACGAGGTGTGGGACAGGATTCCGGACACCGCGCAGCGCCACATCATCGAGAAGAAGCTGCGCTTCTTCGTGGTGGACGCCGTGAAAGTGGCCAAACAGAGCGGCATGGGCGGGCGCATCAACACGGTGATGCAGACCTGCTTCTTCGGCATCAGCGGCATTCTGCCGCGCGAGGAAGCCATCGAGGCCATCAAGCACGCCATTAAGAAGACCTACGGACGCCGCGGCGAGGCGGTGGTTCTGAAGAACTACGCGGCTGTGGACGCCGCTCTGGCCAACCTGCACGAAGTGAAGGTGCCTGCCGCGGTGAGCAGCCCACTTCGCATCCGTCCGGCGGTACCAGCGGCCGCGCCCGAGTTTGTGCAGAAGGTTTCGGCGGCCATCATCGCCGGCCAGGGGGACTCGCTTCCGGTGAGCGCTCTGCCCGTGGACGGCACCTGGCCCACGGCCACTTCGCAGTGGGAGAAGCGCAACATTGCCCTGCAGATTCCGGTGTGGGACGAGCAGCTTTGCATCCAGTGCGGCAAGTGCGTGGTGGTCTGCCCGCATTCGGTGATTCGCTCCAAGGTGTACGACCCCGCGTTCAGCAACGGAAACGGCGGCGCGCCCGCGACGTTCAAGTCCGTTCCGGCGCGCTGGCGCGAGTTTCCGAACATGAAATACTCGCTTCAGGTTGCCCCGGAGGATTGCACCGGCTGCGAGCTGTGCGTGCAGATTTGCCCGGTGAAGAGCAAGAGCGAAGTGAAGCACAAGGCCATTAACATGGCGCCGCAGGAACCGCTGCGCGAGCCGGAGCGGGCCAACTGGGAGTACTTCCAGAAGATTCCCGATCCCAGCCGCCAGACGGTGAATCCCGCCGTGATCAAGGACACCCAATTGCTGCAGCCGCTGTTCGAGTTTTCAGGCGCGTGCTCGGGTTGCGGCGAGACGCCGTACATCGCGCTGATGACGCGGCTGTTTGGAGACCGCGCGGTGATCGCCAACGCCACCGGCTGCTCGTCGATTTACGGCGGCAACCTGCCGACGACGCCCTACACGGTGAATGCCGACGGGCGCGGTCCGGCGTGGTCGAATTCATTGTTTGAAGATAACGCCGAATTCGGGCTGGGGATTCGCCTGGCCACGGACAAACAGGCGGAATACGCGCGCGAGCTGGTGGCCCGGCTGACCGATGCCATCGGCGTGGATCTGGCGGCATTGATCCTCCACGCGGATCAATCCAGCGAGAAGGGAATCAACGACCAGCGGGAGCGAGTGAAGGCGCTGCGGCAGATTCTGCGCGGCAACGATTCACGGGAGGCGCGCGATCTGCTGGCGGTAGCCGACGCCCTGGTGCAGAAGAGCATCTGGATCGTCGGCGGCGACGGCTGGGCCTACGACATCGGCTACGGCGGGCTCGATCACGTGCTCGCTTCGGGTCAGAACGTCAACATCCTGGTGCTCGATACCGAGGTCTATTCGAACACCGGCGGGCAGATGTCGAAATCGACGCCGCGCGGCGCGGTGGCCAAATTCGCCGCCGGAGGCAAGCGCGCGCCCAAGAAGGACCTCGGCATGATGGCCGTCAATTACGGATCGGTCTATGTCGCGCGAGTGGCCATGGGCGGCAACGACCAGCACACGGTGAAGGCGTTCATGGAAGCCGAATCCTGGGATGGCCCTTCGCTGATCATCGCTTACTCGCACTGCGTCATGCATGGTTACGACCTGATCCACGGCCTCGAGCAGGAGAAGAACGCGGTGCTGTCCGGCTACTGGCCGCTGTTCCGTTACGACCCACGCCGGCTGGCGGAAGGGAAGAACCCCTTCCAGCTCGATTCACGCGCGGCAACCCTGCCGCTCGATCAGTACATCTACAAAGAGACCCGTTACAGCATGCTCGTGCACAGCAATCCGGAAGTCGCGAAGGAACTGCTGAAGGAAGCCGAGCTGGATGTCCGGGCGCGGTGGAAAATCTATGAAAAGCTTGCGGCCGCCGCGCCGGAAACTCCCGCCGCGGCCGTAAAAGCCGCCGCGGACGCCAAAACAGAAGCCACGAAGGAGGCCTGATGATCGACCTCTCCACCAACTACCTGGGACTCCGCCTGGAGAACCCCGTTGTCGTTTCGCCCTCGCCGCTTTGCCAGGAGCTGGACAACATCCGGCGCATGGAAGACGCGGGCGCCGGGGCCATCGTGCTGCACTCGTTGTTCGAGGAGCAGTTCGAAATCGAATCGCGAGCGCTGGAGGCGGCGCTGAACAGCGAAGCCAGCGGGTACGCCGAATCGCTTTCGTTGTTCCCGGAGATGTCCACCTACAACCTCGGCCCGGACGCCTATCTGGAGCACATCCGCAAGGCCAAGGCGGCGGTACGCACACCGATCGTCGCCAGCCTCAACGGCGTGACGCTGGGCGGCTGGACGCGTTATGCGAAGTACATGGAAGAGGCGGGGGCGGACGCGCTGGAGCTGAACATCTACTATCTGCCCACCGACCCGGCGCTCTCTTCGTGCAACGTGGAGAAGCGCTACGCGGAGCTGGTGATGCACATCAAGGCGTCCATCGGCATTCCGGTGGCGGTGAAGCTGAGCCCGTATTTCAGTTCGCTGGTGCACGTGGCGCAGAAGCTGGAGGCGGCGGGCGCCGATGGCCTGGTGCTGTTCAATCGCTTCTACCAGCCGGATTTCGATCTGCGCCTGCTGGACATCGTCCCCAACCTGATTCTGAGCAACTCCAATGAGCTGCCGCTGCGGCTGCACTGGGTGGCTATTCTGTACGATCACGTGAAAGCGTCGCTGGCCATTACCGGAGGCGTACACACGGCCGAGGATGTGCTGAAGGCGATGATGGCGGGCGCGCGTGTGGCCATGATGACCTCGGCGCTGCTGAAGCGCGGAATTGGACACATCGCCTACGTTCTGGCGGACCTGATGAACTGGATGGAAGAGCACGAGTACGTGTCCATTCGCCAGATGCAGGGCAGCATGAGCCGCGGCTCCGTGGCCGACCCGGGCGTCTACGAGCGCACCAACTATATGCGCGTGCTGAGCTCTTATTCGGTGCGAAGCGTAAACGCGTAGTTCATTCATCCGCACTCACCCGATTCGGGCCGCACGTCTTACCTCACCTGTGCGGCCCGTTTTTCTTTAGGCGTTCAGAGAAACTCGACTCGGCCGGTCATCTCCTGCGGCGAAAGCAGGTCGTGGATGATCCCGGCGGAAGCCAACCATCCACTCCGCAGACCGACAGTCGGGATCAAGAAGCCCCTAATCGCTTTCACGCGACACATGGACGCGACACATGGACGCGACACAACCGGGGAACTCCTTGACAAATGCCGCGCCGGTGCTGTATTTTGCCATTAGGCTAATTATCCATATGGCAAAATACGAGCCCGATCCCCTTTCCGCAACCTTTGCCGCGCTTGCCGATCCGACGCGGCGGGCCATTCTCGCTCGTTTGGCCCTCGGTGAAACCACCGTCAAGGAGCTCTCCGAACCACTGCCAATCCGCGCGCCTTCGGTGACCAAGCATCTGAAGGTATTGGAGCGCGCCGGCCTGATCAGCCGCGGGCGAGACGCGCAATACCGGCCTTGCAAGCTGGAAGCTGCGCCGCTCCGGGATGCGTCCCAGTGGATCGAGGGCTATCGCGGGCACTGGCAGAAAACCATGAACAGGTTAGACGATTACCTGACCAAATTGGAGGCTAAGAAGCATGCTCGCGGGAAATAGTCCGGAGGTCGTAGTGACCCTGCCCTCCGATCGCGAAATCCTGTTCACCTGTGCCTTTCGGCACCCGCCCCACCTCTTGTTCGAGGCCTGGACGGAGCCGGAGCACATTCGCTTCTGGCAAGGATGTGACACCGCGACCATCGTCGCTTGTGAAGTGGATCTCCGCGTGGGCGGCGACTGGTCCCACACGATGACGATGGCCGATGGCACAGAGCATCCGCAGAAGGGCGTGTACCGTGAGATTGTTCCGAATGAACGCCTCGTCTATACCTCCATCTACGATGTCGAACGCCTGGGAAGGCCCGAATGCCTGATCACCGTGACCTTTGAAGCGCTCGCGAGCGGAGGCACTAAGCTGACCCACCTCATTCGGCACCAGAGCAAGGAGATGAGAGATGCGCACCTGAAGTCCGGAATGGAAGAGGGCACGCGAGGCAGTTTCAGGCGGCTCGGAATTCGCGCGGGGCAAATCGAAGAAACCAGACTGGCTGAGGATCGTTTATGAAAATGTATACCTATCTGAACTACGGCGGAAACTGCCGCCAGGCCCTTCGCTTCTATGAAGAGCACCTGGGTGGCAAGATCACGATGATGATGACACACGGCGAAGCACCGGGTGCGACGGCACCCGATGACTGGAGAGACGCCGTCCTGCACGCGCGAATGTCGATTGGCGAGACGGAACTGCTCGCGGCGGATATTCCTCCGGAGCGATTTCAGCCCATGCGCAGCGCTTATCTCACGCTCCTTCTGGATACGCCCGCGGAAGCGGAACAAATCTACGCGCTGCTTTCCGAGGGCGGTGAAATCTTCATGAAGATGGAAGAAACCTTCTTCGCCTCCCGATTCGCCATGCTTCGCGACCGGTTCGGCACATCCTGGATGCTGCTGAACGAACGTCCCAGGCCGTCCGCGGCGTGATTTCTTTGGTATCCGCGGCCCAATGAGCTAAGCTCGGGGGCATGGTCACGCAGCACAACAGCGGGATCAGAAGCAACCACACTAACCAGGTTAACCTGCGACGCCAACAACAGACCCCTACGAGCGCACCAATTACATGCGCGTGTTAAGCTCTTACTCGGTGCGAAGCGTAAACGCGTAGTTCTATCATCCGCACTCACCTGATTCGGGCCGCACGTTCTACCTCACCTGTGCGGCCCGTTTTTCTGCGGGCGTTCAGAGAAACTCAACGCGGCCGGCCATCTCTTCGGGAGAGAGCAGGTCGTGGATCAGGATCACGCGGCTTGGCATTTCTCCTTCGGACATCGTGCTCGCCAGCGGCATCGGTTTCCCAGGACCGGACAGCGGCTTTCGCGCCGCCATCGCGAAATCAATGGCATAGCAGGTTGCTGAAAAAGGCCCCCACAGGCTCAAGCCTGTGCCACCATGTGTGGCCAAGTCACTGATAACAGGCGGCAAAGACTTCGGTCCGTGATCCGGATGGCAGCTACCTGGGCCTTTTTCAGCATCCTGTTTAAAGGTGTCCTGGGTTGGCCGATCTCTTGCACCTTGCAGGCATCATGAACGGTCTGCGCCATGCCGCCCGCAGTCTCCGCCAGAGTCCCGGCTTCACACTCACCGCTCTGCTTGTGCTGGCCATCGGAATCGGCATGAGCACCGCGGTCTTCAGCGTAGTGGACGCCGCCCTTCTGCATCCGCTCGCGTTTCCGCATCCGGAGCGCCTCGTCCACGTGAGCGAGCGCCTCGACACTTTTGGCGATGTCTCCACCGCTTACGCGAATTTCCTCGACTGGAGCAAACAGGCCAGGACCCTGACCGCGGCCTTCGCGTGGCGTCCCGACAGCATCGCCATGAGCGATGGGCGGACCGCCGAGCGGGTCTCCGCACTCCGTGCGACGGCCGGCTTTTTCGATACGGTCGGCATCCGGCCCTCGCTCGGGCGGCCTTTTCGCGCGGAAGACGATCACCCAGGCGCTCCGGGCCGCGCAGTCATCACCGATGCCCTGTGGGGTACCCGGTTTGGGCGCGACCCCGGCATCCTGGGGCGCAGCATCACGCTTGAAGGAGAACCGTTCACCGTGGTTGGGGTGATGCCCGCAAGTTTCCGCTTTCCGCTGGTGAAGGTGGAACTGATCGTTCCGTACGGGCGCACTGCCGGCATGAACCGAGGCGATCACGGCGGAGATGCCTTCGCGCGTCTGAAACCGGGCGTGCCCATCGAGCGGGCCAATGCCGAGCTCGCCACCATTGCGAAGGCGCTGTCGGCAGCCTGGCCTGACAGCAACTCCGGCTGGGGGCTGTCGGCGACCTCGCTGGAGGCGTTTGTCGGCAAAGACTCCAGATCCGTGATGCTGACGGTGCTGGCGGCGGTGGGGCTGGTCCTTGTGCTCGCCTGCGTCAACCTGGCAGGGCTGATGCTGGTGCGCGCGATCGGCCGACGCGGCGAATTCGCGCTTCGCATCGCCCTCGGCGCGCGCCTTTCCTCGATTCTTCGGGTGAATTTGAGCGAGGCGCTGCTGATCGCTCCGGCGGGCGCCGCGCTCGGTGTACTGGCTGCGGCGTGGAGCATTGGTCCACTGATGTCGCTGGTTCCCGAGGCGGCCGCCATTCCGCCCGTCTCCATCGACTGGCGCGTGATGCTCTGTGCCGGGACCATCACCGCGCTGGCCACGATTCTGTTCGCGATAGTTCCAGCGATAGCCTCTCTCAGAACCGACCCGAACGAAGCTCTCAAGGAAGGCGGGCGCGCCAATCTGAACAGCATGCATGGCATGCGCATGCGCAGCGGTCTGGTGGTAGCGGAGATTGCGCTGGCCGTCGCGCTCGCTCTCGCGGCAGGTCTGGTGATCAAGAGCTTCAACCGCCTGATTCAGGTGGACCCCGGTTTCGACGCGCGGCGCGCGCTGACCTTGAACGCCGAGGTCTCCGGCCCGGCCTACGCCAAAGGTCCCGCGCGATCCGCGTTCTGGCGGCACGTCCTCGAGCGGGCGTCGACCCAGCCGTCCCTCGCGAGTATCGGCATGGTGAGCTTCCTTCCCATGACCGACAACGACACCGAGAACGGCTACTGGGTGGTGGGCCGTCCCCAGCCCAAAAGCAGCGCCGAGATCCCGTATGCGGACCTGTTCGTGATCGGCGGGGACTATTTCGGGACCATGGGGATCGCGCTGCTGCGCGGACGCGCGTTCGGGCCCACCGACACCGTTACCTCGCCGCCGGTGGCGATCGTGGACGAAGAGTTTGTCCGCAAGAACTTCCCCCACGACGACCCGCTCAAGCACCGCATAGTCTATAACGACAAGCAACCGCAGATTGTCGGCGTCGTGCGCCACGTGAAGGACTTCGGCCTGAACGGCACGTCGCGCGAGCAGTTCTATTTTCCAGTCGAGCAAGTGCCTTTTCCGTTCATGACGATCACGGTGCGGCCGGCAGCCGACACCGCGAGCGCCATCCGGGCAGTCCGCGAGACCGTGCGCAGCGTCGATCCCGGCGTCCCGGTGTTCCAGATCCGCCCCATGTCGAGCTGGGTGGAGGATTCCACGTGGCGTCCGCGACTGGGGGTAGTGTTGTTTGCGATCTTCTCCGGCGTGGCCCTGGTGCTGGCCAGCCTCGGCGTCTACGGCGTCATGGCATATTCGGTGGCGCAGCAGACCCAGGAAATTGGCATCCGCATGGCCCTGGGCGCTACCCGGGTTCGCGTCCTGCGGCTGGTGCTGCGGCGAGCGCTGCTGCTGACGGTTTCGGGAGTCGCCATCGGTATCGCCGCCGCGCTTCCGCTCACCGGTCTGCTGGGCGCGCTGCTATTCGAGGTGCGGCCTTCCGATCCCGCCGTGCTGGGCGCGGCGACTGCATTGCTGATCTTAACCGGCGCTTTGGCTGGCGTCATCCCCGCCCTGCGCGCGGCGAATACCGATCCTCTGCTGGCCATTCGCAACCGCTAAGCGATTCGACAGATGCCTGCGAGCGCACCAACTTCATGCGCGTGCTAAGCTCTTATTCAGTGCGAAGCGTAAACGCGTAGTTCTTTCATCCGCACTCACCTGATTCGGGCCGCACGTCTACCTCACCTGTGCGGCCCGTTTTGTCGGCGAACGGCATCATTCGCCGGTCGCGCTGGCCGAGGCGATGGGCAGTTTCCAGCTCTGGAACTCGGTGCCGTCCAGTTGCAGGTTGTCCACAAGATACTTCATCCGCTCGGTTGCGGGCGACGTGGTCTGAAAACGGTCGGCGAAAAAGAATGGCGGCGTCGATTGATACTCCAGCGTGGCCGTCACCCTGAACCGGTTCGCCTCGACACCCGCGGGCACTGCGATCCGGTAGCGGACAACCGATGTCCCGGAACCGTCGGCGTACGCGGGGTCGCCCGCAACGCCGATCGGCATGGTCGATTCCAGGAAGTACTCGGGGATGTGCGCTCCGGGCGGGCCTTCCTTCGTCCAACCGGTGGGGAGAAGACGGTTGTCCTTGATGATGTAGTCGCGCTTCAGGAAGCTGGTGGTGAAGTGGTGTTGCACGTCCTGAATCAATTCCTGATAGATCTCCACCTGCTCGGACGAAGTAATCGGGTGCGCGACGTCGAAATGCGGCTGATACTGTCCGCCGGCGAAATACTCGGTGGGCAGGACTTTGTCGTCGGCATCGACGATCTCGCCCTTGTCGTTGGTGCGGCCGGAGGAGAAAATCGGCTGGCCGTCCCGATAGACGACGAACTCCACAAAGGCCCGGCGAAAACCGACGCCGCTGGGCAGGCGATGTCCGGCGAGGTTCTGCACGCGCACATCGGCCGTTAGCAGGCCATTCTGAACGGCGAGATTCCCGATGCTCACCTGGGCCGTCTTCAGCGCGGCCTGCTGGACGATGTTGGCCACGGCGTCCGGCAGATCCGTGGTCTGGCCGGACATATAATCGGCCAGCCGAACGCCCAGGATCGGATTGTTCTTGTTGGCATCCACGAACTGCTGGAACATCTGCAGCAGAATGCCGTTCATCCCGAGAAATTCATGGCGCATGTAGCCATCGCCGCGGTAGCGCACGTTCAGGTCGTTCGGAGACGCGGAGTGCTCGGCGGCCGGAAACGTCGCGTCCTCCACGATGGCGATGCGCGTCTGAATGGCCTTCACGTCGATGCCCTTCGCGGTGCTCGTGTAGCCAGTGGGCATGTGGCACTCCTGGCAGGTTTGCGCCTTGCTGCCGCGCCCGTATTCGTTCTGAAAGTCGCTGTTCAGCCATTCGAGGTACGTGGCCTGTTCCACCGACATTTCGTTCGGTTTGGGGCTGTCCATCACCGGGAGATTAATGGTGTGGCACACGCCGCACATGCGGGAGCTCTTGATGAAATCGTCGGGCTTCGGCTTGATGCCGAGCGCCTGGTCCATGGGATATTCGGTGACCGGATCGAACGGCCCCTGCATCTTTGCCGGATCCGTTTCCTTGTAGCGGCCGTTGGTGTAGTTGTTCAGGAACCATGTCAGATCCGCTTGCGGCGGCGGCGCCATGTGATGGCAGACCGCGCAACTGATGCCATCGCGGGCCATGCCGCCGTATTGAAAGCCGGGGTCCTTCGCATCGCGCAGGAACGGCCAGTCGGCGTTGAACAAAACCGGTCCGGTCGTGGGCGGATTGTTCGGATCGAGGCCGTGATCGAGGTAGTAGCTTTTCAGTCCCATGGCCCCGTGGCAGTTCATGCAGATGTTGACCACCGTCTGCTTTTGCGCGGGGGCCGAAAAGAAGGAGCGCTCGCTTGCCGCCTGGGCAAAGAACACCGGATCGCGGCCCGCCAGACCCATTGGCGACCAGCGCCACTCGCCGTACTCGGAAGCGTTGAAGCCATCCTTGCTGCCCGCGAGGAACATGGCCGGGCCGAATGCGTTCGTGGCCGGCAGCGCGCTGTGACACCCGGTGCACTGGTCCGAAGTGACATACCAGGGCGGCCCGCCCGGACCGGAGAGCTTCTGATCCCAGGTCTCCGGCGGAAAGGTCTGGATGCGATCCGGCACTATGGCAACAGCCCGGCCCGGATGGACAAACAATTTGCCGCGCAATTCCATGTTCTCGGCGTGACTGGACAGCACGGCCGCTTCCAGCTCGGCCCCCGGCGCCGTGGAAGTATCGCCGCATCGCTCCGGAAGCGTGTAGGCCTTTTGCCAGCCGGGTTTGATCCATGAATCGTCCGCGCGGAAACGGAGCGGCCACTGGCCGTCCGCGCCGGCGTAGTTCCGCATATTGTCGAGCGCGGCGAAAGTGTGCTCCTTCTCCGCCGACGAATGGCAGCGCAGGCAGTACAGGCCGTAGCCTGCGTTGGGGTACTGATAAGGGTCGTGGAACTTCATCCGGCGATTCGGGTCGGCGCTGTACCAGACCTCGCCCCAGAACCAGCCGTCCTTCGAGGCTTTCGAGTTGCGGATCATGAAGGTCCAGTCGTTCGGACAGCCGGGCGTTTTGTCGCCGTACAGGTCCGCATAGGGCTGCGCGGGCGGATTGTACTGTTCCTTGATGATGACCGCGCCGTCCGGGATGGTCCCCCTGCGGCCGTGAAGAAGCCAGTCGCTCACTTCCCGGGAGTAATAGACGCGTACCGCGGGATGCGTGCCGTAGTACGCGCCTTTGATGTAAGGCCCGGTGTCGCGCATGGAGACGTCTTCGCACCATTTCAGCTCACGATATTTCAGAGATCCGAGATAACTGCGAACCTTTTGCTCGAAGTCAACTGGTTCGCCTGGGGGCAGAGTGGCGGGGAGCTTCAGGTCGGGCGGAACATCCATCGCGTTGGGGCAGGGATTTGCGGCGGAAAGCGATTCCGCCGGCACGCATTCGACGAGGGCGAAGAGCAAAAGGCAGATCAGGGCGCAGTTGATCATTCCGCGGAGTTTCACACGAGCCTCCAGGTTTTTGGTGCCGTATAGGATAGCAAAATTGTGCCGGATGGGCCGTTTCGCCTCGCATCGGCGCGTGGCCTCATCGCCGCAGCCGCGTGCTAAGCTCTTATTCGGTGCGAAGCATAAACGCGTAGTTCATTCATCCGCACTCACCTGATTCGGGCCGCACGCTCTACCTCACCTGTGCGGCCCGTTTTTTATTGCCTCCCAGGATAAACCGAGCCACCGCGCGCCCCGCCCCCGCTGGCGGTCCGACTATACTAAGAGACCTGTCCCTATCGCTCGACTTCTCAGGAGGTGTTCATGCTCCGAAGATTGACCACGGCGTTGCCGTTGGTGTGGTTTGGTTTTGTTATGGTTCCCGGGAAGGCACAGACGTGCTCCAACGCCACCTGGCAGGGAACATACTTTGCCCTGCTGCAGGGGGTGGTCAACAGCAGCACGCCGTACATCGAATTGGACAAGATCGTTGCCGACGGGAACGGAGGGATACAGTTCTCCGTAACGGAAAACACCAACGGTGCAATCTCGACGTCCTCGTACAGCGGATCCTATACCGTAAACGCAAGTTGCGACGGAACCGTGACCCCGAGCGGCGACGCTCAGGCGAGCAGCGCCTTTCAGCTTACCGACGGTGGCGCGACGGTTTTCATCGTCGCATTGCCTCCTAATGTACTTCTGGCCGGAAAGGCCTACCGCGCCGCGACTCATTGCACCACCGGATCACTTTACGGAGCATATGGGTTCGTGACAAACGATGGAACGAGCGGAGCGGAGGGATTTGCGAACACCGGCGACTTCGCGTTTGACGGGAACGGCAATTACACCTATGCGGGCTACGAGAACGATTTCACTTCCAGTACGACGATTCAGGGCAGCAATGGCACCTATTCGGTCAACGCGGACTGCACCGGATCGATGTCCGCTCCGCCGGACCACAAGGTGATTGCCATCGCCGAGGATGGCAGGGTGCTCACGGTGGACAACGATGGAGACTTTGTCTCCGATCTTCTGCTGCCCGTATCGAATCGTGCCGTCCTGGGCCAGTTCGCCTTTGGCGGAGGCTGGTATTCCGCTGTGTACTTCACCAACGCCAATAGCTACCCGGTGTCCTTTGCGGTGAGTTTTTTCGCCGACACCGGTTCGCCGCTGAACGTTCCGGGGACGGGCACCTCCGCCACGGTGAGCCTTGGCGCGCAAGCGACAACAATCATCGAAGCTCCCAACTCCGGCGCGTTGACCGAGGGTTATGTGTCGATGGCGCTGCCGCCGGGAGTGAAAGCGTACGGCGTTTTCCGCCAGAGTGTGCCAGGGGTTCCGGACCAGGAAGCGGTGGCACCCCTGGCCAGCGCTTTGTCCACCACGGTGAGCCTCACCTACGATGAGACGAGCTACATTACCGGGGTGGCGATTGTAAACCCCAGTCCCGTGGCCAACACGGTCACAATTACTGTGTTGGACGACACCGGCGCGATGGTGGGGTCGACGACGGTCAATTTGCCCGCAAACGGTAAAGCGGAAGCGGCTCTGCGCAGTTACCCGCCGCTCGCGGGCATTGTCGGCAAGCGTGGGACGGCGATTTTCACGGCCAGCGCGGGAAACGTCGCCGTGCTTGGGCTGCGCTTCAACGGCCATGCGTTCACCTCGATACCGGCGACGGGGAACTGAGCTGAGCGGGGCTATCGGCCGGCCAGAAAGCTCTCAATGTCTCCCTCGCTCACGGCCGGCTCGCCGGGGGCGACATTGCTCAGGCGGCCGGCTTTCATCCAGCGCTCCAGCTCGCCGACCAGGCTGAACAGGTGGTCGAAGGAATCCACGATGAAGAGCAGCGGCTGATAGTGATCGATCTCGAAGCCCTGGTTTATGGCCCACTCGATCTGAATCGGGAACCGCTGCACTTCGGGGGACTCGATGGCGTGCTTGATTTCGCCGTATGAGCTGAGCAGCCCGCTGCCGTAGACCTTCAGCCCGCCCGGCGAACGCATCAGCCCGAACTCCACCGTGAACCAGAAGAAGCGCGCCATGGCCCGGATGATGCTGGTCAGCGCGCGTACCCGCTGGGCGCGGTCGGGCATTTCGGAGACCAGCTCGGCCGCGGTGTGCGCGCACTGGCCGAAGCGCACCAGCACGTCGGCGAAAGCCCTATCGGTATGCATGGGCACGTGGCCGGCGATGTCGTGGAAGATGTCGGGCTCCGGAAGGTAGTCGAGCTTGTCGCGGCGCCGAATGGTGATGGTGGTGGGGAACTGGCGGTTGCGGAGGCAGTCGAAGAACAGAAATGCGGGAACGTAGCCACTCACCGCGCGAGCCTCGAAACCGGTGAGCGGGCTGAGAAAACGGTTGACCTCGGCGAGACGTGGGATGTGATGGGGGTCGAGACAGAGCGAGCCGACTCCGCGCAGGAAATGCGGGTTCGCGTAGCGCTCCCAGCGTGAGGTGATTCGCGAATACAAGGCGCGCCAGGCTTCCTGGTTCTCCTCGGAATACAGCTCGTAGGGTTGTTGAATGAACAGGTTACCCGCCTGCCGGGCCTGCTCGATGAAGGGAGCTTCGGTGGTGGTAAGACCGGCTCCGGCGATCTCGGTGAAAGACGAACTCGCAGCCATTGCGGTCCTCCAGCTATCTCAATTCTAGGACAGGTTCCCAGTGAAACACCACATAAATGTGGTGCTCTTTACCCGTGGTATCCCGCAGGCGGCATGTAACGTCCAAAGCGTTTAAGTTCGTCAGGTTACCGTGATCGCTGTTCCAGTTGCGCTGGGCGTGTGCATGCTCGTCTCCGCCCAGGCGCCGGCCCAGCCGTCTCCGGTCTTCTACAAAGACGTACTCCCTGTTCTGCAAAAGCATTGCCAGGCGTGTCACCGGCAGGGCGAGGCCGGACCTATGCCCCTTACCTCATACGAGGAAACGCGGCAATATGCGAAGGAGATTCGCGAAAATGTGGTGTCGCGAGAAATGCCGCCGTGGTTCGCCAACCCGACCTTCGGGCATTTCGCCAATAACCCGTCGCTGACCGGCGCGGAGATTCGCACGATACAGGCCTGGGTGGACGCCGGCGAGCCCGAGGGATCGCCATCGTCCGCGCCGCCGCCGGTGCACTGGCAGGAAGGCTGGAACATCGCGCCCGACATCATCTTCAGCATGCCCGCGCCATTCCCAATCCCGGCGAAGGCCACCATCGACTACCAGTACCTCATCATCCCCACACACTTCTCCATGGACCGCTGGGTGACAGCGGTGGAGGTCCGGCCGAGCGACCGGCGCGTGGTGCATCACGCGGTGCTCTACGTCCGTCCGCCCGATTCGACGTGGCTCCGCGACGTGCCCGCAAACGCGATGTACGCGCCGCGGGCGAGCGACACCGAAGCTCTCCGGCGTTCGCGGGACACAAAGGCCGACATTCTCGCCGTCTACTCGCCGGGCACGCCGGCCATGGTGTGCCCGCCGGGCATGGCGAAGAAGATTCCCGTGGGTTCGGACCTGGTTCTGCAATTCCACTACACGTCTCTCGACACCGCTACCGAGGATCAGAGCGACGTTGGCCTGACCCTGTCCGGCGACGAACCGAAATGGCGCATTCTCACCCTGCAGATGGGGAGCGACAGCTTCGTCATCCCTCCGGGCGCGCGCGACTACCGCGTGACCGTTTCGGGCACCATGCCGCGCGATGCCCTGCTGGTCAGCCTTTTTCCGCACATGCACCTGCGCGGCCACGAGTTCGAGTACACGGTCACGGCGCCGGGCGGGCAGCCGGAAACGCTGCTGGATGTGAAACCGTACGATTTTGCCTGCCAGCTCAACTACCAGCTCGAGAAGCCGCGCCTGCTGCATCGCGGCGACCGGCTGACCTGGATCGCCCACTTCGACAATTCCGCCGGCAATCCCGATAACCCCGACTCGGCTGCGGAGGTCCGCTGGGGCGAGCAGAGCTGGCAGGAGATGATGATCGGGTTCTTCGATGTGGCCGTGCCGCCGGATGTCGATAAGGCCCGGTTCTTCGCCGCGCGCGGCCGTTGACCGTTCCATTCTGAACTGGTCGCTCGGATGCACGCTCCTGGCTGAGGAGCGCGGTTTGTCCCGGACTGGAACAGCATCGGGAGCTTCGAGGCCCCGGCGGCGGTTCGACGTGTGTCTGCTCGCCGGAATCGCGGTTGCCGCCGTCGCGGCCATTGAGGGGCTCCGCTCCACAGGCATCAGGCCCGCTTATTTCTTCCAGCCGACCGGCGCTTTCATCGTGCTGGGCGGAACACTGGGGGTGATGCTGCTGACCACGCCCGGAAGCGCGCTGCTCAGCTCGGTGCGGCGGGTGTTTCGCCTGTTCGCGCCGGCGCCCGGCGCGGCCGGAGCGCTGATTGAGGAAATCGCGATCTGCGCGCGTGTGTCAAGGCGGGAGGGTCCGGCCGGGCTCGAAGCGCTGGCAAAAAAGGTGCTGAACCCTTTCCTGCACGATGCCCTCATGCTTGTCTGCGACGTTAACGACCGGGAGCAGATTCAGAGCACGCTCGAGACCGCGCTTCGATTGCGCGAGCGCCAGGGCGAAGCCGACGTGCGGACCTTCGAGGTGGCGGGAGGTTTCGCGCCCACCATCGGAATCATGGGAACCGTGGTCGGGCTCATTGAAGTGATGCGCCAGTTCGGGAGCATTCAGGCGGTGGGGTACGGCATTGGCACCGCGTTTGTCTCCACGCTGTATGGCCTCTCGGTGGCCAATCTGCTGTTGCTCCCCCTGGCTCACCGGATTCGCGCGCGCGCCGCGGAAGAGCTGGAGATTCAGGAACTGATCGTGGAAGGCGTAGTGGCGATTGCCGATGGCGTCCACCCGGCTCTGATACGAGCGCGGCTGCGGGAGTTTCTCCGGAACAGGGAGAGGACAGTGGCGCCGCGGAAGTCCGTGGAGACGGCGAAAGGAGTGTACGCGTGATTCGTAGTTCGAAACACCTGGCAAATGCGCACTCGGCACGCGACCGCTGGATGATCAGCTACACCGATGTGATGACCATCCTGCTGATCCTGTTTGTGGCGCTGGCCGCAAAGGCGGTGCAACAGCCGGTAGCCAGCGGGGTAGGCTTGACGCGCGCCATGGCGGCTGCGACCGGCTCCCAGACCGCCCTGAAAGCCGCCCTCGACTCGCGGGGCATTCGCGCCGCCATCGAGCCTCGCGGTCTGGTGATCAGCCTTCCACAGGCGGTTTTGTACCCATCAGGCGACGATCAGATCGGTCCCGATGCGCTTCCGGTGGTGGGTCGGATCGCCGAGGTGCTTCGCACGGTGCCCAACAAGGTGACGCTGGTCGGTCACGCCGATCCGCTGCCGATCCATAACAGCCGTTTCAGCAACAACTGGGAGTTGTCGGCGGCGCGGAGCCTGCGGCTGCTGGAGCTGCTGACCTCGCGCTACGGGATCCCGGAGTCGCGCCTGGCGGTGTCGAGCTATGGCTCGTACAGCCCGCGGACATCGAACGACACGCCGGAAGGCCGCGCGGAGAACCGGCGAGTGGAGATCGTGATTCTCAATGGTACGGCCGCCAATTAGGTCGCTTTCCCTGCACCCGCGCCACGGAAGGCCTCGAGCGATTCCGGGTTCTGCACCGTGGAGACGTCACCCGGCGCCTGACCCAGGTACTGTCGCCGGATCAGCCGCCTCACAATCTTGCCGCTTTGCGTCTTCGGCAGCGCAGGCACGGCGATCACCTCGGCTGGACGGAATGCCGGGCTGAGCGTTTCCGCTACGGTTCGGATGATCCCGGCCGACAGAGTGCTGGTGAGTTCGCGCCCGTCCTTCAGGACGACGAAAGCCACGGGGCACTCGCCCTTCAGCGCGTCGGGCACGCCGATCACCGCCGCCTCGCCCACTGCGCTGTGCTGCAGCACGGCCTGCTCGATCTCGGCCGGACCGACCTTGCGGCCGGCCACGTTCATCGATTCGTCGGCGCGGCCATGCAGGAACCAGCAGCCGTCCTCATCCACGCTGGCGAAATCGCCGTGCCACCACGCTCCGGGGATCTTCGACCAGTAGGCCTCGATGTAACGCTCGGGATCGTTCCAGAGGCCGCGGGTCATCGAAGGGGCGGGCTTCGTGCAGACCAGGCAGCCATCGCGAATCTCCGAGGCCATCCCGGGCGCCGGACCGCCGAGCGTGCACGGCTTTAGCGGCTGAATCGGCATGGGCTGCAGGAAGCATCCGATGATCTCAGTCCCGCCCGAGATGTTGATGATCGGGCAACGGCGCTTGCCGACATTCTCGAAGAACCACCGCCAGGAGGTCTCGTCCCACGGTTCTCCGGTGGAACCGAGCAGTCGCAGCGACTCCATCGGGAACCGGCGCGCCGAGTCATCGTGCATGAGCATTCGAATGGCCGTCGGTGAGACCCCGAACGTCGTGATGCGGTGGCGTTCGATCATGCGCCAGAGCCGGTCGGCTCGCGGATAATCGGGCGCCCCATCGTACAAAAAGATCGTCCCGCCGAAGTGGTGATTTCCGAGAATCGACCAGGGTCCCATCATCCAGCCGATGTCGCTCAGCCAGAAGAATCGATCTTCGGGCTTGTGGTCGAAGGCGAGCCGGATTTCCTTGGCCACCTGCGCGAGCGTCCCCGCGTGCGTGTGCACCGTGCCCTTCGGCCTTCCCGTTGTTCCGGAGGTGTAAAGCAGCAACGCGGGAGTTTCGGAGTCGAGCGGCTCGGTGGTGAATTCCGACGACGCATCGGACAACTCGTCGGGAACGAGGACGCGTGCGTTGCCCCGCGCCTCCTCCACCTTCGTGCGTAAGGGATGCGACCCGCCGCGGCGAGTCAGCGACTCCGCCGTGAAGACCACCCTGGCGCCGGAGTCCTCCAGCCTTGCCGCAATCGCGCCCGTTCCAAACCCGGAGAAGATGGGCACGGCAATCGCGCCCAGCTTGAAACACGCGTAGAGGATGGTCACGACTTCGGGGACCATGGGCATGCACAGCGCCACGCGGTCGCCGCGCTCGATGCCCAATCGACGCAGCGCGTTCGCCAGACGGTTCGAGTCCGCCAGCAGCTCCGCGAACGAGACCTCGCGCACCGTGCCGTCCTCGCGCTCGGCGATGATCGCGGGCCGGGTGAGCGAACGATGCCGATCCAGGCAATTCGCCGCGATGTTCAGCTTCCCGCCGACGAACCACCGCGCCCACTCGACGCCGCGCGAGACATCCAGCACCTGCCGATACGGCTCGGCCCACTCGACGCCGATTTCATCGACGAGCGCGGCCCAGAACTCTTCCAGGTGATCGGTGGAATAGCGCAGGAATTCGGCCAGCGTCGGCGTCCCCAGCCGATCCATGAATCGCCGCACGTTCGTCGACGCCGCGAACTCCGGCGGCGGCTCCCAGATCCACTTCCCGGTCACGGCCGTGTTGCCGGCTCGGGCTTCTCCGGCTTCTTCTCTGAATCGCGCACAACGGACACGGCTGGCGTCCGGTTCGGGCCATTCAGGGAGGCCGCCGCCGCGTCCTGTGCGCTCTTCTCCATCCAGCTCATCCAGTACTCCTTCCACTCCACCGCCTCTCCCCCCGGCAACACGTGGATGGGATTCAGGCCGTCCAGCATCACCGCGTACTCGTCGGTGTGCGTGCGCTTCTTCTGATTCGCCAGAGCCTTCGGATGGGGGCCGTGATGGATGCCGCGCGGATGCAACGTGGCCCAGCCCGGCCGGATGTTGTCCTTGCTGAAGAAATCGCCGTCGTGGTAGAAGATGAACTCGTCGTAGTCGGTGTTGCGGTGGAAGAAGGGCACGCGCAGCGCGTCCTCGTCCTGCTCGAGCGGCCGCGGCAGGAAGCTGCAGACCACCGCGCCGCTGGTGACGAACGTGGTGTGCGCGCTCGGCGGCAGGTGAGCGCGATGGCTCATCACCGGGCGGATATCGCGCATGTTGATCTTCCAGACCGTGAGATCGCCCTTCCAGCCGACCACGTCGATGGGGTTCCACGGGTAGACCACTTTCGAGATTTCGCCGCCGGCGAGGATGCGGACTTCCCACTCCTGGCGGTCGTCGAGCAGTGGCTCGGGTTCGGGGGTGGTGACAACGGCCGGGTCGTAGAGCGCGTGCTGGCCGAGCAGTCCCTTCTCCGGCTCTTCGAATTCCGTCTTCGACTGCACGATAAGAAAGAAATTGTCGCGCGTTTCCGGGATGACGCGGTAGGTGACCGCGCGCGGCAACACGATGTAGTCGCCGGGCTCGAACGCGAGCGGTCCGAAATCGGTTTCGATGCGCCCGTGGCCGCGATGGACGAAGTACAACTCGTCGCCATCGGCGTTGCGGAAGTAGAACGGCATCGGCTCGCTGCGCCGCGAGACGAGCAGGCGGACATCGTCGTTGCCGAGGAACGCGGCGGGGCCGCCTTCGGCGTCGTCCAGATCGGCGGGCCGGAGCTGATTCAGATCGAAGCAGTGCGGCCGGAGTTTGCCCTCGAAGCGAATCCAGCCGGTGGGCGGGTGCGCGTGGTAGAGGTGCGCGCTCTTGCCGTAAAAGCCTTTGCGGCCATGCTCTTCCTCGTAGGTGCCCTCGGGAATGCCGACGTGAGCCTGTTTCGTGGTCTTGCCCTTGCTGAGCGGGTAGGACATGACGGTTCTCTCCTGTTCTTCAGGATAGGCCGATTTCGTCGGGAGCACCACCGGGTCGTGGGAACCGCCCCAAGACTCGCACACAGGATCGCTCAAGACGTCGCCGGGAATCCAGACAAGAACCAAGCTACCTAAAATCGGCCAGCTCGTCGACAAACCCGCGGGCATCTGCAAATCTCGAATCTCGTATTGGAGCAACGTGCCCGAATGATCGCGACTTCTTCCGAATAGCCATTCAGGGCCTCGTCAATTGCGCATCGCCCCATTGAGAACCTAGATGCTAGGAGATCAGAACGCGGACGAAAGAACAGAGTTAGGACACTTTAATCACAATCCCCTGTTCACGCACCACCCTTTCGTGGTAATATCTCAAAGGCCGCACATTCCTGGAAAGGAGGCCACTCTTATGCTTTCGTGTAATTTGTGTTTCAACATTGGCGTACACCCAGCGGGCCTGCTTTCCGCCCTCCTGACGCACGCCTGATCGCGCGCGGATCACTCAACACCCGCGTTCCCAGACACGCGCGTATTGTGCGCGCGTGAGTCCAGACGTGTATTTCGAATAAACAAGAGGAATTATGTTACGACTGACACCTGCGCAGCAGCGGGCCGCCGAAGGTCTGCTCGGCGCAATCCCCACCGGCAGCGCATTTGCGCTGTCGGCCAACGCAGGAATGGGCAGCACCACGGTGCTCCGCCACGTCCACGCAACGCTCGGGGGAGCGTTCGTGGGTCTGCGGCAATTCCTGAAGGAACTCATGGACCGCCAGCCGCTGGCGCTCGAAGAGGCCCTGCTGGACCTGATCGATCAGGCCATGCGCGATCACGAACTGGTGATTGTGGACGATCTGCAGCTCATCGCAAGCGTTACGCAGTCGTGTGACTATCAACGAACCGGGCTGATCGACGCGGTGTTGACTGCCGTTCTCGACGACGCCGTCAGCCGGGGCAGGAAGTTACTGTTCGGGCTGCGCAAGGACGAGGAACCGGCACCCATCGCGCGCCGGGCGTGCCTGCGCGAGATCAACACCTTCACACCCCTGGACTACGAGGGCGTCCTGCGGGCGCACCTCGGCTCGGAGATTGCCGGACGGCTCGACTGCGCACAGATTCACCGTTTCGCGCCGCTGCTGACCGCGTGGCAACTGCGGAATGCCTGCGCGGATCTCGCACACGAGCACGAGCTGGGAACCGGCCGCTTCATGGACTACCTGAGCGAGCACAACATCGTCAGCAACGTCGAAATCGAAGAGGTGCAGGCGGTCGACTGGAAGGACCTGAAGGGCATGGACGACGTGGTGGCGGCGTTGGAGGCGAAGATCGCCCTGCCGTTCGGGAACAGCAGGCTCGCGGCCGAGTTGCGCCTGAAACCGCGGCGGGGAGTCCTGCTCGCGGGGCCGCCGGGCACCGGCAAGACCACCATCGGGCGCGCACTGGCGCACCGGCTGAAGGGGAAGTTCTTCCTGATCGACGGGACCGTCGTTGCTAATACCAACGACTTCTACCGCGACGTTCGCCGTGTGTTTGCGGCCGCCGTGCGCAACGCGCCATCGGTAATCTTCATCGACGACACCGACCTGATCTTCGAGGGGAACCGCGACAGCGGGTTCTACCGCTACCTAGCAACGATGCTCGACGGCCTCGAGAGCGCCAGCGCCGAACGGGTGTGCGTGATGATGACGGCTATGGATGCGGGCAGTCTGCCTCCGGCCTTGTTGCGATCCGGGAGGGTGGAGCTGTGGCTGGAGACGCGGCTACCCGATGTGGAGGCGCGTGCGGCTATCGTCGGAGAAAAACTGGCGTCACTGCCGTCGCCGATCGGGAGTGCCGACGTCTCTCTGCTGGCGTCGGCGAGTCACGGATTGACTGGCGCCGACCTGAAGGCCATCGTCGAGGACAGCAAGCTGTCGTTCGCGCACGATGTGGCCAGCGGACGCACACCGCGCCCGGTGGATGACTACTTCCTAGAGGCCATCGAGACGGTGCGAACCAACCGGCGGAACTACTCAAGGAGAAAGCCCGCGCCGTTCAGCGAAGCAGCCAGGATTGGCTTTCTGGCAGGTGAGGCGCTGAGCGAACGACGGGGCGCGGGGGCATGATGGGGTGATGCAATTGTCCATCGAGCTGCCGGGAAGCTCCCCGACTACTGCCCGAAGACAGCCCGGACACCGTTCTCGGATCGAAACATACAGTCCGCCGAATGACCGCAGCCGGGAACAGTGATCATCTTGTGCTCGCTGTGAAACGTCAGCCTGAGCCGCTCGAAATAACTCAGCCCGCGCTGACGCCGGTTGGGACCCTGAACCTTTGCCGGACACGTCGTGTCCATGTGATGCTCGTCGGTCGTGTCCAGCTCCCCAAGCAAGTAGGTGACATCGCGATGTGGATATTGATTGCGGATGGCCACTGCCCCGCTCTCCGCCACGTAGCTCGTCAATCCGTCGAGTCCGTACTTATAACGGTTGAAATCCCGGCAGTGAGCGCCTGCATTCTGAACCGGGCGCCACGATTCCAGATAGAGGTAACTGGAGGGATTCGCGGCGATGTAGCGAATCGGAACAGCCAATCTCCCGTCAATGCGGTTCGCGGCCGCGTAGCGTTGCACGAACTGCCCGCCCGCGGAATGGCCCGCGATCACCACCTCCTTCAGCGCGGGAAACAACTCGCGGCTGGCGACCATCTGAACGAGACCATCCATGGCGGCAAACGAACTGAAGCGTGCCGCTTTCGTGCCGATACCGTCGGACCATCCCTGGCATGCGAAGGCAATTTCTCCTCGCTCCAGCTTGTCCTTGCATTTGCCGTCTTTCGCATGAAACTGGGGCGCAATCACGAGAGTCCGATCCATCTCGCCAGTCTCCTGCGCAGCGCGGATCGCGGTCCTGAAGTTGGAATCGCCCTCGCGCTCCAATCCGTGAACGAGGATGACAATCCGCTCGATGTCCGGCGAGGGCTGCGTCAGAGGCTGATTGCGGTAGACAAGGAAGTACCCGCTCTCACCAGCCGATACCCTCTCCATGCATGTCCTGCTGGCCTGGGTGCACGGCGCGGCAATCGCAAGACAAGGCAGCACGGGCACGATCAGGCGCATCCAGGTGCTCACCGGCCAGACCCCTCAATTCTAAGGTTGCTGCGACGCCTTCGGCGCGGGCTGCTGCCCCTGCTCCGGCAGCACGAACTGGGTCTCGCCGGGCCGGAGGAGGTGCAGACGCTTGCGGATCTCCTGCTCCTGGATCTCGGTGCTCTCGCGCAGCTTTTTGTTGCGGGCTTCGCGCGCGGCCAGCTCCTGCCGAAGAGCGGCGTTGCCTTCTTCCAGCGCGCGGATCTCCCGCTGCTTCTCCGTCAGAGCCGGGATGCCCTGCGGGCCGCGCAACACCACATACCCGTACGCGGAGGCCAAAACAAAAATGATGACGATTGTTACTCGGCGAAATGCAGTCATGGACAACGTCGACAGCCTTACACTTGTTTATAATCTGTTTGATCGAAAAGGTCCAGAGAAAATCGAGGCGCGTACCGTGACGGACAAAATCGTGGTCTTCAGCACCTGCTCCTCGCGCGAGGAAGCCGCGCGCATCGCGCGCGATCTGGTGGAGTCGCGCCTCGCCGCCTGCGTCAACATGATTCCGGCGGTAAACAGCGTCTATCGCTGGCAGGGCGCGGTGGAGGAAGCCGAGGAAGTCGCGCTGATCGTCAAATCGTCGCGGGCGCTGTTCGAGCCGCTGCGGGCGCGTATTGAGAAGCTGAGTTCGTACACCACGCCCGAAATCGTCGCCCTGCCCATCGTCGAAGGCTCCGAAGCCTACCTGCACTGGATGAATGCCGCGCTCGCCGGGGCGGACGCGAACGAATGACGCCCAGCCCGTCCGAGCGCCCCACGCACGCGCGCCACACGGTCATCGCTTTCGCCATCACCCTGGCCATCCTTTCCTATGTCAGCCGCGTGTGCATCTCCCAGGCAGCGGCGCAGAAATCGGGGCCAGGTCGTCTTTCCACAATGGTTGGAGACCTTCACCTCGACGCGCGACAGCTCGGGCTGATCTTCGGCGCGTTCGGCATTTCCTACGCGCTCTTTGAAATCCCCACGGGCTGGCTGGGCGACTGGCTGGGGCCGCGCCGCGTGCTGATGCGCATCGTCATCTGGTGGTCGGTGTTTACCGCGGCCAGCGGCTGGATGTGGAACGCCTCGTCGCTCTGGGTGGTGCGGTTTCTTTTTGGCGCGGGCGAGGCGGGCGCGTTTCCCAACCTCACCAAGGTCTTCACCACCTGGCTGCCTCCGCGCGAGCGGCTGCGCGCCCAGGCCGCCATGTGGACGGCAGCGCGGTGGGGTGGCGCTTTCACGCCGCCTCTGGTTGTGCTCATCCTGACCTACGTCAACTGGCGCTGGGCGTTCGTGATTTTCGGCGCGGTCGGAATTGTCTGGGCAGTCCTGTTCTATTTCTGGTTCCGTGACGACCCGCACTCGCATCCCGGCGTCAACGCCGCTGAGGCCGCTCTCATTGGCGACGCCCGCCGCAACGCCTCGGGTCACGGCGACGTTCCGTGGGAGAAGCTCGTCCAATCGCGCTCGCTGTGGCTGCTCTGGGCGCAGTATTTCTGCCTGACCTATCCATGGTCGTTCTACATCACGTGGCTCCCGAATTACGTGAAATCCTGGAACCTGAGCGATCGCGCGGCGTCCTCGCTGGCCGTTCTGCCTCTGCTGTGCGGGGGAATTGGATGCATCTTCTGCGGCGCGGTGTCGCGGTGGCTGGCGCAGCGGATGGGTGGCCCTCGTAACAGCCGGCGGCTCATCGCGGGCGTTGGGCTTTTCACCGCGGGTTGCTTTCTGGTGGTCGCGATTCAGGCACACAGCGCCGTTGGAGCGATGCTGGCCATGGGCATGGCGAGTTTTGCCAACGATCTCGCGATACCGGCGTCCTGGGCGGCTTGCATGGATATCGGCGGCAAGTACGCGGGCACCGTTTCCGGCTCCATGAACATGATGGGCAACCTGGCCACGTTCGTGGCGCCAACCATGGGCGGCTGGCTGATCCACGACTTCATGAACCGCGCGGGCTACAACTCGTTCATCTGGGTGATGGCGACCATGTACGCCCTCGGCGCGGCTTGCTGGATCTTTATCGACCCGGTGACGCCTCTCGATCCCGATGCACCTGCCCATTGAGCTGGCCAGAGCGATCGAGGAGGAGGCAAGCCGGCATGACCGCGCCGCGCTGCTGCGGGCGGTGGCGAAGATTTCCGGGCGCTACCACGCCGAGGGAGCGCGTTCCACCGGTCGGCTAAGCGATGTGGAGCGCGCGGCTTACGTGGCTGTGAGAGCTCCGGCCATCTACGGTGCTCTTCGCGAAGTGTTCGCTGAACTCCAGGCGAGGATTCCGGACGCGCAAGTGGGGACCCTGCTCGACCTCGGCGCCGGTCCGGGCACGGCAGCGTGGGCGGCGGCGTCGGTCTGGCCCGCCCTGAGCGAAATCACATGCATTGAGCGGGACCGGGGTTTGATCGAACTCGGCCGCCGGCTTACCAGGATGGCGCCGGCCCGCTGGATCGAGGCCGATCTCGACGATACTTCGCCATTGCCTCGCGCCGATCTTGTCGTTCTGTCCTACGTCGCCGGTGAACTTGATGCTCCGGGCCCGCTGATCGACCGCGCGTGGGCTGCCGCCGCTCTCGCCCTGGTCATCGTCGAACCAGGCACGCCCCGTGGGTTTTCGGCCATACGGGCGGCCCGCGCTCAGCTCATCCGAAGCGGCGCCGCCATTGCCGCGCCGTGTCCGCACGCCGGCGAGTGCCCGATGAACACCCCGGACTGGTGTCATTTCGCCGCGCGCATCGAACGCAGCAAGCTGCACCGTCAGCTCAAGTCCGGCGAACTCGGGCACGAAGATGAGAAGTTTTCGTACGTGATCGCCTCGCGCGCGCCGGTCTGCGCTGCTGTCTCCCGCGTCGTGCGCCATCCGTGGATTACACCGGGGTTAATCCGGCTCGAATTATGTACGGTCGCTAACGTGAAATCGCGTACAGTACGAAAGCGCGAAAAAGAACTGTTCCGGCTCGCCAGAAAAGCGCACTGGGGCGGCGAGTTTCCTGTATAATTACCTCACCATGCGACTGAGTTTCGTCATGCTGCTTTTATCCGTCTCGATATTCGCAGCCGACCCGGATTATTCCGGCGTATGGAAACTGAACGCTCGCGCCAGCGAGATGCGCAACCTGCCGGAGCCTGCCGCCGAGACGCTGCGCATCGAGCATCGGGGAGTGCGCATCCATTGCACCGCTGTGCCCGTCAACGGCGGTGCGCCCGTAAGCTGGGACTACACCACCGACCAAACCGATGCGAAGTACAAGATAGGCGACACTTCTCGCCGAACTCAATCGAAATGGGAAGGCAATGCGCTGCTCGTTAACACGCTTGTAAACAGCCGCGATCACAGCTACACGGTAATGGACCGCTGGAAAATGTCGAAAGACGGAAAGACTCTGACGATTCGACGCCAGGTGGAAACTTTGTACGGCGAAAACGAAGCTCTGCTGATTTACGAGAAGCAGAACTAAGTGGGGCAGCCTCTCAGGCTGCGGCGGGCTCCCAGCCCGCCACTTGCTAAAGTAAATCTCAGGCGTCCATGAGCACGTTTGGCAACCTCTTTCCGGAAGCTGAGGTGCGCAAGCTGCGCAGGTTTCCCCGTCAGGTTTCGGCTGACTCCGAGAGCCTCGCCGCGCGCGTGCAGGATGCTCTCGCCCGGTCCAGCCAGCTTCTGTTGAGCCTGCAAAAGCCCGAAGGGTATTGGTCCGGCGAGCTCACCGCCGATTCCACGCTCGAATCCGATTATGTTCTGCTGCAACTGTGGCTCCATCAGCCGGATAGCCGCGGCTGGAATCCCCCCACGCGCGCCCGCATCGACAAAGCCTGCCGCGCGGTGCTCGACCGACAACTTCCCGACGGCGGCTGGAACATCTATGCCGGCGGTCCATCGGAAATCAGCGCGTCGGTGAAGGCCTGGTCGGCGCTCAGGATTGCCGGGTACGAGCCTTCGCACCCGGCCCTGCAGCGCGCCCGCCACACCATCCTGAAGCTGGGGGGCGTGCAGGCGGCCAACAGCTACACGAAGATCAACCTGAGTCTGTTCGGTCTGTACCCGCGCCGCTACGTGCCCAGCGTGCCGCCGGAGATCGTGCTTCTGCCCGGCGACGTGCTTTACCAGATGTCGTCGTGGAGCCGCGCCATTCTGGTCCCGCTGTCCATCGTGCAGGCTGCCGGCCCGGAGCGGCAGGCGCCCGCGGGTGTCGCCCTCGACGAGATCTTCCTCCCCGACGTGAAGCTCAAGATGCCTTCGCGCGAGCGGCTGTCCGTCTTCTTCCTCCACCTCGACCGCGTCATTAAGCTCTGGGAGCGCCGCGGCCTGAAGGATGTTCGCTCGGCGGCGCTGCGTGAAGCCGAGCACTGGATTGTCGACCGCACCCGCTACACCGAAGGGCTCGGCGCGATCTACCCGGCCATGATGTACACCGTCATGGCCTTCGATTCGCTCGGCTATGCGGACGATCACCCGGACCTCATCGAGGCCATTCGCCAGTTCGACAACCTGCTCATCGAAACACCGGATCGCTTCCAGTTCCATCCCTGCTACTCACCGGTGTGGGACACCGCGATCTCGGCTTTCGCGCTCGGTGAAGCGGGCGCCGTGTCCTCCGCCGAACTCACCCGCGCGGCCGACTGGCTGCTCACAAAAGAAATCCGGCGCAAGGGCGACTGGAGCGTGAAGCGGCCCAATCTTGAACCCGGCGGCTGGGCCTTCGAGTTCGCCAACGAATACTATCCGGACATCGACGACACCGCCATGGTGCTCCAGGCGTTTCTCCATGCGAAAGCCTCCGATCCGGAAAAGCAGGCCCGCGCCACGCGCCGCGCGATTCACTGGATCATGGGCATGCAGGGGTCCGATGGCGGCTGGGCCGCGTTCGACGTGGACAACAACTGGCAAATTCTGAACAAGATTCCCTTCGCCGATCACAACGCCATGCTCGACCCGAGCTGCCCCGACATCACCGGCCGGGTTCTGGAAGCCCTGGCGCGCCATGGCCTCGGACAGTACGACCCGGCGATTCAGGGCGGCGTGCGCTATCTGCTGGGCGCCCAGGAGCCCGATGGAAGCTGGCACGGCCGCTGGGGCGTGAACTACGTCTACGGAACATTTCTGGCCTTGCGTGGTTTACGCGCCGCGAAGGTGGCCGCCGCCGGGCCTTCCATCCAGCAGGCCGCGCAGTGGATTCGCTCCGTGCAGAATGCCGACGGCGGCTGGGGCGAGAGCTGCGCCAGCTACGATATCAACCGCTTCGTCGCCGCGCCCAGCACGGCCTCGCAAACTGCCTGGGCGTTGCTCGGATTGCACGCCGCCGGCGACACCACCTCGTCCGCCGCGCGCCGCGGTCTCGACTGGCTGCTCGCTCATCAGTTACCCAACGGGGACTGGGCCGAGGAGCTGATGACCGGCACCGGCTTCCCGCGCGTCTTCTACCTGCAGTATCACCTCTACCGCCACTACTTCCCGGTGCTCGCCCTTGCGGCGTTCGGGCGCGCCGCGAGCGCGGTGTAACGGTCTTGCCTTATCCGGCCGCGCGCTGGTCGCGTATCCTATGCTGATATGGCTGCGACCTCACCAACCGTTCAACCCTCTCCGCTTCCCTTCTTCGAAGCGGTCAACTCATTTCAGAAATCGGCTGCACTACGCGCGGCGATTGAACTCGACGTCTTCACCGCGATCGCGGACGGCGCTGCAACGCCCGCGGCTCTTGCTGAGAAATGTCAGGCGAGCGAGCGCGGCATGCGCATTCTGTGCGACTACCTCACCGTTCACGGATTCCTGGAGAAGACCGATGCGGAGTACGCGCTGCCGCCCAATTCAGCCATCTTCCTGAACCGTCATTCACAGGCCTGGATCGGTTCCATCGTGTATTTCCTGACTCACCCGGTGCAGATGGAGCGGTTCCGCGACCTCACCGCCTCGGTGCGCAAAGGTGGCGCCGCCGACGCGTCGGAGATCGAGACCGACCACCCCATGTGGGCGGATTTCGCTCGCTTCATGGCCCCGCTCATGTTTCCGGCGTCTCAGGAGATCGGCGAGTTGCTCGGCGCTTCCGCCGGCGGGCCCTGCAAGATTCTGGATGTGGCCGCCAGCCACGGCGTGTTCGGCATCACCATCGCGCAGAAGAACGCCAATGCGCGCGTGGTTGCTCTGGACTGGCCGCATGTCCTCGAGGTAGCGCGCGAGAATGCCGCGCGCATGGGCGTCAGTGACCGCCATTCCACCATCGGCGGCGATGCCCTGGCGGTTGACTGGGGAAGCGATCACGACCTCGTGCTGCTGACCAACTTCCTGCACCACTTCGACCGCGCCACCTGCGAGCGGCTGCTGCGCAAAGCGCATGCGTCGCTGAAGTCCGGCGGACGCGTCGCCATTCTCGAGTTTGTCCCCAACAATGACCGCATCTCGCCGCCCCTTCCCGCCGCATTTTCGTTGATCATGCTGGCCAACACGCCCGCCGGCGACGCCTATACGCTCGACGAGCTGCAAGCGATGACCGCCGCTGCCGGCCTGAGCAACGTGACGGCGCACACTCTCAGTAATCACGTGCAGACGCTGGTGGTGGCCACGAAATCGTAACCTTCGTTCGATTCTGCTGGCTCTAACGGGGTGAGGGGTCGTGTGGCACGCCCGCCTTAGCTCGTCGGAGGCGTTCCAGGATTTCCGGCTTCTCGGCCGCCAGGATATCCATGTTCCCATCCGAATCGTACCTGCGAACGGTCATGTACTGATCTTCGAGATAGTAGTCCGCGCCACCGAGGAGAGTCGAGTGCGTGCGGACATAGGAGGAGACGATGAAGCGATGTGGACTGTAATGGGCTTCGTCCGGACCCCAGACGAAATCGGCCACGACGAAAATCGGCGCGTCGGAGATTGTCGGATCGTTCCAGAAGGCGTGCTGACTCTGGTTGGAAACGGAAATGTCCGACATGAAGATGTCCTGCAGGTTCTTTCCCGTTCCAGGTTGTAGCAGCGCGAAGTGAGTTAGCAGCCACTCACACCAACTGTCTCGGCAGAGAAGAGGAGGGCTGAGGTGTCCTTGTCCAGCCGAATCACGGTTGTCACGGGACGGCTCCGAAACGCGGCAGGTGCCGTATAGCACTGTCTTACCGGCGGACCTTCGACACAAAGAGAAGCTGAACTTTCCCGAAGGCTCTGTTCGTCCCCCTTTGGCGTAGTAATCGTCACTGTGCGCCCATGAACTTTGGGAGTTGCTGCGCACGTTGGGCGCCTGCGTGCTCCGATCCGAGAACATCAGGGCAGCGGAGATGATCAGTATTGCTCCCATGGTGGAGTTGCCGCCCGCGTTCCAAACTATCACTTTTTCCGCTTCGCGAGCTGAGTACGGCCCCCTGTGCCACAATCGAAGACGCATGAAGGTCGGCATCACCTGCTATCCGACGTACGGCGGAAGCGGCATCGTCGCCACCGAGCTGGGCATGGAACTGGCCGCGCGCGGCCACGACGTTCACTTCATCACCTACGCGAACCCCATTCGTCTCGGCTCCGGACCGCGCATTCACTATCACGAGGTGGAAGTCTCCGCCTATCCGCTGTTCCAGCACCCGCCCTATCTGCTGGCGCTCGCCTCGCGCATGCTCGATGTCGCCGAAACGTACCATCTCGACCTGCTTCACGTCCACTACGCCATCCCGCACTCGGTGGCCGCCATGCTCGCCCGCGAGATGTTGCGCCCGCGACGCCGGCTGCCCTTCATCACCACGCTGCACGGCACCGACATCACGCTGGTCGGAACCGACCGCTCATACTTCCCGGTCACGAAATTCTCTATCGAGCAATCCGACGGCATCACCAGCATCAGCGAATACCTGCGCCGCCGCACGGTGGACTTTTTCGGCGTGCAGAACGAGATCCGCGTCATCAGCAATTTTGTGAATTGTGAGATCTACCAGCCGCGCCCGGACAAAAGCAACGCCGAAAAAGCTCTCGTGCACATTTCGAATTTCCGCCCGGTGAAGCGCGTGCTCGATTGCGTGCGCATCCTCGCCGAAGTGCGCCGTGAGGTGCCCGCGCATCTCTACATGATCGGCGACGGCCCCGAGCGCGGCCCGGCCGAGCACCTCGCCATCGAGCTCGGCCTCGAACCGTACGTTACGTTCCTCGGTAAGCACGATCACATTCATCGGGTCCTCCCCGACATGGATGTCCTGTTGCTCCCCAGCGATCTGGAGGCTTTCGGGCTGGCGGCGCTGGAAGCCATGGCCTGCGGGGTCCCTCCGGTCGCCACCAACGCCGGCGGCGTGCCGGAACTGATCACGAACGGTGTTGACGGTTTTCTGGAGCCGGTCGGCGACATCGCCGCCCAGGCCCGCCGCGTCGTCGAGCTTCTGTCCGATAGCGTACGTTACAGCGCGGTTGCAGCAGCCGCCCGCCGGACCGCTGAAACCCGCTTCTGCACCTCGCTGGTGATACCGCGCTACGAGGAGTACTACCGCGAGGTGCTGGGCGCCTGAGCGCACAGCGCGGGGCGCGCTCAGTAGCGACAGGTAAGCTCGTGCCCCGCGGCGTTGTGAGCGAGTTTGGCCGAAGAGACGCCGGGAACTTTCCGGCTACACCCGGTGTCCTATCCTGTAGCACCAGAGAATCTCTGCCGATTTAGAGATAGAATCTGGACAGGTGAAACAAATGGCTGACATCGCGGTCGGCTTGCATCCCGGTGCCATGGTCGGGAGCGCACCTGTAGCGGAAGACAGGACTGCGAATCTCGACGAAGAGCTCGTGGAGGGTCTGCGCGCTGCAAACAGCGAAGCCTACGAGGCGCTGATCTGCCGCTTCCAGCAACCTGTCTACAACCTCGTCTTCCGATTGAGCGGAAGCCGGGATGATGCCTCCGACATCGTTCAGGAAGTGTTCCTGAAGGTCTTTCGGAACGTCGACCATTTCAGGAATCAGAGCAGCCTGCGCACGTGGATCTACCGGATCGCCGTCAACGAGGCATGGAATCATCGGCGCTGGTGCTGGCGGCATCAGCGTCAGGAAGTGGGGATGAGCGAAGAAGAGGGTGGCCGCCCGCGTGAGGACACGCTGCGGGACCCGGGCAGATCGCCCTATCAGCTTGCGGCCGATCATGAAACGCACTCTCTTCTGGAGAATGCGCTGACCGAGCTGAACCCGAAGTTTCGGATGGCGGTGGTTCTGCGGGACGTGGAGGAGCTGAGCTACGAGGAGATCGCGGCCGTCCTCGACGTTTCCCTGGGCACCGTGAAGTCGCGAATTCTGCGGGGCCGCGAAGCCCTGCGGAAGAACCTGGCCGGCAGACTGGATGAACGATCGGTATTCGGTTTGTCGCCCCAGCCGATTGAGTGAACCGCATGAATTGCAGGACAGTACGGACGAAATTGCTCGCCGAGGTGGATCAGTTGCCGGATGCGGAGCGTCATGCCGTGAACGCGCATCTGAAGGTCTGCCGAAACTGCGCCGCCGAAAGCGCCGAGCGAGAAAGGATTCGTGCAGCCATGCGTGCGCTGCCGCGCGTGGCTCCTCCGCCGGAGCTGACGGTCCGGCTGCGTGTGATAGCCTCGCGTGAACAACAGCGGCGCGGCCATGGGTGGTTGCGGCGCGTCGCCACCGGCGCCTGGCTGATGTTCGATGGGCTCATGCGTCCGCTGGCCGTGCCGCTGGCGGGCGGAATCTGTTCCACGCTGTTTCTCTTCGGCCTGCTGGTGCCATCGTTCGCGTGGGTGCCTTCCGCGCAGGACGTGCCCATCGGGTGGTCCACCGAACCCGCGGTGAAGAGCATGTACCCCATCGGCTTCGAAGATGGCGAAGCGGTGGTGGACGTGACCATCGACGACCAGGGCCGCATGGTGGATTTCAATATCGTTCGCGGCAGCGGCGACACCGACAGCGCCAGCTTCTATCGCAGCGTGGAGAACGCGCTGCTGTTCACCGTCTTCACTCCGCGAACCGCGTTCGGACAGCCGGTAGGCGGGAAACTTCGCCTCACCTTCCGCAGCAGCCACGTGGATGTGAAGGGCTGACCGTGAAGGGCTAGCTCCTGCCCCGCAAATTCGGACAACACTTTCTGAAACGGCAATCCGTTCTGGAGCGGATCGCCGTTGCCGCCTGTGGAGATCATACCGGAACGGTGGTGGAGATCGGTCCGGGCCGCGGCGCGCTGACGGCCCATCTGCTGGAGCGCGCCGATAGCGTTGTCGCTGTCGAAATCGACCCGATCCTGGTGCAGTACCTTCGTACGAAGTTCCGCGGCGCGGATCGGCTGGAGCTGGTTGAGGGCGACATTCTGAAGGTGGATCTGGCGCGCTGGGGTCCCGCGGTAGTCGTGGGCAACCTGCCCTACTACATCACGTCGCCGATTGTCGGGAAAGTGCTTGCCCTGGGCCCGGCGTTGACTCGCGCCGTTTTCCTCGTGCAGAAAGAAGTGGCCGAGCGCCTCACTGCCGCGCCCGGCTCGCGCGATTACGGCTACCTGACCGTGGCCACGCAATTCTTCGCTCAGGTCGAGTACCTGTTCACCGTGCCGCCGGCGGCGTTCCAGCCCGCGCCGAAGGTGGATTCCGCGGTGGTGCGCCTCGCGCCGCGCCGCGAGCTGCCTGCCGCCGACCCCGCCGCGTTTCTCCGCTTCGTCTCATTAGCCTTTCAGCACAAACGCAAGACGCTGCGGAACAATCTCAGCGAGGCGTACGGTAGGGAAGCGCTGGCGGCATTACCAGAGGCTGGCCTCCGCGCCGAGCAGATGAGCATCGAGGCGTTCCTGGAGCTGCACACAAAAATTCAATGAATCGCAAAGGCCGTGCAGAAGCTCCCGGAACAAAGGCCCAGGCCCATCAAGCCATTCACGATAAAGCTCACCTCGTTCAAGCCGGCCACCAGCCCCTGTGCCGGACCTGCGTACTTCACGGTTACCGGGGAAACGCCGGTAGGGAAGATACCGCCTTCAACGGACGTCACGCTGACCGGCAAGACGTCCAACGGCAGCGAAGATCCGATCAGGGACCCATCAGCCGGCGTCGGTGTAAGCGGACCCATCCCAGTCACGAAAATGGTCACCGTTGAACCGACCTTCGCCGGATTCTGCGCCGAGTTGAGCGTTCCATCCTGGTTCAGTGCGACGGCATAGTAGCCATCGGCGGTGAACACGCCCGGCGAACTCTCCCACACCGGCCACGTCTGGCAATTCGTCTTCGCGCCGTTGTTGTTCACACAGATCTCCGTCTTGTGCCCCGGCGTCAGCGACCACGGCGCGATTACGTTGATCTGCGAATCCTGCACCCAGAGAAGCGGCGCCGGGTTGCCATCGAAAGTGACCTGAACCCCGGCCGCTTGGGTCGGGTAGGGTGTCTGGGGAGTCGCCGTCGTCTGAACGCCCTGCTGCGGTCCTAGTCCGCTGCCAAACAGCGCCAGTATCTCACCGGGAGAGACAGCAGTTATTTGGTACGACCCCGCGTTGGCCTGGCAGGCCAGTGGATAAGTCTGCGCCTGGGGATTCTGCGAAAGGTGCTGCAGGAAGAGCCCTCCGGGATAGGCCTCGTAAGGACCCTGGCGTTCCACGGGGTTGTTCGGGTCGGACGCGGCTACCAGAAAGAACGTCCCTCCAGGCCCGGGCGCCATCAGCTTGAAGTCTTGGTATTGCTTGTCGTTCTCGGCGCCGGGAATGTAGGTGTCCTGAAGGACGGACCCGTCGGGCGCAACCACCTTCAGCCAGTTCGATCCGCACCCGGTAAGGGCATTTTTCACCCCGTGGACGTATCCTGCGTTGTATCCGCCGATGTAGGCGTTTCCCGCGGCATCGACGGTTAACAATGCGAGGCGCCCGCTGAGAGCGTTCTCGGTGAACGTGATCGTGGAGACCACCGTGCCAGAGGCGTTCAAACGCAGGAGTTCGTCCTGCGTTACGGGTGCGCCGCCCTGTGTCTCGAAGACCGTGCCATTGTCGCTTGAATCCACGAAAAGGGCGGTTACGTCGCCATTTACCTGGGCATACAACGAAAGGACGCCGTTCGCGGCGATCTTCCCAATGGAGCTTACGCCGGGAAATGAGCCAGGCGCCAATACGAAGAACGCCGACCCCGCCCCGTCCAGCGTCAGCAGTGATGGGGAGCTATATTGTGGACTTTGAACGGCTAATTCGACGGCCGTTCCCTCGGCGTTGAGACGAGCGACGTAGCCGTTCGAACCGTTGGTTCCCGCCACCCAGGCACGACCGGACGAATCCACCGCAAGAGAGCTTTCGGTCCCATAACCGCTGAACCCCGCTGACGCGGTCCAGAGCACGGCGCCTGACTGCGCATCCAGCTTGACAACCTGGATTGGCTGGAAAGTCGGTGGATTGGGCCAGGATTGAAGCACGGTTGGAGCGACGTAGACCGCTCCCGTTGGATCCACCGCCATAGTCGCCGTCCAGAATCCGAGCGTACTTGCCCAGAGGATGGTCTGACCGTCGGGTGACAGCTTGATAACCGCGGATTGCGTTCCAGTGGCGTCGTTGTTGGAGTCTGCCAGAAGATACAGCGCCCCGGCGGCGTCCGTGGCGATTTGCCGGGTGTTCTGGGCGGTCCACTCGCTGTAGTCCACGCCCAGGAGAAATCCGGGGGTCTGCGCCAGTCCGGAAAACGCGCTCAACAGCGCCAGACACACGAGCGACTTTGCGAGCACGGCAACATTATTGCACTCCTGATGCCAGAAATACCCCTGTGAAATCCACATTATTCGCGCCAATCCGTGTCGTTCCGCCACGCCGCGGGTCAAGCCGCCGCACCAGGCTATCCTGAGGTTTCATGCTTCGTGTCCGCTTCGCCCCGTCGCCCACGGGGTATCTGCACATCGGCAGCGCGCGCACTTTCATCTTCAACTGGCTTTATGCCCGCCACAACGGCGGCGCCATGGTGCTGCGCATCGACGATACCGACATCGAACGCAACACCCAGGAATCGCTCGATTCCATCTTCGACGGGCTGAAGTGGCTCGACCTCGGATGGGACGAGCTTTACCATCAGTCCGAGCGGCTCGATCTGCACCGCCACGCGGCCGAAGCGATTTTCGCCAAAGGCCTCGCGTATCGCGATTTCACGCCTGCGAGCGCCAGCGCCGAGCAGGACGACAAAACCGGCTGGCTGCACAACCCTAGCATGCGCGAGCTGAGCGCCGCCGAGAGCGGCCAACGCGCCGCCGCCGGAGAGCCGTTCGTCCTTCGCTTTCGCGTGCCCCGCGGCACTGGCCGAACGGTGGAGTTCGCCGACGCGGTTTACGGCCCGCAGGCGAAGGCTGCCGACGACATCGAGGACTTCGCGCTGCTGCGCAGTAATGGCGTCCCCACCTACCACATGGCTTCCTGCGCCGACGATGCCGACCTGCGCATCAGCCATATCATCCGCGGCCAGGATCATCTGACCAACACCTTCAAGCATGTGCTGATCTTCGAGGCGCTGGGCGTCACTCCGCCGCTATTCGCGCATCTGCCGCTGCTGATCGCGCCCGACGGCTCCAAGCTCTCCAAGCGGCGCCACGGCCCGGTGGTCAGCGTACTGACGTATCGCGACGCCGGCTTCCTCGCGCACGCCTTCGTGAATTTTCTCTGCCTGCTCGGCTGGTCGCCGAAGGACGACCGCGAACAACTCACGCGCGACGAACTGGTCGGCGCGTTCACCTTCGAAGGCATCAATCGCAGCAACGCGGTGGTGAACTTCACCGAAGAAGATCCGTTCGATCCGAAGGCGGTCTGGCTGAACGCCGAACTGATCCGCTCGCTTCCGCAAGAGGAACTCGCCAGGCGCCTGCTGCCCTTCGCGCAGGCGAATGGCTTCAAAGCCGATCTCGCGCGAATGCTGCAGCTCACGCCGCTGGTGCAGGAGCGCATCAAGCTGCTGCGCGACGTGACCGCCGTCGCCGATTTCTTTTTCATCGACGAGCTGCCGCCCTACGACCCCGCCGAGCTGATCCCTCAAAAGGGCGACGTCGTCATGGCCCTCGGCGCGCTTCGGCGAGGCCGCGAGGTCCTGGCCACCACTGAGTTCACCCATGCCGCGCTCGACGCCGCGCTCCGTGCCGCCGCCCAGGAAATGAAAATGAAGGCCGGCCAGATGTTCCAGCCGATTCGCGTCGCGGTATGCGGACGGAAGAACGCACCGCCGCTGTTTGAGACGCTGGAAGCGCTGGGCCGCGAGGTCTGCCTGAAGCGCATCGATCAGGCCATCGAAAAACTGCAGAGGTAATCATGAGCACGAGGTCATCATGAGCACAACACCCACGGAGCCGGCCGCGCCGGCGCAATCGAACTTCATCCGCGACATCATCCTCGAAGATCTGAAGACCAACAAATACGGGGGCCGCGTGCACACGCGCTTTCCTCCCGAGCCCAACGGCTACCTGCACATCGGCCACGCCAAGTCCATCAACATCAACTTCGGTTTCGCCCAGGAATTCGGCGGCAAATGCAATCTGCGGTTCGACGACACGAATCCGGAAAAGGAAGAGACCGAGTACGTCGATTCCATCATCGCCGACGTAAAGTGGCTCGGCGGCGATTTCGAGGATCGCCTGTTCTACGCTTCCGATTATTTCGATCAGCTCTACGAATGGGCCGTGCAGTTGACCAAGCAGGGCGACGCCTACGTCTGCGACCTCACCGCCGACGAAGTCCGCGAACAGCGCGGCACCCTTACCGAGCCCGGCAAGGAGAGTCCATACCGCAATCGTACGGTGGAAGAGAACCTCGCCCTGTTCGAGCGCATGCGCGCCGGCGAATTCCCCGATGGCGCGCGCACCCTTCGCGCGAAGATCGACATGGCTTCGCCGAACCTCAACATGCGCGACCCCATCATGTATCGCATTCTGCACGCCGAGCATCACCGCAGCGGCGACAAATGGTGCATCTATCCGATGTACGATTTCACGCACGGCGAATGCGATTCCATCGAGCGCATCACCCATTCCATCTGCACGCTCGAATTCGAAGACCATCGCCCGCTCTACGACTGGTACGTCGAGAAGCTCGGCATCTACCACCCGCAGCAGATCGAGTTCGACCGTCTCAATCTCACGTACACGCTGCTCAGCAAGCGCAAACTGCTCGCGCTGGTGAAGAACGGACACGTCAGCGGCTGGGACGACCCGCGCATGCCCACCATTTCCGGCATCCGCCGCCGCGGCTACACGCCCGAAGGCATCCGGAATTTCTGCAAACGAGTGGGCGTTTCGAAAACCCAGGGCGTTACCGAATTCTCGCTGCTGGAGTACTACATTCGGGAAGACCTGAACAAGCGCGCCACGCGCGTGATGGGCGTGCTGCGGCCGCTCCGCGTGGTCATCGACAACTATCCCGAGGGCCGCGTGGAAGAAATGGACGCGGTGAACAACCCCGAGGACGAGAGCATGGGCACGCGCAAGGCGCCGTTCTCGCGCATCCTCTACATCGAGCAGGACGATTTCCGCGAGGATCCGCCGAAGCAGTATTTCCGCCTCTCGCCCGGCCGCGAGGTTCGCCTCCGTTATGCATACTTCGTCACCTGCACCGGCGTCGTGAAGAACGAAGCCGGAGAAGTCGCCGAGATCCACTGCACCTACGATCCGGCGACGCGAGGCGGCAACGCGCCCGACGGCCGCAGGGTGAAATCGACTATCCACTGGGTCTCGGCCGCGCACGCCATCGACGCCGAAGTGCGCCTCTACGACAGCCTGTTCAGTTGCGAGAATCCCAACGACGCGCCCGAGGGCCAGGATTTCACCGCCAACCTGAATCCGAATTCGCTCGAAGTTATTACCGGCTGCAAGCTGGAGCCCGCCCTTCGCGACGCCCCCGTGGGCAGCCGCTATCAATTCGAACGGCTCGGCTACTTCTGCGTGGATTCCGACACCGCGCCAGGCAAGCCCGTGTTCAACCGAACCGTCGCGCTGCGCGACACGTGGGCAAAGATCGAAAAGCGCGGGCCCAAATGACGACTGCGTCCGTGTGGGGCAGGATTGTATCCTGGGCGCCCTCTGGGCCGGGGTTTGTAACCCGCCTGGCCGGGCCGATTGAAAATCGGCCGCAGGTTGCAAACCTGCCCCACGGAGATTTCAAATGATCATCCTCGGGGTCGGCGGCATTCTGAAGGGCGCCGCCAGCGCGCTGGTGCGCGACGGCGAGCTGGTCGCGGCCATTGAAGAAAACAAGATCGCTCGCCACGCGACGCCTGGCGCATTACCGCTTGCGTCCATGGCCGAGTGCCTCCGCCTCGCCTCCGCCAATCCGGCCGAAGTCACCACCGTGGCCATCGCTCGGCCTGTCGCCACCGAGACGGTGATGCACGCGCACCTGCGCTCGCTGTATCCGAACGCGAGGCTCGCGCTGGTGGAGCATCAGACCGCCCACGCAGCTTCGGCCTATTACGTCTCCGGCTTCCATCGCGCCACGGTGCTGACGCTCGACCGCGCAGGAGATTTTCGCTGCGGGGCGCGGTATCGCGGCCAGGGCAATCAGCTCCACCTCGAGACCGAGATGTACTACCCGGATTCCATCGGCGACCTCTACAGCCGGGTCGCTGAGTTGCTCGGCTTCAAACCCGGCGCCGACGAGCACAAGGTGCAGTGGCTTTCGACGGCGGGCGATGAGCGCTTTTCCGAATTGTTCAGCGGGATGCTCGGCGAAGGCGCGCGCCTTGACTCCACATATCTCGACTCAAACCGTCTCGGCAACGGCGGCTTCGGCGCGAAGTTCTACGAGGCTCTCGGCGCCGATCCCGAAAAGGTCAGGCCGCACGTCGCGCGCGGCGTTCAGTCCGCCGTCGAGAAGACCGTCCTCAATCTCGCAGGTGAAGGCGAGAACCTCTGCGTCGCCGGCGGTTTGTTCTTCAATGCGCTGCTCGTCGCCTCCCTGGAGCGCCGCAGGAACGTTTTCGTACAGCCCGCCGCCGGCAACTCCGGCACCGCCCTCGGCGCGGCTCTCTACGCGTGGCACCACCTCCACGGACGGGAGGAGCGCGTTTCGCTTGGCGATCTCTGCCTCGGTCCCGGCTACTCCGCCGAAGAAATCAAGCAGGTGCTGGAGAACTGCAAGCTCCGCTTCCACTATTTGCAGACCACCGAGGAACTGGTCGATACCGCCGTGCGCGCGCTCGGCGACGACAAGATCATCGCGTGGATGCAGGGGCGCATGGAGTTCGGGCCGCGCGCCCTCGGCAACCGCAGCATCCTGGCTTCGCCGTTAAACCCTTATTCCACGGAAAATCTGAACATTTTCATCAAACACCGCGAACCCTTCCGGAAATTCGCCGCCTCCGTCCCCGCCGAGCTCGCCGCCGAGTATTTCGAAACCGGCCCCAACGCCCGTTACCTGGCCACTGTCGGCCGCGTCCGCCCCGCCTACCGTGAGCGCTTCAGCAGTGCCATCCTCGGCGAAGACCTGGTGCGCGTCCACACCGTCGGCGCCGCCGACAACCCGCTCTATCACCGCCTTCTGCACGCCGCCGGCAAAGCCACCGGTCTGCCCGTCCTCTACAACACCAGCTTCAACCTCTTCGGCGATCCGCTGGTCTGCACTCCTCGCGACGCCGTCCGCAGCTTCTACTCTTCCGGCATCGACGCCCTCTTCGCCGGCAACTTCCTCCTGGAAAAGTAGGTCGCGCTTCTTCGCGATCGGATTCCCGCGAGATTTCGGGCTATCGCAGCCCGTCCACGACAAACATCTGTGAGGTCATGCGCTGCAGCGAATATGCGAAATACTGCCCGTCTGGCGTGACCACCGCTTTCGCCAGCCAGCGCAAACCCCCAGGATTCCCTGCCCCCAGGATACGCACCGGTTGGGTGTGTCCGCTGACCGGGTCGGCCAGCACCATGCGGAGTGGATTGGAAACTACGTTCACCATGTACAGGTGTTTCCCGTCCGCGGCCCATCTCGCCGGCACCAGCGAGGGATCCGTCCCGCAACTTTGCGTTTGGTCGCTGCCGAGCGTGACAATCTCGCACTTGCCCGCGGGCGTTAGCCCGGCCAGGTGCACGCCGTCGGGCGCAAGCGCGACGAAATCGAAGTCGAAGTAGGTTCCCCCCGTCCGCAGGGGCTCCGGCTTTCCGCCTCCGATCGCCTGGCGGAACAGCCCCAGCGGCTGACCCGGATACGATCCCCCCACCAGCAAATCACGCCCGTTGGGAAAGAACTGCGCCCACTGGTACACGAAGCCGTCTCCCTGCACATGAATCTGGGCGCCGTCGGCCAGCGGGACCAGCGACAGCGATTTTGGGTCCGCCGGATCGTAGGTCAGCACTCGCGAAGCGTCCGGAGAAAGAGCCATCACGCGACCCACGCCAATCCGTGTCGTGGCGTCCGTGCTTCGGTTGTGCAGATACGCCCAGTAGTGCGCTCCGCTCGCTTCTCCCCCCTCCGTGAAGACCACCAGATTGCCGTCCGCCGAGATGTCTTCAGCCATGGTGGAGTCGAACCAGCTCAGGTCCTGTTCCTCTTTGTCGCCAGCCAGTTCGCCCGCCATGGTCATCTGGCGGTCGTCGCGCGCCAGTAACACGCGGCCGGTGCGAGAGACATCGAGCAACCGCAGCACGCCGGGCGCCGAGAACATCAGCCGGTCGCGCCCGTCCAGGGTAACCGCACGAAGGGAACGATCGATGCCCACCTCGGAGGCCGTGAACCAGACCTCCTTTCCCGAAGGCGACCACGCCATTCCGCTCAGGCTCACCCAGTGGCGGGTCAGAGTGCGCGCATTTCCCGCCAGATCCACCACCCGCACTACTCCGGCATCGTCGTCGCGCAGAGGATGCTCGAGAAACGCGATACGATCCCCCGTGGGCGAGATCCGTATTGCGCTGATCAGGCCCTCGGAACGATAGATGACCTTCCCCCCGTACTCGATGATGCGGCCTCCGTCCTTCAGGATGGCCAGCGTTTCGCCGTCCGGGGCGAAGTCCGCCCCAAAAGCGCCGTGCGTCACCACGCGGGGCGAGCCGCCGTTGAGCGGCACGCGCGCGAGCACGGAGTGATCCATCGGAAAATCCGCGTTCCCCCAGGTGAGGATGGCCAGCTCGCCGGAAGGTGAAATGGCCAGCAGTCCGGAGTGCTCGAATTCCAGGGGCCGCGATTCGGGACTGTCGGTGTTCACGACGTAGAGCCGCCCTTTTTCGTCGGTACGACGCGTGTAGACGATGGTGTTCCCGCCGGGCACGAATCGGGCCGTGCCTATCCACGAAGGCTGAAAACTGAGCTGATGGAAAACCGGGGTTCGCTGCGCTGAACGGTACCGCAGAACGAGTACCGTGCCGGCCGCCAGCAGGAGGACCATGGCGCTGCAAAGCACAACGATGGCGCTGCGCGTTCCAATCCACGGTATGCGGGGCTGGGGCGGCGAAGGAACCGGGGGGGCCACTGGCGCCTGGCCGGGGGGAGAAACCGCCGGTGTCATCACCTCCAGCCCCGCAAAGCCGCTCTCCGACTGGCCCGCCGGCGGGTTGCCGCCGACGGTGACCACGGGCGCGATGAAGCGATAGCCGACTCGGGGCAGGGTTTCGATGAATCGCGGGGAGTCGGCTGAGTCGCCCAGGCCAATGCGCAGCCGGTTGGCGGCGGTGTTCAGGCCGCTCTCGAAATCGACGAATGTGTCCGACGACCAGAGCCGGTCGCGCAGCTCCTCGCGGGTTACCACTTCGCCCGGTCTTTCCAGCAGTGCCCGCAGTACGGACAGTGGTTTGGCTTGAACCTTTACGCGAATTCCGTGTTTGCGCAGTTCTCCGGTGTCGGTGCGCAGCTCGAAAGGTCCGAACTGCAGGACGCGCTTTACCCGGTCGCCCGGGCGCACCGCTTTCTGCGCCCCCCACTCATCAACGCGAGGTTGCATGGCACCCGGTTCTCCCCCAGATTCCCCTGATGCGTTTGTCGCCGGCGGCCTGGCAGATGCTCCGAAGCCATAACGCGGGTCGCCGAGACCTGGTATCTGGGTTTAATACGACGATCCCCCGCAGAGGGTTTCCTTAGTTTTACAAAACGGTGTATCTTACTTGTAAAATGAGCGTTATCAGCATGACCTGGTATCGAGTCAGATGAAGACACATTGTTTCATCACCATCTGCTCGTCACACCCTGTGAGTGGTGCTCTTGCGGTTACGTGATGCGAAAAACCACAACACAACACCGGCCAGCATCAGAATGATGCCGAGTGTGAGGGCACTGATGCGGCCCATCTGTTCGTGCCGATTGCGTATGAGCGCGGCAATCAGCAGGACGCTCGGACCGATGCCCGCGGCGATGGCCCCTGCTTTTCCCCCAGGAATCCGGAACGGGCGGGGGAGCCCGGGTTCCCGAACACGGAGCACCACAAGCGCCACGAACTCGAGCACCAGGCTTGCTCCGTAAAGCAGGATGTCCAGCATCACCAATCGATCAAAGCTCAGCCCGAGCGCAGCCAGCCATCCCAGACCGCATGCGACGACGGAGACCCAGGGGATGCCGTTCGAAAGACGGCGTTGTAAGACCCGGGGTGCATAGCCCGCCTCGGCCATCGCCACCGGGAGGCGCGAGTAGGACATGGTCAGCGAGTTGAACATGCCGAGCATGCTGATCATTCCCGCGACCACGAGGGCGATGCCAAGCCATCGTCCGGCAATAATCGATGCGATGTCCGCCCAGCTACCCATCGCCCAATATGCCGGCGGGACGTGCGTTCTCCAGACCGCGGCGACCGGAATCACATAGGAAACGACGATGGCCGCCAGCGTGAGCATCATGACACGCGGATACGTGCGCTGCGGGTTCTCGACCTCATTCGCTACCGTGGAGGCGTTGTCCCAGCCCATATAGTTCCACATCGCCACCATGATGCCGGCAAGTAATCCACCGTGCACCGGAAAACCAGAAGGGGTGTTGCCGAGCTCGGGATGATGAATCAGCGCGAAGACCACAATGGCCGCGAACGGACTGAGCAGCAGGATTCCGAGCAGAACCGAGCCATCGCCCACCGCCCGCGCTCCCGCCAGGTTCCACACCACGCACGCGCCCACCACGGCGGCGCCGATGAGGATCCCGTTGTAGCCGGCAGTCGCCGCAGGCCAGACTCTGCCAAGGTAAAGCACGAAAACCGCGGGATAGGAGGCCATGTCGAAGATGCTCGCCGCCAGAGACAACCAGGCTTCCTGAAAACCCCAGAACGGCCCCAGCGCGCGGGTGACCCACACGTAGAACCCGCCCTCGGCGGGAATCGCCGCGGAGAGTTCGCCGACCATGAGGCTCGTCGGCAGACTCCAGATCAGGGGGATGAGAATCAGAAGGAGCACGCTCATCCCGTACCCCGTATCCTGGATCAGCTCTTCGAGCCCATACGGTCCGCCCGACACCATGAAGTAGGTGGCCGCGACCAGCGGGATGAGGGTGAGCTTACGGGAGGGGCGTGCCATCAGCGGCGCGCCGGCCGTGTTGCACAAACGCGGTCGTCTGCCGCTTCGAGGTTCTTGTTCACGCCGGACCCGATTCCATCGGCGAAAGTGGCAGGGACGGGCAGATTCGAACTGCCGACCTGTCGCTAAGAAGGCGACCGGCATCCATCGCTGTCTCGCGCACAACGGCTCGCGCCTGTGCGCTTCTTCGAGCGTTCGCCAGATTCTCCCTCACCCCGGCATGTTGTGGTAGGGACGGGCAGATTCGAACTGCCGACCTGTCGCTTAGGAGGCGACCGGCATCCATCGCTGTCTCGCGCACAACGGCTCGCGCCTGTGCGCTTCTTCGAGCGTTCGCCAGATTCTCCCTCACCCCGGCATGTTGTGGTAGGGACGGGCAGATTCGAACTGCCGACCTGTCGCTTAGGAGGCGACCGCTCTATCCATCTGAGCTACGTCCCCGCTCAGGCCCAGCGTACCAGACCCTTGCGGTGAATGTCGCGCCGGTACGGCATCTCTACGAACGGCTTCACTTGACGTTCCCGCTATCCGCTATCACTTCGCCGACAAGCCGCTTCGCGAGTTGCGCCGGGTCGGCGCCCGCCAGCTCCAGTGCCCGGTCGGTGACCGGTTTGCCGTTGCGCAGGAGGCGCAGGCGAACTCTGAGGCGATCACCTTCCACGGCATAACGGAGCACCGGAATCAGTGCATCGGGCACTTCGTCCACCACCTGATCAAGATAGACCACCGGCGGCTCGTCCGCGGCCGAACCTCGCGTGACCGGCAAACTGGCCGCACGAAGTTCCATACGCAAGGCGGGTTCGAGCCGCAGCGGATCCAGATCGTCATCGTCGTGGACCCTGGCGCGAAGCAGCTCCGGCTTCGGCCGCGCCAGATGGATCTGCTCGCGATCCTTTTCCGTGAGGAGCCCAATCGGGAACGTTTGTCCCTGGGGAGCGCTGAGAATCGGCCGCTGCATTCCGCCAATCCCGCGAGCCAGATCCTCCACCTCGCGCTGCGCGAAAGCGAACAACCGGTTCACTTCGACGCTGTCGCCGTCCAGGGCCGCGCCCTTCATTCCCTCGAGGAGCGCGTAGGTGAGCAGGCCCTGCGCGTAGCGGTTGGCTTCATAGCTGACCGCATCCGCCGCGCTTCCCATCAGAATCCAGCTCCCCGTCGAGTCCTTGAGAAACTGGATGGCGCGGATCTGGTCCGGAGAAAGATCGCGGCGGTCGGTGAGTCGCACGACATCGCTGAGAGCCGCGCCTGCCGCGCAGGTATCCAGAACCACCACCTGCTTGAGCGGCATGTTCCGACGATAGAGCCAGTCGCGCAGTTCCGCGCTGCTTACCGTGGTGGCCTCCCGCAGCGCGGAATCGGCATCGACTTCGCTGCTCCTGGCTTCCCGCGTGAAGTAGTAGTATTGATCGCGTTTGGAGTGGGCGGCGAGACCATGCCCGGCCAAATAAACGATCAGCACGTCCTGCGCCCGCGCCTCCCGAGCAACGTGGTCGAATGCCGCGCGGATGTTCGCCTTCGTGGGCTCCTTCGCTGTGCCGCTGGCCAGCACAGTCACATCCACGCGCGAGGCGTCGTTGTAAAGTCCCAGCGCGGCCACCCGCAGAGCGTGGCCGATATCGATCGCGTCCTTGGCGGAATACCGCAGGTTCATGCGGTCGTCGTCGTACTCGCTCACCCCGGCGACGATGGCGAATATGCGCGGTGGGTTGGAGCTGTCGGGCGGACGTTTTGTCCAGGCAGCGATGGCGCCGCGGCTCTCAATGCTGGCTTCGCCGTTGAAAGCTGAAACTTCGATCACGTTCCGGCCCGTGGGCGAGAGCGTGGCCGCGGAAAGATCGAGCTTGATTTCCGCCGCGGAATCATCGGGCTTGTATCCGGCGCCGCCACGGCCTGCCTGTGGGAGCTCACGTCCGTTGACCTTCACGACAATCCGGCCGAGGCCGCCGCGACGATTGGTCAACCGGACGGTCGCCCGATCGGAGTCGCCCGCTGGTGGCAGCAACTGCACCGCGGGCGCCAGCCGGACATCCTTGAGATTCGCTCCGATCGGTTCCAGCGCCTCTCCTCGCCAGATCTTCCCCAGCAGGCCGGGTGTGTAGAATCGCCGCTTCAACTGGCGAAGCTCGATCACGTCGCTGCCGGCGACGAAGTGAAGTCCAGGCGAGTTGTCGGGATCGGAGGCGTCGTAGCGTCCGTCGGGATCGACGACAGCCCAGCCACCATTCCGAAAAGAAACCCGCGTGGCCAGCCACTCGGCGCTGGACGTTCTCCAGGCGCGAACAGTGCCATCCGGGCTGGCCGTAAGCACGAAGCGGCCATCCGGGGAGAACACCGCGGAATGTACTCCTTCCAGGTGCCCCTGAAAGCGCCGAATCTCCACCCCCGTAGCCGGATCCCACAAGCGGGCGGTCCCGTCCAGACTGCCGGTCAGAGCATAGTGACCGTCGGGAGAAAACGCGACGGATTCCACGAAACCGGTATGCCCGCGCAGCGTCTGCAGTTGCCGTCCCGTCGCCGCATCCCACATTCGCGCCGTGTCGTCCCAACTTCCCGTCAGCGCAAAGCGGCCATCGGGCGAAAATGCCACGCAGGTGACGCCACCGGAATGACCCTCGAGGCGGCGGATTTCGGCGCCGCTGGCGACATCCCACAGCCGCGCGGTCTTGTCTTCACTGCCGGTGAGCGCTAGACGCCCGTCGGGCGAGAACGCCACTGCCTGCACCAGATCGGTATGGCCCGCCAGCCGGCGCAACTCCGCTCCGGTAGCTGCATCCCAGAGCCGCACGGTGGCATCCCAGCTCCCCGTCAGGATCAGGCGGCCATCGGCCGAGAATGCCACTGAATCCACCACGGCAGTATGGCCATGGAACTGGCGGATTCTCGCCCCCGTGGCTACGTCCCAGAGGTGCGTCGTGCCATCTAGGCTTCCCGTCACAGCCAGACGCCCGTCGCGCGAGAAGGCCATGGATTCCACCCCGCTGGGGCGCGTCGAAAACTGGCGAATCTCCGCTCCACTCGCTGGATCCCAAAGCCGCGCGATGTTATCGAAGCTTCCATCCAGCACAGCCCGCCCATCGGGAGAATACACGAGCGAATCCACTTCGTTCGAATAGCCCTGGAACTGCTGGAGCTGTGCGCCGCTGGCCGGGTCCCACAGCCGCGCCACGCCGTCCCACGATCCGGTGAGCAGTGAGTTACCATCCGGGGAAAAAGCCACCGACATGACCGCGCCCGGAGGGCCACGAAACTCGCGGATCTCCATCCCGCTGGCCGCATCCCACAGGCGGGCCGTGTTATCCCAGCTTCCGGTCAGGACAAATCGCCCATCACGGGAGAACGCCACGGCAGTCACTGTGTCGGAATGGCCCTGAAACCGTCGCACCAGCGTCCCGCCGGCGGCATCCCACAACCGGACCACCTTGTCGCGGTTGCTGCCCAGCGTTAGATCCTCGTTTCCCATCAGCACGAAACGGCCGTCTCTGGAGAAGGCGAGGGAACAGCGAGAGTCCGGAGGACCTTGAAACGTTCGAACTTCGGCGCCGCTCGCAATATTCCAGAGGCGCGCGACACCGTCATAGCCGCCGGTGAGCAGAAACTGTCCATCGGGTGAAAACACCACCGAGTGCACGGCGTGGGAGTGGTTGGGGAACTTGCGGATCTCTGCCCCACTCGCGGTATCCCAGACCATCGCGGTCTTGTCCCAGCTCCCCGTGGCCACGTAGCGGCCGTCGCCGGAAAACGCGACGGAGGAAACGGCCTCAGTATGGCCGGTGAACTGGCGAACTCTGGCGCCGCTGGCCGTATCCCACAGCACCGCTGTCTTGTCCACGCTTCCAGTGAGCACCAGGTTCCCGTCCGGCGAGAACACAGCCGCTTCAACCGAACCGGAGTGGCCATGAAACTGGCGGATCTCGCCGCCGCTGGCTGCGTCCCACAACCGCGCCGTCTTGTCATCGCTTCCCGTGAGCACGAATCGGCCGTCGGGGGAGAACGCCACCGAAGACACCCAGCCGGAATGGCCGAGCTGGAGATACAGCCTGGCCTCCTCGCCCCGGACCGCGATCGCAACAATAGCGATAGCCCGGAAGAGCCGCATTGCTGGACGCTCGACGATACGGGTTAACGGCAGCGCGAATACCCTTCGGGCAGTCTACCCAAATGGTGGCTGCGGGGCAAACACACCGGCGTCTGGCGCAAATCGGAAACGGAAGCAATTCGATATGGCTCTCCTGACACGGCGTGTGCGGGCGGACACGGATCGAGAGCTGCCTCGGCCCGTATGTGACTGCGCTACAGGCACATTCCATTTGGTCCGGACCATGCCTTCTTCGCGGGCATGAACCGCAGACTTCCGCTCCTGCTCCTGATGGCGGCCGTCGCCGCCCGCGCCAACGAGAATCCCGCCGCCCGGCGCATTGTCATCAGCATTCCCGATCACAAGCTCACGCTGCTGGAAGGCGACAAGGTGATTCGCGTTTACGCGGTGGCCACCGGCAAGCTCTCGACGCCCAGCCCGCAAGGCGAATTCCGCGTGGTGAATCGCGTCGCGCATCCGACGTGGTTCGGACCGCGCGGCGTCGTGAAACCCGGACCCGCTAACCCGCTGGGCACTCGCTGGCTGGGATTGAGCATGGCGGGATACGGCATCCACGGCACTAACGCTCCGGATTCCATCGGCAAGTACGCCTCGCACGGCTGCATTCGCATGCGCAACCGGGACGTGGAGGATCTTTTCGAGCTTGTGCCGGTGGGCACCCCGGTAGAACTGGTTGCCGAGCCGTCGCAGCAGGTGGCGAAAGTCTTCGCGGCAACAGTGGATTGAGCGCACAGGGCGCGGTGGCGTCCGACCTGAAGGCGCGAAACCGGACGCCGACCGCCCCCGTTGTGCGCGGTCTCGTGATGAACCAGAGAAGGAGAAAACCATGCTGTTCCTCAAATACACGCTCATCGTGATTGGATTGGGATTGCTGCTCTCGGCGGCAGGAATCCTGATTCATGACTTTTACCGGATATTCAGGCCGCCCCGGACGGACCCCGAAAAGCCGCAACCAGTCCGGCAACCGATCCAATGGCGCCCGGCGGGAAAGCTCGGCGTCGCCGGCTTCGTTATGTTGCTGGCGAGCCTAAGCATCGTGATGGTGCCCAGCGGTGAGGCTGGCGTGCTGGTGAGCCAGTTTGGCGGAGCGGAACCGGGCACGCTGTATCCCGGAGTCCACCTCATCCTGCCACTGGTGGACCACGTGGAGCTGTTCAGTACACGCGACCACCTCTTCATCACCACGCTGACGGAAGACGCGAAGAAGAAGTCCGAAGTACTTCGCGTGCAGACGAAGGAGGGGCTCAGCGTCGGACTTGCCGTAACGGTTCGCTACCGGCTCGACGCGCGGCGTCTTCCGTGGATCGATACCAACCTCCCGCAGCCCGTGGAGACGGAGATCGTTCCGCCAGTGGTGGCGACGGCGTTTCGCGATACCGCTCCCGCCTACCTGGTCCGCGAGCTGTTCGCCACGCGCCGCGACGAGATTGTCCGCGCGGTGGGAGGCGAGATCGCGCGCCGGCTCGCGCCGGACGGGGTCATCGTGAAGGAAGTCATGGTGACGGACATCGATCTCCCCGAGGAGTATGCCAAGGGACTGGAAGGCCTGCTGCTCAAGGAGCAGGAGAACGACCGCATGTCGGTGGAACTGGAAGTGAAGCAAAAGATGGTGAAGGAAGCCGAGCTCGAAGCCGAGGCGGACAAGGTGCGCGAGATCAAGGGCGCCGAGGCGAAGGCCGAAGAGACGGTGCTGGATGCGAAGGCTCAGGCGGACGCCATGCAGCACACGCTGCCTTTGAAACAGAAGCAGATTGAACAGAGCCGGCTGGAAGCGGAAGCGCGCAAGGAGACCACCATCATGAACGCGGAGGCGATGGCACAGGCTAAGGTCATCGACGGCAAGGCCGAACTGGAGCGGCGAAAGCTCATGAGCCAGGCCGACGCGGACCATATTCGAGTGGTCGCCGCCGCCGACTCCGATCGCATGAAGATGGAGTCGGAGGTGATCAAGGGGAATCCGCTGCTGATTCAGAAAATCATCGCCGACAAGCTTTCCGATAAGGTGCAGATCATGATGGTGCCCAACGATGGGAAGTTTTTCTTCGCCAACGATGTGCTGAAATCCACGGCGGGCGAGAGCTATACGCATCCGGTTTCCTCCACTGACCAGCGGTAACAGGGTGCTGAAAACGCCTCCACAGACTGAAGTCTGTGCCACCGTTTCTGCTTCGAGGTGGCACAGGCTTCAGCCTGTGATGTGTTTCGCTTTGGTATTATTCCAGCGGTGCTTCGAGGAATTTTGCTCTGCCTGTTGCTGGATGGACTGTGCGGGGCGCAGACGCTCGACGAAGCAGTGCGCAGCCTGGCGAAGAAAGTTACGGCTCGTCTGCCGGCGGGAGAAGTTGCGCGCGTGGCAACGGTTCGAAATCTTTCCTCGCTGGGGAATGCGGAAGCGACGCGAGCGCGGGCGGTGTTCGAGCGCGCCCTGCGGCAACCGAACGCGCGGCACGGCAAGCCGGTGGACGTGGCCTTCACCATTTCGCACAACGCCGCGGGGCTGCTGCTGGTGGCCGAGATCGAGCGCGGCGACGACCGGCAGGTGGAGATGGTCGAATATAGAGCGCCGGCGGCTGCGATGCACTCCCTTCACGCCGTGCTGGAGAAGCGGCTCATCCGGGAGCAGGACGGAGTCATGCTGGACGTCGCCATGGCGGGGGATTCCATGCTGGTGCTCGAACCAACCGAGGTGGTGGTGTACGCGCGGAGGGCGTCGGGCTGGGAGCGCACGGAGACTAATCCGCTGGATGGCGCGGTGGCCGTGCGCGATCCGCGGGGGCGGCTCGAGGTGAACGGCGACGAGTTTACGGCTTTCCTGCCCGGGCTCGTTTGCCACGGTGTTCATTGCGAATCCGGGGGCAAGGACATCCGGTTCACGGCAGCGCGGAACACCATGCAGCTCGAGGACTGGCCTCCGGTTTTTTCGCTCGCTCAGGTGGAGGAGCGAGGCCGGCCGTTCTATCTGACCGCGGAACTCGACGGGCGCACGCACATGTACGACGCTGCGAGACGGCCGGTCGGCGCGCTCGATTCATGGGGCGACGATTTTGCCGCGATCGCGAACGGCTGCGGCACGGGTCCGGTGATTCTGGCTTCATCGGCGAGCGCGCGCGATGCGGCCGATTCGGTGGCCGCCTTCAATCTGGTGGATCGCAAGCCCATGCAGATCGGCGATCCCGCGGAGTTCGAGGGGCCGGTGACAGCGTTGTGGTCTTCCGCGAGCGGGGCTCTGGCCATCGCGCGGGATCTGGCCACGGGACATTATGCAGCGTACACTCTTACGCTCAATTGCGGCCCCTAGTTGCCTCCTCGCAATGGCGTCGCTGAACGCCGCGCGTCGGCCCCGTTACGGCGGCACGCTGCGCATCGACGTGAGTGGCGCGATTCAATCGCTCGACGCCGGCGATGTCCCGGCCGACCCCCTCGACGCTGCACTGAAGGAGAACATCCAGCGTGAAGTGGGGCCGTTTCGCGTCGCCGCATGGGAGCCCATGAAAACGGTCGTCCTCGAGCCGAACGAGTTGGCTCCGGGTGGACGGCCTTATCTCGACCGCATCGAGATTCACATGGGCCGTACGTCGCGCGATCAGGCGCTCGATTTCGAACTCGGTAAAGCCGACGTGGTCGAGCTGCCGCTGGCCGACCTGCGGCGCGCGCAACAACAGGGCGTCCGCACCGGCACTTCCCAGCCGTGTCTGGTGATTGCGCTTGCCTTCGCCGGCCATCGCGGCGACCTTGACGGGATGAGACAGGCCCTCTCGCTGGCCATCGATCGTCCGGCCATCCACAACGTGCTGCTGCAGAAACAGGGCGAAATCTCCGGATCGCTCCTGCCGCAATGGCTCAGCGGCTACGCCTTCCTGTTCCCGGTCGCACGCGATCTGAGCAAGGCCAAGGAACTTGCTGCTTCATCTGCGCCGTTGTCATTTGCCTGGGACAAGCAGAGCCCGCTGTTGCGGCCGATCGCGGAGCGCATTGTGGTGAACGCGGCGGAAGCGGGAATCACACTTCGCCCGGCGACTGGTCCGGACGCCGACGTGCGCCTGGTGATTCTGCACATCGCGAGCGACGACGGAGCAGAAGCGCTCCGGTTGCTGGGCGGCAGGCCGAGCGCCGATCCGTTAAAGATGTTCGAAGCGGAACGCGAGCTGATCGACTCGCGCCGGCTCGCCCCGCTGTTCCAGCTTCCCCTCGCGTACGAGCTCGCTCCAGGCGTCAATGCGTGGACCACGGGCCCCAGCGGCAACTGGCGGCTCGAGGATGTCTGGCTGGAGGGCGTGAAGCCATGACCTTTCGCACGCGGCTGCTTGCGGTTTCGTCGCTCACCGTCGCCGGGGCCGTGGCGTTGGTGAGCGGCGTGGTATCGGTGGCGGCACGACGCGCCTTTGACCGGATCGCCGAGGAACGGAGGAAGGCCGTCGTCGATCAGTTCCAGCGCGAGGTGGACTGGCAATACGCCGACGTGGAGTACAAGGTTCAGCGCGTCGCTGCTTCCGATGCGGTGCTGCAGATCGCGGTCGAGGCGAACAAGCCCGAGCCGGACTTCTCCGCGTTCTTCGATGAAGCGCGCCCACAAGCCGACGCGCAGGCCCTCGATTTCCTGGATATTCTTCAGCCGGATCTCACCATCATCTCGTCCGCTTCCGCGCCGGCCCGCTTCGGGTACCCGAGCAATTGGCTTATCGGAGACGTCGTCGTCTTGAGACACTTCCTGATTCGTATTCCCACGAACATCGGATACGTCGTCGCGTTCGCGGCCGTGCGTGCGGTCAGTGTGGGCGATAAGAGCATTCTCGTGGTCGGCGCACGCCGGCTCGACTCTGGGTTCCTTGCTTTGCTCACCCACACTTCAGGAGTGCACGCCATGTTGTGGCTTGCAGATGGCAACCAGGTGGTGGATGCCTGGGGAACTGTCGCCGAACCGCCGAAGCTTGCGGGTCTCATCGACACGGTTCGGCATACCCATCGCGAGGCATCCGCAACAGTGCAGTGGAAGTCCGATCCAGCCAGCGCCGAATCGGTCGTCGCCCTGCCGCTCAGCCACGGAGATAACCTGCTGGGCGCGCTTCTGGTGGGCACGTCCCTCCGCGAACAGGTGCTGCTGGAACGCAACATCCTGTGGACCGGCATTGGCGTGGCTGGCGCGGGCATCCTGCTCGGCGTGCTCATGGGTTACTGGACTACGCTTCGCGTCACCCGGCCGGTGGCCCAGCTCGTGTCGGGGGTTCAGGCGGTGGCCGGCGGGGATTGGAGCGCTCGCGTCGATGTGCAATCGCGGGATGAAATCGGAGAACTCGCGGCCGCATTCAACAAAATGACCGAGCAGCTCATTGAGCAGCGCGATCGCGCCATTCAGGCCGAGCGCGTGGCCGCCTGGCGCGAGCTGGCGCGGCGGCTTGCGCATGAACTGAAGAACCCGCTTTTTCCGCTGCAGATCACCATCGAGAACCTGCAGCGGGCGCGAGACCGGAATCCGGACGAGTTCGAAGAGGTCTTTCGCGAGAGCACCACCACGCTGCTGGCCGAACTCGGCAACCTGAAGACCATCGTCGGCCAGTTCAGCGATTTTGCGAAGATGCCTCAGCCCGAGTTCCAAAACGTGAACGCCAGCGCCCTAGTGCGCGAGGTTCTGAAGCTGTTCGAAGCACAGTTTCAGACGGACGCCCGGCCACGGATCGAGCTCGTGCTGGAGCTGGCGGAAAGCGGAGTCGAGATTTCCGCCGACCCGCTGCAGCTGTCGCGCGCGCTGCGGAATCTGGTGCTGAACGCGATGGATGCCATGCCCGAGGGCGGTACGCTGCGCCTGCGCACCGAGTCCGCGGACGGGATGGTACGAATCGAAATCAGCGACTCCGGCCAGGGCCTCAGCGAAGAGGAGTGCGCGCGGTTGTTTACGCCTTACTACACAACAAAACGCCACGGCACCGGTCTTGGCCTTGCCATCGTCCAGTCGGTTGTCAGCGACCATCATGGGCGCATTTCGGTTTCGGGCGAGCCGGGGCGCGGCGCCACGTTTACCATCGAGCTGCCCGCGCGGAGGGATGCATGAGCCGGTTGCTGATTGTCGATGACGACGCGAACACGCTCGCGTCGCTGGCGCGAGCGTTTCGCATGAACGGGCACGAGGCCACCGTGGCCGACAATGCCACGCGCGCACTGGAGTTGGTCCGCACTCAGCCCTTCGACCTGGTTTTCTCAGACGTTGTCATGCCCGACAAAGACGGGATCGCGTTACTGGAGGAGATCCGCGGGCTGGGGGTGGCGGTGCCGGTGGTGATGATCTCGGGCCAGGCCACTCTCGATATGGCCGTTCGCGCGACGAAGCTCGGCGCGATCGATTTCCTCGAAAAGCCGCTCTCCACCGAGAAGCTGCTGCTGACGGTGGACAATGCCGTGCGCCTGACGCGTCTCGAACGCGAGAACCGGGATCTGCGGCAGCGTGTCGGGCGGCACGAGATCGTGTGGGTAAGCGAAGCGATGCGCCGCGTCATGAATCTCGTGGAGCGCGTCGCCGCGGGCGAATCGCGCGTTTGCATTCTCGGGGAAACCGGGACGGGGAAGGAGCTGGTGGCGCGCGCAGTGCATGACAAGAGCCCGCGCCGCGGCGGACCGTTCATTGCCGTAAACTGCGCGGCGGTTCCACAGGAGTTGATTGAATCCGAACTTTTCGGTCATGAAAAGGGCGCGTTCACCGGCGCTGCTGCGCGCCATGTGGGCAAATTCGAGCAGGCCGATGGAGGCACGCTGTTCCTCGACGAGATTGGCGACATGCCCGCGATGATGCAGGCCAAGCTGCTGCGCGTGCTCGAGGAAGGCGAGATCGAGCGCGTGGGTGGCAGCCAGCCGGTGCGGGTGGACGTGCGTGTCGTGGTGGCGACGCATCGCAATCTGGAGGAGCAGGTGGCGGCCGGCGGATTCCGGCAGGATCTTTACCATCGCGTGGTCGTGTTCCCGATCGTGCTGCCGCCGTTGCGCGAGCGCCGCGGCGACGTGCCGGTTCTGGTGGAACACTTCGCGCGCGCGATCAGCGAGCAGAACGGGTGGAAGCCGAAGGCGTTCACCGCCGAGGCCGTGGCGCTGCTCGAGCGGAATTCGTGGCCGGGCAACGTGCGCGAGCTGCGGAACTGCGTCGAGCGGCTCCTGTTACTCGCGGACGAGGCGGTGGATGAGGCGACCGTCGGCCTTGCGCTTCCGCACGGAGCGCCCGGCGCCACGCCCCACTCCGAGTCCGGCGCGCTTGCTGCCCGCGTGGAGGCCTTCGAGCGCGAGACGATTCTCGCCGAGCTGAAACGTCACAATCGCAACATGAGTGAGACCGCCCGCGCTCTGGGCCTCGAGCGCAGCCATCTCTATAAGAAGTGCGCGCAACTGGGCATCGAGATTCGGTGAGAGGCGCAATGGCGGCGGGGCGCACAGTGATGGTGTGATGGGCGCGGCTCCGGCGGTCTGCAACCGACAAGGGGCCTCCCAACCACTCCGCGCTGGTTGGTGTATTCTCAGTACGGACGCATGGGCGACGCTTTAGGCGGTTTGGCGGTTCTCTTCACCGGCATCCTTTTGCTCGTTGTCCTCGCCCTCACCATCAGGGCGTGCGTGATCGACGCCCGACGACGGGGGAAATCGCCTCTCCTGGTAACAATCGCCGTCATTTTCTTTTTCCCATGGGGCTTGATCGCATGGCTCCTCTTCCGGCCCGACCCGCTCGATCCGTCGACTGGTAACCGCCTGTTCCGGCTTGAGGACCATCGCGTTCAATAACAGGACGCTGTTCACTCACGCCCAGCGTGCGAGGCCCTTGCGCCCGATGTCGCGGCGATAATGCATTCCTTCGAAGTGGATCTTCGCGACTTCCGCGTAGGTGTTGTCGATCGCGCTTTGCAGGTCCGGACCGGACCCCACCACGCCCAGCACGCGCCCGCCCGCGGTCTTGAGTCCGTAGAGATCCAGCTCGGTGCCCGCCTGGAACACCACTCCGTGGGTCACCTGCTCGATGCCGGTGATACGATCGCCGCGGCGTGGCGTTCCCGGATAACCGCTCGTGGCCGCCACCACGCAAACCGAAGGTTCGCTCCTCCACTGAAACGCCGTGTCCGGCAATTTGCCCGTGGCCCCGCCCTGCAGCGCGGCAACGAAATCGCCCCGCATGCGATGCACAAGGGGCTGCGTCTCGGGGTCGCCGAGTCGCGCGTTGAACTCGAGCACACGCGGGCCGTCGGCGGTCATCATGAGGCCCGCGTACAGGAAACCCGTAAACGGATTGCCCTCCGCCCGCATGCCTTCGATGACCGGGTAAATGATGGTGCGAAGAATCTCGTCCGACTGCGCGGGAGTGAGAATGCGGCCGTCGCAGTAGGCGCCCATGCCCCCGGTATTGGGTCCACGGTCGTCATCGAAAACGGGTTTGTGATCCTGCGTCGGTTCGAGCGGCAGCACGCGCTCGCCATCGCTCAGCACAATGAAGCTGACCTCTTCTCCGGCCAGGAACTCTTCGATGACCAGCCCGCCGGCGTGCGACATCAGCGGCGGGATGGCGTTTTCCGCTTCCTCGCGCGAATGCGCCACAACGACGCCCTTGCCGGAGGCGAGTCCGTCGGCTTTCAGTACCACGGGCAGGCCGAAGTTGCGCAGCTCGTCCAGAGCCTGAGCGGGCGAAGCGACCGATGTGAAGCGCGCCGTGGGAATGCGCCAGCGCTGCATGAATTCCTTGGCGAACGTCTTGCTGCTCTCCAGGCGGGCGGCCGCCTGGTCAGGTCCGAAAATGGCTAGTCCGCGCGCGCGGAAGCGGTCCACGATACCCGCCGCCAGCGGCGCCTCCGGTCCCACAACCGTCAGATTGATGTCCAGAGCTTCCGCCAGTTTGAGCGGATCGGACGCTGGATAGCACGACGCCACCTGCGCCATGCCGGGATTCCCGGGCGTTGCATACACGTCGATGCGCGGCGTCTGAGCGAGTTTCCAGCAAAGGGCGTGCTCTCGCCCGCCGCTGCCAATCACGAGGATTTTCATGTCGTTGCGCTACCATGATACCTGTGAAGCCGGGCCGTTACGACATTGTTGTGATCGGGGCGGGGCATGCCGGCTGCGAAGCCGCTCGCGCGTGCGCGCGGATGGGCTTTCGCACGGCCATCGTCACGATGAACCTCGATCTCATCGCACAGATGTCCTGCAACCCGGCGGTCGGAGGAATCGCCAAGGGCCACCTGGTGCGGGAGATCGACGCGCTCGGCGGGGTCATGGGCGAAGTCACGGATGCAGTTGGGATTCAGTTCCGTCTGCTGAATACCAGCCGCGGCCCCGCCGTATGGTCCCCACGAGCTCAGTGCGACAAAAAGCAGTATCGAATCCGCATGCGCGAGGTTTTGGAGGCCGAGCCGAATCTGCGGATCCTGCAGGCCGAGGTCGCGGAGCTGGTGATTGAAGACCACCGCGTCAAAGGCGTTCTGCTGCGCGATGGCCGACGCATTTCCGCCGATGCCGTGATTGTCACCACAGGCACGTTTCTCAACGGCCTCGCTCATGTCGGGGAAATGAAGTACACCTGCGGGCGCAATGGCGAGGCGCCGTCGAATCTTCTGGGGAACCAGTTGCGCACGCTCGGGTTGCAGTGGACGCGCCTGAAGACCGGAACGCCGCCACGTCTGGACGGCCGCACCATCGACTGGAGCCGATTCGAGCCGCAGTCGGGCGATGCGGATCCAACACCATTCTCGTTCCTCACGGAGAAGATCGAGCGGCAGCAGGTGAAATGTTATATTGCTTACACATCGGAGCGTACCTTGCAGATCCTGCGCGAGAGTGTCGCGCGTTCGCCTCTTTACAGCGGCCAGATTGAGGGCGTTGGACCGAGGTATTGCCCATCAATCGAGGATAAGGTGGTGAAGTTCCCGGACAAGGCGCGCCACCAGATCTTCCTTGAGCCTGAAGGGCTCGATACGTATGAGGTTTACGTCAATGGGATGTCTACCAGCATGCCCATCGACGTGCAGGAGGCAATGGTGGCCTCGATTCCCGGACTCGAGGACGCGGAGATCATTCGGCCGGGCTACGCGATTGAGTATGACGCGATCGATCCGCGGGAGCTCCTGCACACGCTCGAGGTGAAGAAGATCCCGGGTTTGTTTCTCGGCGGCCAGATCAACGGCACTTCCGGTTACGAAGAAGCGGCCTGCCAGGGGCTGCTCGCGGGGATCAACGCCGCCTGCAAGCTGGGCGGCCGCGAGTCCGTGGTGGTCGGCAGGACCGAAGGCTACGTGGGTATTCTTGTGGACGATCTCGTGAACAAGGGTACCGACGAGCCGTATCGAATGTTCACTTCGCGAGCAGAGTTTCGGCTGCACCTTCGAATTGACAACGCCGATGAGCGGCTGACTTCGGTCGGACGGCGTGTCGGGCTCGTGAACGACGAACGGTGGGGGAGATTTGAGGCGAAGCAGCGCCAGCGGGAGGTGTTTGCGAGCCTTCTTGAGCGCCAGCGCGTGGACCCTGAGCTGTTTCCGGAACTGGGCCTGTCGCCAGAGGACCGGCCAAGACTGATCGAGTGGTTGCGTCGTCCGGAAGCCCGGGTTCTGGCCGTTGCCGCCTGGCTCGAGCAGGCCAGCGGTGAGCGGCCCGCTCACGGCGTCCTCACCACAATCGAGACGGAGGCCAAGTATTCCGGCTACATCTCACAGCAGGAGCGGCAGGTCGCACGGCTGAGGGAGGCGGAGCGCCGCAGGATTCCGGCAGGATTCTGCTACACCGGTGTGCCGGGACTCTCCACCGAAGTTCAGCAGAAGCTTGAACGCGTGCGTCCCGAGACTCTCGGTCAGGCAGGGCGCATCCCGGGTGTCACGCCGGCCGCGATTGCCGTGCTGGATGTTTACCTGAGCCTCGCGCACCGTGTCTGAGTTCTCGGACCTGTTGCGCCACCATCTCGGAGGGTGCCTGGAGATCACTGCAGAGCAGTCGGCAGCTCTGGAGCGGCACTATGAGCTTCTGGTGCGCTGGAACCGAGTGCTGAATCTGACGGCGATCCGCAACATGGAGGAAGCCGTCGTCCGGCACTACTGTGAGTGTCTCTTCTTTGCGTCCCTGCTGCCGAAGTCGGCACGAATTCTCGACTTCGGTTCCGGTGCAGGTTTCCCGGGTATCCCAATTGCAGTTTTGCGACCGGAATGTCATGTGACGCTGGTGGAGTCTCATCAGCGCAAGGCTGTGTTTCTGAAGGAGGCGACCCGAGGGATGGCGAAGATCGATGTCCTGGCTCAACGCGTGGAGGACCTCACGGGATCGTGGGACGTGGTTGTGTCGCGGGCAGTAGATCCAGTGGAAGTGTTGAAGCAGATTCCTCGTCTCGCTCCTCACAGTGGACTGCTGGTCAGTGGGGCAGGCTCCCAGCCTGCGGCGGCCTCTCAGGCCGCCCTGTGCGAGCGAGTCAAGCTCCCTTGGGGAGACGACCGTTGGGCGATGTTCCACGTGAAACCTCAGGCTGAATAGCGACGTTCCACGTGGAACGATTCCTCCCCGCGACCCTTTGGCCCCATGATATCCTGCTAATTCCGGTGCACTCGTGAGCAAAGTCATCGCCGTCGCCAACCAGAAAGGGGGCGTTGGCAAAACCACTACTGCGATCAACCTCGCCGCCTCCCTCGCCGCCAACGACGTTTTGGTTCTCCTCGTAGACTCGGATCCCCAGGGCAATGCCACAACCGGCCTCGGGGTCAGCAAGGAAGGCCAGCCAACAACTTACGATGTTCTCCTCGGCCAGACCGAAATCGCTGCCGCCGTGCTCCGCACGGAGTTCGACGGACTTTACCTCATCCCCTCCGACCGCAACCTCGTAGCAGCCAACATCGAACTCGTCGATGAACCGGATCGCGAAACACGGCTTCGCACGCGTCTTGAACCCATTCGCGACCAATACCCGTTCATCATCATCGACTGCCCTCCCGCGCTCGATCTCCTTACTGTCAATGCCCTCGTCGCCGCAGATTCCGTGCTAATACCCATTCAGTGCGAATTCTTCGCGCTCGAAGGTATCTCCCAACTCATGGATACCGTTGATCGCGTGCGCTCGGCATTCGGCACCAATCTCGCGATCGAGGGCGTGCTCCTCACCATGTACGACGACCGCACCAACCTTACGCGCCAGGTCGAGAACGACCTCCGCGACTTCTTTCGCGAGGAGGTTTTCCAGACCGTCATTCCGCGCAGCATCCGCCTCGCCGAAGCCCCCAGTTTCGGTAAGCCGATCATCTCGTACGACGTTCGCTCTCGCGGCGCCGAGAGCTACATTCAACTCGCAAAGGAGATCCTGGCCCATGAACAAGCAGCCCGAGACTCGCAAAGCGCTGGGTAAAGGGCTCTCCGCACTCCTGCCGCCGCGACCGCCGCTCTCGCCGGCAGCCCGTCAGGAATCTCCCGCCGGCAGTGCCCGCGCGGTGCCGCTTGACCAGATCGATCCGAATCCCCTCCAGCCGCGGGCCCAGTTCGATCAGGGCCGCATCGCTGAACTTGCCGAGTCCATTCGCTCCAATGGAATCATCCAGCCGCTCATTGTGCGTCACTATGGCGAGCGCTTCCAGCTCGTGGCCGGGGAACGACGCCTCCGCGCAGCCAAAGTCGCCGGCTTATCCGAAGTCCCGGTGGTCGTTCAGGATTTCGCGGACGACCAGCTTCTTCAGCTCGCGCTCATCGAAAACATTCAGCGCGAGGATCTGAATCCCATCGAAACGGCACAGGCGTTCGAGCGACTCGCTGCCGATCTCAACCTCACCCACGAAGAGATCGCTCACCGAACCGGTAAGGACCGCACCACGATCACAAACCTGATACGTTTGCTGCGCCTGCCCGAGCCGATTCAGCTCCTTCTCGCCGAACGCCGCCTGCACATGGGCCACGCGCGTGCTATTCTCGGCCTTCCAAACGAAGAAAAGCAGATTGAAGTGGCCAACCGAGCCGCAGCTCACGGCCAATCTGTACGCGATGTAGAGAGAATAGTAAGACGTCTTACAGATGAACGCGCGAAATCCGATTCGGAAGCGCGTAGCCAGGACCCCAACGTCAAAGCCGCAGTGAAACAGCTTGAGGAGACCCTCGGCACGCGCGTGCGAATCGTCGAGAAGTCCGAGCAGCGCGGGCGCATCGAGATCGAATACTACTCCCAGGACGATCTGCAACGGATATACGGCCTCATCGCCAGAGACGCGTAGGCCGTGTTAATCTCGGAATGAAGCGCCGGTGTAGCTCAGGTGGTTAGAGCGACGGTCTCATAATCCGTAGGTCGCAGGTTCGACTCCTGCCGCCGGCACCACAACCCCCAAAAGTCTTGACTCGCCCCCCCCAATGGACTTATCTTAATCTCGGGTAGAGACCGGAATGGTCGGTCCCAGCCCGCTATAGGAGGGAGCCTATCGAGAACGAACACTTGTTCAGGGCGGATACCGACTTCCTCGACCTGGCAGCCTGAAGGCAAACGACGACTTGGGGCCTGAACCCCGTGAGTTGGTCGGCAGCAGATACCGCTGCAATGATACGCCGGATGGGTGTCTGAGCGGGTGCTGGCGTCCGCCCTGATCCTCTGAATAATCCCGCCATTTGACACCCTCCCCACTGCTCAGTAGATTCGAGTTAGTGGATCCCGCAATCATTGAGTTCCGCGGCGTTTCCAAGAGCTATCCGATCTATCGCTCCCCGGCTGATCGTCTCCGTGAACTGGCCACCTTCACCCTGAGCTCGCATCATCGCGACTTCCGCGCGCTCGATAACGTCAGCTTCGAGATCGCTCGCGGCGAAACCTTCTGCATCGTCGGCGAAAATGGATCCGGCAAGAGCACCACGCTACAGCTCATGGCCGCCATACTGCATCCCACGGCTGGCGAAGTGGTCGTTCGCGGGAGGGTCGCCGCGCTGCTGGAACTCGGCGCCGGTTTCAACCACGAGTTCAGCGGACGCGATAACGTCTACCTCAATGCCGCCATCATGGGCTTCTCGCAACGCGAGATCGACCGGAAATTCCCCAACATCGAGGCCTTCGCGGAAATTGGAGAGTTCATCGACCAGCCCGTCAAGACCTATTCCAGCGGCATGGTGGTGCGGCTCGCTTTCGCCGTGGCCATTCATCTCGACCCGGAGATTCTGCTGGTAGACGAAGCCCTCGCGGTCGGCGACATCTACTTCCGCCAGCGTTGCATGCGCAAGGTGCATGAAATGCGCGCGCGCGGCGTCACCATCGTCTTTGTCTCCCATTCCACCGCCGACGTGAAGGCCATCGGCGACCGCACAATGTGGCTTGATCGCGGCCGGCTGCGCGAGATCGGAAACACCGAGCACGTCGTATCGAAGTACCTTGCCTCCATCGTGCAGAAGGACGCCGTTTTCCTGAAGCACTCCCGCGCCGGAGCGGCTGAGATAAGCGCCGCGAAGATACCCTCCGTCGCCGAGTCGCATCAGGTGGTCCGCGGCATCCCCAACATCGATCATCGCTATGGCGACGCCCACGCCGAGCTGCTGGGCATCGCCGTACTGGATTCCGCCGGCCTTCCCATCGCCATGCTCGAACCCGGTTCAGCCATAGTGGTCCGAATCAGCGTCATGGCGCATCAGCGCCTGGAGCTTCCGATAGTCGGCTTTATGCTCCGCAATCACATGGGCGTCGATTTCGCGGGCACCAACACCGCGCGCGAAGGCTTCGATCTCCCGCCAATGAACCCCGGCGATGTGTATACTGTCGATTTCCATGTGCAGCTTCCACAGCTCTATCCTTCGCAGTTTTCGTTCTCGCCCGCGGTGGCCGACGGCACGCTGGCGAGCTACGTCATGTGCGACTGGATCGACAACGCCATCGCGCTGCAGATGAGCCGCGCCGATCAACCTGTGTATGGGTACGTTCACCTTCCCTGCAGGGTCGAGCTCACCCATGGCTGAATTCACCGGCGAGCGGGTGGTTCCCGGCCAGGTAGAGCCGGATCTGTGGAACGAACATGTGGCGCGTTACGCGTTCGCCGCGCGTTTCGCGCCGGGCCGGCGCGTGCTCGATGCCGGCTGCGGCATGGGTTACGGCTCGGCGCATCTGGCGCGTGCCGGTGCATCGGTAGTGGGTCTCGACGTGGCGAGGGAGGCAGTGGAATCCGCCGCGCGAACCTATACCAGCCTCACCTTTGTGCAGGGATCCTGTTCCGTGCTTCCGTTCAGCGGGGGGGCGTTTGAGGTCATCACCGCATTCGAGGTGATCGAGCACCTCCATCAGCAGACGGCGTTTATCGCCGAGTGCCGGAGGGTCCTGACCCCCGATGGTTTGCTGATCGTCTCCACCCCGAACACCCTCTACTATGCCCAATCGCGCGCCGACGCCGGACCCAATCCTTATCACGAGCACGAATTCGAAGCGGCGGAGTTCCAGGCGGCGTTGCGGGCGCAGTTTGCGCACGTGGCGTTCCTGTTGCAGAACCGCACCGAGTGCTTCGCCTTCTACCCGCCCGAGGGCTGGCACGGCGGCGAGATTGTCGCGGAAGCGGGCGCCGATCGCATTGAGCAGGCGAATTTCTTTGTGGCGCTCTGCTCCAACACGCCGCTTCCAGCCCATGAGCCGCTGTTGTATATCCCGCGAGTCGCGAACCTCCTTCGAGAACGCGAGCAGCACATTCGAAAGCTTGAAAGCGAGCTTGCGCAAAAGGAGCAGTGGCTCGCCGAGGCGCGCGAGGAACGCGACAATGCGCTGCATCATGCCGCCAGCACCGAATCGGCCCTCGAAGAGAGCAATCGATGGGCGGAACGGATCTCGGCCGATCTCAGCGCGGCCCGCCAGCGAATCGTCGAACTGCAGGGCGAGTTCACCGCCGAGCAGCAGCGCGCCCAGCAAAGCATCGACGCACTCGAAAAGGAAAACCGAAAGAAAACTGATTGGGCCCTGCAACTGGCCGCCGAGGTGGACAGTCTTCGCGCGCGTATCGCCATGGTGGTGGCTTCACGCTGGGTGCGCGCCGGGCACCGGATCGGCCTGGGCCCGCCGCTCCCCGAACTGGATAAGCCCGCGCGGTGAGAATTCTCTACAGTCTCGGGGCGCTGCTTCTGGCGCCGCTGGTGGCGCTTGTCGTGGCCCTCGCCGATCTGATTCCCCACCGGCGCCGGCTGCCGGCGGACTCACTGCCGCGAACCGACGCCGCCAGCATTGTCATCCCCAACTGGAACGGCCGCGACCTGCTGGAAAAGTATCTGCCCTCCGTCCTGGAGGCAGCCGCAATCAACCCGGCAAATGAAGTCATCGTCGTCGACAACGGCTCGAGCGACGGCAGCGCCGCGTGGGTGCGTGAACGCTTCCCAGGGGTTCGGGTCATCGCGCTCGAAAAGAACCTCGGCTTCGGCGGAGGATCCAACGCCGGATTTCGCGCCGCGAAGCACGACATCGTCGTCCTGCTCAACAGCGATATGCGCGTGGCTCCGGATTTCCTGCCGCCTCTGCTTGAGGCCTTCACCGATGACAAGGTCTTCGCCGTCGCGTGCCAGATCTTCTTCTCCGATTCAGCAAAACTCCGCGAAGAAACCGGCCTCACCGAAGCGCGCTGGCGCCGAGGGACTCTCCGGGTAGGACATCGCGCAGACGATAATATCACCGGCCTGTACCCGTGCTTCTACGCGGGCGGAGGCTCCAGCGCCTTCGACCGGCGCAAATTCCTGGAGCTCGGCGGATTCGACGATCTCTTCGCGCCTTTCTATTTTGAAGACGCCGACATCGGTTATCGGGCGTGGAAACGCGGCTGGAAGGTGCTCTATCAGCCACGCAGCGTGGTGTGGCACGAGCACCGCGGGACCATCGGCCGCCATCACTCCCCGGCGTACATCGATGCAATGCTGAGGCGCAATCGGCTGCTTTTCTGCTGGAAGAACATGCACGACTGGCGGCGTCTGGCGGCGCATTTTGCATTCATCGTTGCCGATCCGCGCGGCTTCTTCAGCGCGTTGCCCCGGTTCCTCGCGGCGCTCCGTTCGCGCCGGCGAGCGCAAGAGCAGGCGGCGATAACAGACGTCGAGGCGCTACGCCGCCCGCTCGCTGGATACTTCCGCGATCGTTTCTCCACGCTTCCGCCGTCGCCCGAGCCGCTGCGCGTTCTGTTTGTTTCACCCTATTCCATCTGCCCCACCACGCACGGCGGAGCCGTCTTCATGTACAACGCCATTCGCGAGCTGGCGAAGCGTTGCGAGCTTCACCTGCTGATCGTGCTCGACCGGCCCGAGCACCGCGACGCGCATCGTGAACTCGAATCTGTGGCCGCCTCGGTCGAGTACTTCAATCGCTCCGCACCGAAAGACCGCGACGCGCCATATTCGCTCCCTTACGCCGTGCGCGACTTTGCCTACCCCGACCTCGAATGGGCCGTCCATCGCATCATCTGCACCCGCGGCATCGACGTCCTGCAGATCGAGTACACGAATATGGCGCAATATGCCGGTGAGTATCATCAACTGGCCTGCGTGCTTTTCGAGCACGATGTCTATTTCCAATCCGTGCGGCGGCGGCTCGACGTGCGGACCTGCTGGGAATACCTGCGCGCCCTCCGCTTCGAGCTCCGCGCCCTGCCTCGCTTCGATCACATTCAGGCCTGCACGGCGGCGAATCGCGACTACCTGGTCTCCTTCGCTCCCAGGCTCGCACCGCTAATCGAGACGGGCACACGCACGGGTATCGACGTTCAGCGATATTCCTTCAAGCCAACCGGCCGCGAACCGCTCACCATGCTCTTCCTCGGCAGCTTTCGCCATCTGCCCAACTGGCAGGGCTTCGAGTGGTTCCAGTCGCAGGTGCTTCCGCGCGTGCTGGCCGAAGAGCCGGGGGCCCGGGTGGTGGTGGTCGGTTCGGAAATGCACCCGGGCAACGTCTCCGATCAACCGGGAGTAAAGATGCGCGGCTTCGTGGAAGACGTCCGCGAACCGCTCGCCCACTATGCCCTTTTCGTTTGCCCCGTGCTGAGCGGATCGGGGATTCGAGTGAAACTGCTGGAAGCGTTCGCCGCGGGCATTCCCGCCGTATCCACGCGCATTGGCGCCGAGGGGATATCGGATAACGACGGCGACCTCTGCCGCCTGGCCGACGATGGCTCAGCTTTCGCTGGGGCGATTCTCGATCTTTTCAGGAACCCGGTGGAGGCGGAAGCAATGGCTCGCCGCGCCCGCTTGTACGTCGAGAGCACGCACGACGCCGAGCGCCTGACGGAGACGGTGGTGGAGAGCTACCGGCGGATCGTGTCAGAAAAAAGAACCGCCCGGTGATTCCTGGGCGGTCCGGGGTGGAACTGATCGCTGGGACAATTCGGTGACGGGCACCGAATTTGCCGCATCGGAAAGGGTTGCAAACAATACTCTCGGTGCTGCGGAATTTCGGCGCCCGTCACCGAATAGTCTGCCCACCTGCTTCCACTTCGGACTGCTATTCTTCTGCCTTGCCGGTACGCGCCGCTTTGAACTGTTTGACGATTGCCTCGGCCGTGTGTCTGAGTTCTTCCGGGCGGCTCCCCGCTGGTCGTTGATAGGTGGACCAAAGCACATTGCGCGTCCGCCGATCCACCAGGAAAAACGTGCCCTTGCCCCGGCCGAAGGTCGATACCGGAGCGGTCGCCGCGGCTTTGTCCGCCGTGGCCGCGATCTCGCTCGCCTGCGATTGGTCCGTCTTCCTCGTATCCCCCTTGTCGTCTGCGGCCTTTGGCGGAGCGGGTTTCGGGTAGAGGGTCTCCATACTCTGCTCGAAGTTTTCACCGAGATGGTCGGTAAAGACGGCGTCGGCAGTCTGCGGGTCGGAGACCACCTGCACGGCATGCGCCACGGTGAGGCGATCCGCGAGGAACTGATCCATCCCGCGGCTCATGGGCAGAATATAGACGGTCCTGACGGCGGTAAGCGCGGGAGACGGTGGCGCTTCGGCGGCCGCGAGCGCCAGCACCGCAAAGCCCGACAAGCCGATGACTGGAAACAACTTCATCCCTTCATGATAGCCTGGTTGTTTCGTGTACAAGTCCGCGAAGATCACGGTGATCATTCCCTGTCTGAACGAGGAGCAGGGTATCGAGAAGGTGTTGCAGCGCATGCCGCCGTTCGTGGACGAGGTCATCGTCGTGGACAACGGTTCCACCGACCGGACGGCGGAAGTGGCACGCGCATGGGGAGCGCAGGTGATTCGCGAAGAGGTACGCGGCTATGGGCGCAGTTATAAGCGTGGGTTTGCCAGCGCGCAGGGCGATATCATCGTGACGCTCGATGGCGATCACAGCTACCCGCCGGACGCAATCTCGTATCTTCTCGAGGCGTTCCTTCATCTGGAGGCCGACTTCCTGAGCGCCTCGCGGTTCCCGGTACGCGACCGCCACGCCATGAGCATGAAGCACCACTTTGGGAATCTGATCCTGTCGCTGGCGATGTCGGTTCTCTACCTCCGCTGGGTGCGCGATTCGCAATCGGGGATGTGGGTGTTCCGCAAGTCCATTCTCGATGGCATGGTGCTGGAGTCCAACGGCATGGCGTTTTCCGAGGAGATCAAGACCGAGGCGCTGCGCAACCGCGGCATTCGTTTCGAGGAGATTTCCATTCAGTATTCGTCGCGTCTGGGGGAAATCAAACTGAATCCGTGGCGGGACGGATTCTACAACCTCTGGTTTCTCGTGAAGAAGCGGTTTGCGCGGAGGAAGACGAAGGCGGTCTGAGAGACCGCCGCAGGCTGGGAGCCTGCCCCACAACATGGTGACGGCGATCATTCCTAACTGGAATCGGGCGGAGCTATTGGCGGCGGCGCTCGAATCGCTGAGGCGGCAGACGCGGCCGCCGGACCAGATCATCGTCGTCGACAACGGCAGCAGCGATGACTCGGTTTCCGTCGCGCACTCCGCGGACGCGCGGGTGATCGAGATGGGCCGCAACGCTGGATTCGCACGCGCGGTGAACGCGGGAATCGAAGCTGCCACGGGTGAATTCATCGCCATCCTGAACAACGATGTCGAGCTGGAGACGCGCTGGCTGAAAAGACTGCTGGATCGGCTGGAGACGAGCGACTTCGGATTCGCTACCGGCAAGCTGCTCAGTCCGAATGGCTTGATCGACGGCGCCTGGGACACCATCTGCCGGGGAGCATGCGCCTGGCGGTGCGGTCAGAATCGGCCGGATGGGGATCTTTGGAACCATGAACGCGCAATCCGCATCGCACCGCTGACTGCCGTGTTATTCCGAAGTGAGGTGTTTCGCAGTATCGGTACGCTGGATTACATTTACGACTCCTATCTGGAGGACATCGACTTCGGGATCCGCTGTGCAATGGCGGGCATCGCCGGCGTTTATGTACCTGAGGCAGTGGGCCGCCACCGTGGCAGTGCGACATACGGGCAGTGGAGCTACGACACGGTTCGACTGCTTGCGCGTAATCAGGTTCTGCTCATTGCCCGCAATTATCCCGATACTTGGCTGCGCCGGTACGGCTGGCCGGTAATGGTGGCTCACATGCTGTGGGGAACCATGGCCATGCGTCACGGGCAATTCCGTGCTTACGCCCGCGGCAAGGTGGAGGGCGTGAGGCTCTTTCCGGCGGTGCGGCGTGACCGCCGCGTATTCGACGCGCAGGCGTTCCATAAACTGCTCACGGAGGCCGAACAGGAGATCAGAACCCTGCAGAAGGCGACCGGTTACGACCTGTTCTGGCGGCTCTATTTCGCTCTGACATGAGCGGGATAACGGTAGTCGTCATCACTTGGAACTCCGAGCCGGTGATCGCTTCCTGCCTCGAATCCTGCCGCAAATATCCCGTGATCCTCATAGACAATGCATCGGCCGACGGCACTCTCTGGGTGGCTCGCGGTTTCCAGAACGTCCGCGTCACGGCAAACGAATGTAACCGCGGGTTCTCCGCGGCAGTGAATCAGGGCATCGAGCAGTGCGCGACGGAATTCGTTTTGCTGCTCAACCCCGATGTGACGCTGCTCAGCGGCGTCGAGCCTCTGGCCGAAGCCTGTGCACGCGAGGGCGTTGGCGCGGCGGCGGGGCAACTGGTGGATAGCAGCGGCCAGCCCCAGCGCGGCTTCGGGATCCGCGGCTTTCCCCGGCCGATCACTTTGATTTTCGAGGTTCTGGGTATCAACCGCGTCTTCCCCTGGAATCCGGTGAACCGGCAGTATCGCGAATTACGGAGAAACGTGGACGAGCGGGGAGAAGTCGATCAACCAGCGGGCGCATTCCTGATGCTCCGCAGGGAGGTGTGGAGCAGCCTGAAAGGGTTCGACGAGACCTTCTTTCCGGTGTGGTTCGAGGACGTCGATTTCTGCAGGCGGGCGCACGACGCCGGATACAAGGCGATCTACGATCCGGCGGTGAAAGGCCGTCATCAGGGAGGCCACAGCATCGGCTCGCTGCCGGGGGAGTACCGGGAACTCTACTGGTATGTTAGCCTTCTAAGGTACGCTGTGAAGCATTACCGTCCGGCGGCTTTTCGGGCGGTAAGCGCCGCGGTGGCGCCAGGCGCTCTGTTGCGGGCCATCATCAGTCTATTTGCCGGTCGCGGCGCCGCGGTGGCAGCAGCTTATTGCAAAGTAGCGTGGTTTGCAGGCGGATGCCTGGTGTCGGGGCGATTGCCCGGCCTGCCTGCCCCGCTTTGCAGCCAGGTAGCGACAGTATCGAAGTTGACAGGATCCGGACAAGTAACACCGAGCGCAAGGAACATTTAAAACAGTAGAAACGAGCTACATGTCCTCAAACGATCGGGTGTCCGTCACGATAGTGACTTATAACAGCGGCCGCTTTATTCGCCGCTGCCTCGAATCCGTCCTCGCCCAGAAGTATCCGAACAAGGAGATCATTGTCATCGACAACGCCTCCACGGACGGGACCACGGACATCCTGGAACAGTTCGAGGATCGTTGTCAGATCGCTTACAACGACGAGAACATCGGCTTTGCCGCGGCGCAGAACCAGGCCATCGAGATGTCCACGGGCCAATGGGTGCTGACGCTGAATCCGGACGTGCTGCTGCTGCCGAATTTCATTCAGTCGCTGGTGGACGCGGGCACGCACGACGAGCGCATCGGTTCTGTGTGCGGCAAGCTGCTGACCATTCTGGCCAGCTTCGACCTGCCGGATCGCCCGCTGGTGGATTCCACTGGGATTTACTTCACTCCCATGCTGCGTCATCTCGACCGCGGCAGCCAGGAAGTGGACAACGGCCACTACCTGAACCATGAATACGTGTTCGGCGCGACCGCGGCGGCCGCGCTCTACCGGCGCTCGATGATCGAGGACGTGGCCATCGACGGCGAGTTTTTCGACAGCGATTTCTTCGTTTACCGCGAGGACGCCGATGTCGCCTGGCGCGCGCAGTTGATGGGCTGGAAGTGCATCTACACTCCGCACGCCCGCGGCTATCACGTGCGCAGCGTGCTGCCGGGCAAGCGCCGCGCTCTGCCCGCAGTGATCAACATGCATTCGGTGAAGAACCGCTTTCTGATGCGCATCAAGAACATGACCGGGCACCTTTACCTGCGCAACTGGCTGTCGATTACGGTGCGCGATCTGGTTGTGGTGGGTTGCTGCGTGCTGCGGGAGCAGAGCTCGCTGCGGGCCCTGTTCTACATCGCGCGCAACTGGAGCCGGGTGATGGAGAAGCGCCGCGAGATCATGCGCCGCAAACGCGTCACCGACGACTACATCGCGGAGTGGTTCGCGTATCGGCCGGTGAGCAGGCCAGCGAAGGTGCGAGCCATGGTGCGGACGAAAGCGGCGCTGAGAGGCGCGGACTAAGAATCAACCTCCCGAACTAGTAATGAGAGAGTGCATCCCCTTCCGCCGATGGCCGGCTGCCGTTGGCTTGCTCTTCTGGGCCGTTTGTTCCGCCTCCGCCGGCCCCAGCGCGGGAATCGGTGCCCTGATGACCGCTCTCGCTGCGCGAGGCCAGTTCAATGGCGCAGTCCTCGTTGCGCAGGAGGGAAAGATCGTCTACCGTAACGCGTTTGGAAAGGCGAACGTTCAGACCGGCGCGGATTTCACTCCCGAAACCCCCTCCAACATCGGCTCCGTCACCAAGCAGTTCACGGCGATGGCGATCATGATCCTTGCCGAGCGGAGCAAGCTTCAATACGACGATCCTGTCGCGAAGTACATTCCAGAGTTTTCCCGCGCCACGCATCTCAGCAGGATTACTCTGAGGCACCTGCTGACCCACACCTCGGGAACGCCGGACTACGGCGATCTGGCGATCGACGATTCCGGTCTGTCGCCCGCGGCGCTCATTGCCGCGATTCTGTCGAAAGACGATCTTCTCTCAAAACCTAGCCAGAAATATCGATACAGTAATCCTGGATACGCGCTCCTGGCCATCGTCGTGAACCGAGTCTCAGGAAAGAATTTTGGCGATTTCCTGGAACACGAGATCTTCCAACCTGTCGGGATGGACGGCACATTCGTCTATGACCGTCGGGGGAAGAAGAGCGAGCGAACCGCAGTCGGGTACGGCCAATTCGGCCAGGTCGACGACGCCGCACCCACGCAGATCCCCGGGGACGGCGGCATCTATTCCACCGTGGACGATCTGTTCAAGTGGGACCAGGCGCTCTACGGGCGGAAGCTGGTCGGTGAGTCCACGCTGGCCGAAGCATTCACGCCCGCCAATGTGGAAGCGGGCCATTCCACGTATGGATTTGGATGGAATGTAGTGGAGGACGGCATCGGGAAGTACGTCTGGCATACCGGCAGCGTGGCCGGCTTTCGGGCGTTTATCGGGCGGCGGCTGGGGCCGAGGATCACCGTCATTCTGCTGACGAACCGGGGCAACAGCAAGCGCATGGAGATCAACGCCGCTATCCAGAACATCCTTGCGGAAAAGCCCTGGGTTTTGCCCCGGCAGTCCGGCGCCGAGATGCTCTACAGGGCGATCCACGAGTCAGGAATCCAGGCCGCATTGAAAACGTACGAGGGTGTCAAGGCGGGGAGTGACGCGGACTATGACTTCGGGGAGCCGGAGTTGAACGCCCTTGGCTACCAGTTACTGTACGGAGACAGGAAGCCTGACGACGCGGTCGCGATCTTTCGCTTGAACACCGTCGAACATCCGGCATCTTCCAACGCCTTCGATAGCCTGGGCGAGGCTTACTCTCAAAGCGGCCAAAAGGCCCTCGCCATCCAGAGCTACCAAACGGCCGTCAAGCTGGATCCAACCAATGGCCATGCGGTTTCGATGTTGAAGCAGCTAAAATAGACCGGCTGACGTGCGTCGCCTTCATGCGGCCGCCCCTGCACCCGCGCGCTCGACCTCGTCCATCAGGGCGTGCATGAGGAACTGGTGGGCTTCCTGGATGCGGGCGGTGTCGGCGTGGCGGACGATCAGGGGGCAGTCGGTGAGCGCTGCCGCCTTGCCGCCGTCGCGGCCGAGAAAGGCGATGCTCTTTAGCCCCAGCTCGCGCGCGGCGTGCAGCGCGGCAACGATGTTCGGCGAGTTGCCGCTGGTGGAGAAGACCACCAGCACGTCGCCGGGCTGGCCGAGCGCGCGCACCTGCCGGGCGAAGATCTCTTCGAAGCCGTAATCGTTGGCGATGCAGGTGAGCACGGAGCTGTCTGCGGTGAGCGAGATGGCCGCCAGCGGCGGGCGATGCTCCCTGTAGTTGCCCATCAGCTCGCCGGCAAGATGCTGGGCTTCGGCGGTGCTGCCGCCATTGCCGCACAGCAGCAGCTTGTGGCCACCGGCCAAAGCTCCGGCGCACAGGGACGCTGCGCTCAGGAGTGCGGGTTCGAGATCCTCGAGCGACTGGAACACCCCAATCGCCTCCCGCAGGCGCTCGCGATACTCGCTCATTTAGCCTCGCTCACTTAGCTGGCCCGCTCATTGCCTGGTGGAAGAACTCGCCGCTATCGGTGTAGGTGAAGTCCCACGACTTGATCAACTGCGGCCCCCACTCGGGATCGAAGTCCCAGGCGATCCAACTGATGCCTTTCCCTTCGAGATATTTGACGATCGCGGGACCATAGCCGCCTTCCAGTGTCGAGGCTTTCCCGCCGAAGCCGATTTCGGTGGCGATGATGGGGTAGCGCTCGGCGGCGAAACCGAAATCCTCTTCCCACTTCGGCTCCCACGGTTTCGGCCGCTTCATCGGATAGGGATGGGTGACGTAGCCGATGCCTTCGGCGGCGATGGGACTCTGGCGGAGCGGCGTCAGATCGTAGGCCCAGTCGAAGCCGGCGACCAGCGGAATCTTCGAGGCGTCAAACGCGCGGACGAGGGCGATGAGATCCTCGTTCGTACGCTTCCATTCATCCCAGGAGACCGGGCCCAGCTTGTTGGAAAGCGTGGTCGGCTCGTTGAAGAGCTCATAAAACGCCGCGGTGTTGTTGCCGGCGAAGTGCATGGCGATGGTGCGCCAGAAGCGGAAAGTCTCCTGCATGGACGTGTCGTACATGGGGTCCTGGAAGAGGCCGGTTTCGAGATTGCCGATGGAGTGCCAGTCGATGTCCACGTACATTCCGAGATCGGCGCACCAGTCCACGGCCTGATCGAGCAGGACGAGGTATTCGCGCGGGGTCCTCTCGCGCCAGGCGACGGGATGCACGGGAATGCGCACCACGTGCGCGCCCATCTGGCTGACCTTCACGAAGAGATCCTTGTTCCAATGGCCCTGCTGCTCGATCTTGTCGGGGTCGGCGATGGAAACGCCGCGGAACAGGACGGGATTGCCCTGTGGATCGACAAACTTGTTTCCGCGAACCGAAATGAGCGGCAGCTTTTTGGCGTTGGGATTGGGAACGGGGCGGCCGACGGGGCGCTCGTTCCACCAGGGATGAGTTCTCTTTTCAGTGGTTGATTGTCCAACGGCGTGGGTTGCGCAGGCGACGAGCACGGCGCCCGCGAGCGATGCTGCTATCGGTATCCGCATCTGGCTTCCTTTGCAGTCTATCCTGGCAGCTCAACGAGTACGTTATCGATGAGCCGAACATCGCCGAGGCGAATGGCGCCGGCAAGACGCACCGTGCCGGCGATATTGTCTATGGGCGTCATGCGGACAGGATCGGCGACTTCGAAGTATTCAAGCACGACGGCGGGATAACAGCCGATGAGCCCCGCCACGAGACGCTTCAGTTCGCTGGAGGACCGCTCCTCGCTTAAGAGAATTTGCTCGCCAGCATCGACGAGGGCCGTATAGAGGGCGATGGCCTGCTCCCGCTGTTCTGGCGTGAGACGGGCGTTTCGCGAACTGAGTGCGAGTCCATCCGGCTCGCGCACCGTTGCCACTTCGATAATCTCCACCGGGAAATTCAGATCCGCCACCATGCGGCGGATGACGGCGAGCTGCTGCGCGTCCTTCTCGCCGAAGTACGCTCGGTCGGGCGCGACGATGTTCAGCAGCTTGGCCACTACGGTGGCGACGCCGCGGAAATGGCCAGGCCGGAACTGGCCTTCCATGAACTCGGCAACCTCGCCGACGTTGACGGAGGTCTGCGCTCCGCTGGGATACATCTCGGCCTCCGGCGGCGCGAACACAATGTCAACACCGCGAGCCTCGCAGAAGTCGAGATCGGCATCGAGCGTGCGCGGATACTTCGCGTAGTCGGCGGGTTCGTTGAACTGAGTGGGGTTCACGAACACGGTGACCACGACGAAGTCGCACTCGGCGCGGGCGCGGTCAATCAGGCCGCCGTGTCCAGCGTGCAGCGCACCCATGGTGGGAACTACGCCAATGACCGCGCCGGTGCATCGCGCCTCCCGCAGGCGCTCGCGAAGCTCCGCGATGGTATTCACCGTGACGACGCTCATTGTTGTGGGAACGCGCCCGTGCGGACTTCTTCGACGAACTTGCGCGCCGCGCTCGACACCAGCTCGCCAAGCTGGACGTAGCGCTTCGCGAAAGGCGGCGAGTACTCGCCCGACAAGCCGAACGCATCATGCGAGACCAGCACCTGTCCGTCGCAGGAAGGGCCAGCCCCGATGCCAATGGTGGGCACGGAGACGCGCGCAGTTACCTCGGCGGCGACTTGGGCGGGAATGGCCTCCAACACGATGGCAAAGGCGCCGGCGCGATCGAGCGCCACGGCATCGGCGATGAGGCGCTCGGCCTCCTCGGTGGTCTTCGCCTGCTTGCCGAAGCCGCTGAGCTGATGAACGCTTTGCGGAAGCAGGCCAAGGTGCCCCATCACGGGAATGCCCACCGACACCAGCCGCTCCACGACAGCGATCACCGGCTGGCCGCCCTCGATCTTCACCGCCGCCGCGCCGCCTTCCTTCAGCAGCCGACCTGCATTGCGGACGGCGTCGGGCACGCTGACCTGATAGCTGAGGAACGGCATGTCCGCCACCACCAGCGCATGCGTGGCCACCCGGGTCACGGCGCGAGTGTGGTGGAGCATCTCCTCAAGAGTCACCGGAATGGTGGTCTCATAGCCGAGCACCACCATGCCGAGCGAATCGCCGACCAGGAGAACATCGAGGCCGGCAGCGTCGAGCAGGCGCGCGAAGGCCGCGTCATATGCGGTCATCATGGCGATCTTCTCGCCGCGCGCTTTCTTTTCCCTGAGGTCGCGTATGCGGACGCGAGTCTTCCGTGCGGAGGGCATGGGTTTCCTTCATCGTAGCGCCGGGCGACGCTAACCATCGGCTGGAACCCAGCGTCTCAACTACACTGGAGGCTGATATGACCCGACGGGAAGCGCTCGCCGCGTTCGCTTCGATTCCGCTGGTTGCGCGGATGGCTCGCGCCGCGCCGACCGCGCCGGTGGCCATCGCGAAGTGTTCGTCGTACGGCGCAGGCGATGTCCTCAACGCCATGTCGGCGATGTGCGATCAGATCGGCGGGCTGGGGCGCATCGTGGCGAACAAGACGGTCACGGTGAAAGTGAATCTGACCGGCGCGCCATCGCAACGCATCAACGGGCTTGCGCCGGGCCGCACGCACTACACGCATCCGCAGACGGTCATGGCACTGTGCCATCTGCTGGATCGCGCGGGCGCGCGGCGCATCCGAATTGTGGAGGGCGCTTTCGGGACCAACGGCCGGCTCGAGGATTTCCTGCTCGATTCAGGCTGGAATCCGCGCGCCCTCGCCGCGACGGCGAAGAACGTCGAGTTCGAAAACACGAACGTGCTCGGCAAGGATAAACGGTACCTTCGCGTGAAGGTGCCGGGCGGCGGGCTGATCTTTCCGGCGTGGGATTTGAACCACTCCTACGTGGAAACCGACGTGTTCATTTCCATGGCAAAGTTGAAGAATCACGCCACCTGCGGCGTGACGCTCAGCATGAAGAACTGCTTCGGCATCACGCCGGCGTCAATCTACGGCGACGATGCGGGCGTGGATGAACCGAACGAGAATCCGACCGAAGGCCGCGGAAACTCGTGTCACGCCGGCTCGCGCGGGCCATCGAAAAGCGCGCCGCAGGAGCTGAATCCGTCGTCGCCGCGCGATCCCGGCTACCGCATGCCACGCATCACGGCCGAGCTCGCGTCAGCCAGGCCGATCCACATTTCGTTCATCGACGGCGTGGAGACGGTCGCGGGCGGCGAAGGCCCCTGGGTTGGAAAGCTCCGGCCGATCGCGCCGGGTGTGATGTTGATGGGGACCAATCCCGTGGCGACAGATACGGTGGCCACGGCGATCATGGGCTACAATCCCCGCGCTCGCAAGGGCGAAGCTCCGTTCCGCGATTGTGACAACACGTTGTTGCTGGCCGAATCGCTGGGCGTGGGGACGGCGGATCTGAATCGGATCGAAGTGGCCGGTGTGCCCATAAGCAAAGCGCGGTTTCCGTTCGCGAGCTGAGCGGCGATGCCAGTGCTGCAGAAGAGCATTCGCCTTTCGACCAAAGGCCACTGCGATGTCGTCGACATTACCTCGCGGGTGGCGTCGATCGTCGCCGAGAGCGGCGTTCACGAAGGCATGGTCAATGTGGCGGGAAAAGGCTCCACGCTGGGCGTGACCACCATCGAGTATGAGCCCGGCGCGGTGACCGATCTTAGGCGGGCGCTGGACGAGGTTGCTCCGGTCAATGACAACTACGCGCATAACGCCCGCTGGGGCGACCACAACGGTTTCGCGCATTTGCGCAGCGCGCTGCTGGGTACGACGGAGACCTATCCGGTGCGCGATGGATCGCTGTATCTGGGCACGTGGCAGCAGATCGTCCTGTGCGATTTCGACGACTGCCCGCGCAATCGCGAAGTGACCGTGACCGTCTTCGGCGAGTGATGGCGGCATGCGTCTGCTGACGGCCCGTCTGGTGACAGCAGTAGCCGTGCTGGCGATGCCCGCGCTCGCGGGGGAGCTGAAGCCCGAAACCAGCCAGGCGTTCGACCGGTACACCGCGCTGGCGGAACAGCAGCTCAATACCGGGCCCTTCCTTTACGTTGACGCGCACCCAGAGGCGAAAGCCTCGGCGCTGCGAGGCGAGACCGTGGTGACCGAGCCGAAGATCGACGGCGTCCCCGTGCCCGACGGGCTGATTCACGACTGGCTGGGCGTGCTGTTCATTCGCGGCGCGACGATCGACCGCGTGCGGGCACTCATGCAGGACTACGACGACTACAAGCGCATCTACGCGCCGGATGTGACCGATTCGAGACTGCTGGCGCGCGACGGCGACCGGTTTCGCGTGTGCCTGAAGCTGTACAAGAAAGAGTTCCTGACGCTGGTGTACGATTCCGAGTACGACGTGCGCTACAGCGCGCCGGCGCCGGGACGCATGGAGATTCTTTCGCGGTCCACGCGCATCCGGCAGGAGGGCGACGATCACGGCTTCCTGTGGCGTCTGAATTCCTACTGGCGGTTTGAAGAGGCCGATGGCGGAGTATACGCGCAGTGCCGTGCCATTTCGCTTTCGCGCGGCATCCCGTTTGGATTCGGCTGGCTGCATGGGTTTCTCCAGAAATTCCCGCGCGATTCGATGGTGAACACGCTGGAGGCGACGCGACGTGCCGCGGTCACTGCGAGCCGCGGCTCTGCCACCAGGAATTGAGCAGTGTTGACGCCAGGATGATGACGCCCCCGGTCAGAGCCAGTGCGGTGGGCCGCTCACCGTGGACGAACCAGGTCCATACCGGGTTGAGCGCCGGCTCGAGCAGCAGCAGCGTAGTGGCCTCGAATGCGGGAACGCGGCGGACGCCCCGGGTCAGGCAGAGATAGGCGAGACCGATCTGAAAAACGCCGAGCCAGACGATGACCAGGGTATCCTGCCATCGCCACACGGCCACGGGCAGGGCCATCGGCAGGGCGAACGCGCACGCCATCAGGTTGCCCATGAGCACCGTGACCATTCCGGCGGAGAGCCCTCCGGAGGCGTGCCCGCGTTCGGTCCAGCGCAATCCGGTCAGCGTGAACGCGTAGGTAACGGCGGACAAGGCGCCCAGGACATTGCCGACGGCGGGATTGGGCGCGGTGGCGGCGGCAACATCGCGACCGGAGAAGAACAGCGCCATGCCGCAGGCCACCCCAGCCATGAGCAGCAGATCGGAACGGCGAATGGGCTCCTTCAACAGCAGCGGGCCAATGAGCAGTACGAAAAGCGGCGAGGCGCTTTGCAGGAAAATGGCGTTGGCGGCGGTGGTGAGCTTTGTGGCGCCCACGAAAAAGAGCAGTGTCAGCGCGTAGGCGAGGGCAATCGGCGCGTAACGCCATCGCCAGTTCCGGCGGGCCTCGGGGACCAGCAGGAGGATCGCAAGCGCGGCGACACCGGAGCGGAAGCTGGCCACCTGCCACGAATTGAATGCCGCCGCCTTGATCGCCGCGCCGCCGGTGGAGAACAACAACGCCGCCGCGAGCACCAGCAGACGCGCGCTGAGCGGCGGTCTTTCCACGAGACCGCGCACAACGGGCGCGGCCGGCGGAACTGGCTTTTTCGGAACGGCCGCCTGCGCGTCCTTTGCGCTGGCGCGGCCCTGTGCGAGACTGTCACTCAAGAGAGTATCTTCGCATGCAGCCACTTCCGCTCGAAATCACGTAATGCGAAGTGAAGAGGCGCATCGAGGCGGAGGAGCGGATTCGGCTCATCGACGTGCGTGAGCCGGCCGAGCACGCGATCAGCTGGATCGCCGGCGCGGAGCTGATTCCGATGGGATGGGTGCCGTCGCAACTGCGGCATCCAGCACTACCGCAGCTCGCCGTTCTCCTGGAAGCGGAACTTCCCGGCGACGAGACTGCCCGAGGCAAGTACATCGCGAATCGCTCCTCGATTCAGGCCGGCCTTCCGCGCGGCTTCCACCATGGCGCGGACAGCGTCAGCGGGCGGCGTGCCCGGCGGAAGGCGGAAGATCCACGGGATGTTGGTGGACGTCAGCATCTTGTCGGAGGAGAGAGCGATAAGCGGAACGAACGTCTTCACAGCGATCTGTTCGGCCAGATGCGCCGCTGCGCGGTCGGTGGCGATAATACCCGCTACTTCGTCCTTGTAGACCAGATCCACTAACGCCGTGGACGATTTACCCCAGTTCTGATCCGTGGCGACGGGTATGAGCCGGAAGCCATCCTGCGGAATGGCGGCAACGAGCTTGTCCGCATTAGGCCCGAACACGCCGATGCGCAATTGGCTCGTCTTCAGATCGCCCGTCGGCGGGCCGTTGAACGTCACGCCACCTTCGCCGACGCGCGCGTACGGCTTCGGCTCCGCAGCGGCATAGGCGGCCTGTTCCTTGCCCATGGGTTCCACGCGGAATGTCACCGCGCCGTTCTTTCCCACGGCGCCGAGATACAGCGGCATGATGTTCTTGGCGTTCGGATCGAACTTCATGTGTCCGGTGACACCGTCGTATTCGGTGATGCTATACAGCGCATCGCGAATAACGCCGCGGTTCAGACCGGCTCGGCAGAGTGCGCCCAGCAGCGCGTTCATCGTGTCGTAGGAGAGCGCGGAGAAGGCGTCCACCTTCGCGCTGTATTTCGTCTCGTATCGCTTCTGGAAGTCCACCCACACGGGATCGCCGCGGAAGGGGTTGTACGGGTAGACGAACTTGAATCCTTCGGCCGCGGCCCCGGCGTTCCTGAACAGGTCGTCGCCGTATGTGCGGAAGCTGCCGAAGACCGGCTGCTTCATGCCCGCCTCGCGCATCTGCTTCAGAATGGCGCCGGCATCGCCCGCGTCGGCCCAAACAATAACGCCGTCCACTCGCGAGTCCCCGATGATTCGGAGCTCGCGACGGAAGTCCGTGTCGCCGGGCTGGAATTTCTGCTCGATGATGACGGGATGCCCGAGGCGGCGCGAAGCGTCCCTGAACTTCAGCACACCAAAACGGCCGTAGCGATCGTTGATGCGCAGAATGGCTATGCGCTTCAGGCCAAGCTCGGTGTAGATGTGACGCGCCAGCGTGTAGCACTGCACGCGGTCGTCCTGGATGGTGGTGAAGTACCAGGGAATGATGGTTTCGGGGATGGTGGGATCGGTGGACGCGCTGTTGACGATGGGCAACTCGGCGCGGAGCGAGACACGCAGGGCGATATGCGTCGAGTCGCTGTTGATGGAGCCGAGCATGGCCCACACCTTGTCGTCGTACACCATCTTCACGACCTCGTTGCTGGAAGCCCCCCACACCGCGCCGTCGTTGTGCACCATCAGCTTGAACGGTTTGCCGCCGTAGCCGCCGCGAGCGTTGGCTTCGTCGATGGCCATCTGCGCGCCGTTCAGCATCGCCGTGCCCAGCTTGATGTCCTTGTGCTGAGAGATGGGCCCCAAAAAACCGATGCGCACTTCATCCACGTCGGACGCGGGAACGGTGGGGACGTCGCGGGCCGCGCCGTTATATTCGACCAGGTTTGTGTAGTTGTAGTAATAGGGTTTCGTGTAGTTGGAATACGGCCGCATGTCCTCGGGCTCGAGCGCATATGGCGTCAGCTCACGATTCGGCGGCGGCGGCGGCGGATTCTTCCCGCAAGCACACCAGTCCGAGTCCGCGGCAATCAGCGGACCCAACGCCAGCAGCGCAGCCAGCAGCGGCCACTTCATGGAAGTTACTCCTCGGCGTCTCGCTTTATGAACATGGCAATGGCTTCAATTTCGACCAGCAGCTCCGGCCGGCACAGAATAGCCTGGATGCCGGTGGATGCGGGAAGCGGATTGAGGCCCTGCGCGCGGAAGAACTTCGTGCGCTCGTCGTTGAACGCGGCGTAGTCGCGTTCGATGTCGCGCAGATAGCAGGTGGTGCGGACGATGTCCTTCCAGGTGGCGCCCTCGGCTTCGAGTAACCCGGTGATGTTGTGGTAAGTCCGCCGGCACTGCCCGCGGAAATCGCCGACATGCACGGTGTCGCCATGCTCGTCGATGCTGGCTGTGCCCGAGATCAGCAGAATCACCACGTTTCCCACTTCCACGCGCAGCCCGCGCGAGAAGGAAGAGCCGTAGTCGGGCGCTTCGTCGAGAACTTTCAGATTGGTGATGGCTTTCTTCGTGATCTCCGTCGCGGTGGCCATCTGCGTCAGTGCTTCTTCAAATATGGTGCTCATTTCTTAGCGGTCTCCTTGATGCGAATCCCGTGGCTGAGGCCTTTGGCCGTGGCCACCCAGATGTCATCGCCCTGAAAATCCATGGCAAAGATGTAGTTGTGCGCGGGGGCCGTGGTAACCGGAACGTTCCACGCTTGTCCCTGGGCGTTGCGCACAATCATCTGCGGCGCTTTTGTGTCCAGCGCGGGCCGGTATACGGCCCAGTTCTCTCCGTCGTAGTAAGCGAGTCCTTTGTCGGTGGCGAACCAGGTGCGGTCGCCGTCGATCGATTTCACTTTGTTCAGGAAGTTACTCGGCAGGCCGCTGTCTTTGTCGAGAAAGTTCTTCCAGTTGCGGCCGTCGTAGCGGCTGACTCCGAAGTAAGTGGCCACCCAGACGATCTTGTTGACGTAGCTGACCGACGTGGTGACCTCGTGGATGAGACCCTGGTCTTTATAGAGGACGATTTCGGTTTCGCCATCGGGGTCGTTGTAATCTTTCCAGTGGTCGGTTGCGCGCGTGTACTCGAGCAGCCCGCCGCCCCAGACGGCGTAGTAGACTTTGTCCTCCCCGGGACTCACGCCGTAATTCCAGATCTCGTACATGGGCGTGTTGCGCTCGTTGTAGAGCGTCCACTGATTGGTTTTCGTGTTGTACCGGCTGGCACCGGCGGCGGTGGCGAACCAGACCTCGTCGCCGTAAGGCGCGACGCCGTAGACGACGTCGTTGGCGAGGCCGCTGGTGAGCTGCGTGAAGTTGTCGAAGCGGCCGGCTGAGTAGCGGCTCGCGCCGCCCATGGTGGCGATCCAGACGTCGTGCGTCTTCTTGTTCACCTGGACGTCGAGGCAGGCTCGATGAGGAAGACCGTCTTCCACTCCGAACACTTTGAACTTGCCGTTCTGGAGGAGCGCCAGGCCGTTATCTGTGCCCGCCCAGATGCGATCGCCATCCACCGCGACGCTGTAGACCCGGTTGTTGGGAAGGCCGTCGGCGACGGTATAGTTCACCCACTTGTACCGCGGCATGTCGGGCGGCGCGGCCAGCGCGGGTACTAACAGCAGGCCGATAACTCCTATGTAACAGCCGGACAACGAAGTCGGCCGGCGGTTTCTTATGTGCAATGAGGCGTTGCTGGTCCGCCTCTGTCCGGCTGGATAGTTCCTCATAGCGTTTTCAGATACTCGATGAGGTCGTTCAATTCGTCCTTGTTCAGATCGTTCGTCTGCCCGTGAGTGTCGTTGGGGTTGAAAACGGTCCAGATCTCTTCCATGGTTCGCGCCGAACCGTCGTGCAGATAGGGCGCGCTGTAAACAACGTTGGTCAGGTGCGCCGTGTCGACTTTCGGCGAGCGGTCGTTCCACTTACCGGAGCCGACATCGGCAAGCTGCTGATTGGTGTGATACGGGCCCGAGTGACAGTAAGCGCACTGGTTGTTGAGCGGGATGGGCGTGCCGTCGTGCTTGGTGGTGCGTTCGAAGATCGCCTTGCCGCGTTCCTGGGCAGGGGTGAGCTCGTCGTTGGGCAGGCGATAGCGGTTGGGGCGAAGGGGAATTGCCTTGATGAAGGCGACCAGGTCTTCCAGCTCGTCGCGGTTGAAACCCTCCGAGCGGAAGAAGAAGCGCTCCGTACGTGGGCCGCATTCGGTCTCCAGGTCCGGGTTGCCTCCGTTCCACTTGAAGGGCGCGGTTTGGCTGATGTCTTCCAGCGAACGGTTGTCCACGATGTCGATGCCGAAGCCGTCCGGCTCGAGGTCCCATTGCAGGCCGTCGATAGTGAGGTCGATGTGGCAGTTGGCGCAACCAAACGCGCCGTGAAAAGCGAAGCGCCCGCTGTTGAAGAGACGCTCGCCGCGGCGTTCGGCGGTGAGTTCCGTGGGTCCGCCGAGCGGGATTGTATCCGCAACGACGCGCTTTTTCGTGTCGATCACGGTGATGGCGTCGTCGAGGCGAGAGGCGACGTAGAGCTTCGAGCCGTCGGGCGAGAGGGCCAGGCCGCGGGGATTGCGGCCGGTGGGGATGCGCGAGAGCACGTAGTGGGCGGAAGCGGAAAGATCGGTCGCGAAGCTGTCGCGGCGGGGTGAGCGGGCGAGCGTCAGCAACTTCACGACATCAACTACGGCCACTTCGTCGGAGGAACTCGCGGAGACGTAGATGAACTTCTTGTCGGCGGAGATCGCGACCGCGTAGGGCAGCGAGAAGAACCGATCGAGCTCATCGAGCGGCATGTGCGCGACGTGGCCGCCAAGGTCCGCTCCAAACACCGCGAGCGCGTCGACGAACGCCCAGCCATGCTCCACGTGCGCCAGCGGAACCAGGTTGTTCGGTCGAACCTCGGCGGCAATTCCCAGGCGGCCGTCGGCAGACAGCGCTACATGGAAGACACCCGCGGAGTTGGGCAGCCACTCGCGGTTTTCAACGACGTGGCGCCGGGTGTCGATTTCGGTGATCTCGGAGATCGGCGGAGTGCGGTGTTTGCCGATGTTCGGATAAATGTGCGTCGCGTAGACGCGCGCGCCGTCAGGCGACAGAGCAAGGTGGCTGGCGCCGCGGCCGGCCACCAGCCGGTAATCCTCTTTGCCGGTTTTCAGATTATCGACGGAAATGTCGTTGCTGATGCGATTGGCGACGTAGAGGGTCTCACCCGCGCGGCCGGCGACCAAACCACCAGGTTCGAAACCAGTGGGCAGGGTACGAGTGACGCTCTGCGCGCCAAGGTCGATCTCGGAGACAGTGTCATCCCAGGAGTTCGAAACCCAGGCCCGCCTGCCATCAGCCGAGAGAGCGATACCGCGGGGAACGCGGCCAACGGGGATGCGGGCGATGACCTGCCGGGAGGCGGTATCGACGATCACTACTTCATTCGTACCCTCGCAGACGACAAACAGGTCTCGGCCATCGGGCGACAATGCAAGTTCGGAGGGAGAAGGATAAAGCGTCTTCGCGCCACATGACCCTGCCAACGCGAGCGCGGCGATGAGCAGAAGCAGTCCCTGGCGACGCCTCACTTCGCCTCCTCGCGGATAGTCACGATCTGGTCGGCCTTCACGTTTTGCACCGTCTGCCGGATGCCGCTGGGCCAGATCACGGTGATGGAATCGGCTTTCGTGGCGGCGCCCAATCCGAAGTGCAGGCGCCAGTCGTTCTGACTCAGGTAACCCGATCCGGCCACGCGCTGTGCGTACTGAGTTACTCCATTAGCAACTAACTGCACCTTTGCGCCGATTCCGTCGCGGTTGCTCTTAACGCCTTCCAACTTCACCATCAGCCAGTGATTCGCGTTTTGAGTGACGTTATGGAGGAGATAGCCCGGCGCGCCCAGGTTCACCACGAAGGCGTCCACTTTGCCGTCGTTGTCGTAGTCGGCAAAGCAGGCGCCGCGCGCCACCGTCTTGTTGTCGAGAATGGGGCCCGCGGTGGAGGAAACATCCTGAAACTTTTCGCCGCCCAGATTCCGGAACAGCGAGTGCTCCTGAGGAACCATGTGGATCAGGCCGCCGTGAAAAATCAGGATGTCGTTCAAGCCGTCGTTGTCGAAGTCGTAGACCCCACTCCCCCAGCTCGTGTACTGCGCGGCCTGCTGCGAGATTCCCGCCGATTCGGTAATGTCCTTGTAGCTGCGATTGCCGATGTTCTTCAGCAGGCGGTTGTACTTGGAATCCGTGACCCATAGCGCCATGGAGCCGTCGTGCTGCAGGTCGAAGAACACCGGGCCCATGGCCGAGGTCATCTCGCCGTTCTGCCCGAACGCCGCGCCGGCATCGACGCCGATCTCTTCGAACGTCCCGTCGCCCTTGTTGTGAAACAGGAAATTCTCGGTCTTGTCGTTGGTGACGTAAATGCTGGGATAGCCGTTGCCGTCGAGATCCACCGTGCTAACGCCCATGGTGCGGCCCTTGAACGCGGCGATGCCCGACTTCTCGCTAACGTCGGTGAAGTGGCCGTGGCAATCGTTGTGGAAGAGTAAGTTGCTGTCCCCTTCGTAGTCCAGCGGGCCGGGGTAGTTATCGGCGGCGTAGTAAGCGCGATAAGTGGGATCGAACTTCACATAGCGGCCGATGAATAAGTCAACGCAGCCGTCCTTGTCGTAGTCGAGCCACGTCGAGCTGATTCCCCAGCCGTCGAACTTGATGCCGGCCTTCTCCGTTACGTCGGTGAACGTGCCGTCGCCGTTGTTGTGATAGAGGGTGACGTGGCCGTAGGCGGTGACCAGCAGGTCGGTGTAACCGTCGTTGTCGTAGTCGGCGGCGATCACGGCGAAACTGAACCCGCTTCCCGTCACGCCGGCCTTTTCGGTGACGTCCGTGAACGTGCCGTCGCCGTTGTTGCGATAGAGGTGGTTGTGCGGCGGCTCGGCGGGCGGCTTCCGCAGCGGGTAGGGATGCATGCCCTTTTCAAGCGGACGGCCGGAGGTTACGAAAAGATCGGGCAGGCCATCGTTGTTGTAATCGAGCCAGGCGCATCCGCCGCCGGTGCTCTCCAGCAGCGAGCCGAGGTGCTCCGCGCCGAACGAGTGCGTGAACTGGATGCCGGCCTTCTGCGTTGCGTCCTCGAAGCGAATGGGCGCCGGAGCCTTGTCGGCCGCACTGGCCAAACCCGCAAACGCGACGAGTCCGAGAAGAATACGCATTCAAGACCCCTGTTTCTTCGCCTGCATAACGACGGGAGCGAGCATGGGCACCGGCACGTCGCGGCGCAGCAGCACCTGAGGAAGCGCATTCGTGGGCGCGCGCTCCGGCCCGGCGTGACAGCCCACGCAGGCGCGCTGTTCGGCCACCCTCATCCACCACCAGTTGCGCTCGGCGCTGACGGTGTGGCCGGCGGCGTCGATGGCTTCCAGGCGCAAAGGCTTGTCGCCGGGTACCTGAATGAAGAACGAACCGTCTTTCTCCACCGCCTGGGTTCCCAGCAGCGCGGGACGGCCGGCGGCATCCTGTGTCCACGCGCGAATGGCCCGAATCGCGCTCCCGCGAATCGGATCGCGCGAAGTGGCCACGTTCAGGCACAGCAGATTCCCGGCATGGCGAATCGCCAGCAGCGCCGACGGAAAGCGGCGCGGAACTGTGCGCGGCGCGACGATCACAGGCTCAACTTCGCTCATCCCGGCTCGGCGGCCGGGTATCTGCCAACCCGCGATTCGGAAAGGCTGCCCTGCTTCGGCGCGCGTCGCGGCGATGAACTCGCCGTTGCCGGCATCAGCGGCTGGTCCGGCAATTTCGCCCGAAGGCTGCCGAACAACCGGCGTTTCATGCGCCAGGGCCGAGGTGAATCGAGCCAACCGGCCATGTTCGACGAAGACGATGTCGCCGGAAGCCACCTGCTTCGGCGAGTACCGGTCCGCTCCGTGATCGCAGCGAATCGACTCGACGCCGGTGCCGTCGGGATAGACGGTCATGATTTCGCGAACCGGCCGGCCGCCGTAGTTGTGCTCGGCTTCAAACATGACGCGACCGTCGCGAAGGACATCGGCGGTCAGGAAATGACCGGGCGCGAAGGTGAGCCGCTCCGGCTTGTCGCCACCGGCAAGCGGGGCGATCTCGATCTGCGATCCGGCGCCCGTGCGGCGGGTCCAGACCACCTGGTCACCGGGCAGGTACAGCGGGCGGTAACAATCGCCCTCGCCCGAGGAAACCTGGCGCGGCGTGCCGCCTTCGAGCGCGACTTCCCAGATCCGCCAGGGGTCGGCGGATTTCTGTCGTCCGGCGAACAGAACATGCGTGGCATCGAAGGAGAGATCGGGATCGGCAGTCGCGGCGAAGTCGGCGGCCAATGCCCCCCGCTGCGCCGCGGAAACCAGCACAATGGCGGCTCCGGCGGGGAAACGCTCGGCATTGGTCAGCCAAGCGCTGGGGTTGTAGCGTGGAGCTTCGGTAAAGAGATAGCGGGTCGGGGTACCAGAGGTACCAGCGGCGATGAAGCCGGCCAGACACACCAATCCCGTGCAGCCCCATAGGACGGGGCCGGCCCGTTTTGAAAGCATTCGCTCACCCCTGAGCGGAGAACTGTCTCTCTGAACTCAGATTGTGTCCCAGGCTGAGCGATGAAACAATAATCTGTCTATACTAGCGAGAAGGCTCGTCCCGCCCCGAACCGCCTTATACTGAAGGCGAAATGCGCGGTGCGACGGTTCTGCTGTTCGGCTTGTCGCTTGCCCTGGGCGGCAATCTTCACCGCATTCGCCAGAACGACCGGTGCGGCTATGCCGATTCGTCCGAAGCTGTCGTCATCGCGCCGCAGTACGCGGATTGCGGCGACTTCGCCGAGGGACTCGCGCCGGTTCGAATGGACGACAAGTGGGGTTACGTCAGCGAGAAGGGCGAGACGATCATAGCGCCACGATTCGAAGCTGCCGAGACCTTCTCAGAGGGGCTGGCGTTCGTGACGCTGGAAGGCGACTCGAAGGCCGTCATCGACAAGACAGGGAAGGTGCTGTTCCCAGCGAACTACTATCAGCACGGCCAATTCCATGAAGGGCTGGCTCGCGTGCTGCCGGTGACGCACTGGGACTGTATTGAAGCGGGGAACGTCCGGAGCGTCGATGAGCCAAAGGATTGTCCGCCGGAGGGCTTGCGAGCGCGGGACCTCAATTGGGGCTACATCGACAAAAGCGGAGCCATGGTGCTGCCAGCTCACTTTCCATTCGCCGAAGACTTCAGCGAAGGCCTCGCCCGGGAGGCGAGGGGCTTCATCGATCATCAGGGGGCCCTTGTGATTAAGGCGGGCTTCACTAAGGCCACCAGCTTCTCCGGGGGCCTGGCCGCCGTGCAGCAGGATTTCGATAAGTGGGGCTACATCGACAAGCATGGAACCTGGGTGGTTGAGCCGACGTTTCAAAAGGCCGAGGCTTTTCGCGAGGGCCGGGGACTCGTCAAACTCGATGGGAAGTTCGGGTTCGTGGATTCCAAAGGCGCCTTGGTTGTCCCGGCTCAATACGACGAGGCGCTCTCGTTCTCGGAGGGACTCGCGGCCGTTCGGGAGGGCACGAAGTGGGGCTATATCGATCCCTCGGGCAAGATGATAGTCCCGTTTCGTTACGTCTCGGCCCAATCCTTCACGGATGGTCTGGCAGTCGTGTCAGCGGATTCGCAACTGCTGACCATCGACAAAAAAGGCGAGACGGTCGGTTCCAAACCGCCGACCATCGCGCAGACCTTCGAACGGCTTCAGAGCTTCGAAGGGCAGCCTTTCAAGTTTCTCGATGCCGCCACTCCGATCCTGACCCTGTACAAGGAACAACTGCGCGAGCTGGTTTTGAAAACGCTTGGAGACCTAACCGATGCAGAAGCGAATCCGGATGCGATCAAAGCCGAGATCGTGCGCAAGCTGAAGGAAGCCGGAATTCGCTTTTTCACCAACCCGGAGAAAGAGACTCGGCCGTACGGCGTAATCGACAAAGTGGAGGTCGTTCGTCCGGCGCAACACCTGGAGCTGCTGAGCGTGATTTTCCATTTCAATCTCGCCGACAACATCGACAGCTCGTTTTCTCTCTTTGGACGCCGGCAGTTGGGCTGGGAGCTGCTTCTTCGGGACAGTCACATCAGCACACCCAATCCGCAACTGATGTGGGCTTCCACCTGGCATGTCGCCACCCCCGAGTTCACGTCGAGTGAGAAGGACGGTTCGTTTGTCATGCTGCTGTGGTCTGAGAGCGACCATAGCGGTGACGGCTATCACGGGATCGAAGTGGAACTGCGGCGCTTTGACGGGACCCTGCGAAATCATCGAATCTTCTATCGGTTGTTCAGCGGCAAGAATCAACAACTCGCTCTCGATCCCGACGCCTTGCGTGTGGAGGTCGCTGCGTTTACGCACGATCCCGCGCGCGGAGGCACGCGGACCTATCCCTACCGATACCGCATCCACGGCGACGAAGTCATCCGCATCGCACCAGTCGCCTTCGACGCCCACGATTTCGTCGACGAATGGACTTCCGTTCCCTGGGAGGAAGCAGCAGCGTGGTCCGACTCGGTGAATCTGCAAAACCTGCGGCAGGGGCACGAGGAGAATCGCGGCGGCGAAATGTCTGTTCAGCTCTGCGATGCAAAGCGGACGATCTGGCAAATCGCGATTGCACAGAACGACGATGACTCGCTCTACTTCACAGTGAAACAGACCGGCAAGTGGGACTTCGTCATGAAATCCGTCAGCGATAAGCCGATGGATGGCTGCACGGAGTACGAGCCCGAGCCGCTCACCGACTGGCGCAAACAGCCCACCATGTTCGACGAGCCGACAATCGAGTAGGTCCTACCGCTCCGCCACCAGCGGACGCAGCAGCTTCAGCGCCGGCCGGGTGTTGTACTTCTTTCGATACGCCGCGTGATCGGCGTCGGCCGGGTAGTGTTCGCCCGCCGGATACGGATAGCTCGTCATGGCGTGGAAGGGCAGCGGCTCCACGGTCTGTGAAAACGCGGTGTTGGCGTCGCGGTCCTTGGCCCAGCCGTCCACTTTCAGGATGAAGTCCCGTTTCCAGCCGGCGGGCAACGGGGGCAGCGCGGACGGATCGAACTCCAGCTTCAGCTCGTCGCCCGAACCCATGATCACCAGCTTGTCGTCCGCGGCGGTCACCAGCTCGCGCACGTCGCCGTAGCGGGTGTAGAGGCCGGGCGTTGGATTCCAGCTCGAGACGGTGGAGACGTTCTGGTAATCGAACATTTCCGGCTGCAGGCGTTGTGGGTCGATGGTGGGGTGCGAGAAGCCATGGAAGGCGAGCGTCGCCGTGCCCGCGTCGAGCGAGCTCAGCCGGACCTGGGGCTGGCGCGAGTCTTCGCCAAGGAAGATCTCGTCCCAGTACACGCAGAGGTTCGTTACAATCCGCACCTCACGCGAAGCGGACAGGAACTTGCCGGTGAGATCGACGGCGATGGTTTTCGTCTTGCCCGACGGCATGCCCATGTCGTCGATCACGGTCTGCCAGCGGCCCTGCGCGTCCTTCACCTGCAGATACGGGGGCTGAAGAGCTTTGCCGGTTTGCGCGGCCGCAAGGAAGGTACTGCCATCGGCCCAGTCCACCCAGCCGTTCAGCACGAGCACAGCGCGGTTGTCGGGGGCGGCATTGCCGAAATCGAGATCGAGCGTGTGCGGCTCGGCGACGCCGGCGTAGTTGCGCCTGAAGCCGTCGACGTAGCGGCGGTCGCGGTGCAGCAGAGCGTCACGAACGTCGCGGCCCTTATCGTCGCGCGCGCGGACCGGATATATGCGCCGTTCTACGCCAAACAAACGGAACTCGGGGAACGGCGGGCTCTTCCACCTGCTGTTGGTGAAGACCTCGGTGGCGGCCGGATGATCCACGGCCATCAGGCGCACCTGATCGAGATAGGAAACCTCGCTCAGCTCCTCGGTGATGTGAATCTGATAGCGGCCGTTCACGGGCACGAGGGCATCGCCCGGAATCTGGATGAACTCCTGGTGGTCCACCGGGAAGTAGCTTCCGTCGCCGGAACTGGCGCCCAGCGGGGCGACGCCCAAAACGTCGGTGACGAAGCGGAAACGCGTTCCGTCCCAGACGTAGATCATGGGACAGGAGCCGGAGAGACGCGGCGCTTCCTTCACGTCAATCAGCTTGCCGATGGGCTGATCCATTTCGTTCTGGATCAGGCCGCTCGGCCACGTGATGCGCACGGTATCGATCGTCGTGTGCGCGCCGAGCCCGAACAGGATGGGCGCGCTCGTGTACATCTGCTTCGCGTAGAGGGTGCCGGACTTGATTTCCACTTCCGCGCCGGGACCGCCGGCCTTCAGGTTCTTCGCGCCCTCCAGCCGCACCGCCACCCAGTGGTTCTTCGTGACGGTCTCGTTGGTGAGGAGGTGGATGCCGCCGGCGGTGGTCACCACCGCTGCATCCATGCGGCCGTCATGATTAAAGTCGGCGGTGGCGAGCGCGGCGGCATCGCCGACAACCCCGGATACTTCCGCGTGACCGCGATCCGTGAAGTCGGCCAGAACAAAAGGCGCGTTGTTCTTCAGGATCTGACGGGCGGGTTTCAGCTCACCGTTGGAATTGTCCAGAATCTCCACGCCGGCCGAATCGCGAAACAGAATATCGAGGCTCTGGTCGGCGCTCACGTCGGCGGCGACGAGTCCGAACGCGGCGGCGGGCAACAATGGCAGGCTGCCGGCCCGATAAATGCCGCCGAGCTGATCGTGATACAGCACGCCGGCGTGGTCGCGATAGGAGACGAGAATATCGAAACACTTGGTATCGTGCACCAGCCGGAAAACCACGGCGTCCACGGGCGAGCCCGCTGCGAACGGGAAATCCTGCGTGCGATCTTCCCAGCCCTTCTCGCCATCGTTGCGCAGCAGGACCGGCTTGTCGCCGAGCAGCATCAGATCCAGATCGTAGTCGTGGTCGTAATCCACCCACAGCGCTTTGGTGAAGCGGCCGGCGGGAAGCTTCGCGGCGTCCTTGTGAAACGTGCCTTTGTCGTTGCGATAGAGCAGCGGCCCCGCTTCGGTGAGCACGCACAAATCCACGAAGCCGTCGTTGTTGTAGTCTCCGGCGGCGATGGAAACGACGCCCTTCAGGTCCTCCAGACCGCTCACGCGCGGCTCAACCCCATGCCGGAACAAGCGCACGCCCGCGCTCGACCACACCAGCAGGTCCGAGCTGCCGTCGTTCATTGTGTCCAGCACCAGCATCCCCGCGGTTTTCGGATCCACTTTGCCGGGCAGGTCTTTGGTGGCGAACTTCGGTTCGATCTTTTCGGGCGCGGGCAGCGCCGGCTTCACGACATCGTAGATTTCCGCGTAGTACGACCAGTCCACGTCTTCGTTGCCGGTATCGGATCTTTCGTGCCGCGCCTTGATCTCCCTGAACTCAGCGAAGGCCGGCGCGCCTTTCGCCGCTTCACCGCGCTCGCGATAATACTGGAAGATCTGAAAGCGCGGGGCGGCAAAATTGGGGTCGAGCCGCGCCGCTTCCTGGAACTCCTTCATCGCCGCCTCAAGATCGCCGGTCTGCTTGTACAGTGCGCCGAGGTTGTAATGCGTCACCGGCTCGTCCGGCACCAGCTTCTCCATCTGCTGAAGCTGCGCGATCGCCTTTTTCGCGTCGCCCTGCTTTTTGTAGAGAATGCCGAGGTTAAACCAGGTGTGAGGAAGTGCGGGGTCCTGCTTCTGAACCTTCAGCAGCTCGGCTTCGCCCTTGTCGGTTTCGCCATTCGCGAGCAGCGCCAAACCGTAGTTCAGGCGTTCGCGCGGGGATTCCGGGGCCAGTTCCAGAGCCTTGCGGAGCGTATCGACAGCCTGCTGCTTCGTGGTCGGGTTTTCGTAGAACGCTTTCCCGAGGTTACGCAGTTGCTCCAGTTGCTCCTGGACGCCGGGCTTCATCTGCGCGGAAGATTGCAGGAAGAACGCCGCCACCGCGAGGGAGGACAGAACGAGTTTTCTCATCGTCTGGAGGCGAACATAGCACACCGAAGGGTCCGCCAGCGCGCCAGTCGAACAGGATATGTTGAACAGGATGACCATCGATCCGGCCGCCATCAACACGCGTACAAGGTACAAGCTCATGATCGGGATGATTGTGCCCCGTCCCATCGCGTTTGTGTCCACCGTGAGCGCGAACGGAGTGCTGAACCTCGCACCGTTCAGCTTCTTCACGGGGATCGGCGCGAACCCGCCGGCGGTGTGCTTCTGCCCGTCGAACCGCGCCGACGGCTCGCACAAAGACACGCTGGTCAACATCGAGGCGACCGGCGAGTTCGTGGTCAACGTGGCGCCGGAGGCGATCGCCGAGCAGATGAATCTGAGTTCCGGCGAATATACGCCCGATGTGGACGAGTTCGCTTTGTCGGGGTTGACGCCGGCGCCGAGCCTGGTGGTGAAGCCTCCGCGCGTGCGGGAATCGCCCGCGGCAATGGAGTGCCGGCTGCTGCAGATTGTGCGCATCAGCACGCTGCCGGACGGCGGCAACCTGGTGATCGGCGAGGTGGTGCGGTTCCACGTGGACGACGCGATGATTTCGAATTACCGGATCGATCCCGACAAGCTGCGGGCGATTGGGCGCATGGGCGGTCCCGAGTATGTACGCACACGAGACCGCTTCACGATGCAGCGGCCCGGGGCCGGCTGATCTGCCCGCTCTCTCACTCCCGCAAGCGCGCCAGCGCAAGAGTGCCGGCGGCCATCAGCACGGCGGCGACTCCGAAGCCCACCACTGGCGAGAGCGTGGTCCACAGGATTCCCACGGCGGTGCTGGAGAGGAACTGCGCGGCGCCGCCCACGGTACCCAGAGCGCCATAGCTGATGGCCAGCGTCTCTTCGGCCACCATGCCCGCGGTGACGGTGGATTCGATGGCCTCCTGCACCGCCGTGCACAATCCGGCGGTGAGGAAAACGACCCCCAGAAAAAGGACGCTCGTGGTGTTGTACCAGAACGCGATCAGCGTGAGTACTGCAGTCGCCGCGCCCAGCCCGTAGCCGGCCACGAGCACCGGGATTGAGCCGATGCGGTCGGCCAGCGCTCCGGCAGGGTACGAGAGGAGCACCTGCACGACGTTGCGGCCGACATAAAGCAAGCCGGCGACCTGCGCCGCGCGAACAACGCCCAGTGACGGGGTCAACAGTTGTGTGGCCGCGAGAATCAGCAACGTGTGCGAGAAATCGCCGCTGCCGAACAGAGCCACCGCTCCGAGGTAGCGTTTGAATCTGCCGGGCAGGCCGGCCAGAGCATGGGACAGCCGCAGCGCGGGGTTGGGCGACTCCTCCGGGTCGCGGACGAGGGTCAGGAACGCCAGAACCGCCAGTACGCCCGGTATGATGGCCGCCCACATCACCATGCGAAATGGCGCGACCGGATGGTCAGGGTGCGTCACCGATGTCCAGCTCAGCAGGGCAACGCCTAGCAGCGGTCCGGCGACTGCGCCAACGGTATCCATCGCGCGGTGAAATCCGAAGGCACGGCCACGCGTCTCCGGCGTAACCGCCTGGGTCATGATGGCGTCGCGCAGGGGACCGCGCAAACCTTTTCCGAACCACGCGATCAGCCGGCCCAGCAGTACCAGCGGCCAGCCTCCGGCGAGCGCAATCGGCACCTGCCCCAGTGGAGTAAGACCGTAGCCCACCAGCACCAGAAGCTTGCGATGTCCCAGCCTGCTGGCAATGTAGCCGGAAGCCATCTTCGTGAAACTGGCGATGGCGTCGGCGCTGCCTTCAATGGCGCCCAGCGCGGCCGCAGGCACGCCCAGAGCTGAGAGGAAACCCGGAAGAATCGCGGTGGCGGTTTCGTAGCACAGGTCGCCGAATCCGCTGGTCAGACCCGCGCCAAGCACCGTGCGGTTCAACCATCGGGGAGATTTCGTCGAGGCGCCGGCCATGCTCGTCCTATGCTGATACAAGCGGCCTATGAAAAGCTATCGCAAGGAACTCTGGTTCGATATTCCGTCGCGGCGCGCATTTGTCAACATCACGCCGCAGGTGGAACAATGCCTCCGCGACAGCGGCGTGCGCGAAGGTCTGGTGCTGGTGAACGCCATGCACATTACCGCTTCGGTGTTCATCAACGACGACGAATCGGGGCTGCATCACGATTACGACCGCTGGCTGGAGCAACTGGCGCCACACGAGCCAGTCGCGCAATATCAACACAACCGGACCGGCGAAGACAACGCCGACGCGCACATGAAACGCCAGATCATGGGACGCGAGGTGGTCGTGGCGGTTACCGGCGGAAAGCTGGATTTCGGCCCGTGGGAGCAGATTTTTTACGGTGAGTTCGATGGCCGGCGGCGCAAGCGCGCGCTGGTGAAAATCATCGGGGAATAGCCGGAATTCCCCTTAGCCCCAATACTGTTCACCTTGGACTTCGTCGCCAGTGGGACACGCGGCGTCAGCCGCGTCGTTGGCCGGTACCGTAGGGACGCGGCTGGCGCCGCGTGTCCGTCGCACGCCAAGTGAAAAGTATTGCCCGTAGACCCACAACTTCCCGGCAGTCTCGCGCGTTTATAGAATCATGAGGCTGCGGTTGATTGTGGCGTGCGCCGGCGCGGCGGCGATTCTGGTCGCGGCGGCCGGCGATGCCGCCTTCCATCGGAAGCTTACGAAAGACCAGCAGATTCTGCACGCGCTCGACCGGCTCACGTACGGTCCGCGGCCCGGCGATGTCGAAGCGGTGGAGCGCATCGGCCTGAAGAAATGGATCGACCAGCAGCTTCATGCCGAGCGCATTCCCGAGAGCGCGGTCCTGCAGGAGAAGCTCGCTCCGCTCGAATCCCTGAAGATGGACACCGAGGAGCTGATCGAGCACTATCCGCCCCCGGATCTGGTGCGGCGAATCGCCGACGGCAAGGCTCCGATGCCCGACGACCCGGTCGCGCGTGCCGCGATTCGCAGCCTGATCGCGAAGCAGGAGCGCCGCAAGGAAGCCAGGGATGCAGCGGCGACGAACGGCGACGACAAAGCCGATCTCGCCGAGCGGCTGCGGGACATCCTCGATCCAGACCAGATCGCCGCGCTGCGCAACGGCACGCCGGAGGAAAAGCGGGCCGTTCTGGAATCGCTCTCGCCGGATAAGCTGGAGGAGCTCGCCGAGGCCCTTCCGCCGCGGTTTCGCGGACCGATCATGGCGGCGGCCACGCCGGAGATTCGCCGGAAGCTGCAGGTGATGAACGCGCCGCAGCAGGCCGTCGCCGCAGATCTCACCGCCGCGAAGCTCTACCGCGCCATCTACAGCAAACGCCAGCTCTCCGAGATTCTGGACGATTTCTGGTTCAACCACTTCAACGTGTTCATGGACAAAGGCGCGGATCGCTACGAGCTCACCGATTATGAGCGCGACACGATTGCGCCCCACGTGCTGGGCCGCTTTCGCGATCTGCTGGAGGCTACGGCGAAAAGCCCGGCTATGCTGTTTTACCTCGACAACTGGCAATCGCGCGGTCCCGCGAAGCAGGGCGGCAAGGATCGCATCGGCCTGAACGAGAACTATGGCCGCGAGCTGCTGGAGCTGCACACGCTGGGCGTGGACGGCGGCTACACGCAGAAGGACGTCACGGAAGTGGCGCGGTGCTTCACCGGCTGGAGCATTCGCGCGCCGCGCCAGGGCGGGGACTTCATTTATCGCGATCAGTGGCACGATAAGGGCGCCAAGGTGGTGCTCGGCGTGACCATCCCCGCCGGCGGCGGCATGGATGACGGCGAAAAAGTGCTGGACATCCTGACGGAGAGCCCGGCGACCGCGCATCACATCTCCTTCGAGCTGGCGCAGAAATTCGTCGCGGACAATCCGCCGGCCGCGCTGGTGGATCGCATGTCGAGGACGTTTAGGAAGACCCACGGCGATCTGCGCGAGGTGATGAAAGCCATGCTCGATGCGCCGGAGTTCTGGTCGCGGGGCGCATGGCACGCCAAGGTGAAGACGCCGTTCGAGGTGGTGGTGAGCGCGATTCGCGCAACCAACGCCGATGTGGACGATGCGTTCGCGCTGTCGCTGGCGGTCGGGCGGCTGGGCGAGCCGATCTACCGCAAGCTGGAGCCGACCGGTTATTCGAACGTCAACTCGGAGTGGGTGAACTCGGCGGCTCTGCTGGGACGCATGAACTTCGCCGCCGCGCTCGCGTCGAACAAAGTGCCCGGCGTGCATGTGGGAACAATCGCCGGCGGCGACGCCGAAACAATTGCGCGCGATCTCCTGTTCGAGGACCCCAGCGAGCAGACACGCGCCGCCATCGAGAAGGCCAAACCGGATATGGTGGCCGGTCTGGTGCTGGGGTCGCCGGACTTCCAGCGCCGCTGAGGAGATTTTCATTCATGCATACGCGAAGACTTTTCCTGCGAAACTCGGCGGTGGCGATGTTCGGCGTCGGCCTCGCCCCTGCGTGGCTCTCGCGCGCGGCCTGGGCAGCCCCGACGACTGCCAGCCGAAAGAAGATCCTGGTCGCGGTGTTCCAGCGCGGCGCGGCGGACGGCTTGAATGTGGTGGCGCCATTCGGGGAACCGAACTACTATGCGATGCGCCCCACCATCGCCATTCCGAAACCGGATGGGACGGCCAACGCGGCACTGGATCTCGACGGTTACTTCGGCCTGCACCCGGCGCTCGCCCCGCTCCAGCCGCTATACCAGTCCGGTCAGCTCGCCATCGTGGAAGCGGCCGGCTCCCCCGACCCGACGCGCTCGCATTTCGACGCGCAGGACTACATGGAATCCGGCACGCCAGGCTTGAAGTCGACCTCCGATGGCTGGCTGAATCGCGCGCTGGCGCCCGAAGCCAAGCCTTCGCCGGTGCGGGCGGTAAGCATTGGATCGAATCTGGCGCGCGCGCTGCGCGGGCGGAACGAAGCGGTGGCGCTCACGAACATCGCTGATTTTCAGGTGCGCGGAGTGGGCGCGGAACAGGCGTTCGAATCGATGTACGACGGCTCCAGCGATACGGTTCTGCACGGCGCGGCCGAGGATACGTTCGAGGCCATGAAGCTGCTGCAATCGCTGCAGAACGACAAGTACACGCCCGCGGGAGGCGCGCGCTATCCAGGCGGGTTCGGACAGGCCATGTTGCAGATTGCGCGACTGATCAAGGCGAACGTCGGCACGGAAGTGGCCTTTGCCGACATCGGCGGCTGGGACACGCATGTCAATCAGGCCGGCTCGACGCCAACCGAAGGACAACTTGCCAATCGTCTGACGGAGTTCGGCCGGGCGCTCGCCGCGTTCCATCAGGACATGGGCGACCGCATGGAGGATATCGTCGTGGTCACCATGTCTGAATTCGGCCGCACGGCGCGCGAAAATGGCGATCGTGGCACCGATCATGGCCACGCCAACGTGATGTTTGCGCTCGGCGGCGGCGTTCGTGGCGGCCGAATCTACGGCGACTGGCCCGGCCTCGCCAATGAACAGCTCTACGAAAACCGCGACCTCGCGCTGACCACCGATTTTCGCGATGTGCTGGGCGAATGCGTCGCAAAGCATCTGGGCGGCCGCTCGGTGAGCGAGGTCTTTCCTGGTTATAATCGCCCGACGTTCCGCGGACTGCTCGGCTGAATTCGCTCGGTTCGCTCCAAACAGGCGCGGCATTCGGATTGCGGCCAAAACACATATGCGTTTTGTATATTTGTGGGCGTTTGCTCTAACTGCTTGTGCCTGCTACGGCCAATCATTGTCCGTGGGCGTGGTGGGCGGTGGCCGCCTCACCGACGACATCTCCGGAAATGCCACATCTGAGTGAAAAAGATACGCCATTGGCCCGATGATCGACATCGGCCTCCCGTTTGGACTTGGTGTGGAGGTGGACGCGCTTTATCGGCGCGAAGGGTATTCTTCATCCAGTTCCGAGGTCGCCGAGTCCATCGAGGGCGAGCGCGCAAACTCCTAGGAGTTCCCGATGCTGCTCAAGTACAAGCTTCATTTCCCCGTCGTGAAGCCGTTCGTCGAGGCCGGCTACGCCCCGCGCGTGATCAACGGCACGATCAACGACCTCTGTATCGGACTTTGCGGCCCGACGCCCGTCTCGGTTTATCGGCAATCCCAGAGCGGGACGAACTGGAGTACGAGCCACGGGCTGGTGGTCGGCGGCGGCGTGCAGGTTGGGCTCGGGCGCTTGCGGCTCTCGCCCGAAGTTCGCTACACGTACTGGAACAACGCCGCCATCAGTGTTTTTTCGGACTTCCCGTTCCAGTCCACGCAGAACCAGGTGGACGTGCTGGTGGGCATCGGCTGGAAAGTGCACTGAGGCAGGCCCGCTGGGGTCAAGCGCACAGTAGCCGGTGCAGGGCGGAGCGGCCCACAACGCATTCGAGCAAAGCCAGGCGGTCCGCTCCGCTGTGCCGGCATTGGCCTATTAGAATCGGAGCATGATCCAGCGCTGCTGGTGGGCCCGGCAGGAGCCGGAAATCACCTATCACGATACCGAGTGGGGCGTGCCCGTCCACGACGACCGGCTCCTGTTCGAGATGCTCATCCTCGAAGGTGCGCAGGCGGGCCTGAGCTGGTCTACCATCCTGCGCAAACGCGAGAACTACCGGAAGGCGTTCGACCATTTCGATCCTGAACTCGTGGCCCGCTACACGCCAACGCGGATTGCCCGGCTGCTGGCCAACGAAGGCATCGTGCGCAATCGGCTGAAGGTGCGGAGCGCGGTAGGCAATGCTCAGGCGTTCCTCGCCACGCGCGACGAATTCGGCAGCTTCGACGCGTTCATCTGGCGTTTCGTGGGCGGCAAGCCGAAGCGTAATCGCTGGGCGAGACCGGCCGAGGTTCCCGCGCGCACGACGGAATCGGACGCGATGAGCAAAGACCTCCAGCGGCGCGGGTTCCGATTTGTGGGAAGCACCATCTGCTACGCCTTCATGCAGGCCGTAGGCATGGTTGACGATCACCTCGTCGGCTGCTTCCGCGGCGGACGGTAGCGCGTGGCATGCCGCTTGCAATGTGGAATGCATGCGCCTGTGCTGCGTGGTAGGGTTTGCCTTAATCGCGTGTGCCTGCTATGGCCAGTCGTTGACGCTGGGTGTCGTCGGGGGCGTTCGCCTCACCGACGACATTGCCGGAAATGCCACATCTGAGTCCAAAAGATACGCACTGGGACCCGAGGTGGAGTTGGGTCTTCCTTTTGGTCTCGCCATCGAGGTCGATGCCATTTATGGGCGCGAAGGCTACTTAGCCAGCGCCCTCCCCCTTCCCCTCCCGATTGGGTTGGAGCCGCAGAGTCAATATGAGCGCGCCAACTCCTGGGAAGTCCCGATTCTGCTGAAATACAAGACGAGCTTTCCCGTGGTCAAGCCGTTTGTCGAAGCCGGCTACGCGCCGCGGGTGCTGAGCGGCGCCATCGATACGTTCAGCGCGCCTTACTGCAACCCCATAACCAATGTGTGCCAGCCCGGCCAGTCGACTGTGACCGGGACCAACTGGAAGACGAGTAACGGCCTGATCCTCGGCGGCGGTGTGCAGGTCGGGCTCGGGCGCTTGCGGATCTCTCCCGAGGTGCGATACACACGCTGGAGCAACGCCGCCATCGACGCGACGCAGCAGCTCTTCTCGTTCCATTCGACGCAGAACCAGGTGGACGTGCTGGTGGGCATCGGCTGGAAAGTGCATTGAAGCACACAGCCGATACACAATAGTTTAATGAGCCAGACGGAAACCCTCGCGTGGGTGCGGGAATGGATCGACAACTGGAATCGCCGGGACGTGGAGGCGGTGCTTGCGCACTTCGCCGATGACGTCGAGTTCACGTCGCCGCGCGCGGTCCCGATTACGGGCAAAGCAAGCCTCACGGGCAAACTGGCGCTGCGCGATTATTGGACCCGCGGGATGGCCGCGATCCAGTCAATTCATTTCGACCTCGACTACGTGATCGCGGACGGGGACCGTCTCGGCATCATCTACACATCGGAGATCAACGGCACGCGCATGCGCTCCGTTGAGTTCCTGCGCTTCAACGATGCCGGCCTGGTTTGCGGCGGTGAGGCGATGCACGGCGCGATGCTATCCTGATCCCACTGTCATTGATGCGTGCTCTCGTCGCCTGCCTCCTTCTCAGTTCATGTTTTGCCGCGCCGCCGATTGACCCTTCCTCCTGGACGGCGGTGCATGGCTCGGCGTCCGCGGACCCTGCCGTTCGCCACGGCAGCGCGGTCTCGCTCCGTCTCGACGGCAACGGGACGGGCGAAGCGACGGCGCAATCGCCGCCGGTGCCGCTCGTCATCGGCAAACACTACGAGCTGACGGGCTGGATTCGGACCGACTCGCTGGAAGTGCGCGATCTCGGCCGTTCTCCAATCGCCAGTGGTGCAAGTCTGGCCATGGCGTCCATGCCCTTCGACGTGCATTCGGAATCGGTGGGCGGCACTCGCGACTGGACGCGCGTTCGTCTTCGCTTCGTGGCCACCAAAGCTCGGGACGCCATTCAGGTCAGCGCGGGCGAGGGCGGCGCGTTCCGCGGCCACGCCTGGTTCGCGGACGTATCGGTGACCGAAACCACGGCAGCGGGCGATTGGCCGAGCGCCGCGGCGCTGCGCCGATACGGGCCCGCTTATCGCTATCCCATCGGCGGCTGGATCTACCTGCACATCGAGGGCGCGCCTTACGAGCGCGGCTACCAGCACGGGCATCTCATGTCGCGCGAGATCGTCGAGTACATCGACCGCTCCGCCGCGCTGCTCGATTCGAATTCAAAGGATCGCGCGTGGGAAACCGCCCGCACCATGGCGAAGGCGCTCTTCCTGCGGGGATTCGACATAGAGATCCTCGAGGAAATGCGCGGAATTGCCGATGGAGCGGCGGCCGCGGGCGCCAAATGGAACGGCCGCCGTGTCGATCTGATCGACATTGTGACCGCCAATACGACCACCGAGCTCTTTGCTCTTCGCGAGGCCATGGACCTGACGCCCACCGGCCTCGAAGGCCTGCATCTGAAGCCCCCCGCCTATCCCGCGCCCGATCATTGCAGCACCTTTGCCGCCACCGGTCCGGCCACGCGCGACGGGCGCATGGTGATGGGTCATATCCTGATGTGGCCGCTCACGCTGGGCGAACAGACCAACGTCATGCTCGACGTCAAACCCGTCGCTGGCCACCGCGTGCTGATGCAGAGCTTTCCAGGAGGCATCCAGAGCGGCACGGACTGGTACCAGAACGACGCCGGCATGGTGATCGAGGAAGACACCATCCGCCAGAGTCCGTACAACATCAATGGCACGCCCATCGCGTGGCGGGTGCGCAAAGCGATTCAGTATGGCGACAACATCGACAAAGTCGTGCACTTTCTGGGCACGCGCAACGACGGCTTGTACACGAACGAATGGCTGATCGGCGACGCGAAGACAAATGAGATCGCCATGTACGAGCTGGGCACGTATCGCACGAAGCTGTGGCGCAGCTCGCGCGGCGAGTGGTTCGGCGGGACCGAGGGCTTCTATTGGGGGGACAACAACGCCAAGGACCTGAACGTGCGCCTCGAATATGCGCCCGACCCCGAGGGTCCACCGCAGCATCTGCCCTACGTTCCGGTAGAGCGCGATCTGACGTGGCAGCGTCTGTACAGCGAATACAAAGGCCGCATCGACGGGCAATTCGCTTTTACCGCTTTTCGTACCGCGCCGCTGGTGACCGCAACTTCGGTGGACGCGAAGGTGACGACGGCGGACATGGCCGCGCACATGATGGCGTGGGCGGTGTTCGGCAAGCCCAACCAGCGCGAATGGGTCCCCACCACCGAGGAGAAAGACGAGTACGCGAGCAACGAGGGGATCTACTCATCCGGCTACCGCCTGATTTCGACGGAGCCACCGGCGGCGCTGAGCGAAGCCGTCAAACCGGAAGGCGAGCCGGCCGAGTTGAAGCCCGCGCCTATTTCTTACCGAAGCCGGTTGTGGAAGGGTTGGATTCTGCCGGCGACCGAAGCCGACAACTGGCTCAGCGCGGGTTCCGCCGCCTGGTACGAAGATCTCAACTCCGACGACCTGGAGCGCGCCCTCGAGGTGCGGCGCGCAAAGTACCGAGGCGCATTGCTGGCGGAACCGGACGATATGAGACGCGCGGAGATGACACGCGACCGCGGCGCGCTGCTGTTCGACGCCCTGCGGCGGGCGATGGGCGACGACCGGTTCTTCGCGCTGCTGACGCGCTTCTTTGCGGAGAACACGACGAAGGCCGTGAGCGCGGCTCAGTTCGTCGCTGCCCTGGAACCGCGCGAGCGCCTGGTGGTGGATGCGTGGCTGCAGGCGCGCAATCTGCCGGGGGATCCCGGCGGGCCGGCCTATCTGCTTTCCGAATATCACGAGCTTGCGCCGGCGATCGCGCGGACGGTCATCGTCTACGGCACGGTCATGGACGCAGGCGCGAATCGCCACGCGGCCGAGCGTCTGCGGGCGCGGCTGACCCACTGGCTTGAGAACCAGCCTCCGCTCCTGAAGGATTTCGAGCTGAGCGACGACGCGTTGCGAACCCACGACGTGATCTTCGTGGGCCGACCGGAGTCCAATTCAGCGCTGGCTCATCTGGCGGAGGCGCTGAAGCTGGACTATCCGGCGGCGGTGTTTCGCATCGGCGGAACGACGTATTCGTCGGAACGCGAATCTCTTGCACTGGCCGCGAGCAATCCGCTGAACGCGCGTCGCATGGTGCTGGTGCTGGCCGGCAATTCCGCGCTGGAGACCGAGCGCCTCGCCCGGACGCTGTCCTTCCCCGACGCCGAGTACGCAGTGTACGAATCCGGCAAGGAGACTGCGTCGGGGTTCGTCAAGTGAGCAACTCGTTCAGCGCCCCACGCAACTCCGGGTAGCGGAATCGGAATCCCGCCGCTTCCGTCGCACGCGGCAGCACGCGCTGGCTGCCGGCCACGACTTCCGCCATTTCGCCGTAGAGCAGGCGCAGCGCGAACAGGGGGACTGGAAACACCGCCGGCCGGTGCAGTTCCGCGGCGAGCTGGCGCGTAAACTCCGCGTTGGTCGCCGGGTTCGGCGCAGTCCCGTTCAGCGCGCCGCACACCCCGCCTTGCTCTGCCGCGAACACCAAAAGCTCCGCCATGTCGTCGGCGTGAATCCACGACATCCACTGCCGCCCCGAGCCGACCCGCCCTCCGATGCCCACGCGAAAGATGGGCAGCAACTTCGCCAGCGTCCCCCCCTCGCGGCCGAGCACGATGCCGGTGCGGATCTTCACCACGCGAATGCCCAGCGCGGCGGCACCATCGGCGGCGGCCTCCCACTCGCGCGTCACACCAGCGAGGAACCCGCTCCCCGGCGTGGATTTCTCGGTGACCTCCTCGTCCCCACGATCGCCGTAGAACCCGATTGCCGATCCACTTACCAGCACGGCCGGCCTGCGCGCCGTGTCCGCCAGAGCATGCACCAGACCCTCGGTGCCCTCCACACGGCTTTCGCGAATCCGCCGTTTCGCATCGGCCGTCCAGCGCTGGGCCACCGGCTCGCCGGCCAGGTGGATCACCGCGTCCATGCCTTCCAGCGCGACGGCCGGCCAGTCGTCCCCATGTCTCAGCAGCACGCTCTCGTGCCCGTGCGCGCGCAATCGCGGAATCAGCCTTCCGCCAATAAACCCAGTCCCGCCGGTGACGGCGATTCGCATGACATTTCGGCTTTCTGAACGGCGCACAACGAACGCGCCGCCGCCCGGATTCGGGACGTTCAGCACGGCCGCCGACGCGTCCTGTGCACTCTGAGCTCAGTCTTGCACGGAAAACGGGGACCGGGGTACACTGCTCCCATGCCTCCCGCGGCGCGCGTCAGCGACAATCACACCTGCCCGGCGATTACGCCTCCGCCTCACGTCGGAGGGCCCATCCTGCCGCCCTGCGAACCGACCGTGCTCATCGGCTACCTGCCGGCGGCCCGCGTCGGCGACCTGGCCTACTGCAACGCCCCGCCCGACGTGATCGCCATGGGCTCAATGACCGTGATTATCGGCGGCCAGAACGCCGCGCGTTTGGGGGACCCCACGGTGCACGGCGGCGTTATCGTCGAGGGCTGCCCCACGGTGATTATAGGCGGGTGACTCCACGCCCCATCATTCTCGCTCTGCTCGCCGCGAGTGGCGTGCATCCGGCAACGCCGCTGGCGACCGAAGCGCCGCCCACGGTTCGCAAGGTGCAACATCTGCTGGCGACGCTGCCCCGCGACCATATCTCATTTAAGCTCTGGGAAAACGAGATCAACGACTATCTGCGCTACAGCCTCGGCACCACGCCCAGGCCGGGGATTCAATCCATGACGGTGAAGGTCTTCCCGAACAACTACATTTCCACCTTCACAGTCGTCGATTTCGACGCCGTGGAGCGCTGGAAGCCGGGCACCATTCCCGCGCTCCTGCGCCCGCTGCTGAGCGGCCGGAAGTCGGTCTGGGTGGATTGCCGTTTTCAGGCGGCGAGTGGCAGGTTGACGTTTGCGGTGGAGAAAGCCTGGTACAACAACATTCGTCTGCCGGCTTTCTTCGTGACCGAAGCGATCAGGATCGTCGCCGCGCGGCAGCCGGAGAAGTACGATACTTCCAAACCTCTGCCGCTGCCGTTTGGACTGAAGCGGCTCTCCACAGAGACCCACGTAATTCTGGGACAGAACTGAGCCGCCACGGAACCGCTTGCTCCGCGCGCGGCTCAGCCGGTTCTCCGGCTACCGAAACTGAGCCGCGACCGCAGGGAGCGGAACCGGGCGGCGCGGCCTGTCACGCCAGGTCGAACTTCTCCTGATGCAGCAGCGGATCGCTGCGCACCAGCACGGACCGGTGCAACACTTCCTCGAGCTCCTCCAAATAGCGGGTCGTGTGCGATTTCAGCAGCTTCGCCACCTCCGGATTCACCCTCAGAATTACCTCCTGCTCGCCTTCCACTGCTTTGGCGATCTTCTGCGCCTCCTGCAGGATCTCGCTGATGGTGGTCTGCGGGCTCTTCACGTAGCCAGCGCCCTCGCAGTACGGGCACGGCGCGCAGAGCGTCCGCTCCAGACTCTGCTTCACCCGTTTGCGCGTGATGGCCACCAGACCGAAATCGTTGAACTGCAGAATCTTGTAGGGAGCGCGGTCCACGCGCATGGCCTCTTCGAGCGCCTGCATCACCTTCTGGCGGTTCCTGCGCTCGTCCATGTCGATGAAGTCCACCACGATGATGCCGCCGAGATCGCGCAGGCGAATCTGCCGCACGATTTCTCGCACCGCATCGGTGTTGGTTTTGACGATGGTGTCTTCCAGACGATTCGACTTGCCCACGTACTTGCCCGTGTTCACGTCGATGGCCACCAGGGCTTCGGTCTGGTTGATCACAATGTATCCACCCGACTTCAGCCACACCTTCGGACGCAGCGCCTTCTCCAGTTCGGAGGTGATGTTGAACGCCTCGAAGATGGGCGCCGGGCGAGTGTACAGCTTGACGCGGGCCACCAGCGCCGGCTGGAAGCGCTGCACGAAGGTAAGCACGCTTTCGTAAACGTCTTCGTTGTCCACCCAGATGGCCTTGAAGTTCTCGGTGAGCTGATCGCGCAGGAGCCGCTGGACGATATTCAGATCGTGGTGCAGCAGCGCCGGAGCGGGTTTCTTCTCCGCCTTCTGCCGGATGTCCAGCCACAGATTGAACAGGAAGTTCATATCCGCGGCGATTTCTTCCTCGCTGTGTCCCTCGCCGGCGGTGCGCATGATGAAGCCGCCGGGAATACCGGCGCGGTGCGTCTGCAGAATCCGCTTCAGGCGCAGGCGCTCTTCATCGCTGCCAATCTTGCGCGAGACACCCATGTGCTCCACGGTGGGCATGTAAACGACATAGCGTCCCGGCAGCGCGATGTGCGACGTGATGCGCGCGCCCTTCTGCCCAAGCGGCTCCTTGGCGATCTGGACGATGATCTCCTGACCTTCCTTCAGCAGTTCGGAGATAGACGGCGGAGTCTTGTCCGGCTTAGCTGCGCGGCTGTCTGCCTTAGCCGCCGGAGCCGGCGCGGTCACCGTGGCGGCAGCTTCCCGCGCCGGCTCGCGCGATTCCCGCGCATCGCCGGCGCCTCCGCGCATCCGGCGGCGCATCCGACGAGAAACGCGATGCGGATAGCGGCCTCCCCGCTCCCGAAGCGAAGCGGAAGTGGATGCGGCGGCAGCTTCACCCTCCGGCGCCGGCGCCACGGCTTCGGCTTCTGACTCAGCGGCCGCGATTTCTTCATCCGCGACTTCCTCCACCGCCTCGCCTGCCTCCGTGGCCTCGCTGCCGCTCGTCAGCGTGTCCTCTCCGAGGGAAGCTTCCAGGACCGCCTCGGCCCTGGCTTCCGCCTCCTGCTCCAGAGCCTCCACCAGGGCGGCGGCAACCACCTCCTCCTCCAGTTCCGGTTCCGGCTCCGCTTCCGGCTTCGCGACAAGCCCGGTGTCTTCCTCCGGCGGGGCCGGCGCAGTTTCCGGCGCGCTCATGCGCAACTCGCCCATCCGAGCGTCCGCCTCGGCCTGAGCCGCGGCGATCTCGTCCTCTTCATCGGGGTCCAGAGAGCTGATGTTCGAAGCGCTGTACTTGGCCAGAGACTCCCCGGGCAGCACCAGAAAATCGTCCTCGCCGGCGGCGGGAGCGCGGCTCTCGGGAGCGACCGATTCAGCCACGTGCGCAACCGGCGCACTTACATCGCTGGCATACTTCGACTCGGGAAAGCCGCGGCCGCGATTGCGGCGGCGACGGGAGCGACGACCCTGGTGATCGCGATCCCGCTCCGGTCCCTCCGCTGCCGCTTCGGCTCGCGGCGCCGGCTCCGCGGCTGGTTCCTCCGCGGCGGACGTGGGGACGGTTTCCGCCTCCACACTGGACGGTTCCGGCGGCTCCGGGGCAGGTTCGGACTCGACCGGGCGAGCCTCGGCGGGTCGCCCGGACCGCTCGAAACGACGCCCGCCTTCGCGCTCTGCACGATCCGCCTTTTCGGGCGGCGGCGTGGAATCGTACTCGTCGCTCTCCTCGAAAAAATCGGACACGTACAAAAACGTGTCGCGTTCGAGACCGAGATTCACGAAAGCCGACTGCATTCCGGGCAAAACCCGGGTCACCCGCCCTTTGTGAATGCTCCCCGCCAGCGAATACTCATTGGCCCTTTGAAAATAGATTTCCACCAGTTGGTCGTCTTCGAGGATGGCCACTTTGGTCTCGTGGCGATCCGCCGAAATCACCAGTTCCTTGGTCATTTGGCGTTCTCCGTGTTGCCACGGCGGGAGAACAGCGGGAGGGCGGAGCAACCAGCGCGGGCGGCAATCAGGCCGGGTGATCCGAAGACCGTTTCCCCGGCGCGCGCTTCATCAAACCTGCCGGCTGCCGGGATCGCGGAGTCGCATCGCGCGCCCATCCGCGTACTCGCCGACAACCTCTCGACGGCCACAGCCACGCACCATGGCGGCCAATGACCCAAACTCGTCGAAGCGTGAAGACCGCTAAACCAGCGTTTCTTTCCTCGCCGCGGCCATTCCCGGCCGCACTCTTCGCTTCAAACCACGTCCACGGACCGAGCCGTGCCACCGCGGCCGTTAACTGATAAAACGCCGGAGCCGCACATTATTGACCAGCCCCAGCATCAGAAAAACCGACATGATATTGCTTCCGCCGGAACTCATGAGCGGCAGGGGAATCCCGGTGACCGGCATTCGACCCACCACCATTCCGACGTTGACCAGAACATGGAATAGCAACAGGGCGGCCACGCCCATGCAGATGTACATCCCGGCACGGTCGGTGGCCATCTGTGCGTTCTGCACAATTTGCATCAACAACAGAAAGTACAATCCCAGCGAAAATACAACGCCGACAAATCCGTGTTCCTCGGCAAAGGCCGAGAAAATAAAGTCGGTGTGAGGAACCGGCAGAAAGCGATACTGCGTCTGCGTTCCCTTGGTCACGCCCCGTCCCCACATTCCTCCCGATCCCACTGCAATACGCGACTGGATCACCTGGTACCCGGTTCCCTTGGGGTCCTGATTCGGATCGACGAAACTGACCAGCCGAGCCTTCTGGTAATCCTTCAACAAAAACCACGAAACCGGCATCACCAGAGCGCACACCAGAACACCCGCCGCCGCATATTGCCAACGCAGGCCGGCCAGAAAAATGCCCGCAACCAACACCGGCAGATACGTCAGCGCCGTGCCCAGATCCGGCTGCTTCATCACCAGCGCCATGGGGATGCCAATGAGACCGCCCAGCTTCAGCAAATCCGCCAGTTCCAGTTGCTCGGTCTTCAGCTCGGTGAGATACCGCGCCACCAGCAGAACCAGAACCAGCTTAACGAATTCTGACACCTGCAGGTGGAATCCCGCAACAGGAATCCAGCGGCGCGACCCAAAGACGGTTTTTCCGATAATAAACGTCGCCACCAGAGCCAGCACGGAAATCACGTACAGGACGGGCACCTGACCGAGCAGCGTGTGGTAGTCGATGCGGGTGATGATCCACATCAGCAGCAGGGCGACAAGAATGTAGATCATCTGCTTCCACCAGGCATCGTGCCAGACGGTGTCGCGCGTGGCGCTGTAGATCTGCAGGATGCCCAGGCCGCAGATGCCCAGAGCGACGATGAGCAGCACCCAGTCGAAATCGCGGATGGAACGGTAGGCGGCCATGGCTAAGTGGTCTCTTCCGCTTCCTTCGGGCGCGGCTCAGTCTTCCGGCTAGCGTAACCGAGCCGCGACCACCGGGAGCGGATTTCCAACCGGACGGTTCTCATGGATGCGACGGCCTCGCCAGATGCAGGAACTCCGGCGCCGCTGAAGCCGCGATCTCCGGCTGCTGCGCCGCCAGGCGCGCTTTCTTGTCGAAGTACGCCTTGATGACATCGCGCACGATGGGCGCGGCCAGCGGGCCTTCGCCGCCGTTCTCCCACAAAGCCGCCACCACAATCTCCGGCGCTTCGCGCGGGGCGAATCCCACAAACCAGGCGTTGTTCTTCATCGACTCGGTTTTCCTGACGTTCTTAAAGAAATCGCTCGAGGCGAGCTGAGCCGTGCCGGTTTTGCCGCACAGCGAGATGTTGGCGAGGCGGGCGCGGGCGCCGGTCCCATATTCGTTCACCACGCCCCACATCCCATAAATCACCTTTTGCACGTTGTCGAGATTGAGATCGGCCTTCCGCGCCGGCTCGATCTTCGCGTCACGCACCAGATGAGGCTGCTGCCACACGCCGCCCGTGGCAATGCCTCCAATGGCCACCGCCATCTGCAGCGGAGTCACCGTCAGAGCGCCCTGTCCGATGGACACGGAAATCGTTTCTCCCGCGTACCACTTCTGGCGCTGGGTGCGCATCTTCCAGGCGGTGGAGGGCACCACGCCGGAGGCCTCGTTGGGAAGATCGATGCCCGTTTTGTGCCCGTAGCCGACCATGTTGGCGTACTCCGCGATGCGGTCGATCCCCAGCTTGTTGCCCACCGTGTAGAAGAACACGTCGCACGACTGCACAATCGCCCGATGCACTTCGATGGTGCCGTGACCGCGTTTGATGTGGCAGGCGAAGTAATGACCGTAAAAAGTGGCGCCGCCGCTGCAGTGTACCTTGAAATCGTCGTCGATTACGCCGGTTTCCAGCCCCGCCAGGGCCATGATCGGTTTGAACGTGGAGCCCGGCGCCTGCTGCGCCTGAATGGCCCGATTCAGCAGCGGATGTCCGGGATCTTCCACCAGTTGCTGCCAGTCGCGAGCGGGTATGCGTCCCGCAAACACGTTGGGATCGAAGCTGGGATGGCTCACCATGGCCAGCACCTCGCCGGTGCGCGGGTCCAGCGCGACGACAGCGCCCTTCTTGCCGTCCATGGCCAGTTCCGCTACCGCCTGCAGATCCAGGTCGAGGGTGGTCTGCAGGGTCTTGCCGGGAATGGCCGGCTTATCGTCCAGCACTTTTCGTTCGCGTCCGGTGTTGTCCACTTCGGCGCGGTGCTGGCCGTCCACGCCCATCAGAATGTCGTTGTACTCCTTCTCCAGGCCCTGCTGGCCGACGATGTCGCCGAGGTGATACTTGCCGGCGTAGTCCGGTGAATCCAGCTCCGACTCGCTGATTTCGCCCACGTATCCGATCACGTGCGCGGCCACGCCGTCGGCCGGATAGAGACGCTTCTGCGAGCGAAACAGAGTCAACTCCGGAAATGTGGCCGGATCCATATGCGACTCGACGAAAGCGACGTCTTCGGGAGTGAGCTCTTCCTTGATGACCAGGGGCTCGTATTTCGGCCGCGACTCGTAGCGATGAAGCCGGTCCAGCAGGGCATTGTAATCGAGGTCCAGCCCGTCGGCAATCGCCTTCAGGTGCTCGTATTTCAGGTTCTCCCGGGAAAGCAGCACGCTGATGGACTGATGATTATCCACGATCACGCGGCCGTCGCGGTCGAGAATCTTGCCCCGGGGAGCAGGCACCGGCACCGACCGGACGTAGTTCTCCGTAGCCCGCTCCAGGTAGAAGTCGGGATTGTTCACCTGCAGATCCCAAAACCCGGCGACAAGGAAGATGAAAACCGCGACAGTCAGGTACTGGAAAAAAGCGATCTTGCCGGTTCCGAAGCGCGACTCGTCGCGCAGCAAACGGGGTGGCGGAGGGGGAACCCGCTCCGGTTCGCGTTCAGAAGTGGACGGCAGCCGCACGTACTTTCCACGAGCCCGCGCGCAACGGCCGCACCGCGTCCTGCGCGCTCAGGCTCTGGCTCTCAGTTTATCAAGCAGGTGGAACAGAGGAAGCGCGACCGCCGCGTTCAGGAGCGCGTAGATGAAGGTCTGCTGCGGGTCGAATACGGTGCTGTGCCCCAGCAGGGCGCGGTCGAGCACCCAATAGAAGAACTGGTGAAAGAAGAAGAAGAAGAAGCTCAGCAATCCGATGAGCACCGGATTCTCCACGTCGAATCGCATGCTGACGGAGGCCGCGAAGTAGCCCACAAGCGTTTTGACAATACCGTACATGCCGATCAGTTGCTGCGATAACGAGTCCTGGACGATTCCGACCGCGGCGCCAAAGAAGACGCCGGCGATCGGCTGGCGGCGCGAAAGCGCAAAGTAGATGGTTACCAGCAGAGGCAATTCCAGGTAGGTCAGAAAGCCAAAGAACCGCGGAACGTAGACCTGAAAGAGGATCGCCAGAAACGGCACCAGGATAAACGTCGCCGCGCGCCACCGGTCGGAACCGGTCTTCTTTCGCCCGCTATCCGTCAGCAGGCGCTCGCCGAACTCGCTCATTGTGTCTCGCGTGGCGTCGCTCCCGTCGGCTGCGTGGACTTCGGCTTGACGGTCTTCGTCGTGGGCGCGGCAGGCGTGGTGGAATCCTGCGCTGAGAAATCCTGCTGATCCAGATGAACCTCGCCCCCCTCCTCATCGCCGGGTTGCGGCGGTTCCGGCTGGGATTTCGGCGCGTGAGCAGCCGCGGCGGGCGCCGGATTCGGGGGCGCCTTGATGTTGAAGTTGGGCGGCGCGCCCTCGCCAAACACGTGCCCCTGGGCATCGCCGATTCGCTTGTACGCCGACTTAAGCCGGTCCGCATCGGTATTGCCAGGCTGCGTGATGTCGGCCGAAGGTCCCGCCGAGGCGGCTTTTTCCGGCGGAGGCGCCGCCATCATGTGAATCTCGGAGGACGCGGTCTGCTCGGGAATGAGCTGGTGCACACCCTCGAGCACGATGAGCACTTCATCCAGGCCGTTCTGCAGTCCGGCGGGCGAAAGGAAAATCTCCTTGCCGTTGCTTCCGTTGCGCACCACCGCGGCCTGGCCCACCGGAAATCCGCGCGGGAAAATGCGGTCGTAGCCGGAGGTGTAGAACCATTCGCCGACTTCCACCTTCTGCTCGTTCTGAACATCCTCGATTTTGCAATTGCCGTGGCCCATGCCGCGCAGTTCGCCATGGACGCGATTCTTCTGCGACACCACGCCCGCGGCGAACGTGGGATCGGTGGCCAGCAGCACCAGCGACGCCATGGGATAGGCTTCCACGACTTTGCCCACGATTCCATCGGGGGTCACGACGGCCATCCCTTTTTCGACACCCGAGGAGTTGCCGCGATCCACAAAGACCTCGGCGGAATTCGCGGCGGTGCCGCTGCCAATGATGCGCGCGGCAACGGTTTTCGACGGCGTACGCGCCTGGAACGCGGCCAGCGCGCGAACGCGGTCGGCGGTGCCCAGCTCGTCGTTGAGGAAGTGGTTCTGCATCTTGAGGTGGCCCACTTCGTCGTGCAGGCGCCGGTTTTCCTCGCGAACGCCCAGCAGCACGAAGTAGTCTTCCAGCAGTCCGAAGGTGTTGCGCCGGACCGATTCCAGAACCCGCGTCAAGGGTGTCACTGCGCCGACGGTCCATACCCGCAGCAGCCGAACGTCGGAGCTTGTCTTGACCTGGTAGGCCAGCAGAAGCAACTGCGCGGCAATCACCACCAGCAGAACGGTCAGGTTGCGGTAGCGATTGAGAAAAGACTCCATCGATAAACCCCGGTGACGCCGAACGCCACCCTGTTTCTATTCAATCGCAATCCGGCGAAGCAATTTGAAGTCGGTCAGCATCTTTCCCGTTCCCAGCACCACGCTGGCCAGCGGATCCTCGGCGATGGACACGGGGAGGCCGGTCTCCTCGCGAATGCGCTTGTCCAGGTTGCGCAGCAGCGCGCCGCCGCCGGTAAGCACGATGCCGCGATCGCTGATGTCCGCGCTCAGCTCGGGCGGCGTCCGCTCCAGGGCAACGCGAATGGCGTTCATGATGGTGGCCACGCACTCCGCAAGCGCTTCGCGGATCTCGCCGTCGTCGATGGTCAGGGTCTTCGGCACACCCTCGATCAGATTGCGGCCCTTGATCTCCATGGTCAGCGGGCGGTCCAGCGGATAAGCCGAGCCGATCTGGATCTTGACCGCCTCGGCGGTGCGCTCGCCGATCAGCAGGTTGTACTTGCGTTTGAGGTACTGCATGATGGCGTCGTCCATTTCGTTCCCGGCCACGCGAACCGAGCGCGAATAGACGATGCCGGAAAGCGAGATGACGGCGACGTCGGTGGTGCCGCCGCCAATATCCACCACCATGTTTCCGGACGGTTCGGTGATGGGCAGACCCGCGCCGATGGCCGCCACCATGGCCTGTTCCACCAGATGCACCTCGCTGGCTTTGGCCCGATAAGCGGAATCGATGACCGCGCGTTTTTCGACCTGCGTGATCTCGCTGGGGACGCCGATCACGATGCGCGGGTGTACCAGCATCTTGCGTCCGTGCGCCTTCTGAATGAAGTAATTCAGCATCCGCTCGGTCACTTTGAAATCGGCAATCACCCCGTCCTTCATGGGACGGATGGCCACGATGTTGCCCGGCGTGCGGCCGAGCATGTCCTTGGCCTCCTTGCCAACCGCTTCCACCTCGCCGTTGGTCTTGTTAATGGCCACGATCGAAGGCTCGTTTACCACAATGCCTTTGCCTTTGGCGTACACCAGCGTGTTCGCCGTGCCCAGGTCAATGGCAAGATCCGAAGAGAAAAGACTAAATACAGAGCGAACGTTCATGAATCCAGCTCAAGGGCTCCTTCGATCATCGGCACACCGAGCTCGGCTGCGCCCAACCTGAAAGCCCCGATTCCGGGCGCCGCCGAACCCGTTGTGTGCGGTTTATGCAAAGCGTGGCTGCAATCCGGGAAAGCCCGCAGGCAGGCGGTCCGGTAGGCCTCAGGTCGTCCTGACAAACTCTAGCATATCGGATCGAGGCATTTCAAACGAGAAGTGGCTGATTTCAAAAGATATTACCGGCCGGTGAAAGGACCCTTACAATGAGAGTGCAGTGCTCAGCCGCAGATCGCTTCTGAAGGGCGCGGCGCTTGCCGGTTCGGCCGCTCTTGTGCCAGCCTGCCGCCGTCATCGGCCATTTTCCGGCTACGCCTTCGTGGCCAACCGCGACGGCCAGGCGATCGCCGCCGTCGATCTGTCTCTGTTCGCCGTAACCCGCTACATCCGTATCGACGGCGCGCCCACCGCCGTGGTGGCCGACCCTCCGCGGCAGAGAGTGTACGCCCTCACCCCGGAGAATGGCCTGATCCACGAGATTCGCGCCGATCGTCTCGCGCTGGGGCGCACACTATCGGTGGCTCGCTCCGCGGTGTCGATGAGGCTCTCCCCCGACGGAGAGCGCATCTATGCAGTCTGTCGCGATCCCCGGCGCCTGGTGGCTGTTTCTCTGGCGGGCTTTCGAGTGGAATGGTCCACGCCCATCGCCGAGGACCCCATGGATCTGGATATCGCGCCCACCGGTTCGCACGCGGCGATCAGCTTTGGCAAGGCCGGGGCCATCCAACTGGTCGATCTGGTTGCCCGCCGCGCCTCGCCGCCCGAAACGATTTCTTCCGAAGTGGGCATTCTGCGATTCGCCGGCGATTCGAGAAGAGTCGAGAACCTCCTGGTCGGCGATGTGAGCGGGCGGATGCTGCAGGCGTTGCAGGTGCCCAGCGGCCGCCTGATCGCGAAACTGCCGCTCGGGCTCCGGCCGCAGCACTTCTGTTTCAACGCGGACGGCGGTCAGTTGTTCATTACCGGCGAGGGGATGGACGCCGTGGTAATCGCTTACCCATACTACACGCCGCAGGTGGGCGAAACCGTTCTGGCTGGCCGCTCGCCGGGTGCGATGGCCGCTTCTGCCACGCTGCTGTTCGTGGCCAACGCGAAATCGGGCGACATCAGCATCTTCAACATCGAGTCCCGCCGCCTGGTGGGAGTAGCGCCCGCCGGCAACAATCCCTCATTCATCACCATCACGCCCGACGATCAGTACGCGCTGGTGCTCGATCAGGACTCCGGCGATATTGCGGTGCTCTGGATCCCCGTGATCGCGCGTCATCTCGGACGGCCCGCGCCGCTTTACAACATCATCCCCGTAGGTTCCCGCCCGGTGGCTGCCGCGGTGTTGCCGGTCTGAAGAACCGCGGCGGAGAGAACGGAGCCGAATCCCGCACTTCCAGGGAAGAGGCTCTTCATGTCCACAAAGAAAGTCGCCAGCCGTCAACTGGTACCCATGGAGATGATCGAACGGCGGATCCTCCTGATCCGCGGCCAGAAGGTGATGTTTGACGTTCGCCTGGCGGAGCTGTACCAGGTGAGCACGTCCGCTCTGAACAAAGCCGTAAAGCGCAACCTCGATCGGTTTCCCGAGGATTTCATGTTCCAGCTGGCCGACGACGAATTCAATTCTCTGAGATTCCATTTTGGAATGTCAAACAGCGGCCGCGGCGGCCGCCGATACCTGCCCTACGTCTTCGCCGAGCAGGGGGTCGCCATGCTGTCGTCGGTTCTGAAGAGCAAACGCGCGATCGCCGTGAACATCGCGATCATGCGCGCTTTCGTGCGCCTGCGGCAGATTCTCGCGACGCACAAAGAGCTCGCCGAGCGCCTCGCGATGATGGAAAAGAAATACGATCACGGCTTCAAGGTCGTGTTCGACGCGCTCAGGCAACTCATGGCGCCACCGCCTCCGCCGGCTCCGCCGAAGCGTCCCATAGGGTTCATCGCGCCGGCAAACAAGCGGGCATCCTAATTCGGGCGAACCCAGGCGACACCCACGCGAGCCCTGTTGCGCAGACGGTCCGCAAGCTGGCCAGCGTGATGTTGAATGTGACGAATGTTGTAGAACTGCACCTCCAGCTTGTTGAATGGCAGCCAGTCAAAGCCGGAGGAAGCGGCCAGATCCAGCGCCGGGACTCGAGCCTCCACCTCGGCGCGGCAGAATTCCAGATACTCCCGCACCTCATTCTTCGTGTAGGGCTCCATAATTCGCGCCGAGCCCTGAGGGGACCCCGGACGCGCGCCGAGATATTGCGAATCCCTTCGATGTTTCGGCCACGGATGAAACTCGGATTCGGATGCCTGCAGGTACAAGTGCGTGTAAAACGCCGCGTGCCAGGCGATGTGCCAGAAGCGGTTCGTATGGTCTTCCGAAAGCCAGAGGGCCTCGGGGCACAGCTCGACGGCCTCGCTGAGCATCGCCAGGGACGCACGGTACTGTCGCGCGATGCTGCGAAGAATATCGCAGTCGGTCATGCGTCTATTATGGGCGAACCGGCTCCCGACGCTTTTGCTCAACACACTCCTGGAGTCCGTTACCGAACGAAAGGAGTCCCGGCAGATCCGCCGACTGCGCCGGTACCGGCTTTCCCTGCGCGACAGCGTCGCAGATTCGATCGGCGGCAAGAGCCGCCTGGTGCCAGAACCGCAGATTGTGCTCCAGGGTGAGCGTGGTGCTCAGCATGAGCGCGGCCAGAATCACGGCAATGCGTCTTCGCGAACGGACCGATGCGACCAGATGGCCGGCCAGAACACAGAACGGCAGAGCCGGTATGTAGAAGATCCTCGATCCGATCGCCGACTCGTCGACCAGCGCGAGGTGCAGGACGGGCGCCATCGCGCAGATGGCGGCGCCAACGAAAGCAAGCACCATGCGCGCCGGCAATCCGCTGCTGCTCCAGAGCGAGAAGAGAACCGCGCCACAGCCGGCGGCCAGGGCCACCGCGACCCCGATTCCCGTCGGCTCTCTCCAGTTCACGGGAAACAACAGGATGGCCCACATCCGCAGGCACAACGCCTTTGCCGTGGACAGGAGGTGCAGCGAGAGGATCGCCGGCCGGCCAGTGGTGGGATCCAGATATCCGCCCGGACCGCGGAACAAAACCCAGCGATACGCAAATAGCGCGACGCACACCACTGCCGACCACGGCAAAAACAACCGAACCGCGCGATCACCGAGCCGTCCCGCCGCCAGCGCGAAGGCGAACACCAGCACCGGTGTGACGTAGGCACTCTCCTTGCAGAAAATGGCGGCAGCCAGCAGCGCCAGCGCGGGCGCCACAGCGACCCACGGCCGGCGTGACAAAGGCCGAAACAAACACCACGCGGCGATCAGCGAAAGCGCGCAGGCCAGCAGATCGAAATTATCGGATGCCCACGTGACCGATTGCGGGCGCGAACCGTGCATGCCGAAGAGCAGCGCCGCCGTAAACGACACGAACGCGTTTCGCCACAACAGGCGCACCAGAACGTACAGCAGCGCGCAATTCAAAAGGTGAACGCCCAGCAGATAGCAGTGCCAGGGAAACGGGCGAAGTCCGGCCAGCGTGTGCACCACCGCATAGCCGATGTTTCCGACCGGACGAAGCGCGCCGTCGCCGCCGGGTGTGATGAAGTCTCGTGCGATTCGCCCGGGATCGAGCGTGTAGCGGCTGACCAGGATGTAGTCGTCGCTGACGAACGGATCGGGAAGATTCGGGCTGAACGCGACCGCAATCCACACCAGGGCCAGAAGCAGCAGCGGCAGATCGGCCGCGGGCGGGATGGCGCCGCGGCCTTCGCCCCGGCGGCATACAAAGAACAGCAGAACACCGGCGATTATGGCGAACGAGGTCTCCAGTGTCAGCGGCGATCGAATCCAGATGCCCGCCAGTTCAAAAGGTCCCCGGATTGCGCGCAGCACGAGAAGCACAGCCGCCACCGCGGCGACGATGTTCGCAATCCGGACAGCGACCCGCTCCACAGGGGTCACCTTATCAGATTTGTGACTGGTGCCGTTCAGCGTTACCCCGTTCAGTTTCAGGCCCTCGACATGCTCAACAATGTCCGGCTGAGCGACGTTGCGAAACATGCAATCGTCGAGCCGCACATTGCGGATGGGCGCAGAGGCGAAGCCCCGGAGCTGAAGCGCGTAGCAGCTCTTTAAGGCTCCTCGATCAGGGCGGCTTCGAGGCCGGTGAGCACTGCGCTGACCGGCCGGTGAGGCGCCGTGCCGGGCTACTTTCGCGGTCCTTCGCGGGGGTCCAGCATCCATATGTTGCCGGTCGTCTCACCCTGATTGAAGATCAGCTCTCCCCGGCCCACGGTGAGTTCGACGAACGAGTTGTCCGCTCCGGCAAACGGAACCCGCGGCGAGTGCAGGTGAATCACCTCCTCCGCCGCACCCTGCGGATGCATGTCCTCGGTCAGCCGCTGGCGCCAGATGCACCGGGAGCCATCGCGGTCGGAGACGAACAGCACCAGTCTGTCGTCCACTGAGAACCGCGGCTTGTCTCCTTCCGTCACCGTGATCCACTCACTCACCGGCACGGCCTCCCCCCGGAACGGCGCAATACAGATCTGCGAGCGCTGCCGGTTCTGCACCGAACTGAACGCCACCCACCGGCCATCGTGCGAAAGCCGCGCGTTGTAGACGTCGCGTTCAGCGTCAGCCAGGATGGGAACCGGTTTCGCCCCCGGCCGGTTCAGGCTCACGCCCCATCGTGCGGGCGTGGGGCCGCCGGTCAGAAAGAAGCTGCCATCGGCGGACCAGTCCCACACGCGCTGGGCAGAATGCAGTCGCGCCGAACACGCGGCCAAGTCGGCGACATGCAGAGCGACCGCTACCGCGCTCACAATCGTCAGGCATATGGCTTTCGCAACTTCCAAAACTACAGACTTTGAGTGAAGGTATTATGTGGTTGGGCTGGTCCGGGATCGGGGCCTGCCCCGTTGTTGGCGTAGAGCCGGTGGAACGGCGTTTTGCAAGCTGTTGATTTTCCTGGAGCGGGAGACCGGATTCGAACCGGCGACGTCCAGCTTGGGAAATTGAGCAAAGATTGTCAATAAAAGACTTTAGCGTCTCTGGCAGCGATTTCAAGCGACGGAAAATCACTGAGTTTCCATTCCTGTGCTCCGCACTCCTGTTAACGGAGTACAAACGGAGTACACATCCTCGGCGATCCGCGCCGGCAAGCACGAGAAAAAACGCTATGATCGAAGAGATGGCGACGGTCCGTATTACAGAGGCCGAACTTGTCCGCGATATCCACGCCGTGCTGGCTCAGTTCCAGGAAGGCGTCGAGGTGATCGTGGAGCAGAACCATCGTCCCGTGGCCGTCATCAAGACGCCCGACGGTCCCGGTCGAAGAATCAGCGAGTGCATCGTTCTGGCGAAGGCGTATGAAGAGAAGCTCGGCTATGCGCCGGTGCCCGATCCCGACTTCGCGAGGGATGTGCAATGACCGCATGAACCTCCGCTATTCGGCGAACGGACGCCTTGGATATCGGCACCTCACCGCTCCGCCTGCGCCTACTGAACCGCTACCGTCACGTTGCTCTGGCTGGTCGCGGCTCCGACGGTCACCTGCACGGGCACGCTATTTCCGGGCGCTACGCCTTCAGGGATCTTCAGCTTGATCTGAAACAGTCCGGCGAACCCCGGCGCCGCGCCGCAGTAAGTCACCATAGCGTTCAGGCCGCCGATGGTCACCGAACAGGCCAGTGCGGGTTTTGTCAAAACAGTGGAAGGCAGCCGCCCGTCTATTTCCGGAGGCGTGCGCGAACCATCCCCGGTGGCGAACATCTGCAGAACATTACCCACCTGCTCGGGATTCGACGCGCTGTTGACGCTGTTGTTCTGGTTCAGCGCGGCGGCCTGGCCTGAGCCCGAGTCCTTTACCGTGAACATCCCCGGAAGCGAAGGCACCACGGGCCGCGACAACGCGGTGGAGGCGTTGCCCTGATTGATCACCTGGACATTCACCGCGCTGAAGAGCGCCGCTTCAAAGGGCACTATGGCGTTGATCTGGCCCGGCGAGACATAGTCCACTGGCGCCGGATACCCGTTGAAAAGCACCTGGACTCCGCCCAGTGTCGTCGGCAGTTTGGCGGTGGCGTCGGCCGCGCCGAGCTGTGGCGTTTGCGGGGCGAGCGACTGGCCGAAAATCGCCACAAACTCGCCCGGCGCCACTCCAGTTGCGTCGTACGAAGCCGCGCTCTTTACCGAGGTAATCACTGGCTTTGGTACGGTCATCGCGCTCTGGCTGGCGGGAATGATGAACAGCGTCATCGAGTAAGCCGGGAAGGTGACGCTGAGAGAACCGCCGGACACCTGCACCGGAGACTGTTGCGTAATCGCGTTCAGGTTAGCGCTGCTGTATTGCCACACCTGCGCCGAACCCGCTGGGCTGAAGTGAGCCAGGCCGATGCTGTTGGTGATCGCATTGGCGGATTTGTTCAGCACCATTACCGTGAGGGCGCTATCGGCTCGCTGGGCGGCGAAGATCGACATGGTGTCCGGATCGCTGCTCGTCGCGGACACGCTGGTCTCGCCGAAATGGTTGCCTGCACCGTCGTAGTTCAGATAGATCTGAAACGCGAACAGACCCGGCGCGCTCAGCGTGAAGTTTGGATCCGGCCACATGGTGGCCATGTCCAGCCCGTAGGCGCCGAAAATACCAAGTAAGTCCGCCTGTGCCACCGCGCCGGTGACGTCTTCGAGCGCGCCCCAGTCATATTCGGTAATGGCGGTTTTCGTCCCGGGGAAGTATTGATTGACCCAGCCGATAAGGCGCGGAACCAGCATCGGCGGATGCTGCTGCCCGTCTACGTCGCACATCGCGTTGTAGTCGTCGCACGGGTTGGAATCCGTTGGGGGCGTCACTACGGGGACGATGTAGTTCGGATCCCAGAATGCTCGCGTTGATTGCATGCGGAGGTTGGTGCTCGCAGGATCGGTGGCCGTACCGAAGCTAATCGCGCTCGTGCTGCAGTCGTTCGTAACGCAGGGGCCGACATACCCATGGACGTCAAGATAATCGAGCAGGCGGATGCCGGCCTGGTTCGACGCCGCCTGCATCTGTTGCAGGTAGTATACGAGCCACGGCGCGCCGCCGTGGGCATTGCGATCGACCGGGTTGGCCCAATACTGGAAATGTGGGGCTGTCCCCCAGCCGCTCACGAAGTCTTTCTTGGAAAACAGATATCCGGGCCAACCGGCGGCTACGGGGCCCACCACCAGCGCAGTCGGATCGGCGGCCTTTACCGCCTGTGCCGCCGCCAGATTGCGCGCGAGCATATCGTCGTAGGTTTCAACCTGCACGGGAACGCCCACCTGATGATCCGTATCCGGGTGGGTGCCGTCCCACCATTCCGGCTCATTGTCCAGATCCCACATCTGAACTCCGCCATCGTTGGCGGGTCCGTACTTGTTGAGCATCGCCGCAACCCACTGTCCGCCGAATGCGGGCGTGATCGGCTGGTTGACGTCGTTGGGATCGTTCAGGATCTGGTCGCCGGTCGACAGGGCGATGCCATTGCCGCACTGCGAGTCCCCCGGTTCGGTCTGCTGCTGCTGCCCGTAAACTGAGACGGGGAAGCTGCAACTGTACTGATAGTCCGGCGTCAGAGAACTATTCGGCGGGAGTTTGGGAATCCAGTCGAGCAGAGGAAAGGTACTGAGAGTCACCGTCCCGGTCTCGAGGTTTCGCTCGTGGAACAGATCGAAGCTGTTATGCACGCCGTCGCCGACCAGATATGTGGTGAAAAACAAGTTAACATTCAGGTTCTCCACATCAAGCTGCCAGTTATAGCTGGAGGCGCTATCGCCCCCCCACCGCCGCACGCCGATGTGCATGAGGTCAGATATGCCGCTGTCAGTCCATTCTTTGAAGGGCGAACAACAGACCCCATTCCCGGTAAATTCGTTGATTCCGTATATGAGCGGGCTAATCGGGTGTTGTGACGCGGTCGCGTCAACGGCGAGCGTGGGCGCGGACGCGCCGTACAGCGCTGCGGCGCCCAGAAGCAGAAAGGGGAAATGGCGCGGCAACATGGAATGGCCCGCATTATATCTCACTTTCTTTGTTTCATCCGCACTTCGAAGCGCCGGCACGGTAACATAGTCCGTCATTGGCACGAACGCTAAAGACGTCTGAAAAATCCGCCAGACTGGAACAACTGTAATCCTGTTTCCCGCGGGCTGTGGAGCCTGACGTGCTTCGGGACATGTCTATCTCGCGGGACTATACCTCACAAAGAGGGAGCGCGGACTGAGTTTCCAGCCGGCCCGAGAGGCTGACACGGCGCGGCTCGCGGCGCTGGAAACGCCACCGGAATGGTGGCGAAAATGCGAAATATCGCGGCGACGGCCCCGGACCATCTTTGGCAGCGACGGCGGCGGCAGGACGGCGGCAGCGTTGCAAGCTTCATCAGTGTATGCAAGCGATAGTCATCGAGCCGTTTTCGTGGTTACGCGATTTGCTCGCACACCTCCCCGCTATCTTTCGGCCAGTTCGGCGTGTTCGGCGTTGATTTGCGGCAAGAGCTACTGTGTCCTGCGCGTATATTTAATCTCAACGCCTTTCCACTCCGGCACATTGCCAAAACTGAGATAGCTTCCTGCAATCATGGTGTCCGCCGATTTGCGTTCGATCACGGTGCGCTGGTGCCACACATCGCCGGCGAACGGATAGTCGGCCTTCAGCTCAAACTGGCTGGCCTTCTCATCGTAAGCGCCGGTTTCGGAAATACGAATCGTGTTCGTGCTGGCGATGCGAGTCGCTTCATACTGCCTGGTCGCGGTGTTGAAACCGGTCCACGCGAGCGTCGTGAACGGTGTACCATTCGGCGTGCCTTCAATTCTTTCCTCAACGAAGAGTCCGTCAAACAGCGGTCTGATCGTTGACGTGGCTTTCGTTGTTACGCCAGTCCGACCGGGCTTAAACCAGAACGTCATCTCCACGTCCCATGTGCCGCACATCGAAATAAGCCGTGCGTGTTCAGCATCGGGTGTTGCGGCGCTTAGAGTGGCGGCGAAGATCGCCACCGCCGTCAACCAGCAACTATGCGGGGTATGCGAGCCCACCAGACGTATTCCGGTCGCAAGAGCCATATGATCTCCGATCTCTGGAATTCTACACCAAAGTTAATAAGGGCAGAGACCCTCTCCGGTAACCTTCCTGGCCCTTCAATTCGTCTGCAGGCTCGGATGTACCCACTGAGCCAGGCGCTCGTGGTATTCCCGCAGGATTGCAGATGCGCTCTCCAGGGAGAATGCCATGGGCACGCGATTGAACATGGCTGACGCGCTCGCCAGACTCGGTGACAGCAGGCGGGCTGGACGCGCTGGAGCGTATGTGCGACAACGGCGGCCAAACCGATGTCAGGGCGGACACCCTGGTCCGCGTCACGGCAACCGGTTTTGTTGCACACCCTAACAGACCATTCATAATTGCGAAGCGCCACCAGCGTAAGGCGAACAGCAGCTTCAGATGAAGAAGGCAAGCACACGGAAGAACAGTCTCCGCGTGTCCGGACGGGCATACAATAAAACTCGACATGATGAACCTGAAGGCAGCGACGATTCTCGCCTTGACCAGTTGGGTACTGTGTTCGGTTAGCCTTCAATGCCTGGCGCAGAGTCCGCCCCAGGCGCCGGCGGAGCTGCCCGGGAACGGGCTTGCGCAGCACGATTTCTTCTACGCGGGTGAGGCGAAGGAAGAACGGATGTACATTGTTCGCGGCGGCCAGATCGTCTGGTCCTACACGCATCCCGGCAAAGGCGAAATCAGCGATGCCTTGCTCGAGCCGAACGGGAACATCCTGTTCACCCACCAGTTTGGCATTACTGAAATCAACCTCGACAAGAAAGTCGTCTGGAACTATGACGCCCCCGAGCACACCGAGATCCACACCGCGCAGCCCATCGGTTCCAATAGCGTGTGGTTCATTCAGAACGGAAATCCTGCGGAGTTCGTCGTCATGAACAAGGCCACCGGCGCCATTGAGCACCGGTTTGAGCTGACCACGGGCAACCCAGACAACGTCCATCCGCAGTTTCGCCAGGCACGACTCACCTCTGCCGGGACCATCCTCATCGCGCACATGGACGCGCACAAAGTCGTCGAATACACCCTGGATGGCAAGGCCGTCTGGTCGTACGAGGTGCCCAATTGCTGGTCGGCGGCGCCGCTCGCGAGCGGAAATATTCTCATTTCGGGCGGCGGCGCGAAGTTCGTGCGCGAGATCAATCGCAAGGGCGAGACCGTGTGGGAGTGGACGCCCGCCGACACTCCCGAGTACAAGATGTCCAATGTCCAGATCGCCACGAGGCTGCCGAACGGTAACACGATCATCAATAACTGGTTCAACCAGTGGTCGGAGACCCTCGACCCGAACAATGCGCCGGTGCAGGCCATCGAAGTGACGCCAGACAAGAAAGTAGTCTGGGCCTTGCGCGCGTGGTCACCGCCCGCCGATCTCGGCCCCTCCACCACAATTCAGATTCTCGACGACGTCTATGCGCCCGCCGTCCTGCCCGGCAAGGGTCTGGCACAGCACACGTTTCTTTACACAGGCGAGTGGGATCACCGGAAGAAGGTGCAGACCATTTACGAGGTGCGCGACGGCAAGCTGGCGTGGTCTTATGAGATTCCCACGAACGACGAGTATGGCGTCACGCAGGAGCTCGGCGACGCGGCCATGCGCTCGAACGGCAACGTCGTCTTCTGTCGGAAAACGGGCGCGAGCGAGGTCACGCCGGACAAGAAGATCGTCTGGGACATCGCCGCGCCGGCGGGCGCCGAGATTCATTCGGTGCAACCCATCGGGCTTGATCGCGTGCTGGTCATGCAGAATGGCAATCCCGCAAAACTCATGCTCATCGACACAGCCAGCGGCAGGACGGAGAAGGAATTGACCCTGCCTGTTCCTCATCCCGACAAGCCGCACCTGCAATTCCGGCGCGTGCGCCAGACCGGCGACGGCACGTACCTTGCCGCGCGTCTGGACGACGGCAAAGTGGCGGAGTACGATGCGGCGGGAAAGGTCATCTGGACGTATCGCATCGATCTTCCCTGGTCGGCCGTGCGGCTCCGTAATGGCCACACCCTGATTACAACCTATCCTCCCGCGGTGCTCGAAGTGAACAAAGAGGGTGAGGTGGTCTGGGAGTTCTCGCAGAAAGACGCGCCGCAATACCGGTTCTTCCACTTTCAGGAGGCCGGCCGGCTCGCCAATGGCAACACAGTGATCACCAACTGGTGCCCCAACAGGTTGAAGGACCCGCTGAAATGGCCAGGCTCCGTCCAGGTGCTGGAAGTTGCGCCGGACAAGAAGATCGTCTGGGCACTGAGCGCGTGGGACGACCCCGATCTGGGGCCGGCCTCCTCGATTCAGTTGCTGGACGAAGGGGACACCCAGCGGTAATTCTTCACCGTCCCAATCCCTGCGCGGAAGCCACCCGGAAAGCAACGTGCACGCAGAAATTGTCCGGAAACGCCGCCGCTAATACGGTTCCCTCTGCGGAGCCGCCGCACCCCCAGTTGCCAGCGCGCCCCAAGATGCGCGCGACCCAAAGCGTCGCCCTGCGCAAATGACCGGGCAGCTTACTGTGTTTCCGTTCGGCCCATCGGGCCAACAATCGATGAGCCAGGCATTCCGGAGTCGGTCCCTTTCGGGGATTTGAACCGTTTTTCACTGCTAGCCGAGCCTGGGAGGCAGGTCGCGCATGGGGCCCATCCACTCCAGCTCGCGGTCGATGTCATTGTGCAACCGGTACTTCTTTCGCACCGTGGCGAGGTTCTCGCCGGAAATGTCGATGCGGTTGAGGTCGTACTGACCGAGGCCGGCCTGCCAGCAATATAAGAGATAGCCAGGCCAGCGTGCATCGATCCCCATGGCTTCAAGGCTCACGCGATCGGCGGCAATGTAGTCGGTAGATGCGATGGCGATCCGCGAAGGCACGGGCGTGCCCGCGCCGGGTCCATTGCCTTCCATGCCCTCATAGCCATCGATGAGAGTGGCCCCCCAAAATGGCCGCAATTTCTGAGCAGTCAGAAGGATGTCGTAGTGAGTCTGGCGCACGCCGCCATGGTATTTGCGCTTATCGTTCCAGCGCGATGTTTCGCCCGGCGCGAAGTGGAGCGGCGCGCCCAGGCACATGTTCTTCACCGACAGCGTTGCCACCACCGTGTTATGCGTCTTGAGAAGAGCGGAGCAGAGGATGAAGGCGTCCGGATCGAGCAGACGCGCGGCGAGGCGGACCGGCGTCAGGTGCAGATCGAAATCGAGGACCGGGAGAATCTGATACCGAGCCTCGGCGTTCAAATCGAGCAGTTTCACCTGAAGCGACTTGTACTCGCCGGTTAGCCGTGGGTAGTGAAAATTCTCAAAGCCGGTCATGGTGTCGTCCGCGGCCGCCTCGGCGATGTACACGGGGCCTTTGAAACGTACAGAGAGATAGTCGAGGATGCCGCGCAAGGTGTCGGCATGCGTGCTGGCGAGCTGGTTCTCGGAGGAAACGTTATTCGGCTTTATGAGGACGTATTTCTTTCTCTTCAGCTCGGGTGCGATGCGCGTGTCGATTTCCATGAGGGCGCGGTAGGTCATGGTCCGCCGGTCTTCGCCACGGATGAGCGAAACCAGCGACCGTGTGTCGAGAGGAATTGCCGGAGAGGGTAAGGGAGCGGGCGCCTGCCCCAAAGCGCGCCGTGCAGCGGCGGAGAGCGTCAGAACACCTGCTCCGGCCTGCAACAACTCCCGCCGGGACAAGGCGCGAGTCAAGAAGCGTTCTCCTTCGTACTGTGATAGGTTGAAGTCACCTCATTTATATCTCAGTTTCAGGAGAAATCCATGATCGAGGACTCTTCTCGAAGAAAGTTCCTTGTCGCGGGGATCGGTGTGCCCGCTCTGCTCGCAGCCGGGACACAGTCCTCCGAGAAACCGGTTGAAGTTTCGGCCCAACCGCCGACCGGCGCTCCCAAACTCAACTATCGCGTGCTGGGCAAGACCGGACTGAAGGTGACGACGGTTGGCTTCGGCACGATGATTACGTCCGACCCGTCGGTGATTGAGCGCGCTGCCGACCTCGGCATTAACTACTTCGATACCGCGCGCGGCTACCAGAGCGGCAATTGCGAGCGCATGGTGGGCGCGGCATTGAAGGCCCGCCGGAACAAAGTGTTTCTTTCCACCAAGAGCGGCGCCCCGACGAAGGAACTGGCTCTGGCTGAACTGGACACCAGCCTTCGCGAACTCGGCACCGACCACGTGGACATCTGGTATCTGCACGGCAAGAGCAAGCCCGCAGATCTCAAGGACGAACTCATTGAAGCGCAACAGATTGCGAGGAAAGCGGGCAAGATTCGCTTTGCCGGTGTCAGCACGCACGGAGGCCAGAAAGAGCTGGCTCCGGCGATTGTCGCGCGCAAGGACCACTTCGATGTGATGCTCACCACATACAATTTCGCCATGGCTCCGGCCATCGCCGATTCCATCAAGCTGGTGGCGGAAGCAGGGCTCGGCGTGGTGGCCATGAAGGTGATGGCCGGTGGAGAGCGAGCGTTGCGGGCAAATCCTGACGGCGACCGCATCAAAGGGATTCTGAAGCGCGAGGGCGGTACGCTGGCGGCGCTGAAGTGGGTGCTGCAGAACAACGGTGTGCACACTACAATCCCCAGCATCACGGACATGGAACAGTTGGACGAGAACCTGCGGGCGATGGCGGCACCCTTCGGAACGTCCGACCAGAAGGTGCTGGAATCGCGGATGGAGCGGCTCGGACCGCACTACTGCAACATGTGCGGCGAGTGTGAGGGGGCGTGCGCGAAGGGGTTGCCGGTGGCAGACGTTCTGCGCTTCTATATGTATTCGGCGAATTACGGCGAGTTCGGTCTGGGCCTGGAGCACTTCCGCGAGCTTCCCAAACACCTGCAAGCGGTGCGATGCTCGGACTGTTTGGAGTGCACGGTGAGCTGCCCCCATGGAGTTCGGGTGGTGGAACGGCTCAGCCGGGCGCAGGAGTGCTTCGGTTGAGGCCGTGGTTCGGACTTTTGCCGGCTGCCCTGGCTGTAGCGGCATCTGTGATCGCTCAGACTCCTGCCTGCAGCCTGTTCGCGGGTTGGCAGCAGCGCGGGGACAACCGCGTTTTCGAGGGCGACAACCTGTTCGAGTACATGGATGGGAATTCGGAAGGCTACCTTGTCTACGGCTTCGTTCGGATGAAAGGCGTCACCTGTACGAAGGCGGGCGACACGCTGGTTTTCGACATCTCGGAATTCGGCGATGCGGAATCGGCGTGGGGCATGTTCCTGGCGAATCGCGACATCGAGAAACCGGTTGAACCCATCGGTACCGGTGGGCAGACCGTTCCCCGGAAGACCATTTTTGCGAAAGACAAGTACTACGTCGAACTGGCCGCCGAGAGCGATCGAGATCACACCGCCGAACTCCGCGAGATGGCGATGATTGTCGAGTCGGGCATCGGTGGCAGCACGTCCCGCCCAGAGCCGCTGGCCTGGTTTCCGCAAGAGGGACTGGCCGGCGGAACCGCGCGACTGGTGCCCGAAAGCGTCCTCGGTATTAGGCTACTGAAACGCGGCTACGTCGGCCAGTACGACGGCGCGAAGGCATTCGTCGTAACCGAAGAATCGGCGGAGGCCGCAAAGGCGACACTGGGCCGGTTGAAATCACGATTCGAAGGAGCCGCACAAGCCACCGTAGGAGACGAGGCTTTTTGCGTCAAGGACGAGTATCTTGGCAGCCTCTGCATGTTTCGCAAAGGCCGCCACGTCGGCGGATATGCCAATGTGCCCGATGGGCAGGATGCATCGACTTTGGCCCGGGCATTGGCCGCACGCATCCCGGAATAGGCCTCTGACGTCGGCGACGAAGGTCGATCAGGGAGCGGAGATGGGATTGAATCGGCGATCATTCCTGTGCGGATCCACAGCGCTGGCGGCTGTTCCGGCGATTGCACAGGCAGCGCACGAGACGCCGCCTCAAACGGAAACCCAAACGCGGATTCGGAAGGCGGCGGCAGCAGCGATGGCCATGCAACGCCGCGATTGGGAGCACGGAGTCCTGGCCCAGGCCCTGCTCGAAGTGAATGATCGCGAGGCCGTTATTCTGCTGACAAAGGGGGCTATCGTCCAACGCACGCCCGACGGGCGCCTCGGTGTTGTGGTGAGTGGGAGCCCGACCGATTCCTCCATGGGAGGCGAAGCCTACGCGCACGCGGCCGAGTGGACGGGGGATCCTCTGATCCGGGATGCCGTCCAGGGCCTGCTGGACTGGATTCGGAACACGGCGCCACGCAACGCGAGCGGCATCCTGTACCACACGTTTCGCGTGCCCGAGATGTGGTCCGATGGTCTGAACTGCGCCGCACCATTTTTGGCGGCTATGGGCTATTACGATGAGGCACTCGTGCAGATCGAAGGCTATCGGAAGAGGCTGTGGAATCCGGAGAAGAGACTTCTTGCGCACATCTGGGATGACGGTGAACGGCGTTTCAAAGACGAGAACCTCTGGGGCGTGGGAAACGGCTGGGCGGTGGCAGGAATCACCCGGGTGATCCGGCGCCTGCCGCAAGAACGTCGCGATGACTGGGAGCGCCTCGCCCGCTTCGTCAAAGAAATCGTGGATGGGTGCCTGTCATATCAGCGCGCCGATGGTCTCTTTCATAACGTGGTCGACCAACCGGGAACTTTCGTAGAGACGAATCTCGCGCAGATGCTGGCCTTCGGGGTTTATGAGGGGATTTCCGGAGGGTGGCTCCCGCGGAGTTATCTGGCTTGCGCAGACCGGTTGCGCAGCGCCGCCCGCGAGAAGATGGATGCATTCGGGTATGTACAGGGCGTTTGCGGCGCACCGAGTTTCGACCGCCCGGGGACCGCGACCGAAGGCCAGGCGTTCTGCATCATGATGGAAGCCGCGGGCGCGAGGGTCGCGCGCGGATCAGCGTGAGGCAATGCGCAGCACCGCCGGAGAAAGCCCCGGAGATGTGGCCGTCAGCCGGATCTCTCCCGCTTCCCGCGTCGATTGAACAACCACCTGGGCGAGTCCGTTAAACACACTGCGTTCCCACTGCGCGGGCGGCGTTACGATCTGTAGGGCTGCGGGGCCGGGTCCGTCCCATCGGAACAACTGCATCCTCTTGTTGGCCTCGGAGAAACGAGTGACATACATCGCGACGATGTTTCGCCCAGGCCGCAGGAAGCTGTGGTCGAGTGCGTATTCATAGCCAACCGCATCGGGTTTCAGGTTCCGCGCGAGAACGTGGCCGTTCACATAGATCGACTGCGTGTCCCCTACGCTGCGGAGCACCAGTTTGACTGCCGCGTTTCCCAGAGCGGGAGGTAAATCGAAAGCTCCGCGATAAACGCTGGCTGGCGGATCGATCCTGCGCTCGTCCCAACGAGGATCCCGCGCCTTCTCCCACGCGGAATCATCAAAATCCGGCGCAGTTTCCGGGCCGCTCATTCGCGGATCGATGGCGCGCGTACGCCACTCCGTCACCGGGAGCGAGCGCACCGACTCGACGTACTTGTCCGGCTCGTGTGAGGCCGGATCGCCGTTGCCGACGCCGATGATCCTGCCGGGGCCGGACAACTGGAAGGAGACCGGATTTCCCGCGTCCGGCACCATGCGGCCCTCTGCGTCATCGACGCGCACGGTGATTACAGAGACTGAAGCGCCATCAGCCAGAATGCTTGCTTCGCTCCGAATCAGTTGAACCGCGGCGGGCGCCAAGGTTGTCTCGACGGTATCGCTGGCGGCTTCCTTGCCATCGACATCATATCCACGGGCCACCAGTTTTCCCGGTTCATACTTTACCTTCCATTCCAGATGCGAGTCCCTGGGCATTATTCTGCGGCCCAGACTCCTGCCGTTCAGGAACAACTCCACCTGCCCGGTGTTGCTGTACACCCGCACGTCGATCAGCTGGCCCTCTTTGCCGGGCCAGTTCCAATGAGGCAACACGTGGACCATTGGTTTATCGGTCCACCATGATTGAAGCAGATAAGCGTTGTCCTTGAAGAAGCCGCAGGTGTCCAGCATTCCGAACTGCGAGCTGATGGCCGGCCAGTCGAACGGAGTTGGCTCTCCCCGGTAGTCGAAGCCGGTCCAGTAGAAGAGTCCCGCGGAGAAGGGCCGCGCTATGTGGTACCGCCATGCCTCTTCCACCGACACGTGCTTGCCGTCTGCTTCAAAGTCATAAGCCACCAGGTGCTGATGCGCCGGGTCATCGACGTAGATGCCGCGTGTGTGCTCTGATGATGACTCTTCGGTCGCGACCAGCGGCCGATCCGGGAAACGCTTGTGCATCTGGTCGATGTGGTGCTGCACGTAGTAGTTGAACCCGAAAACTCCGGCCGCGAGGGAGTTGCCGCCGCCGGAGCCGCTCAGCGCGACAGTGGACAGGCGCGTCGGGTCCAGACGTTTTGCGAACGCCGTCATATCGCGAGTCAGCCGTTCGCCAAACTGGCTCCACTCCAGCGACCACTCCTCATTACCCAGCGACCACAGGATCACGCTGGGATGATTGCGGTCGCGGACAATCAGGCGCCTCAGGTGATCGAGGTCCTCGGGCGTCGTACCCATCATTCTGTTCTCGTCCAGAACCAGCATGCCCAGGCGGTCGCAGGCGTCGAGTAACTCCGGCGTCGGAGGGTTGTGGGAAGTGCGGATCGCATTGGACCCCATCTCCTTCAGCCGCGCTACGCGGAACGCGTTCAGGCTGTCAGGCACGGCAACGCCTACGCCGGCATGATCCTGGTGGTCGGCAGTGCCTTTGATCTCGACATGCCTGCCATTGAGAAAAAATCCGCGATCCGGGTCGAAACGGATGGTGCGTATGCCGAAGGCGGTCTCGTACCGGTCGACCACCTTGCCGTCACTGCGGATCGTGGTGATCAGCTTGTAAAGATGTGGTGCGTCGAGCGACCAGAGTTTCGCCTGATGCACCGGGACGAACAGTTTGACATCCGCGCTGCGTGCGGCTGACAAGATGGTATCGGTGCTGGAAGACGCGACGATCTTTCCTTCAGCATCCGCTATTTCTTCATCCAGGGTGAAGCTCGCGTCTTTGTCGCTGTCGTTCTCCACCGTGACCAGAGCAGTCACTTCGGCGTTCGGGTGCTCTGCGCCCGGGTCGTCCACCTTCGAGGTCACGAACACGCCATCGTGCGCCACGTGCAGGGGCGGCGTCTTCGTCAGCCACACATGGCGGTAGATCCCGGCGCCCTCGTAGAACCAGCCCTCTTCAACGGTTGCGTTCACGCGCACGGCGATTACGTTGCTGCCGCCGTAGTTCAGGTAATTCGTCAGGTCGTAGTGGAAGCTGCTGTAGCCGCTATGCTCGGTTCCAAGATAGAAGCCATTTACCCATACAACCGAGTCCCGGTACACGCCATCGAAGTCGACGCCGATGCGATAACCGAAGTCCCCGGCGGGAATGGTGAACGTCTTTCGATACCAGCCGATGCTGTTCTCAGGGAAGTTTCTGCCGATGGCTTTCGATCCATGATTGCCATCTCCCCTTTGATCGAAGGGCAGCTCCACTGCCCAGTCATGGGGAAGATCGACCATACGCCAGGTCCGGTCGTCAAACCGGGGCGACGTCGGACCGTCGCCATAGCCGGCCTTGGCAAAGAAGAACGGGACTGTGGCGTAGTCGAAATCCCGGTGATTGTCGTAGGCGTGTCCGAGCGCGAACCGCCACCCGGAGTCCATCGAGAGCCGCTCCCGGTGCGCCGCGGCCCCAGTCCCCACCGATTGCGTCTGGCCCTGCGTATCGCATGCGGCAATACACAAGAAGAGTCCGATAATCAGGTTGGAAAGATAAGCTGTCATTTGGCTTGCTTGCCTATTCGTAACGGTAGACGGTTACTCGCAGCGGCGCGTTCGGACGCACCGTCAGGATCTCGCCCTGACCGGTATCATCGCCGCCGAGTTGGCGTACTACACGCCACTGGCCTTCCGCGAACTTACCCTGTTGTACGTCACCCAGTCCGACAATTTGAGGACCGGGAGTTGTAGGCGCGAAAGAGATTCGCATTCCACCGCCGACTGCGCCGAAGTAGAACTCGTCCGGCCCCGCGGCAATGAGAATCGCCGCTACTTCGGGTGCATTCGGATCGCGTGCCGGTGCCGTGGCCGACGGATCCGGCGCGATAGAAACGCGGCCGTTGCCAACATATGTGAGAGTCAGTTTGTACTTTCCGAGCTGGACATCCCGCGGAGCGTCGCCCTGATGCATGCGAACGGCCGTGATTGTGTCTTTGCCCTGCTGGGCGGTGATAGCCGGCGCCAGTTGCGACACAAGGCCGTACGCCCCGGCTAGCTCGGTGTCCGGAGCGGCTGATCGTTCGATGAAGAACGGAGAGAATCCAATGGCGTTGAACTTACCGAAGGCTGACAGTACGTTCGTCGCGTTGGTGCTCGTTTCCGGGATGAACAGTGGGTTCCCGTTGCGCGTGAACCTCGCACAGACCTCGTCGAAATACTCGAGATAAAGGTCAGGCGCCAGTATGTCGATGGCGGGTGCGCCGGCTCTCCAGATGTCGTGAACCTGGGGCACCGGGCCGCCGCACGGATACGTTCCCGGCCAGGCATGATTCGGCTGCTGCAGCCAGGCATTCACGTACATCGGGATGTCATATTCCTTTTTGCCCTCCTCGGCCACTTTGCCTACGTAGCGAGCGTAGTTCCATGCCATGAAGATCTCGTCCACGGGCCAGTGCAGCTTTCGCCAGCTTGTCTCGTGCTCTTCCGCGCTCATCGGCGGGCTCTTCGTCTGGATGGGCATGTTGAAGTCGTCGGGCTTGCCGGGGCCGAACACTTCTTCCCATGTTCCCGAGGTCTTGAAACCCTGCGCGGCCCACACCTCGCGCAGTTCAGGAGCCAGGGTGTCTTTATGCTGCTGCAGATAATCCATCAGCTCCCTCGGCACAGGTCCCCCGAAGGCAGCGTTTGCGGCAGCGGATCGGTCGCGTGAATCCCGCAGCACGCCAACCTCGTTCTCCACCTGTATCATGAGGACGGTATGTGGCACGCTATCGACTTCCCGGATGTGCCGCATCAGGGCTCGGAACGCTCGCGCGTCCGCGTCCCGCGTTGCGGCGCCGAAAGTGCTCAGTAACTCCAGCGTCTTCCCATCCTTGATTTGAATGCGCGGGTAGCGCTTATAGTCCGCCTTGATCCAGTAAGGAGCGTAGCTCGATAGACCGTTCTTCCAGCTTCCGAACCATAGAAAAACGAGCTTCAGATGATTGCGCCGGGCTCCCTGGATGAGACCATCCACCAGAGCAAACTCGTATCGGCCCTCTACCGGCTCCATCTGCGCCCACGATATAGCCACCAATGCGCAGTTAAGATTGCCCGAAACGAGTTTGGGCCATATCGGCTCCATGTTCTCGATACTGGTGGCGGTGTTGTTCCCCAGTTCCCCGGTTAACGCGAGGAACGCTCTGCCATCCACGATCAACTGCGTGGCGGAGCCCTGTTTCCGCAGATGCGGCGTGCCGGTGTCCGACTGCGCGTAACCCTGCATCGCGGCCAGCGCGGCACAGCCGGCCAGGTATGAAATGCGAACTACGGAGTTCATTTCTCCTTCACCTCAATCGTTTTTTGCAGGCGCACGTCCGCGGACGATGCCCCCACCATGATGCCGGCCCGCCCGGGTTCGACCACGAAGGCGTGCCGTTCCGCGTTCCAGTACGTCAGGTCCGTTCCCTTCAATGTGAACCGGACGGTTTGCGTCTCGCCCGGCCTGAGCGGAATTCGCTTAAACCCTCGTAGTTCCTTGATGGGCCGTTCCACTGAGGAATCGAGGTGCTTCACGTACATCTGCACCACCTCGTCTCCCGCGCGTGCTCCGCTGTTCTTCACATCCACGTTCACCTCGATCTCGCCCGCGGCGTCCAGCGAATCGGCCGAAGTGCGCAGGTTGGAGTACTCGAATGTGGTGTAACTCAGGCCGAATCCGAAAGGATACAGAGGCTGCCCTTTGAAGTACATGTACGTGCGGCCGTCGCGAATGTTGTAGTCCATTATCGGAGGCAAGTCATCCAGCGACCGGACCCACGTGGCCACCAGGCGGCCGGCGGGATTGTAATCGCCAAAGAGGACGTCGGCCAGAGCATTACCCTCTTCCTGGCTGGAGTGCGCCATGTGGAGAATCGCGGGGACGTTCTCCTGCACCCAGCCGATGGCGTACGGGAAGCTCGACACCAGAATGACAATGGTCTGCGCGTTCGCGGCTTTCACCCGGCGGATCAGGTTGAGTTGCCGCGGGTCAAGGTCGATGGCCTTGCGATCCACGGCTTCCTTGCCCTCGCTGGGCAACGCGCATCGGCCGAAATGATCGTTGCAGGTGGGATGGTTGCCGACGAACACGATGGCTACGTCGGATTCGGCGGCGAGGTTGGAAGCGTAATTGTTGATGTTGTTGTCCGGAGCGTAGCGTACGCGGACATTTGGCCCCACCTTGTTGCGGATCCCTTCGAGTGGGGTTACGGTGTACGGGGGCATCCCTGCGTACCAGTCGGTGAGAACGTTGTCGCCGTAGGGTCCAATCACCGCGATCGAATGCAGCTTGTTCTTGTCCAGGGGCAGAAGGTTCTCGCTGTTCCTGAGCAGAACGATGGATTCCTGCGTCACCTTCCGGGCCAGCGTCTTGTTCTTTTCGCTGTACCATGGCTCCTCGTTCCCGGAAATCTTGTTGTATGGCGACATCTCGGGCGGATCGAATTCGCCCAGCCGCATGCGCATCCGCAGATTGCCCCGGATGTTGCGCTCAATGTCCGCTTCAGCGACGAGCTTTTTATCGAGCGCATCGCGCAAAGGTACCGAGTACGGATCGAGGAAGACGCTGATGCCCGCTTTGACGCACCCCGCCACCGCGGCGGTGGGGTCCGGATAGTAGTGGAACTGGCGCGTGAGGTTGGGAAGAGAGCCGGCGTCAGTGCACACCATCCCGTCGAACTTCCATTCGCCTTCCACGATGTCTCGGATGAACGGTGACACCGTGTCGGGAATCTTGTTTACCGCGTTGTACGATGCCATGAACGATTGCGCGTTCCCCTCTTCGATGCCCATTTGGAAGGGAACCAGATAGTATTCGCGAAGGTTGCGTTCGTCGAAATCGGACGAGGAACTCGTTCGGCCATCCTCATTACTGTTGGCCAGGAAGTGCTTCATGGTGGAGGCGGCGAGCAGATACTTCGGGTTGTCCCCCTGAAGCCCCTTGATGAGGCCGACCGCCATCTTCCCGACGAAGTAAGGGTCCTCTCCGAACGACTCTTCCGTGCGCCCCCAGCGGGGATCGCGTGCCAGGTCCACGTTGGGTGTGCGGATGGCGAGGCCGACGCGGGCGCCGTTGTACTTCTTGAAGTAGACGCGGGCCTCGTAGCCTTCGACAGCGCCAACCTGGCGTAGTATCTCCGGGTCCCAGGTTTCGCCGAGCCCTACCGACTGCGGAAAGGTAGTCGCCGTGACGCTGCCACCCCATACCCAGCCCAAGCCGTGCAGGCCCTCGGTGAAATTCGTGAATGCCTTGATTCCCAGACGCGGGATGGCCGGCTGGACCTGCCCGAGCATCGCGATTTTCTCATCCAGGGTCAGCCGCGCAACCAGATCGTCCACTCTCGGTTCAAGCGGCAAGCTGGCATCGCGGAACGGTTCAGCGGCAGCAAGGGGGTGGGCTGTGGCGACGGTCAGAAGCAGAGGCAGAGTGAGGGAAAGTGGTCGGAGTCTCATGAGGATGCGCTGAGATACCATATCACAGATATTCGCGCACGCGGCTCGGTGTATTGTCTCGTCTCTACGGCTAGTGTTACGCGATCGTCTTCTCGTCTTTCTGCAGGCAATCATGAACGGCGGAATGGCTACCGACGTGCACTGGTGACCGCCCGCTGCCGGACGACTAATGAGTGGCGGCGCCAACTGGTAGGTCCGCTGATATTCTGTCAAGGGACTTTCATCACATGAAACCTGTTTCTGCCTTTCTGGCCGCTCTTGGCGTGAGCCTCGTGATTACTCTTCCTGCTCAGGTGCAGGGGGACCCAATTCCCCGCGTTGTGAAGAAGGACGGGCGCTTCGCCCTATTCGTGGACGGTGCGCCCTATCTGATGTTGGGTGCCCAGGTGCATAATTCCAGCACTTGGCCGGTCACACTTCCGAAGGTCTGGCCCGCCATGGAATTCCTCAACGTCAATACGGTGGAGATGCCGATCTACTGGGAGCAGTTCGAACCGCGGCAGGGCCAGTACGACTACTCGATGGTCGACACGGTCCTGACCCAGGCTCGCCAGCATCACCTTCGCCTGGTATTGCTCTGGTTCGGCACCTGGAAGAACGGGAGCCAGCACTACATGCCCGAGTGGATGAAGCTGAACCCTGTTCGTTACCCGCACGTGGTGGACAAAGACGGTCGCGCGGTGGACTCGCCTTCTCCCTACGCCACCGCCTCACTGGAAGCGGACAAGGCTGCCTTCACCGTGTTCATGCGTCACCTCAAAGAGGCCGATCCCGAGCGCACCGTAATCATGGTTCAGGTGGAGAATGAAGCCGGAACCTGGGGCACCCTTCGCGATTACTCCCCGGCCGCCCAGAAGCTGTTCGAAGCGCCGGTTCCGGCCGAGGTGCTCGCCGCAATGCAGGTGAAAACCACGTCGCCATCGCCGAACTGGCAGGAGGCTTTTGGCCCCGAAGCCGAGGTCTGCTTCCATGCGTGGTCGGTGGCGAAATACGTAGGGCAAGTGGCCGCCGCGGGGAAGGCCGTCTATCCGTTGCCGCTGTATGCCAACGCCGCGCTACGCGACCCGCTCAAGCCCGGCGCTCCCGGAACCTATGAGAGCGGTGGTCCCACGGACAACGTGCTGGCCATCTGGAAAGTCGCGGCGCCGGCGCTGGACATCCTGGCACCCGACATTTACCAGAACGATCCCGCTGCCTATTTGAAAGTCCTAGAGCTTTATCATCGCGACGACAACCCCCTGTTCGTACCGGAGACCGGTGGCGCCACCAACGCCCGGTTCTTCTTCTCGGCGCTCGGTCTCCAGACCATAGGATTCTCGCCTTTCGGCATGGACTACAGCAGAGGTCACGACACCAGTCCGGGCTCGCGGCAGCCCGATGAGTTCGCGGCCTGGGCGATGAATTACCGCCTGATCGGGCCGATGCAGCGCGAGATCGCGCGCCTCAATTTCGAGGGAAGGCTGAAGGCAGTGGCCGAAGTGCCGCCGAAGGTCGCCGAGGTGCTGCCATTTGGGGACTGGAACGCGGTGGTGTCATATGGAGCCAGACGCAACAGCGAGGCTGTGGGAAATGTGGAGCCGACTGGACGTGCTCTGGTGGCCCAGCTCGAAGATAACCAGTTCCTGGTGACCGGATTCTTCTGCCGAGTGGATTTCCGGCCCGCCCATCCCGATAAGCATCGACAGTTCCTGCGCGTGGAAGAGGGAACTTATGAGAACGGCGATTTCAAGTTCCTTCGCATCTGGAACGGCGACGAAACAGATTGGGGCCTCAACTTCGCTTCGGAACCCGTGGTACTGCGCGTCTCTGTGGCCACCTATTAAACTAATTGACTCTGCTCGGGTTCGTCACTCTCAGCCGAAGCGCAAAGCCGTGCTTGCACGCGGCGCCGTCGAAACTGATAACTGCCATTCCCTGTCGATCTCATCCGCGGACTTGACTCCGGGCGTGGGAGCGAGCGTATCCACCGGCTGCTTGCCAGAGTGGGCCACACCAGCGACTTGCGCGGGGCACAGGCCGGCCACCGCGAACACACCCAACAACAGCGTGCGATAGCCCATTGCGTATGGCGGCATGATATCGGACGCAAGCCGGCGCGGCGCCTTCGAGGAGCATCCAGGTTGATACGCCATGTCTCGGTGTACCCCGGGCACACGCTTATCCCCGGGGCGGGGCGAGCCGTCAGAGGACACCCCTCGGCAGACCGGTTCCCCTACTAAAGCCATGAGAGAAAAGGTCGATAGAACTATCAGGATCACCTTAAAGTCCATGTCTCGACGAGAACGGCCATCAAGCCGGAGTCTGCTGGCGGCAACAGCCGTGCTGGCCCTGGTCGCGCTCATCCTCCCGAAACCGGAATCACAGGGCCGCATTGCCACTACGGCCCAGGAGGTCACTCACTGGAAAGCAGGCCAATCGGGCAGCCTTCCCGCTGCGCGCATTGATGGAGTGGTCACCTACTCCGATTCGGCGAGCGGTTTGCTGTTCGTGCAGGACGCCACGGGCGGCGTGCGTGTGAGTGTCGATGCCGGCGGACCAGGGTATTCGGCTGGACAGCGAGTCACTGTTTCCGGTTTCATCAGCGACGCTGAACTCTCCCCGGTCATTCTCAACGCCAGGATCACTGTTCATGGCTCCGGGCCCCTTCCGGAGGCGCCTCTCGTCACGGCGGCATCGTTTGGAACGCGAAACGTCGAGAACCGTCTGGTCACGGTTGAAGGCGTAGTTCAGCGTGCCGAGACGAGGCAGTCCGCTCCAGTTCTTGTGGTGAGGATCAGTCAGGGCGGTACGCCAATTGACGTCTATTGTCAGGATTACATCGGGGTGGTTGGGGACGAACTCGACAGGCGTGTTCGCGTGACCGGCGTTGCCACATCGAGCCTCGATGTAAAACTCAAGCCGGTGGGAAGAACCATCTGGGCTGCCTCATGGACAACCACCATCCATCTGGACCCGCCGCGTTCGCCTCGATCCGCGCCGCTGATGACCATTGCCAGTTTGCTGAGTACGCCCCCCGATCGACTTCCTGAACGCCGTGTGCGAATCGCCGGTACGTTGGCGGCGGTGGGAGAAACGGGGACGTTTCGCATTCAAGATCGAACCGGTTCGCTGAAGGTGGAGTTCGGCTTCGCCAGCGCGGTCCGTCCAGGAAACGATGTCGAGATTGCCGGCTTTCCCCAGCACGACTCCCAGGGGCCTTATCTCGATAGCGCAAGTATGCTGGCGGCAGCCATTCCCGCAGACCACGACAGCGCGACGGCCGTTCTCACGAGCATTCATGAGGTGCGGTCACTCTCGCCGAACGAGGCCATGCGAAGGTACCCGGTCCACCTCCGGGCCACTGTGACCTACTACGACCCAGTCGGCTACATGGTCTTTGTGGAGGATGCAAGAGATGGCATCTACGTTAGTCCGCACGAACTGCCGGTGAGCGGAGTACATGTTGGGGACCTTGTGGAAGTTGACGCGGTTTCGCAAGCAGGCAATTTCGCGCCCATTCTTGGCCGACCGCACCTGAGGGTGATTGCGCGGAACGTCCCACTTCCCCACCGTATCTCATCTCTGGACCGGATGTTCGCCGGCGCCGAAGACAGCCGTCTGATCGAGGTCGAGGGTCTGGTTCGCAATGTAAGCGTGAGCAGAGGTGTCGCTGTTCTCGACCTTGTGAATGCGGACCACCGTTTCTACGCCAATGTCCCGGGACTGCTTGATCCCGCGCGTTTGCTGGATGCGCGCGTGGCCATCCGCGGAGTGTGCGGGACGCTGTACACTGATCGCCGCCAGCTCCGCGGCGTTCAATTGTTTGTGCCCGGGCCTGATGACCTGCGCGTGACTGAACCGCCAAGCATGAGCGCGCCCGTGACGGTAGACCACGTACTGGATTTTGCGGCCGACCGCCCTCCCGGACATCGCGCGCGGGTCAGTGGAATCGTGACCTGGTCGTCAGGCGCGCTGCTATTCATCCGCGATGCGGACAATGGCCTGCGCGTGGGGCTGCGCAGAAGCGTGCAACTGGCTCCCGGAGATCGAATCGAGGTCGTCGGTTATCCACGGGCTGACCGCCTCGTGCCCCTGTTGGAGGACGCCGATGTAATCTCGCATGGCCATGGCCAACCTCCCGCGCCGATTCTGACGAATACGGAGGAGGTGTTGCGGGGTCTCCACGCCAACCAGCTGGTGCAACTGGACGCATATGTTCGCAGCAGCACGTCGAGTATCGCGGAAGAGTTGATCGAACTGCGGTCCGGCACCGCAACCTTCCATGCCGTATTCGACAAGACTGCGGGGCAGCGTCTCAGTCTGGAGCCGGGATCGGAGGTTCGTCTGACGGGGATCTTCGACGCACAGTCGTGGCAGCCGGTGACGCGTACCGGAGCCGCCGACTTTCGCATCCTGCTGCGCTCACCCTCCGACGTGGAAGTGCTCGTCACCGCCCCCTGGTGGACCCTTGACCGGGCCCTGGAAGCGACCGGCGCGGTCGCTCTGGCCGCGCTCATTGCGTTCGGCTGGGCGTTCGTCCTGCGGCGGAAGGTTCAGGAGCAGACGGCAACCATCCGCCAGAAGCTGGAAACAGAGGCCTCGCTGAAGAAGGCCGCCGAGGCGGCGAGCCGGGCCAAAAGCGAGTTTTTGGCAAACATGAGCCATGAAATCCGCACGCCGATGAACGGAATCCTCGGGATGACGGAGCTCGCGCTCGAAACCGAGTTGACGACCGAGCAGCGGGAGGAGCTGACGGCGGTGAAGTACTCCGCCGATGCGCTGCTGACGTTGATTAACGACGTGCTGGATTTTTCCAAGATCGAAGCGGGAAGACTCGATCTCGAATCGATCGAGTTCGATCTGGCGGATACGATGGACGAATGCGTGCGCACGCTTGCGCTAAAGGCCCATGAAAAGAATCTCGAGCTGGTTAGCGAAGTCGCTGCGGACGTTCCCGGCGTCCTTTTCGGCGATCCCACACGGCTTCGTCAGATTGTGGTGAACCTGATCGCCAATGCAATTAAGTTCACCGAAAAAGGTGAGGTCGCGCTGGAAGTGACCACCGAGGCCAGGGACGACCGGGAGGCCGTGCTGCACTTCGTGGTCCGCGACACCGGCATCGGCATCCCCGACGCGAAGAAGGAAGCGATCTTTGAAGCATTCACCCAGGTGGACGCTTCGACCGCGCGCAAGTATGGCGGCACCGGGCTGGGACTGACGATCTCGTCGCGTCTGGTGCGAGCGATGGGTGGAAGAATCTGGGTGGAGAGCGAACCCGGTCAGGGCAGCCGATTCCACTTTACCGCGCGCTTCGGCGTGAGCGATCGGAGCCGCGAAGATGCCGACCCCGTCAATGAGCCATATCTGGGTGGCCAGCAGGTCCTGATCGTCGACGATAACGCGACAAATCGGCGAATTCTGGCTAACGCTGTGATCCGATGGGGCATGATCCCGACCACCGCCTCCACCGCGCTTGAGGCCCTTGACATTCTGAACAGGCGGGTCGCGGAAGAGACGCCGTTTGCGCTGGTTCTCAGCGATGTCCAGATGCCGGATATGGATGGGTTCACCCTTCTCAAGAAGATTCGTGACCATGTGGGTCCGGAAACGCCGCGAGTTGTTCTGCTGACCTCCAGCGGACAGGGTGGCGTGCTGGGCCGAAAGCTCGGCGCAGCCGGGTACCTGACCAAGCCCGTACGGCAGTCGGACTTACGAGTTGCCATTCTAAAGGCGCTCGACACCAGGGTGGAGGCGGCCAGCAGGATTCCCGCCCCGACCGCGCTTCCCTCCAGCGAAGAATCACGGCACCTGCGGGTTCTGGTGGCCGAGGACAACGCGGTGAACCAGCAACTCGCCTGCAGGCTTCTGGAAAAGCACGGACACACGGTCGTGCTGGTCGATAACGGTCACGACGCCGTGGCGACGATGAAAGCTCAGGACTTCGACCTCGTTCTCATGGATGTTCAGATGCCGGGTATGGACGGTTTCGACGCCACGGCTGAGATTCGCCGCCATGAAACGACGGACGGGAAGCACCGGACAATTGTCGCCATGACCGCTCATGCGATGAAAGGCGATCGCGAACGTTGCCTCCAATATGGCATGGACGACTACATCGCCAAGCCCATGCAGATACGGGAGTTGAACAAGATCCTGGCAAAGCTGGAGCTTGTCGAAACCGGCGAACAGCTCCCGGCCCGGTGATCGTCTGCGGCGTGCTCCGAAGGAGGATCTGAACCCAGGAACCGCGGTCCTGACATGTACGACTACGGGCGGCTCACAATTGCGCCATCCTGGGGGCACACGCGGGCTGCGCTGCGACCCTGCTGGACATCGAGTGTTCTACGGAATCGCGAGTCTAGGCGGCGGGATCGATCCGCCTGCAGCAGACGCGCCAGATCGCCTTGGAATAAGTGGGGGAACGCTCATGGTTCGACACTGACCGGGACGGAAAGATCGAAGCCACTACGCACTAATTGTTCGGAGTTTCTAATCACCGTTCCATCGATCCTGACGTTTCTGAACACCACTGGACCCGTCTGTTTTCCCATTATCAGGCTGGGCTTTGTCGTGTGGTAGAAAATGCAATTCTCGAAAACAAAGTTCGTCAGAGGCATGTCGCCGCCATCGATGTAGATATGCCCGCCGTCATTCTCGAAGGTGCAGTTGACGAATCGAAAGTCGTCGAGCGGAGCACCCCTGCTGAACTTCGCCCCGGAAGAATACCCGCGACCCGTGAAATACGCCGGCGTCAATTGAATCCAGATGGCGAACTTGTTGTGGTTGCTGACGAAATGCACGTCCTCGAAGCGCAGATGCTTCACGGGCGGGGCGCCGCCGTAGCCGATGGCCAGCCCAGCCGTGTACGTGTAGTTCACGAACCCCTTAACCACCATATCCTCGATGCCGCGATCCGCGCCCGTGTGCGGGTCCCTTCCGCGGTAAAGCGCCCAGGTATCATCCATGGACATCGCGAAGCCATCTTCGATGCGGATGTGACTGGTGGCGCTGAAGTCGTAGTCGTCGTCATGATACTGCTGCTTGCGGTTGATGATCTTGATGTTGCGGGTGGAGAAATTCTCGGTGCCGATGACGAACACGGTCCAATAGGCGGATCGGAGCAGCAACAGCCCCTCGAAAGAGATATTGCGGCAATTGTTCACCACGTAGCCGCGTATGCCCGTTCCATGCGGGTCCTGCACCTTTCCCTCGGCGTCTCGTGCGCGACCATCGGAGGTATCGGGCTGAAAGTCGTGCCAGAGGCCAGGATAGCCCTCCATGTCGATGGCGCCTCGCCCGGCCAGGCCAGCGTTTTCGACACTGTCAAAAACGATCAGGGCTCTGAGAGGCCTTCCCGGCGGAGCGGAGGGCGCCGATACATAATCCGCACTCTTGCCGGACCCCCGAATGACTGCGCCTGCGTCGACGTAGAGCCTGACGTTGCTCTTCATCAAAACCGTTCCCGTCAGGTAAACGCCGGGCGGAAAGAAGAGCACGCCGCCTCCCGGCCTGGCGGAGACGTCGCTGATAGCCTGGTTGATCTTTGCGGTTTCGACCGTCTTTCCGGTACTGTCGATCTTGTAATCCTGGATGTTGATCACGTTCGCGTCGCCGGGACGAGGGGGGTTGTTCTCGGGTGGTTCGGCAAACAGCATCAGCCCTGTGGCGTAGAACATGGGTTCGTCGTTGAAAAACAGAATCAGGTAACGGGGCCGGTCGAGGTCGAAGCTGATGATGTTGCCGCTGATGTGCGGCTCGATGCCGTAGGCGAGCGGCCGGATGTGGCACGTGCGCACTTTCCTCTCGCTGACCAGCACGGTGACGGTCACGTGGACCTTGCCGGTCATGGCGAAACTGGCATAGTCCATCCAGTTGAATTGGTCGTAGGTGAGAAATCGATGCACAAACACAGGCTGGCTATTCACTTCCACCTGGTAGGACTCGCTACGCACCGCGCCTGGGTAAGGAGGGTAAGCAGTGACCATGGCGAAGGCTTGTACCGGCAGCAATATCAGAAGCGGTCCAATTGCACGCATTAACAATCCGGATAACATTATGTTGTCAGCCTTCCGTGCGAAAACAATGCCGCTAGCTGATGACGCTAATACGACCCGTCAATCACCGCAACACAATCACACGCGTGGCGGAGCGGGAACGCGCGGTGGAACACCCTGTCATCTTAATAGAATAAGACAACTGAAGGTTAACGACCGGGGTAGCTCCAAATGTAGTTGGTGCGTTGACAAACCTGCCAGAGTTGTTCAGCGAGATCCAGATTGGAGTCGGACACTTCGCTCTCGTGGGCAGCGTTCACAGGAGTCTTCAAAGCCTTTCTGCTCGCCCCATGGCCGGAAGGTCCCACCGCTCGCGGCGGTGCCAACGTTGTCCTCCGCCGTCCACAGCTTCTTGCCGAAGAAGTACACCCGTGACTGCGTCAGAGTCAGCGTCGGCGGAGTCGCGGCGGGTGAAGGCGGTACACGCATGCAGCGCAACAACTCAGCAACAGAATCGCGGGTGCCATCGCGCACGCGCGCATCGAACGCTTTGATGCCATCAGACACACCGTATCACCAAAGGCCTCAGACTGCGTGGCTGAACAGTGCGGCAGAAGTCATTCCTCTCGGAGCGCCACGGTCGGCTCGACACGCACAGCGCGACGCGCGGGCACCCAGCATGCCAGCAGCGCCACCGCAATCCACACCGCGACCGCCGACGACCAGGTAATCGCGTCGGTGGGGCTCACGCCCTGGATGAGGCTTCCGATCAGGCGCGAGGCCAGGACGGAAATGAGCAGCCCGATGGCAATCCCCGCGGCTGTTACCCGCAGACCCTGCCCGATTATCAGACGGACCACCTCGGGCGGGCGCGCGCCCAGTGCCACGCGGATGCCGATTTCGCGGGTGCGCGTGGTCACGTGATACGCCAGCACGCCGTACATGCCGACCGCCGCGAGCACCAGTGCGAGCGCCCCCAGAATCCCGAGCAGCCACAGCTCGAAACGCGCCTGCCAGAACGACGCGTCGAGCGAATCGCCGAGGCGGAGAACTCCGTAAGTGCGGAAGTCGGGATCGGCGGAGAGCAGCGTTTGGCGGATACGGTCCACCAGCAGATCGGAGTCGCCGGCGGTTTCCACCACCAGGAACACGATGCCGCCATCCCAGGCCTGCGAGAACGGCAGGTAGACATGCGGCAGCGCTACCTCGTTCATGGCACGAATCCGGGAATCGCGCGATACGCCCACCACCTGCAGTGTTTTGGGATGGTCGCAACCGAGCTGGAATGTGTGGCCGAGGGCCGGCTGCCCAGGCCACAGCCGCCGGGCCATTGTCTGATTTACGATAGCTACCGGCGGACCGTTCGGTTTGTCGGTGATGGCGAAGTCGCGCCCTGCGAGCACGGGTATTCGAAGCGTATCGAGAAAACCGCGATCGATGGTCATGGTGGTGGCCGGCGCGGGATGTTCTTCTTCACGCGCCACGCACGTGCCCGCAATGCCCGCGGCGTACAGTGGCAGCCGCGAGGTGAGCGCCGCGCTGCGAACGCCGGGGAGTTCGCGCAGCCGTGCCAGTGTCCGTTCGTAGAACACGCGGCTCGACGCGGGCGTGAACTGCGGGGCCGGCAGGAAGGCCGGGGCGTACAGGCGATTCGCCGTGGCGAAGCCCGGATCGAGATTGTGGAAGTGGACGATGAGACGCGCAAAGAGGCCGGCGGTCAGCAGCAGCACCAGGGAAAGAGCGATCTGGCCGGTGAGCATGGCGAGGCGCAGCCGCTGCCGTCCGCCTGTCAGGTTGGCGCGCTGGAGCACGGGGAGGAGGTCGCCGCGGCTCGATTGCAGGGCGGGCAGGAGTCCGAAGAGCAGCGCGGTGGAGAGCGCGATGGAGCCCGTGTAGAGGAGCACGCGAAAATCGAGCGTCAGATCGATGCGGAACATTTCGCCGAAGGGCAGCGTGGGAAGCGCCGCCACCAGCAGGCGGTTGGCGACATATCCGGCGCACACGCCCGCCAGGCCGCCGAGGATGCCCAACACCAGATTCTCGGTCATCAACTGGCGCAGCACGCGCGCTCGCCCGGCGCCCAGCGCAAAACGCACGGCGATCTCACGTTGCCGCCCCAGGCCGCGCGCCACCAGCAGATTCCCCACGTTCATGCAGGCGATGAGCAGCACCAGCCCCACCACGATCATCAGAAGGATGACCACGGGCATGGCCCTGCGGCGGCTCACTGGATTGGGAATGCCGCGCACCAGTTCGAGCAGGAGGGGCGTGGTGGGTTCCTTCGCCAGCTCCGGATTCTCGCGGTGGACGAGTGTGGCGACGCTGTTCAGCTCGGCGCCAGCCTGCGACACTGCGACACCGTGCTTCAGGCATCCGAACAGCACGCCTCGGTGGTTGTCGGCGTTGCTTCCGGCCCAGTAGCGGAACGGCACCCAAAGGTCGATGCGCAGCGGCGCGTAGATGCCGGCGAACTCCGGCGGCGCGACCCCGACCACCGTGTACGAGTGCGATTCCGAGCGGACCGTTTTGCCGAGCACGCCCAGGTCGCCGTGAAAGAGCTGCTGCCACGCGTGATAACTGATGACCGCCGCAGGCTCATCCTCGCGCGTGAACCATCGGCCCATGGCGGTGCGCGCGCCGAGCACCGCGGCGTAATTCGCGGAAACCGGCTCGGCGCCAATCAGCATGGCGTGCCCCTCGAAACTGAGGTCGGATTCTTCGGGCTGCGAGATGGCCAGGCCTTCAAGCGACTGGTTGCGATCGCGAAGACCGCGATATTCGCGGTAAGAAAACCCGGAACTGCCTCCGCGGCTGAGCACCGCCACCCGATCCGCGTTGCCCACGGGCAGGGGCCGGAGATAGATGGTATCGAGCAGGCTGAAGATGGAGGCGTTCACGCCGATGCCGAGCGCCAGACACACGAGCGCCAGGAAGGTGAAGCCAGGCGATTTGCGGAGCAGACGGATGGCCAATGCGAGATCCCGCATGATGGTTCAGACACCGTCCGGCACGCGATTGTTCCACCGGACGGAGCGTGTCTCGACCAGGCGGACCTCTGCGCCGCGCGGAAGTAGTCGAGTGCCATTCCGATGAAGACCGGGTGGCAATTGAGCTTTGTCACGTCGTAGGCGCGGTTGGCCAGATAGCGAACCGTTTTACACGGGCCTGCCGAGGGGCAGTTTGTGGCATCGGGATCGGGAAAACCGGTGCGTATCCCGGTGGGATACGGATACCGCGACGACGTATCCCACAATAAGCCGCACAAACGAAAGGAGAAATACAGAGAAACAACGCCACTTGTATCCCAATTCCCCTTTATGTTCCCCTAGCACGTCTCGCTGTCTTTTCGCTTTTCTTGAATCTTGACTTTTCTTGATCTTCCTTGACTATTCTTGATAATTGTTGAACAATCTTGATGATACAGAAAACAAAGGACTTTTCTGGAGGTGCCGCGAGTTACGATCTGCCGCGCCTCCGCGCCCTCTGCGAGCAGAAGCCGGACAGGACCATGGCTCTGGTGCGCGCCGCTTGGCCGGACGTCCGTCTGGCACTCGACTCCTGCATACACTGAAACGAATCTGCGAAGCGCTCAATCGGGACGGACTCTCGATAGGCTACAAGACTCTGAGCGCCTACGTGGGCCGTCTTCGCGGTCAACGGACCGGGAATGTTCACCCGCGGGTGACTCAGGCGAACCGGCCTTAGCGCCCTTCCATCCCAAGCCTCCGAAATCTCACTCCCGCCGTCGCCGATCCGCTCGCACAGGCCATGGAGGCGTGTGCCAGACCTCTTCACGACATCATGGCCGCACACTGCGACGGTGGCCCCTCGAAAAAAAAAGTTGATCTGACTGTCAGATTTCACCCTCTGCCCGGCCCTAGTTATTAGGGGGCAGGATGAGTAAGAACGCGCGCAACGGCTACGATCTCGCACCGCGCGGCAAAGATGTAGGCGGCAAGAGTGTGGCAGAAACTCGCCGGCCGAGCTTTCGGTTCGACCAGCGCCGGTACTCTGCCTTGAGGACCAACCGGTGAACAGGGCACTCTTCCCGATCGCGACGAGAGGAGCCGGATCGATGAATGTTGGCCATACAAGTGGCGTGTCCACACCGTCTCCGGACGCGTTCTAAGCGCAGTTTTTCAGCGCCGGACAAAAGCCGGGCGTGGCACCCGGTTTGTCTGGCGCCATAAGCGCCAGAGGCAAAACGGGGAACAGCCCAAAACGACACCACATTGTCCGGCATTTCCTTTATGTTCCACTACCCGGTTCTGGCTGCCTGTGGGTGCTGGGATGGTCCGATTCGTCGAGCATCACCCGGCCTGTGCACTCGCATGGAGGGTACCAACTTGTGCCACAACTATCGCAAAACTATCGCAGAACGCGCGCACTCGCGCACGTCTGGTCCAAAGGTATCGCAACACTCTCACAGAAGTATCACAGAGCGCGCGCAGAAAGAGCACAAAAAGATCCCCGTCCGAGATGTCTCAACCTGCCGCTGCCACCCCCTTTTAATTAGAGGTGTCCTTTGAGGCAGGGAGTCACAACCCACGGCGGCGGGATGCCGGGTGGCTGCCACTTTTTCGCGCACAATTGTGCGTCGCGGAAACGAAGGGCTGGAAACGCCTGCACCGCAGCGATGAGGGCGCACTAGCCTATGCGGGAATTGCCAGACGTTCTTACGGTCCGCGAAGTTGCAGAAGTTCTGCGTTGCTCGAAGGCACACATCTGCAAGATCCTCAACGGACAGGTCGCGGGTACGCCGAGACTGCCCGCGGTTGGCCTCGGACGGCGAAAGCTGGTCAGGCGCGCGACCCTGCTGCAATGGCTTTCCGATAACGAACTCGGTGCTAACATGGCTTCGTCGCTTGAAGTCGATGCTGGCAGACGCGCATAAGGAGCAATCTCGAATGCGCAGACGACGGTATCAATCGGGAAGTTTGAAGAAACGATGCGGGAAATGGGTCGGGCAATGGTGGGAGGGAGGCCACAGACGCAACCGCGCCTTTGGGTCGATCTCGTCCATGACTAAGTCCGACGCAAAGAAGAAACTCGATAGCATCCTGAATGAACTGAATGCGAGTGGGGATGCGGTAACCAACGACGTGAGCCTGGGTCAGTTTATCGAATCCGTCTACTATCGGTTCTACACGCGGAAGTGGAAGCGCTCGACAGCGGCCAACAATATCAACCGGGTGAACGTCCACGTGGTTGAGGCGTTCGGCAATCGCAAGCTGACGGAGTTCCGGCGGGACCATCTACAAAGTTTTCTCGACGGAAAGAGCGAGAAGCTATCCTTCAGCATGGTGGATCACCTTCGATGGGATCTGAAGCAGATCTTCGATATGGCCATAGCCGAAGATCTGATCCGAAAGAATCCCGCAAGTTTGCTATTCACGCCGGGCACAGCAAGGCGCGGGCCAAGGCTCGTTATGACGATTGAGGAGGTCAAACGGTGCTTTACAGTTCTCGATCTGCGAGAACGGCTGATCGTGCAACTGGCGATCATTGCTGGGATGCGTCCAGGGGAGATCTTCGGCCTTACGTGGGAACGGGTCGGGCCGGACTACGCTGATATCCGGCAGCGGGTCTACAAAGGGGATATTGACCGGCCCAAGACGGTTCAATCAGCAAGGCGGGCGGCGTTGTCGCAGAGCTTGCTCATGGGGCTCGAACAATGGCGGGCGCTCTGTATCGACGCGCGCCCTGAGTCGTGGGTATTCCCGTCCGAACGGAGCACACCACTGTCCCGTGACAACATCCTGCGACGGTTCATTGGGCCGAAGCTGGCGGGCGTCCAGTTGGCGTGGGTGAACTTTCAGGTAATGCGCAGAACGCATTCGACCCTGATGAACAACATGGGGGTCGAGGGGAAGCTCGTCGCCGACCAGCTGGGACATTCCCTCGACGTCAATCAGAACGTGTACACGAAATCGCCGGTGGAACAGCGAAAGGTGATAGTTGACCAGCTCGAACAGGCGCTGGTTGTGATGTAAATGGAGTACAACGGAGTACAGGGTGGAGGCGGTGACGCTAACTGCTTGATTTTCCTGGAGCGGGAGACCGGATTCGAACCGGCGACGTCCAGCTTGGGAAAACGGATATCAATTGTAAATAAAGGATTTAGGCGTCTTAGGCGCGGTTTTCTGGTCCTGTAAGTCCTTTGAATAGAGTTGCCGTTCTTACGCAGACGTGTTCTGAAGGTAATCAAGGTAGAGCGCTCAGACCATTTCGGTTCGTCACACTCTGCCGAAGAAGTCCCGCTGTTCTGTCGTACTGTTTCTGCTCGAGCCAGACCGGCTAGCCGACCACCAGGTTCGCATCGATCTCTGGCGAAGATTGTCGGCAGCCTGACGTTTCCGATGCGGTGCGCATTGTGCGCGAGGCAGTCGAGAATGCTGCCGGCCACTTTGGGTCTCCGATCTGTTCGTGCCAGCCGCCTACCGGAGCCTGCCTTGCTGCGTGGAGTGATTTAGCCTGTAAGATAGTAACTGGAAGGTAAGAAACATGCGCACGACGAAGCGGCTCACGATCGAAACCGTGAACCTCGACGACGAGCACGAGATGGATGCTTTCTTTGACCAGGTCATCGGTGCCGGGATCGAACGCGTTCGGGCCGAAGGAGACGAGCTGCGGCGCGAGGGGTTGCTGGACGAACAGGGCAACGTCCTGTTGGACGAACTCCCACCCGACATGAGAGAGAACTCGGAGCGCGACTTCGGCGGCTAAATGCCGGCCAGGCGCATGGTCATCGTCGCCGGTCCTCCCGGCGCGGGCAAGTCCTCAGTTTTTCCCCTAACCGACTTCGCTGATCAAGTCTTCAACGCCGACGACCGCGCAGCGGCACTGAATGGGGGGTCGTACGAGAGCATTCCCCTGGCGATTCGCACGGCTGTGAACCGCGCAGTCGAACAACTGCCAAACGTAGCCTCGGGCTCGGGCCTCGACCGAATGCCGGGCTACAATGGCGTTGGGCAACAGACCTGTGACCGACAGTGCCGGTCGCCAGAATCGAATCACGGGGGATTCTTGCCATGTTTCGCGATGTACTTGCGTCGAGTCCGGGGCTGAAAATGAGAAGGCCGAGCCGTCGACACGGACGGTGTAGGCGATGTGACGTTGTGACGTTTCGGTCTGCTGTGCCTCGCCTATGACGTCCCCGTCAGAGGGGCTTGCCAGCGGAACAGGAAGAAGTGGCGCCCGCAGAGAGAGCACCGATAAGGCTGAAGCAGCCAGTGGACAGCGTTCTCAATCGTATTGCGGCCCCCAACGCCTCTGAAGTCGACCGATCGGCAATGTGGGCAGCGCGTCGAGAACATTCCGGCTATGGCGCGTAGCATGACTTCAGGCATCCACTTTCGCGGGACTACTTGCCGCGGAGCCGGAGTGGCCCCGGCTTGATGCCGCAGGAACATGTGAGTTCGCGGCGTTGCGCCAGCCGCCGGCGGGCTGGCTCGCTTCACGTGCTGCTTTGATCTGCTCCGGGGTTCGCACGTCGGGCTCTGACACTCTGACCCGCGCTTTTGCCCGCGACACCTCGCGCTTTTGCCGCTTCGTAACTCTCTTGTTCATTACTCCCCGGCTTCCTCAACGGCCGCGCAGATCATTGCCTCGGTGGTCAGCATGAGAGAGGCAATGGAAGCGGCATTTTGCAGAGCTGTGCGAGTCACTTTGGTGGGATCGATTACGCCGGCCTTCACCAGGTCTTCGTACACTTCCGTTGAGGCGTTGAAACCAAAGTTGGGCTCCTTCCGGCTCCTGATCTTCTCGACCACGACGGCGCCTTCGGTCCCGCAGTTCGCCACGATCTGCCGCACCGGTTCCTCGCAGGCGCGACGCACAATGGTGACACCGAACTGCTCGTCACCCGCCAACGTGAGTTCGCGAAGTGCCATCGACGCCCGCAGCAGCGCGACGCCGCCGCCCGGCACAATGCCTTCCTCGACTGCCGCGCGAGTGGCATGAAGAGCGTCCTCCACACGGGCCTTCTTCTCTTTCATCTCGGTCTCAGTGGCCGCGCCGACTCTGATGATCGCTACGCCGCCAACCAGCTTCGCCAGGCGCTCCTGGAGTTTCTCGCGGTCGTAGTCCGAGGTGGTTTCTTCAATCTGGTGGCGGAGCTGCTTGATGCGGCCCTCGATGCTTTTCTGCTCCCCGGCGCCGTCGATGATGGTGGTGTTTTCCTTATCCACGGTGACGCGTCTGGCACGCCCCAGATCGGCCAACTGAACGCTTTCGAGCTTGATGCCGGTTTCTTCCGCGATGGCTTTCCCACCGGTCAGCACGGAGATATCCTCCAGCATCGCCTTGCGGCGGTCGCCGAAGCCCGGCGCTTTCACCGCGCACACGTTGAGCGTCCCCCGGAGCTTGTTGACGACGAGCGTGGCCAGGGCTTCGCCCTCCACATCCTCGGAGATCAGCAACAGCGGTTTGCCCGCACGGGCGATTTGCTCAAGAAGGGGCAGCACGTCCTTCATGCCGTTGATCTTCTTTTCGTGAATCAGAATGTAGGGATCTTCGAGAACGCACTCCATGCGCTCGGGGTCGGTCACGAAGTACGGCGAGAGGTAGCCTCGGTCGAATTGCATGCCTTCCACGGTCTGCAGCTCGGTGATCATGGTTTTGGATTCCTCGACGGTGATCACGCCGTCCTTGCCTACCTTGGCCATCGCTTCCGCAATGACGTCGCCGATGGTGGAATCGCTGTTGGCCGAAATCCGGCCCACCTGAGCGATCATGTCGCCGGAGACGGGTTTAGAGAGCTTCCTGAGTTCTTCAACAACCAGCTCCACCGACCTGTCGATGCCGCGCTTGACGGCCATCGGGTTCGCGCCCGCCGTCACCGCCTTGACGCCCTCGCGGAAAATCGCCTGAGCGAGGATTGTTGCCGTCGTTGTTCCGTCGCCGGCAATGTCGGAGGTCTTCGACGCGACCTCGCGCACCATCTGCGCGCCCATGTTCTCCAGCGGGTCCTTCAGCTCGATCTCTTTCGCCACGGTCACGCCATCTTTGGTGATGGTGGGCCCGCCGTATTTCTTCTCGAGGACAACATTACGCCCTCTGGGACCGAGGGTCACCTTCACGGCTTCGGCGAGCTGATTGACGCCGCGCAGGATCGCCTGCCGGGAATCGTCGCTGTAGATAATCTGTTTGGCCATGTACGTTTTCCTTAGTTGTCCAGAACGCCCAGCACATCGTCCTCACGCATGATGATGTACTCGGTGCCCTCCACCTTCGTCTCGCTACCGGAATACTTGCCAAAGAGGACGCGGTCGCCGGGTTTCACGTCGATGGCGGTTAGCGTGCCATCCTCCAGCCGCTTCCCCTTGCCGACGGCGATCACCTCTCCCTGCTGCGGCTTCTCTTTGGCTGAATCGGGGATGACGATGCCGTTCCTCGTGGTTTCCTGCTCTTCAATCCGCTTCACCACGATGCGGTCGTATAGGGGTCGAAATGTCATGTTACTGTCCTCGGTTAAGGTTGAAATCTCGCTTTGTTCGTGCTCTGCAGTGCAGCCAGGGCAGACATGCCTCTCCTCTTCCGTCAACTATTCCACCCCGGTCATCGCACGGGGCACTCCAAAGCCACGTGGTGTTGAGCCGATTCGCTCGCCCACGCGTTTCCGGGTCGATTGGGGAGTCGTGAGCCCTCTGGCGGCAACGTTATATGGTCACCTGACCATGGGCGGTCAGGGGCGCATCCGGTGCGATCCGGACGCGACTCATGCCGGGTCGAGGACAGAATCGAGCGCCGATTCCAACCCCATCCAACTGAACGGTTTTTCGAGAAACGCTCGTCCCGGCCCGAGCCTCGTCCGGATGGCAGCATCGGAGCCGATGTACGCACCAGACATGAAGACGACCGGCAAAGCGGGACGCATGCGAGCAGCTTCCTCAGCCAGATCGAAGCCGGAGAGTTCGGGCATTTGAACGTCTGTGATTATCGCCTTGATCGGACCCTTGATCCGGCTGCAAAGCGCGAGCGCGTCCCTTCCGCTTTCCGCCGTCAGGACCCTGAAGCCGCGCGATCTCAGGAAGGACCGCAGCATGAAGCGCACCGACTCATGGTCGTCCGCCACGATGATCAGTGGTTTCACGTTGTCGTCCGATCAGCGCGCCTGCTTCTCCGGCGGCGCCAATGGCGTCCCCGCGGCCTGGCCAGCGCTCCCACCGATCCCAACACCCGCAGAGACCACCAGCACCCAGAGACAATGTCTTAAACTCATCTTCATATACTCCTCGTTTCTTCCTGGACCCGGGAATCCCTTTTGCACTGGCCGCTTATCGCTCGAGCGTCCCACCGAAACGGGCCCGGTCGTTCTGTGGGAAGCACCCATATGGCCATTCAGGGTGATGCTGCGCAAGTCTACCCGCGCCGTGCGAAAACCTCGTCGACCAAACGGCGAAGCGGTCCTAATGTCGTCTTCACGGCAATATCCGCACGTCCAGAGCAGATTCTGCACTGTCCTGGACCGCAAGCGCTCGCTTAAGATTCCCTCGCCAATCGCAACCTGAACCTCTATGCCCTCGGCAAGCCGCGATCAACCGGGCTGAAACTCCTCGTAAGATGAACGCCCTGCTGGATCGAGGTCGCCGGGGATCTGCTCCGACCTCGACAAAAAGAACACCCGTGGCGTGACTCCCGGTTCAATGGAAGCCGCGGTGCTCTGTTGAAACGGAACAGGAGCATGTAAATGCATAAAACACTCGTAGCAATTCTGGCAACTGCCGGTTTCATGGGTACCGCTGCTTTTGCGGCGGACAGAGAAGTCAAGGTTGACGACAGGCTGGACGCTTCGGCCGACACGCTGACCGATATGATGAGGGCTTCCGATAACGGTATCCCCCACGATCTGCTGGACAAGGCACGCTGCGTCGTTGTCATTCCGGGCATGAAAAAGGCCGGATTTATCTTCGGCGCGAAGTATGGCAGCGGATTCGCGGTATGCCGCCGCCACGACGGCGCCGGTTGGAGCGCTCCGGCCGCGATGCGGGTCGAAGGTGGAAGTGTCGGTTTTCAGATCGGCGCTTCGGAGACCGATATTGTGCTGCTCGTGATGAACGAGGGCGGCATGAAGCACCTCTTGTCCGATAAGTTCACGATCGGTGGAGAAGCCACAGCAGCGGCGGGCCCGGTTGGGCGCGACGCCGCCGCGCAGACGGACGCCATGATGAACGCGGAAATGTTGTCGTATTCCCGTTCCCACGGGCTGTTCGCAGGCGTCTCGCTGGAAGGCGCGACTCTTCGTCCGGATGGGGACACTAACAGGGAACTCTACGGCCACGACGCAACGAATCGTGAAATCCTGACCGGCGACTTCCACACCCCGGCGGTCGCGAGAAAGTTCGAGCACGCGTTGAATCGGGACTCCGCCGAACTCAGCCGATAGCAGCGTTTTCGCGACAATCCGCCAGGCGCCCTCAGCAGCGCCTGGCTTTGCCGTTTCGGGTCTCGCCGAAGGAGCAGCGACCGGCAGCGGCGCTGTCAATCCATGAACGAGTCATGGCGCTAAAGGGAATCATGAGGAACTATTCAGCCACCGCGACCACCAGAGTTGTCGTGGCGACGCTGTTCTGCTCTTTCTCCGTTTTCGGGCGCGACCACACCGCACTGAACGGCACGTGACGTTGATACCCGCCAGGAGCGACTTTGCGGGACAGCGCGTTTTGTTAGACGTCGCCGGGACAAACATGTGTCAGATCCGGCGCGCGATTGTTCGCGCTGTCGCGTTCACATAAGAGCCTCCGATGCCGGTAAGTTGCTGATGGAGGGTGGCACGGTCAGTCTGTATTCTGGGACGAGTGGCGTTCAGGCCTCTCGGCGAGCCCGTGAGCCTGCGCGCGATGCCTGGAGGGAAGATGGGGATCGATTCGAAGAAGTTCCGTGTCAGGCCTGGAGAAAGGGTTGCGCTCGACGACTGGCCGACCATTGTGAAACCCTTCTTCAAGTCGAAGAAGCAGTACCAGAAGCTCCTGGCGGAGCACGTTGCAGCATTGAGCGCGCTGCAACAGCTTCACTATGCCTCCAATCGATACGCATTGCTGCTGATCTTCCAGGGAATGGACGCCGCCGGCAAGGACGGCGCCATCCGGCACGTCATGTCCGGGGTGAATCCGGAAGGGTGCCAGGTTTCCAGCTTCAAGCAGCCCAGCGCCGAGGAACTCGAACATGATTTTCTTTGGCGCACCACCATCCGGCTTCCTGCGCGCGGGCAAATCGGCATCTTCAACCGTTCTTACTATGAAGAAGTGCTGGTGGTTCGGGTGCATCCGGAGATTCTCCGCGGCGAGGGGCTTTCGGAAGAGTCGCGTGACGAGAAGACTATCTGGGACGAGCGCTATCGCTCCATTGTGGACATGGAGGAGCATCTCCACCGCAACGGAACGCGGATCGTAAAGATCTTTCTCCACCTTTCGAAGGAGGAGCAGCGAAAGCGGTTCCTCGAGCGCATCGATGAGCCGGACAAAAACTGGAAATTCAGCCTCGCTGACATTCACGAGAGAAAGTACTGGACCGAGTACATGGAGGCGTACGAGGCTTGCCTGAACGCGACAAGCACGCATCATGCGCCCTGGTACGTGGTTCCCGCCGACGATAAGGAGAATGCGCGCTTAATCGTTTCCCGGATTCTCCTGGATACGCTCGGTGAGCTCAAGCTGGCCTGGCCCAGAATCACCGCGAAGCGCCACCGGGAATTGAAGGCTATAGGCAAACTGCTGGCGAAGGGACGGTAATGACGGCGCCGCTGGCCGGCCTCACCAGCGAGGAAGCTCGCCGCCGCCTCGCGAAGTTCGGTCCAAACGCAGTGCCCGACACGTCTCTGCATCCGTTGAACCGGGCGCTGGGCAAGTTCTGGGCGCCGGTTCCGTGGATGCTCGAGGCTGCCATCGTGCTTGAGCTTGTCCTCGGCAAGTACGTCGAGGCTGCAATTATCGCGGTTCTTCTGGCCTTCAACGCCGCTCTCGGCTTCATCCAGGAAGGGCGCGCTCAGGCGACTCTCGCGGCGCTGAAGTCTCGGCTCGCGCTGAACGCGTCGGTCCTCCGCGATAATGCCTGGGCGACTGTGCCTGCCAGCCGACTCGTGCCTGGCGACATTGTGAAGCTGTCGCTTGGCGCCGTCGTTGCCGCCGACGTGCGTCTGACCGAGGGGTTGGTGCTGCTGGACCAGTCCATGCTCACCGGCGAATCGGTTCCCATCGAAGCTGGCGCCGGGTTCGAAACTTACGCGGGAGCGCTGGTGCGGCGCGGCGAGGCCGTCGCGGAGGTTACAGCCACCGGAGCGTGCACAAAGTTTGGACGCACCGCGGAACTGGTTCGCACCGCGCACGTCGAAAGCACCCAGCAGAAGGCCGTCCTGCGCGTGGTGCGCAATCTTGCCATCTTCAATGGCGCTCTCATCGTGCTGCTCGTGGGCTATGCCTGCGCTCTTAAGATGCCGCCCCGTGAGATTATTCCGCTGGTGCTCACGGCGGTTCTGGCGTCCATCCCCGTCGCGCTGCCGGCAACCTTCACCCTCGCGGCGGCAATCGGCGCGCGGGCTCTCGCAAAGCTGGATGTCCTTCCGACGCGGCTCTCCGCCGTGGATGAAGCGGCCAGCATCGACGTGCTCTGCGCGGACAAAACGGGAACGTTGACGCGCAACGAGCTGAAGGTGACTGCCGTCCATCCGATGTCCGGCTTCGACGAAGCGCATGTTCTGGGATGGGCCGCACTCGCCAGCTCGGATGGCGGGCAGGACCCCGTGGACGCAGCCATTCGCGCCGCCGCCGCGCAGGCCAGCGCTTCCGATCTGCCGAAACTGGGCAAATTCACGCCTTTCGATCCTGCCACAAAGATGTCCGAAGCCGCGGCTGTGGATGCGAGCGGCGCAGCGGTGCGTGCCGTGAAGGGCGCCTTTGCCGTGGTCATGGGCCTCACGCAAGAATCGCCCGACGCCTCCACCACAGCGGACCAACTGGAGGCGCAGGGCTTCCGGGTGCTCGCCGTGGCGGTGGGTCCGCCGGACGCCATGAAGCTCGCGGGAATCGTCGCTCTCAGCGATCCGCCGCGAACGGATTCGGCGGCGCTCATCGCGGAGTTGCACACGTTGGGTGTTCGCACCGTAATGATTACGGGCGATGCCCCGGCGACGGCTGAAATCGTGGCTCGCGCGGTAGGTCTCGATGGAGCGGTCTGTCCGCCCGGGCCCATCCCCGATGGCGTACGCCCCGAGACTTTCGCCGTCTTTGCCGGCGTGCTTCCGGAGGGGAAGTACGACCTCGTCAAGGCATTCCAGAAAGCTGGCCACACTGTTGGTATGTGCGGCGACGGCGCCAACGATGCACCGGCGCTGCGCCAGGCGCAAATGGGAATCGCGGTGTCGACGGCAACCGATGTTGCCAAGTCGGCGGCGGGCATCGTGCTGACCAAACCAGGACTTGGCGGCATAGTCGCTTCGGTAAAAGAAGGCCGCGTAACATTCCAGCGCATCCTGACTTATACGCTGAATTCGGTTACCAAGAAAATTGTCCAGGTGCTCTTCCTGGCGGTGGGTCTGGTCATCACCGGCCACGCGATTCTGACTCCCCTGCTGATGGTGATTATTATGCTGACTGGCGACCTCCTCGGCATGTCCCTGGCTACGGACAACGTGCGGCCGTCGCCGAAGCCCAATGTCTGGCGAATCGGCAAACTGACCATCGCGGGCGTGTTTGTGGGAACCTGCGAACTGGTATTCTGCGTCGCCGTCCTGGCCGTTGCGAAATTCCGAATGGGCCTCGCAATCGAAGCGCTGCAAACGGTGGCCTTCGTGGCGATCGTGTTTGGCAGCCAGGCGACAACCTATACGAATCGCGAGCGCCAGCGAATGGGGTCGGCTCCGCCCAGCCGGTGGCTCATCGGGTCGTCGGTGATCGACCTGCTGATCGCGTCGACGCTGGCGATCTGCGGAATCGCCATGGCGCCCGTGCCGATATTTCTGGTGGGTGGAATACTCGTGGCAGCAGCGGTCTTCGCATTTATGCTGGACTTTGCAAAAGTCCCCGTGTTCAGGCGCCTCGGGATTGCATAGAGCAGGGACGCCCGTCGCCGCCTTACCCCGGTTCGAATGCAGGTCGAGCGCAGTGTTGTGCCGTGTTCATGATCGCGGCTTTAGTGCGCCTTGCCTCCCTCGGCATCCCCGCCCGCGTGCTCCTTCAGCTCCGCTTCGAGGTCCTCGATCGTTGGGAGACTCCCCTTCAGGTCCGCCGGCAGGACCTCCGCGACGCGGTAGCCGGATATCCCAATCGGTTTCGTGGTGTCGCGGAGCGCGTATTCGGCGATGACCGCATTCCTCTCTTTGCAAAGAATGAGGCCGACGCTCGGCCGGTCATCGGGGTGGCGCAGCAGATCGTCCACCGCGGAGAGGTAGAAGTTCATCTTCCCGGCGTATTCCGGCTTGAACGGACCCATTTTCAAATCGATCACCACGAAACAGCGGAGCTTCAGATGGTAGAAGAGCAGATCGATCCTGAAGTCCTCGCCGCTGACCTCCAAAGGGTACTGGCTACCCACAAACGAGAACCCCACGCCGAGCTCCAGGAGGAACTTCCGCAGATGTTCGAGCAGACCGGCTTCGAGCTCTTTCTCTCGCGCGTCTTTCGACAGGGTGAGGAAGTCGAAGTTGTACGGGTCCTTCAAAACCTGCTGGGCGAGATCGGATTGCGGCGCGGGCAATGTCGCCGTGAAGTTCGTCTGCGCTTTCCCCTGCCGCCGGTACAGACCCGACTCGATCTGCAGCTCCAGAACGTTCCGGCTCCACCCGTGCTCGAACGCTGCCCGCGCATACCACTCGCGCTGCGTCGGGTCCTTCACCTGATCGAGGAGTCGAACATTATGCCCCCACGGAATTTGTGCAACAACCTGTTGCACTATTGAGCGGTCCGGCCACGCCTCGGCGAACGCCTTCATGTACTTCAGATTTCGCGGCGAGAAGCCCTGCATGTCCGGGAACGAACTCCGGAGGTCGGAGGAAAGCTTCTCGATGATCTTCGCTCCCCACCCTTGTCTTCTCTGCCGCTCGACGATGTCCCGTCCGATCTGCCAATACAGAAGCACCAGCTCACGGTTTACAGCCAGCGCCGCTCGAATCTGGGCCGCGTGGATGCGCTGCTTCAGATCGCGCAGGAACTCCTCGTAGCCTTCCGGCCGTGTGCTCATGGAACGGGCCATCAATGGATGGCTTCATGCTAACATCCGGTGCGCCGTGAAGACGCATGCAGAGTCTGTCGTCCGCCAGTGCAACGTCTGCATCAGACGCTAGCCGCCATCGAGACATCTCAGATCGGTCCGGGGTTGGCACGCCCCGTGCACTTGAGGGCATGTCACTACGACCCTAGAGGAGGAAACGCCATGCGCGGCCCACATCGGAGAGAAGCCCGGCGGCGAGCACTGGAGCCCCGCATTTTGCCGTTGCTTCTGGTGGCCGCGATTCTCGCAGTCCCGCAGGCACTGGCTCAGGACCAGGCGCTGGCCGATCCGGGAGGCGCCTCCGGCGGTGTCTCAAGCTCATCCCCACTGCCAGTCTTGTACACGCGTCCGAAGCAGATAACGAAGCTTCACAACTACGTGTTCGACGCGTTCGGCCCGTATCCCGTCGTCGGCGCAGCGTTCGCGGCCGGCATTGGGGAGATAGGCAATTCCCCTCCCGAGTGGGGCCGGGGCGCGGAGGGCTACAGCAAGCGATTCGGATCTGACCTTGGTATAGCAGCCGTAAGCACCACGACGCGTTACGCGCTGGCGGAAGCCTTCAAGGAAGACACGATCTACTACCGTTGCGAGTGCAAAGGCGTGATGCCCCGTCTGCGCCATGCCGTGATCTCGACCTTCACCGCTCGTCGCGGCGAAGACGGCCACCGTGTCTTCTCTATCCCCGCCGTGGTGTCGCCTTATGCGGGCACAATGACAGCTACCTATGCCTGGTACCCGGGCCGCTACGGCGCCGAGGATGCGCTCCGCATGGGTAACTACAACCTGCTGGCATACATGGCCGGGAATATCGCCCTGGAGTTTCTGTATGGCGGACCCCACACTCTGCTTTCCCGCATGCACTTAAACAATGGGCACGGAGCGCCGAATCCAGGCTCAAGCCCGTGACCGGTTTGACATCCAGGGTGGCCGCGGATGTGGATGCTTAGCTCGAGGGATTTCTTGAGTGGTTCGGCGATCCGGGCATTTTTTCCTGGAGGGTTGTGCGGGCGCCGCTGACCCGTCCGTTTGAGGTTCCGTGAACTGTTTCGCTCTCAAAGCTCAGGGACGCCGGTTGTTGCGTGGGCGGCTGGTGCAGGGGTCGGGCGGAGAATTACCGCGAGGAACCTGTGAGGAGTATTGGGGAGATCAGCCGGCGTTCCCTGAGCCTCGTCGAGTTTTCATCGGTCCAGGTTGAGCAATTCGGCAGCCATGTTTCCGCCACCGTCGGCAGGCATTGGTGAACTCGTGACCATCCTGAGCGACTTCTTCAACGTTGCGTTACGCGGCGAATGTCGGCGGGTCTGTATTCCGATTCGCCACCCACCGTTCGAGCATGAACGCCGACGCCTGCGCACCGATAGCGATGGCCAACCACAACTGATAGCGCGAAAACAGTCCACCGGCTATGAAGAACCGGGTTGTCCAGCCCGGGTCCGCGCCTGACCGCCAGATGCCCAGCATGCCAGCAAGCGCCGCCACCGCAGTAAGCATGAGCCCTGAAATCGGCGCGACAACCAGTCCGACAGGCTGAAGGAAACTCGCCTGGAGCGCGACCGGACGCCGACTTGTCATGGTGCGAATCTGCATAATCTTCCCTCCGCGACAGATGCAGGACGGGCGGATTTCCGGACCGCCCACCCGTCTTCACTTGCATCCCGGAACGACGGACTAGCGCCAGCGCCCCTCCACCAGGACCCAGCCGTCATGACGGTGAACCCAGCGATGCGCCTCCCAGCGGGCATGCGGCCGTGGAGGCTGCTCCCACCGTCCCGCGTTCCAGGCGTACGCATTGCCATCCCAGCGATGATACCCGTTAATCCACACGTAGCCCGGCCCGGGTGCCCGCCCGCGGTTCTCGTGGATAGGATGCGGAGGACCGATCCGAACCACAACTTCGCCGGCCGCGGCGTTCAGGGCCAGCGCGCCTGCAAGAAACACTCCGATCATCAAACGCTTCAGAACCATGACACTCTCCTTTTTTCACTACCAGACTCGTCTCCGCCTCACGGCGTGATAGACAACCAGCAGAGCCACGGAGCCGACAACCGCCACGAAAAGGCTGTAGAGGTTGAGTCCGTTCACGCCGCGGGCGCCGAAAATGTGGAACAGCCAGCCACCGGCGAACGCGCCGACAACACCCAGCAGGATGTCGATCAGGATGCCCTCGCCCCTCCTGTTCACGATCTTGCTTCCGATGAACCCGGCGATCAGACCGAGGACGATCCAGGCGAGGAACGACATGGTCTCTCCCTGTCGCCCGGTTAATGAACGTAGAGAAGACAGAGGCTCTCCGTAAGCGCCGATTGCCCCTGTGGAGCAGAGCAGGAGCATGTATAGAGTGCTCCGCGACTTTCTCGGTTGGATCATCTTTTCACCCCTCCCTGGGATGTAACAGAGCACGCCCGTGGCCGCGTTCAAACACCTGCACACACGGCGAACGCCAGATGCGGCCGGAGCTGGGAGTCGCTCAAGCCAGTCTCGCCACGCGAGCTACCGGCTGATGCAGGTTTTGCCTCAGGCAGTGCAGGAATTGCCTCGAATGGCGCTGCAGGGGCTCTGCCGCCAATGCCGAACCGATCGCGGCTCTTCGATTAGCGACGTCCGCCGCCGCGAGATGCTCCGCCGCCGGCCGGTTGTTGTCTCTGCTGCATTTGCTGCATCTGCTGCGTGTGTCTTTGCTGCAATTGCTGCGTCTGTTGCTGGTGCCGCTGCTCTACCTGCTGCGTTCTCCCCGGATCGGCGTTCTGCTTCGACATCTGCCGATGCTCCTTGTCCTGCTGCTGCTGGAGTTTCTGCCGATCCTGGTTTTGCCGCGCGATCAGCTTTCCCTGCTGCTTCTGGTATTTCTGATCGAGCTTCGTGTTCCCCGTGTTGGGCGCGGAGCGCTCGATGGGCGGCAGTTCTTTAGGATGGGACGCCAGGTTGGCGCGAGGAGTCGCGGTGACTGGCGGGGCGCCGTGATTCGCAGAGAATCGTTGCTGAGGGTTATTGTGGGCAGCGTACGCGTGTTGAGTCTGAGCGCTCACAGGCCCAATATGGCTGCCACGAGCGGCAGCCTCTTCTTCAGAAGAGGCGCGCGCGTTGATCCCGCCGTTACCGCCGTTGTAGCTGACGCGGTTAACGTTCTCGTTCACTCTTGTGTTGTAAACGTTGTGGATGGCATTGCCGTCCACTCGATTCACCGCGGTGTTGTAGAAAAAATGCCCGTTGTCCCAGCGGCCGCCTTCATAGCCATTGCCGAAGTATCCGAAGCCATAGTCGATCCCGCCATAGAAACCGACTGACGGGCCCCAGTAGCCTTCACTGAAAATGAATCCGCCGCCGCCCCAACGCCAATATCCTGGAGTCCACAGGAACCCGACCTCGGGAGCCATCACCCACGTGCCCGGCACCCAGTAATACTCACCGTCCCAGGCCCAATACCCGGGCGTCCAGATGTAGCCGTCGCCGGGGCACATCGGCTGCTCGTAGACGGGCAACTCAGGGGGCGCGATCGTGACGGAAACGCCGACTTGCGCGAAAGACGCCGTCGACAGCAACAGCACTCCTGCCGCCTGCAACAGTGAACGAACGAAGCGAATACTCATCAACTCTCCTATCGCCTCCTATCCGTGCACGAGGGGGGCCAACCTCTTTTGGACCGGACGAGCCGGATTATTCGCTACTCGGCCGGAGGCAGAGTGAAGTAGAACGTCGATCCCGCGCCTGGCGTGGACTCCACCCACATGCGGCCGCCATACCACTCGATGGCTTTCCGGCAGAAGGCGAGTCCGAGTCCGTTGCCGGGGTATTCTTTCCCGTGAAGACGCCTGAACACGTCGAATACGCGGCCCTGGAACGCCGGGTCTATTCCAGGGCCATTGTCTTCGACGGAGAAGACCCATTCAAGATCGACGCGTTTGGATGAAATTTGAACGCGCGGTGTGGCCGTGCCGCAGTATTCAATAGCGTTTCGAATCAAATGGTGCAGTACCCTCGACAGTGTCGCGAAGTCTCCCGTCACCGCCGGCAAAGGGTCATGGGCGACCACGGCATGAAACTCAGCGATTTGCTTTTCCGCGCAGATCAGCGCCTGACGGAGGACCGCTTCCATGTCCGTCCGCGAAAACTCCTGGCCGCCAGTACCCGTCGTCCAGTAATCCACCACATCGGCGAGCAACGACTCCATCCTGGCCGCGCCCTCCTGAATCCGCCCCAGGAACACCTCGGCGCCGGGATCGGGCCTGCCAGCCCACGTCTCGGCTATCAGCTGACTATATGAAGCCACATCCCGGAGCGATTCGCGCAGGTTGTGAGCCGCCATGGAGACGAACTCTTCGAAGTCGGCGTTTGCCTGCTCCAGCCGCCTCTCCGCGCCAAGGCATCGCAGAGTCTCCGCGTCGAGCGCCTCGCGCAACCGTTCAGTCTCCTCGGAGTTGCCCATTTTCATTCAGGGCGCCAGAATCCCCGGGCGCGGGGGGGGGGGGTAAGGCCGGCGGGGATTATAAACTTAAAGGTAGCACCCCGTCCCGCTTCCGATTCCACCCAGATCCTTCCGCCCTTGCGCTCGACGATCTTTTTGCAAAGTGCCAGACCAATGCCAGTACCGGGGATTTCGTTTCCGTGCAGGCGCCGGAACAAGCCGAACACCCGCTCGGCATCCTGGGTATCGATGCCGATTCCGTTGTCCCGCACCGCGAACAGCCACCCGTCCCCATTTCTCTCCGCCGAGACGTGGATTTTCGGTGTCTCCTCGCCTCGGTACTTGATCGAATTGGAAATGAGGTTCTGGAAAAGCTGTGTCAGCATAATCTCTTCGGCTACCACGGTTGGCAATGGATCGGAGGTCACGATGGCGCCGCTCTCGGCGATGGCCACCTGAAGATTCCCCAGCGCTTTGGCAAGAACTGCGCCGCAATCGATCGAGGCGAAGCTGTCGTGTTCCCCGCCGTTAACCTCCCAATAAGCAAGAAGCGCTTTCAGCAGCGCTTCTATCCTCAGAGCGCCGTCGACGGAATAAGAGATGATCTTGTCCGCTTCTTCGTCAAGCTTACCCGCATACTCTCGCCCCAGCAGCTCGGTGTAGTTCACTACCATCCGCAGAGGTTCCTGCAGGTCGTGCGTGAGCGCATAGGCAAAATGCTGCAACTCGGCATTGGTCGTTTGGAGCGCTTCCTCGGCCTGCTTGCGGTCTGTCACGTCTTCAATCGCCAGCAGGATCGTCCGCGCCTGTGCGTTCGGATTGAAGACCTCGCTCGCGTTCAGCAGCATCACCTTCCGTCCGACATGTTCAAACTCGTGGGTCACTTCGAAATCGCGGAACGTGGAATGGGCGGGAAGAATATTTTCCAGCAGCTCGCGCAGTTCAGGGATATTCCATTGTCCGTTCCCGAGGTCGTAGATCAAACGCTCCTCGGTCTCCTTCGGCACGGCCTGGAACGTGTCGTAGAAGGCCCTGTTCGCTTTCATCACCTGCAGGTTCTGGTTCAGGATCACAAGGGGCTCCCGCACCGTTTCCACGATGGCTTCGGCGAAATCGAGGCCGCGCTTAGCGGCATCGATATCGATCAACATCAGCACTGCGCCGTCGATCTTGCCATCCGGCCCCACCGAAGGGAGGACGCGCGGCGAGTACCAGCGGCCGTGCGAGTCGCGGATGTCGTGCGGTTTCCGATCGCGGCCCTCCATCGCATCCAACAGCAACTGCCGCAGGTCCGGCAGTTGCATTTGCGGCTGAAGATCGGTGATTGACCGTCCAACGTCGGAGGCAATCAGACTCAACATCGGTTCCATGGCGCGGGTAAAGCGGCGAATACGCAAATCCCGCCCCACCATGACCAGCGGTATGCTGATGCTCTCCAGAAGATTGCCCAGATCGCGGTTGACGTGGCCCAATTCCACGTTGCTGGTCCGCAGATCTTCGTTGAGAGTTTTCAGCTCTTCATTGGCCGATTCCAACTCTTCCTGGGCGGTTTCCAGTTCTTCGTTTCCAGCTTGCGCCTCTTCGTTCGCCGCTCTGAGCTCTTCCAGTGTGCTGGCCTTGTCGTCGACGATGGATTGCAGGTACTCTTTGGTCGCAGCCAGCTCGCGCCGGAGCCTGACGCTCCCCGGATCGTCGTGCAGAGAGGGCTTGCGTTTCGCCTCCGGGCGATCGATTCCGCGGGCGTCCTCGAACAGGACCAGGAAATATCGTTCGTCGGAAGACGACGAGCCCGTGAACGGGAACACACTGATCACGACCTCTTTTAATTGGCCGTCGCCTTCCATCAGAAAGGCGTCTTCCCTGGTTATGTCGTTCGTTTTTCGCGCAGTTCGGATCGCCTTGACCAGGCCTACAATCAATCCTTCCCGGGCCATTTTCAGAAGATTATGGGTCGGCTGGCCCGGCGAAAGCTCGAGGTAGGGAGCTGTGCGGCCGCGCACCTGAACGATATTCATATCGTTGTCGATGATGGCGCCGGGGGGACCATGTTCCGCCAACACCAACCGGTCGGCTTCTCTTTGCAGGTCCAGGGCAGTTCGGCGGTCTGGAGTTCTCTCGCGGAGACCCGTCTTGCCTTCAGCGCGGGGAACCTCGTTCGGCGGTTGCGCCGGGGACCCCTCGTCCGGCCGCATGCGATAGATCTTATGGGTTTTTTCCATTTGGTGAAATGATTCGGAAAGCGCGCCGATGCTTTCCGAGGGACCGAGTAACAGGAAGCCCGTGGGTTTGAGGGCGTAGTGCAGCGTCGACAAAACCTTGCGTTGCAATATGGGTCCAAGGTAAATCAGTACATTGCAGCAACTGATGAGGTCCAGCCTGGAGAAAGGCGGGTCCTGCGCCACGTTATGCGTGGCGAAAACGCATGCGTCGCGAATGACTTTCACGATCTGGTGCGTCCGATCGGTTCCGGTGAAGAACCGTGCCAACCGCTGCGGCGAGACCTGGGCCAGCGCAGCGTCCGTGTAGGTGCCGGCGCGGGCTTTTGCGATGACCGTTTCACTGATATCGGTGGCAAAAAGCTCGAACGGAACGCTGAGTTCCGCCTCCTCCAGAAACTCCGCCAGGCAGATGGCAATGGAATAGGCTTCTTCGCCCGTGGAGCACCCAGCCACCCAAATCCGAATGGGATCGTCGGGCGCTCTGTTGGCAACCAGCGCGGGGAAAACGTTCGTCTTCAATTCCTCGAAAAGTGCTGGCTCCCGAAAGAACGCGGTGACGGTAACAAAGAAGCTCTCGCAGAGCACTTTCACTTCGTCGCGGTTCCGATCCAGATCGCGGCTGTAGTCCTCCAGCTTTTCGAATCCGCGGAGGGCCATGCGCCGCTTGATGCGTCGCACGAGGGTACTGTGCTTGTAGTGCGTGAAGTCCACCCCGGTGGTGCTCCGCACCAGCCGAAGGATCCTGGCCAGTTCCGCTTCCTCCGAATGCCCGGGTTCCTTCCGGGGTTCGCCAGGGCCCCGGGCGTCGCGCGCAAAGGCCACGAGTTGCCGGGCGATTCCAGCCGGCGGCAGAACATAATCCACCACACCGGCGGCGATGGCGCTCCCCGGCATGCCGTCGTACTTCGCTGTTCGCACATCCTGCGCGAAGGTGATGCCACCCGCGTCCTTGATTTCCTGGAGGCCCCGCGTCCCATCGGATGCGGTCCCCGACAGGATGACGCCAAGGGCCCTGCTGCCGGAGTCCGCGGCCAGGGCGCGGAGAAAACCGTCGACCGGCATGTTGCGCCCACTGTCGGGACGGGGCGGAGTTTGCAGGACTCCATTGGAGATGCCCAGATTGAGATTTGGCGGAATCACATAAACATGATTGGCCTCGGCGCGCATCCCGCCCTTCACTTCCGAAACAGGCATGGTGCTCGCCCTGGAAAGCAGCTCCGTCAGATGGCTCTCGTGGGTGGGATCGAGGTGCTGAATCAGAACGAATGCCAGACCGGTATCGTCCGGCAGATGGCTTAGCAGCTCCGTGAACGCCTCCAGTCCGCCGGCGGAGGCGCCTACGCCAACAACGATGGGGAGTGAACTGCCTTTGTCGCGCTCCGCAGTCGCCGGCGGCGCGACAGGAGGGATGGTCTTCCCGGCTGGCTTCGTTCGCCGTTTTGAAGGCAAGTCAAGCCGGCGCGGCGAGTGCGTGACCCCGCCTGACCGGCGTTTACCGGCGTCTCGTGCCATGCGCCACCATTACCTTTCTTGCCGGCACTGTGCACGCGCAGTGCCACTCTCGCACGTCTCGGTCCGGCTCCTCAACCGCCTCCGAGGCCTGCGAGCAAGTCCTTGATGATGGCACCGACCTCAATGAACTTGTCCAGGCCGGTAGGCTTGGTGATGAACCGGCAAACGCCGAGGTCTTTGAGCAAAGCCTCGTCCCGCCGGGACTGAGAAGAACTCCACGCGCAAACCGGGATCCCGGTGAGATGGTCGGCCGCCCGAATCTCGCGCAGGATGTCCTCGCCGGTGTATTTGGAGAGGTTCAGGTCCATCAGGATCAGGTCCGGATTAGCCGCCTCGGCCCAGACCCCCTGCCGGCGTATAAAAGCGAGGGCTTCATCTCCGTTCGGCAGGTGAACCAGTTCGAATCGAAGTTCCTGCTTCTTCAATGCACGATCGAGAAGAAAGACGTCCGAGCCGTTGTCTTCAATGACGAGAATCCGGGCTACATGGCCATTCGGAGCGTGTATCAAGCTAACCGCTGTCTTTCATCATTCCACAGTTGCGACCATTGCCGGCGCCACCTGCCGGGCCCTCGCGACGAAACGTTTCGGCGCGCCGCCGACATAGTAAAAGGGATAACAGGTCACCATGGTCAGTATGTTCTCCGACGATGGGGCGAGAACCGCCACATTATCGGGCTCGACGATGGTCAGCGATTCGACTACGTATTTGAAATCGCCACCCAGCGTTGAGAACTGAATCTCGTCCCCGGTCCGCAAATCCTTCAGGCCTCGAAAGAGCGTATCGCGGTGGCCCGCCACGCCCACGTTTCCAGGCTGGCCGGGCAGGGCCGTCGTGGGAATGTGGCCCACGGCCAGCAGCAAGGTGTTCCGGTCGATGCCTTCCCGCACCATGGCGGATAGATGGAGTCGCGGGACCGAAAGGCGTCCGATGATTGCACCGGAGGCGTTCCGCGCCGGGCGAACGGCCCGGCCGATCGGCGTTACCCGGCCGCTGGTGGCGGCCGCGGCGGCACTGCGTTCCAGCGCCTGGTCGAATTCCCGGCTTTCATAGGCTTGGTACAGGACGCGCTCAAGATACGCGTAGCCGCAGACCCCGAGGCAGGCGATCGCCAGACCCAGAAAGGAGTATCTGATCACCGTCCGGCGGGCTACCGATGAGAGTACAATTCGAAGTTTCACGAGCCGCCCTTCACGCCTGCCTCACCTTCCTGGCCGACGTCTGGAAGGACGTAGCCTGTGCGCGTGTGTACCACTAACTTGTGCCCGCCGGGCGTCGCTGCGAGCACTTTAATCTTCCGCAACGAACCCTGCTCGCCGGATCGAGCCGGAACGTAGCCGACCGTATAGCGGGTGCGAATGTCATTGGCGATCTGCCGGCAGATGCCGATGACCTCGGAAAGCCGCTCGGGAAAGAAGGACTCTCCGCCGCTCGCATGGGCGAGCCGGCGAAGCAGGGCCGGATTTTGATCCTGATCGCCGGCATCGATGATCCCTATCGTGTAGATCGTCGCGCGAGACTCTCGAACGGCGCGCATGACTTCCTCGGAACCCTGGGCGCTGCTGTTGTCGCCCCCATCGCTGATCAGCACCAGGGTCTTCTTGTCGCGCTTGCCCTGCTCGAGATGATGCAGTGAGGACAGGACGGCGTCGTAGAGAGCCGTCCGGCCCGCGGGCGCGCCCAGCGCCAGGGCGGCCCGAAGCTGGCTAAGGTCGTCGGTGAACGGAACGCCATCGGGAAGACCGTAGCCGACGCGGTCTCCAAAATTCACGACGAACACTTCGTCTTTCGGATTGCTCGCCTGAATCAGCGCTGCTGCCGCGGTGACGACGTCCCCGTACTTTGATCGCATACTACCGCTGGTGTCGATCACCAGGCCAACGGTGACAGGAACATCCTCGCTCCCAAACTGTGTTATCGTCTGAAGCTTGCCGTTCTCATAAACCTGGAAACTCTCTTTACGCAAATTCGCGACGTGCTCGCCCGCTGCACCTTTGACGCTCACATCCAGAAGCACGAGGTCGGCTGTCGCGCTCAGCCTGAACGGTTGTTCGGATTCAACCGCGGGGGCCTGCGCAGGGAGTGTCTGCACAGCCGCTGCCAGCACGAGGATGAGCGCTTCTCTCAGCACACCAACTCTCCCCCACCGTGGTCCGCCTTGAAAGGACCACGGGTGATTTAGCATCTGCCGGGCCTCAGGCCTGGCTGGAACGCCGGCGCCTGGAACTGAATCCAAGTGCGGCAAACACGGCCAATGACACCAGTCCCACCATGCCGAGCAGCGGCATGAAGCTGGCGGTGTGCGGCAACGTCTGCACTGGCGCGGGTGTTTCGGCTACGGCTCGATCCGCCGTCCCCGTCGCAACCGGTGCGGCTACTGGTGCGGGCTCCGCGGCTGGTGCAGGCGCCGCAGCAGGCTCAGGCGCGGCCACTGCCAATTCGGCGGTCTTGCCGGTCTCGTCCACAGCCACGAGCGGCGCTGTTTTCAGATCTTCCACGGCGGCCGTTTCCACGGCGATTGCCGGGACCGGGACTTTCACAAAAGCGGCAATCTGCGCGGCCTTTTCCTTCGGGTATGCAAACTCCTGCCCGAAATTGTCGCCCGGATAGAACCACGCTCGGAGAGCCTGGGGCTGCCCGGCGGGAACTTCCCAATACCCGAAAACCGTTTTCCCGGTCGGCTTCAGGCGGTAGTTCGGTATCGCCAGGATCGTGGTTATGACATTCTTCTCGTCTTTGTCGAAGATCCGGACGATATGCCGGTCTGTCTGAGAGTCCACCAGCGCAATAACGTATTCGCCGGGCTGCAGGATCACGGTGTGCCCCGGCGTGCAGCAGGACGGCACTTCCAGCGGTTCGTTGACGGTGAGATTGGTTTTCTTGTTCCACTCATCCGCCTGAAGGTTCGGCAGCAGCGCAAAGCCGAGACAACCGGCGAAGGCTGCGAATGCAATGCTTCGGAAATGTTTCATATGGTTCATCGATCTCCTATCGATGTTGCTCATGCACAGGCAGATTAGGCACCAAAGCGAAAAGGCTCGTAAGTGCGGCTTTCCGGGACTATCGCTCGAAACAGGCAACTACCAGGACTCCGCTACGTGCGATTTGTGATGGGACTGTCGTGCAGGATTTGTCAGCGGCAGTGCAGCTTTTGCCCGGTGAGTGCTCTGTGCCCGATCGCAATAGAGCCAGTACACGATTCCGCCCAGCACCGCCAGATTGATGAGTAGTTCGATCAGGGCGCTCCCGCCAACATCGGGATTGGAGATGAGCGGCACATCGCCCAGTACGCTGGCCAGAAAGATGTAGCAACCGAGGAGGCTCAATACCCAGCGTGTCTTTCGGCCGCCGAATGCGAGCAGAGCGGCGCCAACGATCAGCAGCGGGCCGCTGACGGCTAGGGTGTGAACACCGGGTCCCCACTGGTGAGCGGGCGACAATTCCACCACCAGACCGGTGGCGCCCAGCGTCTCCACAAGCCCGGAGACAAGGAACGAGATGGCAATAAGAGCTCGCACGAATGTCTGCAGGCTCATCGTCTCCTCCGCTTTAACGCGTCGAGGCTAGCGGCGGGTGGCCGCGTGGCTTTCGCGTCCGGAAGCCTTCAGCGTGCGCGCCCATTCGTCGGCGTGCTTCTCGGCCTCCGACTTTGCCATCCCATACCGTTCCTGAATTCGCCCGACCAGTTGGTCCTTCTTGCCGGCGATCGTTTCCCAGTCGTTATCGGTGAGTTCCCCCCAGCGCTCGCGGGCAGAACCGGTGAGCTGCTTCCACTTGCCTTCGATCTGATCCCAATTCATGGCTTCTCCTGTTGAAGATCCGTTTCCTCTAGTGAAAAACACCCAGCATCCAGGCGATCAGGAGGACCACCAGTATCGTGCCCACCCCTACGCCCGCGCCTCCACCGTTGCCCCAGCGGCTGCGGCCGTAATACCCGCCGCCGAGACCAAAAATCAGCAACAAAACGATCAGCAGTATCAGCATCTTGAATGCTCCTCGATTTGCTCAAGGATGCAATCGGGTGCCCAATCGGCTGTCTTGAGTGCGACTTGCAGGGCCGGTCTGAAGACGCGCGTTTCCGCCGTTTGAATCCGGACCGTCCGGCCGCTTCGCTTTGCGAAATGTGCACTCCCGAACGCAGGTTCTGCACGCACGCGTGTTGTTCCGTCTCCAATCACAGCATTGCCGCGTTCTCCCGCGCCTGGCCCGCATCGTGCACGGAGACAAACGAGACCCTTCGTTTAAAGGAGAAAAACAAAATGGCAAGAAACACATCGGTCATCGGAGTCTATCCGGATCGAACAACCGTTGCGGATGCGATCAGCGTCCTTCACAAAGCGGGGTATCGGGCGACCGACATCTCAGTCCTGTCGTCCGAAAACGAGGGCTCGAAGGATTTCGGGCTTGAGAAACACTCCAGGGCACCCGCGGGAGCGGCGGCGGGAGCGGCACTGGGCGCGCTGATTGGCGCGGCGTTAGCCTGGTTTGTTGCCACTCAACCTCTGACCATCTCGGGTTTGGGATCGCTCGTCGCGGCCGGACCGGTGCTGGCTGCTCTGGCTGGCGCCGGCGCCGGTGGGGCGCTGGGTTGGATCGTGGGACTGTTTGCCGGCCTGCCGTTGTCCGACTACCTGGCCACGCGCTACGCGGGCAGGCGGAGGCGCGGTGGCATTCTAATGTCCGTTCACTGCGACAGCCCGGAGTGGTGCGCCCGGGCGAAGAAGACCCTGAGAGACACTGGCGCCCGGGATATTTCGTCCGCCACGGAGGCTTCCGCCGATTACGGAACAACGGATAAACCGACGGAGAGGGCGCCTGTGGACGTCAGGCATCATGGCGAAGAGACTGCCCAACCGACGAAGAAACATGTTGCTCAGGGAGCCGGCAAATAGGAGTAACGGCCATGGTTGACGCTCTACTCTCCGCCCATCCACCCGGATGGGACGGTGCACAAAACCAGGGCCGACGCGGAGGCAGCAGAGGCGCTGGCACATGTTTAGAGGCCGACTGGTGGTCCGCGTGCACAACCCGTAGCGACAAACGAGGATGATCACGATGCAATTCATTCGAGCCACCAGTACCGCGACCCTGTTTCTGCTTTTCGGGATGATTATCCCTGCGTACGCGCAGCATGACAAACAGGACGAGAAACAGGACGAGAAACAGGCGCAGCCTCAAAAGCAACAGCAAGCCGCCCCGGCGCAGGCACAACAGCAGCGCCCTCAGGAGCAGCGGCAACAACCGCAGGCACGCGCGCAGCAACCGCAGGAGCGGCCGCAAGCGCAGCAGCACGCCCAACCCGCGCAACCGCCAAAGCAGCAGGTCCAGCAGACCCATCCACAGCAACCGCAAGGGCAGCAGCAGGTCCAGCAGACCCATCCACAGCAACCGCAAGGGCAGCAGCAGGTCCAGCAGACCCATCCACAGCAACCGCAGCGGCGGCAACAGGCCCAGCAGCCTCATCAACCGCAACCACAACGGCAGCAGGCCCAGCAGCCTCGTCAACAGCAACCACAGCAACAGCAGCAGGCCCGGCAACAACAGCAACCGCAACGTCCGCGTTCGCAGGCAGTGGCGTGGCAACAGCAGCGGGGATGGGCGAAGGGCGGCGGCTGGCAGGCGCATAACACATGGCAGCAGGATCGTTCCCGCAACTGGGGAAGCGACCATCGCACCTGGGCGCAGCGTGGAGGCTATGGCGGTTACTACATTCCGCAGGCCCAGTTCAGTCTTTATTTCGGAAGTGACCACTGGTTCCGGATGCACAGCCAGCCCGCCATCTACATGGGCTATCCGCGCTTCTCGTACGGCGGCTCCTCGTTCATGATCGTGGACCCTTGGCCGGAAGAGTGGGCGGAAAACTGGTACGAGGCCGATGACCTTTACATCGCCTATGACGACGGTTACTACCTTTACAACCGCAGCTACCCGGGCGTCGGACTTGCCATAACCGTCGCACTGTAGCCGGCGAGCGGGAATGCCTGTACGTCAATTCGAACGGCGCCGCGGTGTTGGGCGCAATGACGCGGTTCTTTCAACTGCGAGTCTCGTGCTCGGTGTAGCTGCCGCGCATGCGGCTCGCAGCAATGTTCTGGTGGCGGGAGTCGCCGCTCTGGTCACCGGGACAATGTCACCCACGACCTGGCAGATCCTGCATCGCCGAAGTGCAGATTCTGCATCTTCGCATGAATCCCCCGCCGCTCTCCCGTCCTCCTGCTGCCGGCGACCATGATGTTGCCTCGCTCATCGCGTCTTCAGAGCGGATCCGAGTTGGGCAACTGAATTGCATGATCCTCGATTCTTCCCACGCTGGCGCCGCTCGGCGGCGGCGGAAGTGCATCCGGACTTCGATGCAGGATTGAGGCAGCCACATGTGCACGAATCAACTTCACCTCCAGAATCCCGAGGCGCCGTACACGGCCGATCAGGATCACCAGCGGGCCGCGTTGAGATCGCGACCGCGACGGGCTCGGGCAATCGCCATTGACGTCGCAGCGTTACGCCGGCAAGGCGTCGAACCGGTGCCGGCTTTCTTCGGAATCGCGGAGCGGTACGTCTCCGGCGCATTCAGCAGCGAGCAGTTCATCGCAGCGATCAAGGGCCTGCGGCATCGGCCGGCGCCTGTCCCATTTCGTTCGCCACCGCAGCCCGCGTCCGATTTGAGCGCCTGTTGCGCAGACACGGCCGGCATGCAAAAGGCTGCGGGGCGGATCAAATCGGATCGTCCTCCTGAATGAAGCGAAGCGTCACGACGAGGCCATCTACGGCTGGCACTCCGGACGACGATCTGCAGGAACTGCGTCCATCAAGTACAGATTCTGCACCCTTTGCAGTGAAACTTCGTGGCGGTTACTCGACACGGGCTTTGGACCCCATGTTGCACTGATGTATAGCGAAGGAGCGAAGAGATGCCTTGGATAATCTGCGGAATTCTGGTGGTGCTGTGGGCACTGGGAATGGCCACGGGCGCCACGGGCGGCGGTCTGATTTACCTCCTGTTGGTCTTTGCGCTGGCGATAGTGATAATCCGCCTGGTTCAGGGACGCAGGATTCCCAGCTAACTAGGCCGGCGACTGGGCAGCGGATTGCATCCTGAAGTTGCAGGAGAGTAAAACAACATGCCTCTGCTGAACATTGTCATTGCGCTGGTCGTGGTCGGTGTCGCGCTGTGGCTGATCAATAACTTCATTCCCATGGCCTCCAGCATCAAGTCCATTCTGAATGTAGTGGTTGTTGTTGCGGTCGGCGTCTGGTTGCTGAAGGCGTTCGGATTGTGGGGACGCGTAACGAACTACAGGTTTACGCATTAGACAGGGTTCATGGACGCAAATGTCTCCCGAGCCTTTGCGCGTAAAATAGAGGTCGATGCCCCGGCAGCCTGCGGTTTCAGGCCGAATCCTCATCGTCGACGATGACGAGCGGCAGCGCACCGCCCTGGCTGCCATGCTCTCCGACTCCGACTTTGAAATAGAGGTTGCAGGCGACGGACAGGAAGCGTTGGAACGCCTCGCTGTCTTCAACGCAGACGTCATCGTTGCGGATTTGCTTATGCCGCGCATGGACGGCTTTGAGCTGCTGCGGCATCTGATGGAACGCGGCAACCTCACTCCGGCCATCGCGCTCACTGCCTTTGGCAGCATCGAAAAAGCGCTGTCGGCGGTTCATGACCTCAAGGCATTCTGGTTTCTGGAGAAGCCGGTGGAGCCGCGCGCCTTCAGGATTCTTCTGGACCGCGCGATTCGCTTTAGGAAGAGTCTTCAGAAGACCGACGAGCTTAAGCGCGAGCTCAGCCTTCGCGGCGTCCTCGGGGATCTCATAGGCAAGTCTCCTGCGATGCTGGAGGTTTTCTCCATCATCAGGCAAGTCGGGCCTACCTCGGCGCCCGTGTTGATCTCCGGAGAAAGTGGCACTGGCAAGGACCTGGTGGCGCGGGAAATCCATAAGTGCAGTCCGCGTGCCGATGCCCCTTTCGTGCCGATTAATGCCGCGGCGTTACCCGAAGCGCTCATAGAGAGCGAATTGTTCGGCCACGAGAAAGGCGCATTTACCGGAGCCATGGAGCGCTCGGCCGGTTGCTTTGAGCAGGCTCATGGCGGCACGTTGTTTCTCGACGAGATCGGTGAAATGCCGCCCTCCACCCAACCCAAGCTGCTCCGCGTTCTCGAGGACCTGCGGGTGCGGCGGCTCGGAGGCAAGCGGGAGATCCCGGTGGACGTGCGCGTACTTGCCGCCACCAGCCAGGACCCCAAAGTGCATTTGCGCCAGGAGCTTTTCTACCGGCTGAGTGTGTTCCAGATCGTTCTTCCGCCGCTGCGAGAACACAAGGAAGATATCCCTCCGATCGCCGAAGCGATGCTGGAAACTCTGAATAAGAAGCACGGCACGCGCGTCACCGGACTGGACAGCGAAGTCCTCGATGTTCTTCATCGTCACGATTGGCCCGGCAATGTGCGCGAACTGCGAAATGTGCTGGAACGCGCCACCATCATGGCCGGCGAGGGTTTGATCGGGATAACGAATCTCCCCACACCGGCGCTCGGTACAGGTCAGCGTACCCGTCCATCGGCTGGCCAAGACGAACCGGTGGCGCCCCAGCCAGACCAGCCACTCGCGAAAATCGAGGAGGCTTACATCAAACTCATCCTCGATCACGTGGGCGGCAATCGCAGGCGCGCCGCCGAGATACTCGGGATTAGTTTGCGAACACTGCAGAACCGGATTGCCTCACTGCGCGAGGATGCAAGCGCGACATCAACCGGCTCGTGAACGCCACCGGGTCCCGACGAGTGGAATGTCTGGTTGTCAAATCCATTTCCAGCCGAGGGAGTGCCACGTATGTTCCGGCAGGCATTCGTCACGCTTCCGGAAATCGGTTCCTGAAACAGCTCCCCGGCGCTTTACCCAGTCGCCACGCCAGCACCACGTCCATCTCGCGGCGGTGCGCAGCCTCGAGCAGTTTCTCGCGGGCTTGTCGCTGTGCCGCTCCGGAACCAACCTCTCGAACCTGCATGGCGATTCGGCGGCGCCGAATGTGCGCTGAGATGGACGGCGAGATTCCCTGGAAAGTGGTTCCGACTGGAGGACCTGCGTCAAACGCCTCCATTTCGCTGTGCTCGACGAGGCCGACATAATTGATCAGCGGACATTTCGGGATGGCCAATCAACTCCCTCTCTAACTGACTTCCCAGGCAACACGAGGTTCGAGCGAAGCCTCCGTGCCGGAAGCCACCTTCTCACGCGGTAACGGATGGGGAGCCTTGACGAGCCGGGCTGCGACACTCTTGCTGGAACGGCCGTAGCGCTCTCTCCCCGGCGCTGGAGACACGGATTGTTGAACGTGACGGCGATCCGATCCTCGGCCCACTCCCCACCATGCAACTCCTGCTCGATGGCGGACCGGATGAACGTGAGACGGAGGCGAAGCCCTTTTTCGGGCAGGGTCGCGGATTCGTTTGACCGTCATCTCGTGAAGCCGGACGGCGCGCTGCTGCGTAGCACCCCCTCACTAACAAGGGCCCTGGGGAGGGTACTTTTTGACAGCCGAACCAAAGAAAAATGAGCGTATCCCGGCGGGATACGCTCCCGCAAAAACGTATCCCACGTTAAATGGCACAAACGAAGGTGGAAAGACGGAAAAATGACGCCGGGCGTATCCCAAATCCCCTTTATGTTCCACTACCGCGTGCCGTTGTCTTTTCCGCCTTTCTTGAATCTTGACTTTTCTTGATCTTCCTTGACTATTCTTGATAATTGTTGAACAATCTTGATGATGCAGAAAACAGAGGACTTTTGCGAGGGCGCTGGGGCGTGGAATCTTCCCAGGCTCCGCGCCCTCTGCGCGCAGAAACCGGACACGACCATGGCTCTCGTACGCGTCGCCTGGCCGCAAATCCGTCTGGCACTCGACTCCGGGCATACACTGAAACGAATCTGCGAGGCGCTCAATCGAGACGGGCTCTCGATTGGCTACAAGACTCTGAGCGCCTATGTGGGCCGTCTTTGCCGGGAACAGACCTCGAACGTCCGTCCACGGGCCGCGCAGCCGAAGAAGCCCTTTCGGGCGCCTGTCCCAGCCTCCCGCGCGCTCGCCCCTGCCGACGCTGATCCGCTCGCCCAAGCCATGGAGGCATGTGCCAAACCTCGCTACGACATATGGCCGCACATTGACGCCGGGAGGAAAGACCGTGCGTCGAAAGCGATTTCAACGCGGTTGTGTGCGGAAAGTGAAACACGGCCGCAGATGGGTATGGATCGGCAAGTATTACGAAAACGGGGAAGGGAGGACAAGGGTACTTGGACACTGTTCAGAAACAACAGAAGGCGCAGCGTGGGCCAGGCTTCAGGAATGCCTGCGCCCGCTAAACGAGAATGCTGGCAGGCGACAGGGCCTGCCCACGAACTTCAAGGCGTATGTGCAGAATGTCTACCTGCGGCAGCGCCGCAAGAAATGGAAGGACTCCACGGACAAGACCACAACGGAACGTTTCGACGCTCACTTGTTCCCGGCTTTCGAGAGCTACGATCTCAGCGACCTGAACCGAGATCGGCTTCAAGAGTTTCTCGACGGGAAAGCACGTTCCGGCTTGTCGAACAGCGTCGTCGGCCACTTGAGATGGGATTTGAGCGCCATCTTCAAAATGGCTGGTGACGATGCACTTGTGGAGGGTAACCCAGCCGGCTCTTTGGTCATACCGAAAACTGCAAAGTGCACTCCGAAGCGCACGATGACGAAAGCAGAGATCCAGCTCGCTCTTACCCAATTCGATCTTCGCGAGAGGATTGTTTTTCTTCTCGCGGTCCTGGTCGGGATGCGTCCA